>Ga0209089_10000639_pt1 | contig 32032 bp, 31 predicted proteins | sample ArcticOcean_MG_C_FD_187431 | JGI IMG/M metagenome (GOLD analysis project Ga0209089, IMG submission 187431) | Marine microbial communities from western Arctic Ocean - ArcticOcean_MG_CB2_150 (SPAdes) (version 2) | ecosystem: Environmental > Aquatic > Marine > Oceanic | place: Arctic Ocean: Canada...
ACCGAAAACAACCTTTCTATCTAATTCGGAGTTGAGTGTTTTTGAAAACACGGCGCTGGAGAACTCTAGAGCTTGAGGTCCAGAAACACGAACTACGGCAATTCCTCCGGCTCCGGGAGCAGTAGAGATAGCTACAATCGTTGAGCCATCTAAGGCAGTAGGCATAGTGTTTTTCACGCGGTAATAATTACTGTGCAAAAGTGGGGTAAAAAATGGGAGGATAGATGTGGTTTGGTCTAAATTTGACGCGCATTACACCCGAGAAGAAAAATACATCAAAACATGAGTGTTCTAGTTAACAAAGATTCTAAAATTATCGTTCAAGGATTTACGGGTAGTGAAGGGACTTTCCATGCAGACCAAATGATTGATTACGGCTCCAATGTCGTTGGCGGAGTGACTCCTGGAAAAGGCGGTCAGACTCATCTTGGAAAGCCAGTTTTTAATACCGTTCAAGACGCTGTTAAAGAAACAGGAGCTGACGTGAGTATTCTTTTCGTTCCCCCAGCTTTCGCAGCGGACGCGATTATGGAGGCAGCTGACGGTGGCATTAAAGTGATCATATGTATCACTGAAGGTATTCCCGTGGCAGATATGGTAGGGGTGAAGCATTACATCGATCAGCGCGATTGCACGCTCATCGGCCCTAACTGTCCTGGTGTGATGACTGCTGGAGAAGCTAAGGTGGGCATTATGCCTGGATTTATATTCAAGCCAGGCAATGTGGGTATTATTTCGAAATCCGGAACCCTCACGTATGAGGCGGTGGATCAGTGTACTAAAGCAGGGTTAGGCCAAACCACAGCGATCGGCATCGGAGGCGACCCAATCATAGGCACCACAACCCTGGACGCGGTGAAGCTACTTATGGCGGACGACGATACGAAGGGTATTGTGATGATCGGCGAGATAGGAGGGGACCTAGAAGTCAACGCCGCTCGTTGGATCAAAGATCACGGTACGAAGCCTGTAGTAGGATTCATCGCAGGAGTTACCGCTCCTAAAGGACGTACGATGGGTCATGCCGGAGCTATCGTAAGCGGCGAGGACGAGACAGCCGAAGCGAAGAAACGTGTTATGAGTGAGTGCGGAATCCACGTCGTGGACAGCCCAGCCAACATAGGCTCGAAGATGGCCGAGCTAATTGGGTAATTTCACCTCAGGATAACTCTTTTAAAACTCTCTAAAGACCGGATGTACCCTTGGCGTTTTCCACGCTCCGTTTGTAATGTCCGGGATATTTACTTTTTTGTCTCCAAAGGCTACGCTTTTTTCGCTTAGAGCTCCGACTAAAGACCAAAGCACTCCGTCGTAAACATTTAAGTCAAGTGAAACACCTTTGTTGAGAGATCTAATAAGTCTATACATCATCACAAAGTCCATACCCCCGTGGCCTTGTTCGTTTTCTGAAATCTGAGATTGGAGCTTGCTCCACATAGGATGCGAGAATTTCTCTTTATATCCTTTATACCCCTCTTCATCTTCCCACCTGTGCCAATTCCAAGTGGGTCCATGGTCTTTATACAGCCGTGAAGGGTAACCATAGTGTGTAGCTCCCGATCCACAGAGTTTATTCAATCTATTATATGGTCGTCCAGTATGAACATCGAATTGTAGCATAATACTTCTTCCCTGTTCAGTCTTTATGAGGGTAGTATTTACGTCACCACATTTAACTTGATCAGCTAGCGCATTTAAGGAAGGGTCTTCGGATTCTCTAAGGGCTTTTGATAGGGAAGCTTCGTTAGAACTCATGGAAATTAAGTGGCTCAAATTATCGCCTCTTAGAATATCCATATACATGCAAACAGGACCTAGACCATGCGTGGTATATAGGTTTCCATCTCTCTCAAGATGGTGTTGCAGACGCCAACGGTTGTGATAGTATTTCTCATCGATAAGCAGCTGTCTCAGATCGTGTATGTACGCACATTCAGCGTGTGTTAGATCTCCGAAAGCGCCCTCTTTAACCATATTCAACACAAAAAGTTCTTCCTCATTGTAACAGCAGTTTTCTAGCATGATACAATGCCTCTTAGTCTTTTCTGCGGTCTTTAGAATTTTTAAATTTTCATGTACTGTATATGCTATGGGAACTTCGGTAGCTACGTGCAGGCCTTTTTCCATCGCGTATATTGCCATAGGCGCATGCCACCTCCAAGGAGTAGTCACGAGAAGCAAGTCAGCCTCTTCAGGATTGCACATGTTTTGCCATGCGTTTTCATCGGAGCTTCCATCTACTCGCCTTGGAATATAACTCTGGAATTTAGCTATGCTTTCTTCTGCTCTATCTAAAAACTTAGGTTGCACATCACAAATAGCAACTATTTCTGCGTGACCATACCTTACCAGCCAGCTCAACATCTCCACCAATGTGCTGCCACGATTTCCCAGCCCTACAATTGCCACTCTTACTTTTTCTATAGGAGCATCTGCATAATCGAACATGCTTCCTTGAATTTCAGCATTAGAAATGGCTTCGCTGGGGTGGATATCAGAAACACTCTTCTTCCTATTGCCAGCATACGAAGCGCCAGAAAATAATCCTCCTCCAAAGAGGGAACTTAATTTTATAAAATCTTTTCTACGCATGTGATTTGGATGTTATTTCCCCCTCAAGGCTTCATCTCATACACTCCAGGCTTACGTGGGGTGATGATGCAGTTATATAGTTTTTCGTAATCGTCTAGATTTTCTACGAAATCGAGCTCTGAGGTATCTATTAAAAGAACCCTTGAACCGCGATGATATTTGTAGTAGGTTTTATAGCCATTCTCGATTTTTTCTAGATAACCTTTCGGAAGATCCTGCTCATATTTTCTGCCTCGTTCCTTGATCTGTTCTTTCACCCTTTCAAGGCCTGGATTGAGGATAGCTATGACTTCGGGAGAAGGGATTTGGTCTTCCATAAGGCGAAACATAGTGCGGAAGAGAGAGAATTCATTCTTCGGCAGATTCGCCTTCGCAAAGATGAGGGATTTTGCGAAATTGTAATCAGATATAACGTTTTGATGGAAGAGGTTGCGACTGCCTAGAGCCTCACCGAGTTGCTTAAATCTATCGGCTACGAATGCAAGTTCTACAGAAAAAGCATGACTCTCGGGGTTCTCGTAAAAACGTTCCAAAAACGGATTTTCCGCAAATCTTTCATTAATTACTTTGCTCCCAGTCCTCTCCGCCATCATTTTACTGAAAGTGGTTTTCCCAGCTCCTATATTTCCTTCAATCGCTATGTATGCATATGGCCCCATTCTTTTTACTATAATAGCACTTCTGGTTTAATAGGACAAGCTCTTAAAGCTTCTTCTACAGTGCAATTTTCCCCCGGGATTGCCATCTTTGAGTCAAGATCTGCCAAGGGTTGTAATACAAATCTACGCTGAGTTAGTTTGGGATGAGGAACGATTAGACTGTTAGTTTTCAAGAGAACTTCTCCGTCTAGTAGTATATCCATATCGAGGGTTCTGTTTGAATATGAATCAGAATGATCTCCCTCGTATTTTGTTAAATTACGTTCCCTTCCACAAGCACTTTCTATTTCGAGCAACAAAGGAAGTAAGTTCTCCAACGTTATATCCGTATCTATGGCCACCACAAGATTTAAAAAGGCAGGGGTTCCTTCTGGCATTCCCCATGCCTGGGTTTCATAAACAGGCGATTCGGTTAAGGATTTAATTGCTTTTAACTCAACCAATTCTTTTTCGAGAAGAGCTATCCCTTCCTTTAAAAGGGTTGCGCGTTCGCCTAAATTCGATCCCACACTAATATAAATTGTTCGAAATAGCATTTTTTACCAATATCATGCAATTTACATTCGTATTATTGTAGAATGAATTTTATTAAAAATATTGCGAGCTCTACCATAGGCTCAATAATCGGGATGCTTATCGCAGGGACTATACTCATCTTTATTTTCGTGGGTGTTCTCGTAGGAGGAATTTTCGGTGCTATCTCTGAACTTGAGGATGCAGAATCAGAAATTTATTCTGGAGATGCGAACGTGATTGAGATGAATCTTAGTTCAACTATTGTTGAGCGTGGAGGTGAGATGCCTTTCGATTTAAATTTTACAAGTCTCACTCCTGACCCTCAGATAGGTTTAGACCAAATCCTTGACGGTCTTACACGAGCCGCATCTGACGATAATATAAAAGGTCTTTACTTAAATATTTCTAGCGTTGCAGCTTCGCCATCTACTTTAGAAGATATACGTGATGGGATAGAAAAATTTAGGGATTCTGGAAAATGGGTAGTTGCTTGGAGCGAGACGATGAGTCAAACTGGCTACTATATTAACTCTGTAGCAGATGAAGTTTATCTTCATCCAGCAGGAGGAATGACGCTTCTAGGGCTACGAGCACAAGCTATGTTTTTCCCTGGAATGCTTGAAAAATTAGGGATTGATGTAACCATACTTCGTGGTCCTAATAATAAATACAAGTCAGCTGTCGAGCCTCTACTTCGCAAAAATTTCAGCGAAGCTAACAAAGAACAACTCGAAGCCCTTTTGGGCGAGTTTTGGTCAACTATAAATTCTGGTATTGCTGATAGCAGAGGCGTAAGCATATCAGAACTCGACGCTATAGCAGAAGAGATAGGAGTGAGGTTGCCATCAGATGCTGTAGAACTTGGACTTATAGATGACGTATTTTACGAAGACGAGTTGGAATCTTTACTTGAAAGCAATCTAGATAGTTTAGAACTTGAAACGATTTCTTTCGGAGAATATACTTTGCCGGAAAGGATGTTCGGTATGTCTATGTCCGAAGAGGGTTTAGCCGAGCTTGTGTCAACACTTTCAGATGATGATACCTCTGAATCAGACACAGAGGAGCTAGGTGGGGAAATTGCCGTAATCTACGCAGTTGGCGCTATTGAATCTGGTGATGGAGATGCTACAACTATTGGATCTGCAACGACTGCAGCTGCAATAAAAGCCGCACGCCTTGCTCCTGACGTAAAAGCTGTGGTTTTGAGAGTAAACTCACCTGGAGGTAGTGCACTGGCAAGCGATGTTATTTGGCGTGAAACCATACTTTTAAAAGAGGCTGGGAAAGAGCTTATCGTCAGTATGGGTGACCTTGCTGCTTCTGGAGGATATTATATCAGCTGTGCGGCAGATAAAATATTCGCTAACGCTACAACAATAACTGGATCCATCGGCGTATTCGGTATCATACCTAATTTAGGAGGGATGTACGAAAAACATCTCGGCGTAACTTTTGACGATATAGCAACTCATTCTCATGCAGGTAAACCCGATGGAGTTTTTGCTATGTCGGATTTTGAGATAGAAGCATATAATGAAATTATTTCAGGAATATACTCAGATTTCACATCTAAAGTATCTCAAGGCAGGAATCTTACGGCCGCCCAAGTTGAGGAAATAGCTCGAGGCAGGGTTTGGTCAGGCAATGATGCTCTTGAAATCGGGCTCGTTGACGAAATAGGAAACCTTGAGGACGCAATTAATTTTGCAGAAGAACTAATTAATATACCTGACGCTAACATTATCTACCTTCCTGAAATACGTGATCCGTTTGAAGTGTTTATTGAAGATCTAACTGGAGTAAGATCTAGTTTAGATGCTCTAGGGTTACTTGGAGAAGACAATTCTACTCTCCTCGAAATACTTTCAGTTAAGCGAATGTTGGAGTCAGATGATATATACCAAACCCGTCTTCCTTTCACTCTTCACTTCAACGATTAAAACTTGGTTTATTAAGTACATCTCAAAGTGAAACCTGAAGATTACACAAACGAAAACCATCTTTCTGTAGTATTTGTTCTTGAGGATATAAGAAGTGGAAATAATGTGGGGTCATTCTTTAGAACAGGAGATGCCTTTTGTATTGCTGGAGTTGAGCTATGTGGTATTACTTGCCATCCACCCCATCGCGATATTCTCAAAACGGCCTTAGGTGCGAGCGACTACATTCCATGGCGCGCTCACGCATCTGCGTCAGAAGCCATTTCTACACTTCGAGTTGAAGGATATAAAATAGCAGTTATTGAGCAGGACTCTAGAAGCATATCTCTCGAAGAATGGAAACCTGAAAAAGGAGAGAAATGGGCTCTTGTTTTCGGAAACGAAGTCCGTGGAGTTAAGACCTCCACCTGTGACTCCGCCAACATACTTCTTGAAATTCCACAACTCGGCGTGAAGAATAGCATGAACGTAAGTGTATGTGCAGGTATCGTTCTTTGGCATGCGAGCCAGTGGATGCGCTTGTGATTGGTGCCGAAAACTGATTTCATTGATCAAAAAAAAGACCTAGCCGAAGCTAGATCCTAATTTTCAATTTTCTTGTCTATATTTTTTACGAGCGTGTGCTCGAATGTTTTACAGTCCTAACTCAGTACGGAAGTTAGCGAACTCAAGATCTGTTTGAGCTTTCCCTCGGAGTGTGCCATCTTTAGTTAGAGCAGCATTAACGTTTGCTTTAACTCCAGCAGCATCGTCTAAACGAGCACAGCAAATAGCGAGTAGGTAGCTCGATATAGCGGAGTCATCCCCTGCATTCATAAGTGTAGTCTTAGCACCGTTAGCATCTCCATTCAATAGCTTAGCTAGAGCAAGGTTTGCAGAAGCAGAACCGCTCATGTTAGAAATAGCTGATCCGTAGTTTCCTTGTGTAATAGCAACTAAGCCTTTGTTATAGCTTACCTCAGCTCCAGAACCAGCTTTTGCGAATAAAGCAGCAGCTTCTTCTGTCTTACCCTTTTGGCGAGCGAGAGCTCCAACGTTGTTAAGAACTGCAGCGTTGTTAGGTGAAAGTGAGCGAGCAGCATTGAAAGCTTCATCAGCTTGATTACGTCGTCCCATTTCCATTAGACAAACACCAGCGTTGTTGTAACCACGGTGATCATTGCTGTAAGCTACAGAGCAAGATGTGTACACAGCTAATTTATCAGAAATATCGGGAAACAAAGTAGCTGAAAATAATAACTCCTCAACTGTAAGAGTAGAAGGCGAAGTCATAGCGAGTGCAGTTAACTCTTCATCTGTGTAGCCTTCAACAGTGTAGTTCATGGCAATAGAAGAGCGACGGAGAGAAGGAAGGATTTGGTCTTCAATCTCAGAATAAGTTTTTGCTATGTTGCGAATTTCTTCTTCTCGCTTACTCTTGTCAGAGTACATCTCCAGCACGCGAAGAATGAGATCTTTGTCTTCAATATTAGAAGCTGTCATGAGGCGCTTGAAACCATCCCAGTCTTCTCCTTTAGCCATGAGCGTGTAAAAACCTTCAGCAGTTTCAATCTTCTTACTCTTTAGCTCATTCATTAGCGCTTTATGTGCAGACTCTGCACGGTCAGCAGCGAGGTCCTCATTAAGAGTAATCTCTCCTTCTGGAGAAGCGTATGCCTCGATAGTGACGCCTGAAAGATTCACGCTGTCAGCAGAAGCTGCCAAAGCGAAGAGTTCTTTCATAGCTCCCCAACCTTCTGCACGCAACTCAGTGCGAGTTACTTTAGAACTGTTGTAATCGTAGTTCAGATCATTGCCTAATGTGTAAGACATAGTGCGCTGGAAGCGGTCTGGAGTCATGGCGAACTTGTCATCTGGCTGAACTAGATGAGGTGTTGTTATCACACCTTTACAAATAATGTATGGCTCAAAGTCAACAACCTTATCTCCCTTAAGTCCGCGCAAGCGAAGCTCTAAGTGACAGGCATCTTCCATAGCAGCATCGTAAGAAATGCTCGCATTGTAAGTGAAAGATTTACCAGCTTCGAAAGGAACTACAGTGTAGTTTCCTGCGGCTTCTTCACCTTGGAAGCCTTCAGTAGCAAATGCAGCTTCTCCTCCATCCCAAACAAGGACAGGTGTAGCTTCCAGTCTCACTTTCTTTGCGAAGTATTTCGCGGGGAAGTTACCTGTAATCTCCACTTCGACGATGTCGCCACGAAGGATTAAGGTTCCTGGATTTACATTTAAATTGAGTGTTTCAATGGCCTTCTCCATTGATCCTAGTCCAGCACAACCGGCGAGGAAAATCATTGTAGCAACAGCTACATAAGAAGCTTTAGTACGTAGCATTAGAAAAAATTGATTCATGAATCTAAAAATATATAGGGCGAAATTAGGGTAAAAGGTGCGTATTTTTTAAATGTAAATGTTAACTAGTCACCACTCCCATGTTAGAAAACTTGCGTATTCGAGAATCGATGCGTTTATCTGCATCCATTGGCATTAACTTCTTCAAATAATCAGTGATTTCATTTTTCAAAGTAGCATACATTTCTTCTCGGTTATTATGAGCACCACCTAAAGGTTCAGGGATAATCCCGTCTATTAGTTTGTTGCCAAGCATATCCTCTCCAGTGAGTTTTAACGCTTCGGCAGCTTCTTTTTTGTGATCCCAAGATTTCCAAAGAATAGAAGAACAAGATTCAGGTGAAATAACACTATACCATGTGTTTTCAAGCATCATCACCCTGTCACCGATACCTATCCCTAAAGCTCCTCCAGAAGCTCCTTCACCAATGATTATACAAATAATAGGAACTCTCAACTGAGTCATTTCCATTAGATTTCTTGCTATAGCTTCACCCTGGCCTCTCTCCTCAGCTTCTAATCCAGGATAAGCTCCAGGAGTGTCGATTAAAGTCACAACTGGGATGTTGAACTTCTCAGCTAATTTCATAAGTCTGAGAGCTTTTCTGTATCCTTCAGGGTTCGCCATGCCGAAGTTGCGGTATTGACGCATTTTTGTGTTGATGCCTTTTTGTTGGCCTATAATCATAACAGGTTGACCGTTAATTTCCCCAAGTCCCCCAACCATAGCCTTGTCGTCCTTAACATTTCTATCCCCATGAAGTTCCATAAACTCGCCGTCGGTAATGGCGATCATGTAATCAAGAGTATACGGCCTGTCGGGATGGCGACTTACAAGAACACGCTGCCATGCAGTAAGTTTACTGTAAATTTCCTTAGTCACCTCAACAATTTTATCTTCAAGTTCCACAATAGTAGTGGTCATATCAAGCTCGTTTTTTGACTCAATATCTTTCGCCTGAACTAACTGCTCACGCAGGGTTTTAATGGGCTCTTCGAATTCAAGATAATTCATTTTGCAAATATGGGCTAAACCGGATTAAACAGCACTTCTACACTCCTAAATATTCTAACATTGAGCGTATTGCACTACCCCTATGACTCATAGAGTTCTTTTCTTCTGCACTCATTTCAGAAAAGGTTCTATCTTCTCCCTTTGGGATAAAGACAGGGTCATATCCAAATCCAGCTGTACCTGACTGTAGCGGAGCTATATGCCCATTACAAACACCCTCTAACCCAACTTCCTTACCATTTATAATTAGGTGGATAGCAGTTCTAAATCGAGCACCCCGTTCAGAGGTGTCTAAAGCTCCAACTTTTTCAAGTTTATCCATCAAGTAGTTCATATTCTGCTGCGCGTCTTTCTCAGGTCCGCCATATCGAGCTGTGAAAACTCCGGGGGCGCCATTTAGTGCTTCAACTTCTAAACCTGTGTCATCAGCAAAACAATCATAGCCGTATTTTTCTTTTACATAGTCTGCCTTTTGCTTAGCGTTACCTTCCAAAGTGTTTGTGGTTTCAGGTATGTCTTCGGTGCATCCAATATCTATTAATGACTTCACTTCGTACAGATCTTTCAATAATTCTCGAACCTCAGCAGTTTTATTTTCATTGGCCGTAGCAAAAACAATAACTGGTTTCATGTTTCGTTTCTTTTAAGTTTACCTCGATTAGATCTTATAACCTTTCCGTACACGATTTTTTTAGGCGCGTGATATGCGGATAAATTTCCCAGGCGCGAAATCTCCAATAAAAGTTCTTTTTCGATTTTCTCAGTAAGTTCCAGTGTATCTAAAAGCAGTGTGACTTTCTCTCCAAGAGATTCATCTGGCATGCCTTTTATCATATACTCGCAGCCAAGTGGTTTAACAAGCTCTCGAATCTCCTGCTCTACAACTTCAGGCATAACTTTAATTCCACCTGAATTAATTATTGAACTTCTGCGCCCAAGCCAAACAAATCTCTTTGAGTCTATAAGTTCAACGATATCATCTGTAACTAAACCTGTCACTCCTCTAGAAGGAGCATCAATAATAAGTTCTCTGTCTTTCGAAATACTCAAGCACACTCCCGGCATAGCCTCAAAGGGACTTTTAGAACTTTCACGTTGAAGTTTTCTAATGGCAATATGAGTTATCGTCTCTGTCATTCCGAACCCCTCATAAAAGTCAATCCCCTCTGGTAATCTTTCAATTAGATCTTCGGAAACAACACCTCCTCCTAAAAGCACCTTCTTAACTGGCGGGAAATCAGGTAGTAGAGAGTAGCATTGGTTTGGGGTTAAGGCAATGAAATCAGCGGGTGTTTTAAAATCGGGTTTTGTTGTAGGCTCCACAATTTCCAAGGCTAACCCCCCTACTATAGCTCTCACTAACATCATATGTCCAGCGATAAAATTTACAGGTAGAGAAAGTACCACTCTGTCTCCTGGTTTTAGATTGAAGTAATCTAAAGTTTCTTTTGCACTAGATATTACAGCATCCCGGGAGTGAGTTATTTCACGTGGTGGGCCACTTGATCCCGAGGTTTTGTATGAAAGGGGAGCCTTGGGATGTGCAAACCAATTTTCAATCGCTGTTGAGATTTCTTGTGTCCATTTTAATTCTGAGTGGAGGGGACTGGAGAATAGTTTCCCATCAGAAATAATCACAGTAGATGCAATGTTGTTTTTGTAGAGGCTCCCGGTGCCCAACCCTTGAGCCATGCTTTTTAAATTTGGCCTAGATTTCAACAATTCATAAGTCCACTCAGCGATCTCTGCCAGCCCTACGTTCGATTCTAAAGCGGAGGTAGTCCACCAACCAATCGAAAGGCTTTCAGCGAGAGTTAACCAAGATTCCGAGGATTTGAAACCACCTAAAAGGCTAGGTTTTAATACTAAATATGCAGGTCGTATTTTCTCAAGCAGAGCTCTTTTCTCTGATTCAGAGCGGATTTGTATCAATTCTTCATCAAGAGCTATAGAGACAGGAGAGGAGGCACAAAGCTCCGCCATTTCTTCTATTAAACCTGGTGAAATGGGTTGCTCTATACTGTGCAGGTCTAGCCCAGCGTTGTATAGGATTTGCAGTTTTTCAAGGGCTGTTAGCCCATCGGGTGTTTGATTGCTGAAGGCTCCATTTGCATCAATTCTTAAAGTGAAGTCTCTGGAAGGACATCGGCGCCTGATTTCTTTGAGTAGCTCTAATTCTTCATAGAAGGGTAGGGTGCCTACTTTGATTTTTATGGTATTATATCCTTTCGCAATTAAGACGTCCACTTGCTCTAACATCCCTTCTGCATCTTCCATCCAAACCAATCCATTAACAGGGATGCCTTCTATCCATGTAGGTGTGCCTTCACGTTTAAGATCTATTAAAGCTGTTTCTACTGCAAATTTTACGGCAGGTAGAGAATGGGGGATGGATTCTGGATTTAAAGAATCTAGTTTCGTCAGTTGCTCTAAAGCTTCTCTTGCAACCTTTTCAGACTCTAGGCTAAGGCCTGGAATTAAACTGCACTCTCCTGTTCCTCTTCGACCTTCATCATCTTCTATTGATAAAAAAAAGCTTGGTTTACTTTTTAATGTATCGCGAGAAGTGCGCGCAGGTCTTTTGAATTCTAATGGGTGTGATATGAATTCAATGGTTGCCATCGTTATGCTGTAACGGTTAAGAACATAAAAAGAGCGACTACAAAAGCTGTTAGAGAGATTTTTTTAAGTTCTGGATCTAATCGTTCTGGTTTGGTAGTTTTCATTACAAAAACCAAGTGCTTGAGTTGAATAAGAGCGATTAAGACATACCACATGCCACCCTTCCATACAGGTAGATCGTTCATTCCGAATAAAAAAGGCAGCATTGCAGCCCAACTCACCAAGATTAATGCAGCGTGATAAAGTTTGGCATTTTTAAACCCCAATTTCACTACGATTGTATTCTTGCCAGATTTAGCATCGTTTTCGTGATCGCGTAAATTGTTAAGGTTTAGAACTGCAACAGACATAAGACCTGAAAAGGTGGCTGGTAAAAGCCAGTATAAATTCAACACTCCTGATAGGAGATAGGCAACACCTAAAACGCCTATGTACCCGAAAAATATTAATACGACAACATCTCCCAGGCCTTTATAACCATAAGCCCCAGTTCCCATAGTATATCGTATTGCAGCATATATGGAGCTACATCCTAGCGTGATAAAGAATAGCGTGATGGCTGACTTAGTCAGGTCAAAATCTAGGGCAAAAAACACAGTAGCACTCCCTACAATAAAAGCTTTTATTGAAGTGGCGACAAGCGCCCTTTTCATTTCCTTTTCAGATATTTCCCCAGAAGCCATGGCACGGTCGGATCTCTCTGGCCCATCCGTGCCTTTTTTGAAATCTCCATAATCGTTAGCGAAATTCGCAAGAACCTGTAAATAAATTACCGTAAGAATAGTTAGGCCTAACACAGTGTAAAACTTAGCGTCAGGAAGTTTGTCGAGTGAGAAGTCAGAAGGAGAAAGCGAGATAGCTGCTCCTATAAGCACACACGTAATCGCAAGAGGAAGAGTCCTAGGCCTTCCAGCTTTTACCCAAGCTTTAAGTGATGCCATTTTGTTTTTCCTTTAAGGGAATTTAGGGAATTGCTGGAAATTAGGTTCGCGCTTTTCTAAAAATGCATTTTTACCTTCTTGTGCCTCTTCCATTAGATAGTACATCAGGGTCGCGTCACCGGCAAAGTCCATCAAACCGCGTTGACCGTCAAGTTCTGCGTTAAGCCCGCGCTTAATCATGCGAATAGCAAGAGGAGAGTGCTTCATAATAGTACGACACCACTCGACAGTAGTTTCTTCTAAATTCTCGAGAGGCACTACCTTATTTACCATGCCCATTTTCTCTGCTTCGGCTGCGGTGTATTGTTCACAAAGGAACCAGATTTCCCTTGCCTTCTTTTGGCCTACCATATCAGCTAAGTAGCTAGAACCAAACCCAGCGTCGAAGCTCCCCACTTTTGGTCCGGTTTGACCAAATTTCGCATGGTCCGCTGCGATTGTTAAATCACAGACAACGTGAAGAACATGCCCTCCTCCAATTGCGTAGCCATTTACCATAGCGATGACAGGTTTTGGCAGGGATCTGATACGTTTTTGTAAATCGAGGACGTTAAGTCTAGGGACTCCGTCTTTGGAGATGTAGCCGCCGACACCTTTCACGTTTTGGTCTCCGCCGCTGCAAAAAGCAACATCACCCTCACCAGTTAAGACTACCACCCCCACATCAGCTCTTTCACGAGCGATATCCATAGCATCGATCATCTCAATATTCGTCTCAGGGCGGAATGCGTTTAATACCTTAGGTCGGCAAATCGTAATCTTTGCGATGCCCTCAAAGAATTCAAAGCGAATATCCTCATATTCTTTGATAGAAGTCCATTTGTAACTGCTCATATAATTATTAAATCTCTTTGTTTAACCTTTTAACTCCATTAAAAACTCTTTGTAAATATCAGAACTTAACTCAGGATTAGTTGCGATTTCGAGGATGGCTGTTCCATTGTTTTTCTCTAAATCGATTAACCCTTGTTGAGTGCTTTTAGAATCAATACCACAAAAGTAATCAACGCCACAGAATCTAGCTGCAGCTTTTATGCTTGTTTTAGGTTTTGTCTCAAAATGAGATTCTAGATACCCCACTTGAGCAGGTCCTTCAAGCCATCTAAAAATCCCTCCCCCGCCATTATTTATTACGATTATCCGTAAGTTGTCCGGCACTTGCTGAACGGTTGCAAGCCCATTAATGTCGTATAAAAAAGCAACATCTCCAGTTACAAGTGTTACTCTCTCACTTGTGGAGAGTGCATGACCTACGGCAGTGGAAGTACATCCGTCAATACCTGCTACTCCTCTATTTGCATGGAAACGAATGTTGTTCTTAAAATTAAAAAGTAGAGCATACCTAGAAGAAGTACTGTTCGCGAAATGCAATGTTGTTTTATGTGTGTTTTGAAATGACTTAAAGATTGTTTTGTAAGCTGCTAAGTCGCTCCAACTTGTTGTGCTTGAGAAATCGTCCTGGATATTTTGCAGGCGATATTTTTCTATTTTCCAAGCTTCTAGGTAGTTTTTATCTTGTTGGATATTTTTTGAAAACTCAGTTAGCCAATCTAGAGGTTCTGAATCAATTGATTTCTCAAGAGTATTGAAAGAATCATGGCCAGTGCCCTTAGAATCACCGACATGTATATGTGGGATGTTGAGCCCTGTAACCCAGTTCCTAAGAGACTTACTCAAAGTGGGATTGCCTATTGTGATGATTGAGTTTGGGGTAAGTTGAGAGTTAGTATTCCACATTTCTCCAGCTATGAAAGCGTCTCCGGAAGCAATTAACGAGTGGCCCTTAATTCCGGAAAAACTCTCAGAAATTCCAGCAACAGAGTTAAAATTCTGGCCCGTCCAATCAGCTAGGATTCTAGGGCCAGCAATGACTAAAGCACGTTGTGTGTGAGCTTGAAATATTTCAGGTAGTTCTTGAAAATTAAAACTACGAACTCGCTTGCTAGATTGAATCGCAGGAATCGCTATATCAAGAGCCTCTGCTTTACCGTACAATGGCTCTTCTAAATGAACATTTATATGTACGGGTCCGCCGGTTAAAGCCCTGTCGTAAATATTACTTGCATTTTCGGAAACTGATCGAATGTCTTTGACAGCGGAAGCGCTTCCGTTAAAGCTATAATCTTCTAAAGTAAATTTTGTAAACAGTTCTGTTTGGTCTATTGACTGACCGTGACCTTTATTTAAACTACTCAAAGGCCTGTCTGCGGTGATGCTTATGAATGGTGTCTTTTGATGGAAAGCTTCGGCTATGGCTGGACCGTGATTTATGGCTGCAGTACCTGAAGTGCAAATTACAGCAGCTGGATTACCTGTTTCCAGAGCAAGCCCGAGAGCCACATGAGCGGCTGCTCTCTCATCTATTACGATGTGAGTTTTTATAGAAGAATCTTCTGTAAAAGCAATCGTGAGTGGAGCATTTCTAGATCCAGGACTGATTACTACATCTGTGAGTCCTTTTTTTGACAAGGTGGTTACTAAGGCCGAAGCGCATAGGTGATCAGTTGAAGATCTTTCTTGTCTTAAAGGCATTAAGCGAAGGTAGCTTCTATTGCTTTAATCTTTGCTTCAGTTTCCATCCACTCGTCTTGGGGAATTGACCCTTCAACGATTCCACCTCCTGCATAAATCTGTATCCCCCCCACCATCCATTGGGCTGCTCGTAAGTTGACATAGTAAGCACTTCCCGATGCTGTTTCAACCCCCAAGTAGCCTGAGTAATAAGCCCTTGAAAACTGCTCATTTGATTCGATAAAATCACAGGCTGTTTTTAATGGCCTTCCACCTACAGCTGGGGTGGGGTGAAGGGTGCTGGCTAGTTTTTGTATATCTCCTTTTATGGAGCATCTAAATCGGGTCTCAAGGTGTAGAAGATTTCCGTATCGTCGATCTGCACGAGGTTCTATACTCATCTCAGATGCTCCGTAGTCCTCTAAAACAGATTTAATATAGTCTGTAACTTGAGATTGCTCATGTCTTTCTTTGTTCGTCCAATTATTGGTAGAATTGCCATTTACAATTATTCGCGTTCCTGCTAACGAAACTGTTTCCACTCTGTTGTCACTTGATGCGACAAGTAATTCTGGTGAAGCTCCACACCAAACCCCACAACTTGGATGATCAATCAAATAAACAAATGCATCCGGGTGTTTCTCGCATTTCAACTTAAATGTGACCTCAGGCGTAGCGTCTGAAATGATTGATTTGATTCTTGCGACCACAACTTTTTCTAAAGTGCCATCTGAGATTTGAGAAATCGCTTTTGTTACGCAATTCAAATGAGAAGCTTTGTCTGTAGAGAAATTATCAAAAGGTTTAGTGACCGTAATCGTCCCAGGTATAGGAGCTTCAGAAGTAATGACATGCCCTTTTATTTCTATCGAAGGGTATTTGTCAGAGCTGCTAAAAGGAGTAAACCTGAAGCAAGAAGTTCCACATTGGGAAGGCTCGAGAGTATACACTTCATCACTTCCGGGGGGGCTCCACCACACACGTGCAGCATTCATAAAGTGACAATCATTACGGTGAGCCTTGAAGTGCAGATTAACTCACCCTCTTCGTCCTTCAATTCTATAGACCAAACATGTATTCTCCCTCCCTTCTTCACTATCCGAGCTTCTCCAAAAACCCAGCCTGATCGAATGCTTTTAAGGTGATTTGCATTTACCTCTAACCCGACAGCAGCTTTCCCTTGACTTTCCACTAAAACATGAGAACCTATAGAACCTAAGGTTTCAGCGAGAACGACGCTTGCCCCACCATGGAGCATGCCATATGGTTGGTGAGTTCTAGAGTCTACAGGCATCTTGCCTTTCACAACTCCATCTTCAACAGATGTTATTTCAATACCAAGAACTTCGCTTATCGTTCCTTTGCCTAAGTCTTTATTGAAACTTTGTTCGTTAATCATTGATGTTATCCTTGTAAATTTGTATCTCTAAAATATTACGCAAATCTAATTAGCAAATGTCTGAAAAAGCTAACAGAGTACTTGTTGTTGAAGATGATTCATCTCTTCAAAAGATGTTAGTAATGAATCTAAAAGCTGAAGGCTACTATGTTGTGGCTGTTGATGATGGTGTCGATGCGCTGGAAGTAGTTAGAAGTCAGCGAATTGATGCGGTAATTTTAGATGTGATGCTTCCTGTAATGGATGGGTTTCAAGTATGTTCTATCATAAGAGTAGAGGGTCACAAAATGCCCATTCTTTTTCTAACAGCGAAGAATTCTGGTCCTGAAAGACTTGAAGGACTTCTTTTAGGAGCTGATGATTATCTGGGTAAACCGTTTAGTGTTGATGAACTGCTTCTAAGGTTGGCAAGATTAATTGAACAATCTAAGCGATCATCAGATTACGGTGCTGTAGGAGTTGCTCTTGATTTAGATGTTTTAAAAATTGGAAAAGGTGAGATAAGGTTTGATCAGTATTCAATAGTAACTCATGATGGGCAGATAAAGAAAATCTCTAAAAGAGAAATAATGCTACTTAGACTTTTAACTTCTAAAAATGGAGAAGTGGTCAGCAGAGAGGAAATTTTAGAAACTATTTGGGGGTATTCTGTTTATCCCAACACGCGTACTATTGATAATTATCTTCTTTCTTTTAGGAAATATTTTGAGCCTAACCCCAAATCACCGCTTTATTTTCACTCTGTAAGGGGCGTAGGCTATAGGTTTGATAGCAAAATTGAAAAATAAAATTATTTTTTTAAATTAAAGGCAACCCCTTGAAAAGTATTACGTCTATGAAGTAACATGGTCAATGACTATGTTGGTTTCAATTTTCTTGCAGGTATAGAAAAGACCCAGAGGTGGGTCTTTTCTTCTTTTACAAACTATTGAACTTGTCTATATCACCAAACTGACGGTCAATTCAAATTCATCATAGATCATATTGTCTCCAAGTCCGTCAAAGAAACTCCCTGAACCATATTTAACATCGAACTGAGTTCGATCTATTTTAATACGTGCAGCAAACTTATTTTCCTCAGCATTGGATTCAAACGTAATCGATTTTGTAATGCCTTTTATCGTTAAGTCTGCAGTGATTGTATGTTTCTTTGAATTGACTTTCTGCACATTTGTGATAACGAGACCTGCAGTTGCATAGGTTTCAACACTGAAAAAATCTTCAGATTTTAAATGACCTTCTAATTTCCCTTTGTATTCTCCAGATAAGTCCGTACAGATTAAGCTAGTCATGTCAATGATAAAGCTTCCTCCCACTAAATTCCCGTCATCATAAATAAGTTCTCCAGATTTAAGTGAGATTTCACCCTCATGTGAACCCACCACCTTTTCAGCCTTCCATTGAATACTGCTGGTTTTTACATCGACAACATTCTTTTTAAAAGATGTGAAATTTTGAAAGGTAAAACCAAGGAATATGACGGCAATGCTGAGTGCAACGTTTTTCAAGGATTTAAATTTATTGGCATGTGATCCATCACAATTTCCATTTGGATCTTTTGTTTTTCCACATTGGCATTTAGGTACAGTTGAAGTATTCATATTAAATTATTTATTAATGTTTTTGTTTTACCTTCGCAAGGTAACTAATAATAGTTTCTAAATGTAACTGTTACATTTCAGTAACCATTAAAATAGTAGTTATATACTGGTAACCATTATCAATAACTATGAGTGAAATATGTTCAGCAAGTGCATTTACCGAAAAATTAGGAGGTAAATGGAAACTCTCGATTATCTACAATTTAAGAAACCGCAAGCTTAGGTTTGGTCAATTAGCCATAAGAATTGATGGAGTGTCAAGAAAAGTATTAACTGATCACCTTAAGCAAATGGAAGCTGATGGATTAATTAAACGAGAATCGTTTAAAGAAACTCCTCCAAGAGTTGAGTATTCATTGACTCATGCATCAAAAGAACTCGAACCCGTACTTATCTCTATTGATCATTGGGTCAAGAAGCATCAGGCAGCAGAATAAATAATTGATCATCTTTCTGATCATTATCAAGATCCTAAAGCGTCACGTAAACAACGGCTTTGGTTTCGAAAAACTCTTCGTTGAAGTATTGAGAAATTGGAATAATTTCAGTAGTCCTTGTGACTTCATCTAACTCAGCTTGTAGGTCACCTCCTTTTAAATATAGAATCCCGTTGGGCCAAGGGTTAAGACTTCTTTTATGGATTTTATTTTCCACCCAAGGAATAAACTTTGAAAGTCTTGCCACAGCACGGCTTACAACAAAATCAAATTTCCCAGGGATATCAGCAGCTCTTGAGTGAACAGCCTCGACGTTCTTCAAATCCAGCTCATCCACCAACGCATCAACTACTTTTATTTTCTTTCCGGTACTATCACATAAAACAAAATCCACCTCTGGCATCAAGATGGCTAATGGAATCCCCGGCAAACCGCCTCCAGTTCCGACATCTAAAATTCTTGAGCCAGAAGCAAATTTCATTGCTTTGTAAATTGCAAGGCTGTGAAGAACATGTCGCTCTTGAAATTCGGCCATGTCTTTTCTGGACACTAAATTTATTTTATTATTCCATTCTGGAAAACTATGTGCAAGGATTTCAAATTGTTTTCGTTGAGTATCACTAAGATTAGGGAAGTAGCCTAAAACAATTTCTGTCATATTTATCTCTTTATAGATGTTTTTTTGAACCTTCCATTACGCTGGCAAGTATATCTCGTGCACGATAAAGTTGTGCTTTTACTGTGCCAAGTGGTAAGTCTAGTTCAAGTGCTATTTCATCGTAGCTATATTCTTCAAAATACCTCAGTTCTACAAGTCTTCGATAGCGGGGTTTAAGTTCTGATACAACTAACCTCATCTTTTCAACTCTTTGCTTCTTTTCAAGAGTTTCAATTGGGTCTGGCGCCTCGTCCTTCACCGTAAATTGAATATTACCTCCTTCTTCAGTTGCTATACCTTTGTCAAGTGACAGTGCGTTTATCCTCTTTTTACGAATAAAATCAATACAGTGATTTGATGCAATTTTAAACAGCCATGTAGAGAAAGCAAACGCAGGGGTGTATTGCTTAAGTCTCTGAAAAGCTTTCCCGAACGTTTCAATAGTCAAATCGTCAGCGTCATCATCATTGAAAACCATCTTGCGACATAGATGAAAAATAGAATCCCTATACCTCTCCATAAGCTCAGCATAGGCTTTCTGGTCGCTATCTTCAGTAGCTCTTAGAATAAGCGCATAGTCATGCTTTGCTTTCTCGGAGAGATTGGGGTTTATTTCCATTGTTTAGGTTTCGAAATCAGAACCTGCAATGAAAGAACTTGCCTAATTAACCCCATGAAAGGTTCAAACAAAAGCATGAACGCATTTCTACCGGGACGACCAGCTCTAAGCAGGAATGTTCGAAAGATAAGACCTCTAATCATTGCATTTAACCCCAGTATACCAATTGCTATCCAAACATTACTGTGCATAAACTCGAGAACTACCCCTATATAGATCATTAAGTCGGCGATCACTGGTAAGCTTAACAAGACAAGAGTTGATTTCCTGTAGTTTGTGCTTGCGGATAAGTGCCGCTTCATTTGGCTCATCCACTTTCTCCATGTGTTAGGCCAAACAGAATTACTCTGCCCCTCCTTCCTTACTACAGTCCCCACACTTACTCCACTTTCAACCATGTCCTGAACAAATAAATCATCATCACCCGAGGCAATGTGTAAGTGACTGTCAAATCCACCCACACTTTCCCAGCTAGATTTTAAAAAAGCAAGGTTGCGACCAACACCCATATAGGGATAGCCAGATTCCGCCATTCCGATATAGTTTAGAGCTATTCTCTCAGCTTCAAAATTTTGTAATTTCCCTAAAAACCCACTGCCTTTAAACGGTAAGCTTACGCCAAGTTTAAGTTGGTATTTATCTCCTAAGCTTTCAACCATTAAGGCCGCCCAATCATTGCTTTGTGGAATACAATCTGCATCAGTACACAAAATCACATTGTGCTTTGCTTCTTTAATGCCTGTAGCAAGCGGCCTCTTTTTACCAATTCCTCCACTCTTTAAATGAATCACCCTAATTGAGTCGTTTTTATCTAGAAAGGCATTTAGTTTTTCAGAGGTTTCATCGGTGCTACCGTCGTTGATGATAAGTATTTCCGGAGGGGAAGGGGTTTGGTCTAAAAGAGAATTAATTAATGCATCAACATGCTGAGCCTCATTGTGCATACACACAATAATACTGAAGTTTACGTTGTGTATATTTTTTATCGGAGTAGAAGAAAGGGGCTTGCGCCTTGCACTAAAGTACATAGCCCAAACCCCTCTAGTTATAAGTCCAAATAGCGCAAGTATAGTAGCAAACCCTATCATCTGCGCTTTATTTGGTTAGTGAGTTATTGTGATTCGTCGCGTAATGATTTCTGAATCAGCGCCCACAAATGTTATGAGATACATCCCCTCAGACCAAGAGCTAACGTCAAGAGTTTTGCTCGTCTCACCTACAAGGTTAATATTCATTATTGTGCGGCCTTCAAGGTCAGTAATGACAATACGTCCCTCCATTGTCGGGAACTCAATCGTTAAGCTTTCATTCGCAGGGTTTGGGTAAACATGACCTTCTATGTTTGAAGACAAGGCATCAATTCCATTGGGTTCGTCATCTGTACAGAATTGGTCGGTTTCAGATTCACCGAATTCTCCATTGCTGTATGAAATAATTGCTCCTTCATCATTTAAAATCTCCCAGTGTCCAAGTCCGTATTCACAGCACAGACCATCTCCGTATGAATCCATGATTTTGAAAATATAGCAACCTTCTTCCAAGCATAAATCCTCGATAATGATTTCCCCATCTAATCCATCGTCATATGGTCCGCCGGAGTAAAGTACAGTTCCGAGTTCCAGAACCTCCCAAGTGATTTCTGAACCGTAATCATCTAAAGTTATTGCGAGCGTTAAGTCAAGTGTCTCTCCTGAGAAAGTAGAGAATGAAACTGCAGAATTGTTGTTAAGTAAATTCTCATCAGCGATGCCGTTGGGGTTGCTTACTGCTGCTGTTACAGTGTTTTCTCCTCCTATAGCATCGAAAGTAGGGATTGAAATAGTCTCAGACTCATATTGTGTAAGGTTTCCAGTCCAATTAACTTGCTGAGCACTAGTCCCGTTGACGTTGTATGTAAGCGTAGCCGATGTCAGAGTTTCAGTTCCAGTATTCATAAGAACCATATCAAGAGAAATACTTGCAGCTCCACAAAGAAGTCCATCAGGAGCTCCTTCGATATAAACCCCCGCATCGTTAGCGTAAGAAACAGCTCCGTCAGGAAAACCGTCCCAAGCCATTATGCCAGATCCTGTAGGATCTAGGTATTCAGCAGCTCCTAGAGTGTAGCTTTCATTTAGTCGCCCGTAGTAGTCAAGTTGGCCGTTGTTTACGTTTCCTGCACAAGCTGCAGCACCTCCGTATAGCTGTCCTATAATGCGGTGGTTGTGGTCAAAAAGAGGAGATCCAGATGATCCTGGTTCCGTAACTCCAAGTTCCCACTGGTCTATCATCCAAACAGCTGCTCCTCCTGCTGAAGCAAAATAGGGGCTGTCTTCTTCGAAGCAAATCTTCTTCAGATCACCTGATGGATGGTGGATTCCAGTTGCATTTAAAGGAGTGTCTCCAGTAGCATCCCAACCAGCGTATTGTACGTTGAATGATGCAGGCGGAGCTTCACTTAGCTCGAGAAGTGCGTAGTCAGAAATTCCGTTGCTTACTAGCATAGTACCACCACTGACTGATTGGTTAGTAGGCCCGGTGTTTCCGTCGCAAGTTGCGCTCTCGTGGTTGAAGTAGTAAAGCCATGCTGCAGGATTTCCTAAGCAATGGTTAGCTGTAAGGAAGTATGGAGTGCCGTCGTTTAAAGTGTTATTTATTAGAGCACCGGTGCAAGCCGCGAAGCCACCTTGAACGATGAGTGCCACTGAACGCTTCTCGGTTGCCCAAAGTGCGCCTTCCGGACAGTTAACATTAATGTTACAAGCTCCTGAGTTTCCGAATGGCCCACGCTCAACTGCTGCTTGACTACCTGGGTATAGTAGTAAGCTGCGGTATCCGTAAACAATTTGGTCTATTAGAATGGGAGCGGTTGTCCCCATCGAAATCGGTTGATGTAATTCAACAATAACTTCTGATCCTTCAACCACTCCAGTTGCTAACCCGCCCCAGTCTTTCTTAGATCTGTGGTCAAATTTTCCGATGAATTCGTGGCTATTTTTAGACCAAACAAACAAATAAGCACCCTTTTCTAATCCGAACTCGGCAAATCTCACTGACACAGAAGTTGCATCTGGGCAAGAGATCTCTAAGCGCCATACTTGTTCGTCTCCCTCTATAGTCCAGTATCCGCTATTTACTGGTGAGAAATTAACTTCGTTTTCTACACCAAATCTCCAAGGTACCTCTTTAATCTGGTCAGTAACGGCATCTTCTTGAGCTAAAATATCTCTTGAGATTGCAGGCATTACAACTCTAGTCTCAGACAAGATGTCTTGGTTAATAATGAACGATGGTGATCCACCGTAGTTGATTTGTCCTATGGCCGAGAAAGAACAAGTGGCAATAATTAACAGTACTGCAACTGTAGAGTAAAAGTTACGCATGTAGGTTTTAAATAACAGGTTTAATAACTATAGATAATATCTGAGGTCCAATTTTTTAAAAGTAAAACGGTAGTTCCGTGAGGAGTACCGCGAAAGCTGCTGATGTCGAATTTTAAGTCTTCATTTATTAGCGATCTACACTGATCAACAGTGCTTAAGTGGATTATTTGTACTGGCTGCTTGGGTGGGAGGCTCTTCATTAAAAAGCCATTTTGTTTAATCTCGAATTTGTGATCTCCGCATCCACCTGAGTATTGAACATTTACAATCAATGTATCACCCTTAATCTTTACGTCTTTGAACGTGAATATGGCTGACACAAACTCTTGTGAATCCTCAGTTACATCTACAACTGCTTCTGTTTTACATCCCAAAGTAAATAGCAAAGATGTTACTATTAGAATGTAAAAGATTTTTTTCATGTTGCAATCTACTAATGCTTTTCTTATTGCTACCCTTTAACTTCTAAAAGATTTTTTATTGTAAAGAACTCATCACGTAGTCTCGCCGCTTCCATGAAGTCTAATTCTTTAGCGGCTTTATCCATCGAGCGCTTAGCTATTTCTGCTTGTTTATTTAACTGCTCTATAGACATGGATAGAAGTACTGGGTCTGATGTTTGTTTCGAAAATGTCGGTTTTGGTTCTGCGGCAAGGTTTGCTCTGCCTGCTGATCGTTTAATTTGCTTTGGACTTAAACCGTTCAGCTCATTGTATTTTTCTTGCTTAATCCTTCTTCTAGAAGTTTCGTCAATCGTAATCTGCATGCTTTTCGTCACTTTGTCAGCGTACATAATTACACGGCCATTTACATTACGAGCTGCACGACCCGCAGTTTGGGTTAAAGAACGAACGCTACGCAAAAACCCTTCTTTATCTGCATCCATTATTGCTACGAGAGAAACTTCAGGTAAATCTAAACCCTCACGTAGAAGGTTAACTCCAACTAGAACGTCGAAAACGCCGTCCCTTAAGTCCTGTAAAATAGCCACCCTATCAAGAGTCTTAACCTCGGAGTGTATGTAGCGAGTAGAAATGTTAATTTTTTCAAGATATTTAGACAACTCCTCAGACATACGCTTTGTTAAAGTTGTCACTAGAACTCTGTCGTTCATTGCGATAACTTTACTAATTTCCTCAACTAAATCATCTACTTGATGTGTGCATGGTCTGACTTCTATAGGTGGGTCTAAAAGCCCAGTTGGCCTGATAACTTGCTCAACAATTATTCCTTCAGCTCTTTCTAACTCCAAATCGGCAGGTGTTGCACTCACGTAAATGGCTTGGTTAAGCATCTCAGTAAATTCTTCTGCCGTAAGTGGCCTATTATCTAAAGCTGAGGGTAGGCGAAAACCATGATCTACTAAGTTTACCTTCCTCGAGCGATCTCCGCCATACATTGCTCCAACTTGTGGTAGTGTTACGTGACTTTCATCTACAACAAGTAAAAAATCATCGTCGAAATAGTCTAGTAGACAAAAAGGTCGTTCTCCAGGATTGCGTTTGTCAAAATACCGTGAGTAATTCTCAATTCCGGAACAATAGCCCAGTTCTTTAATCATCTCAAGGTCGTAGAGGGTTCGTTCTTCTAATCTTTTGGCTTCAGAAAGAAGCATGTTGTCAGTAAAATACTTCTTCTGCTTTTCTAAATCTTGTTGAATAGACCAAACAGACGAATCAGTATTGTCTTTACTACTCACAAATAAATTTGCAGGATAAACCAGGAACTTATCGAAACCATGAAGTCTCGTGCCAGATTCGGGATCTATAGTATGCAATGTCTCAATCTCATCACCCCAAAAAGAAATCCTAAGAGCATGATCTGCATAAGCGAGGAAAACATCAACGGTATCTCCCTGAACCCTAAATGTTCCTCTTGTTAACTCGAGCTGAGATCTGCTGTATAAACTCGAAACTAACTTATGTAAGAGAGCGTTTCTAGTGATTTTCATACCAGCTTTCACAGTAATTACACTCTTGTGAAATTCGACAGGGTTTCCAATCCCGTAAATGCAACTTATACTGGCAACAACTATAACATCCCTTCTGCCGCTCAGTAAAGCAGATGTCGTACTCAATCTCAGTTTCTCAAGCTCCTCATTAATCTGTAGGTCTTTTTCTATATATGTGTTAGAAGCAGGCAGGAAGGCTTCTGGTTGGTAGTAGTCATAATAACTAACGAAATACTCGACTTGGTTGTTTGGAAAAAACCCTTTAAACTCGCTATAAAGTTGGGCTGCAAGGGTTTTGTTGTGTGATAACACTAAAGTTGGTCGCTTAGTCTGAGCGATCATATTCGCAATCGTAAAAGTCTTCCCAGATCCAGTAACTCCAAGTAAAACCTGATGTTTAGTGCCATCATGTACCCCGCTGACTAATTGTTTTATCGCCTCCCCTTGATCTCCTTGAGGTGTGTAGTCGCTAATTAATTCGAAGTCTGGCATATTTTCAAAGATATGTCTCTAGAAACTAGTTTAGACCAAAAAAAGGCTCGCGTGAACGAGCCTTTTTAATATTTCAGAATCCGTAGTGATTACTCAGATACGACATCAAACTTAACGGTTGCAAAAGTGTCTTTGTAGACTTTTATTTTTGCTTCGTAACTTCCTAGTTCTTTAATAGCATCGTTAGATAAAACAATCTGCTTTCGTTCAATATCAAATCCAGCAGCTTGAATTGCTTCAGCTAATTGGATGCTGTTTACAGAACCAAATATCTTACCAGTCTCACCAGCTTTAGCACCAATCTTAACAGTTAGTTTGTTAAGGTTTTCAACTATGCTATTAGCAGCTTCGAGTGCTTTAGCAGCTTTGTGAGATTGTTGTCTAACATCTTCAGCAACAACTTTTCTAGCTGACTCAGTTGCACAAATTGCCTTTCCTTGTGGAATTAGGAAATTACGTGCGAATCCATTTTTGACAGAAACGATGTCATTTTTGTTACCGACTTTATCGATGTCTTCTTTAAGGATAATGTGCATGGCGTTTAGTTCTTAATGGAGGTTGTCAGCTACGTAAGGCATCAATGCAAGGTGACGGGCTTTTTTAATTGCCTGAGATGCTTTGCGTTGGTACTTTAAGCTTGTTCCGGTTAAACGACGTGGTAAAATTTTACCTTGAGGGTTACAAAGCATTAGAAGGAAATCTGCATCCTTGTAATCAATGTACTTAAATCCTTTTTTGCGGAATCGACAGTAACGATCTGCTTTCGTGTCGATTTCGATAGATTTCAGGTAGCGTACTTTTTTATCTGCCATGATTTCAGTTCTTTAAGCTTTTTCTTCAGTAGAAGCCTCTTCCTTTGCTGGAGCTTCTTCTTTGCGGTTAGACTTGTCGCGGCGAGATTGCGCGTACGTAATGTGATGCTTATCCATAGCAGTAGTGAGGAATCTCATGATTCTCTCATCGCGACGGAATTCAGTTTCGAAGGGTAAGACAGCAGTTCCTGCAGCTTCCCACTCAATCAGATGATAGAAGCCTGATGTCTTCTTCTGAATTGGGTAAGCGAGTTTCTTCAGTCCCCATGCGTCCTCATGGACAATTTTACCACCATTACTGGTGATACTTGCACGGTACTTCTTTACTGTTTCCGCCACCTGCTCAGCAGATAACACGGGAGTCATAATGAAAACAGTTTCGTAACGATTCATTCTTTTATTCATTTAAAATGGGGCGCAAAAGTACGATATGTATAAAGGAAACGCAAGGGTTTTATTGCAAATCATTTAGGTCCTTTGCAAAGGTCTTATGAAGAATGTGTAAAACTCACTTTGCACAATCATAAAATGCCCCCGATATTCGCAGTATGAGTGAGAACAATTATTTAGTCTCCGCAAGGAAATATAGACCGCAGGATTGGGATTCTGTTGTGGGGCAATCAGGGATTACTCAAACTCTTCAAAAAGCAATTTCTTCATGCACAATTGCTCAAGCTTATTTATTCTGTGGTCCCCGAGGAGTTGGTAAAACAACCTGTGCTCGGATTTTTGCAAGAGCAATTAATGGTTTTGAACCGGATGATGATGCTATGGCTTTCAATGTTTTCGAACTTGACGCTGCATCTAATAATAAGGTTGAGGATATTAGAAGTATTGTTGAGCAAGTTAGAATACCACCTCAACACGGAGTATATAAGGTGTATATCATCGATGAGGTTCATATGCTCAGTCAGTCTGCTTTTAATGCTTTTCTTAAAACACTAGAAGAGCCACCTCCTCATGCTGTGTTTATTCTTGCTACAACAGAAAAGCACAAGATCTTACCTACGATTCTATCTCGTTGTCAGATTTTCGATTTTCATAGAATTACTGTTCCTGATATTGTTTCGAGTCTTCAGGAAATTGCTGTCAAGGAAGGGGTGAAAACAACACCTGAGGCATTGCATATTATTGCTGCTAAAGCTGATGGAGCTCTGCGAGATGCCCTAAGTATGTTTGATCAACTTATTGCCTTTGCGGGTAAAGAGCTTACATATGATATCGTTACTGAGCAGTTGCATGTACTTGATAATGATACTTATTTTGAAATAGTTGACTTTGCTTTAAATGCAAATATTCCTGATTCTTTATTGTTGTTTGATAGTGTCTTAGCTCGGGGGTTTGATGCTCATCATTTTCTTTCAGGGTTAGGTAATCACTTGCGTAGCTTGATGGTATGTCGTGACCCGCGAACACTTAAATTGATGGAGGCAACCCCCGAAGTGAAAACGAAGTTCTCAGAACAAGCTTCTATAGCCGACTTACATTTTATAGTTGATGCTCTTTCAATAACGAATGAAGCTGACACACAATATAGGACAAGCCAACATCAGCGACTTTTAGTTGAGCTTGCAGTAATGAAGATTTGCTCATTAAAAAGCTCCTCGGAAAATCCTCTACCATCGGTGGAGAAAAAAAAAAGCTTTAACGAATTAATTCCACCTGATTTAACTAGTGTTGTTGAGGTAAAGGAAAAGGAAAAGCCTAAGCCTATAGCTAAGCAGGCGGTTTCTCCAGTCCCTGTAGCTAAGAAAGTTGAGTCGGGAAAATTGCGTGGTGGAGGAGTGAAGTTGGCGGGGAAATCAAAGAGTCTCTCAGAAACGGGAAAATCAGATATTGATAATAAAGAGAATGAGGTGGATGAGTCTTGGAAGGAGGAGGTTACCATTGAAAAGATTAAGGCGGCATGGGACCTGTTTATCGATATTCATAAAAAGTCGAAGAGGGTTAGCTTAGTTTCTACATTAACAATGTGTGAGCTTGAGTTGAAGGGCAATGTTGTAATTTTTAATGTATTAAATGAGCTGCAGGAAGTGCAGCTTAATGATGAGCGCACGGATTTGCTTTTTCATTTGCGAAAAAATGTAAAGAATTCTTTAATTGAATTATCTATTAAGGTAATTCCTTCGGAAGATGGTGATGATGCACCTAAGATTTTTTTGACCGATAAAGAAAGGTATATGGATATGGTTAAAAAGAATCCAAGTCTTGATGATTTGCGGAAAAGATTGGATTTGGATTTAGGCTAATTTAAACAAGTAATTATGCGAGTTGATAAATTTTTATGGGCCATTAGGGTGATGAAAACCCGATCAAAAGTAGCCACACATTGCAAAGAAGGAAAGGTTAGTTTAGAGGGTGATAAATTAAAGCCTTCAAAAATCTTAAATATTGGAGATGTTGTTGTCGTGAGAAAGGGGGCGGTGTCATTTTCTTTCAAAGTTGTATCATTTCCTAAAAGTCGTGTAGGTGCAGCTTTAGTTTCAGAATATGCAAAAAACATTACTCCTCAAGATCAGTTGGATAAACTTGAAATGATAAGGCTTTCAAATAGGGATAATCCTAACGGTGTAGGGCGTCCTACGAAGCGTGAGAGAAGAAGTTGGGATAAAGCTTTCGAAGAGTGATGGTGGAGGTGAGAAGGGTAGATAGCGAGGTGTTGAGATGTGTGAGGCATAAGGTGCTTTGGCCTCATTTAGCAAATTCTAAACATGCTATTATCGATATAGATAATAGCATAGGTGCCATTCATTTAGCTGCCTTTTACAAAGGGGATGTTGTCGGAGTCGCTTCGTTGTTTAATCAAAAATGCGAACGGTTTCCAGAGCTTTTCATATCTTTAAAAGTGCGCAGATTGAGAGCTATGGGCGTGCTTGATAATATGAGAGGTGGAGGAGTTGGAGCTTTAATTATTCAAAAGGCAATTGAGGAGATGAAGGGTGACGGTGTTGATGTTGTTTGGTGTGATTCAAGGGAAGTCGCTTGGGGTTTTTATGAGATGCAGGGCTTTAAATTTGGATGTCAAATTAATGGTGAAGAATTAGAATCATACCAAGTCCCGAATGTTGGCTTGCATAAAATCATGTTTAAGCTTTTGTAAAAGGAAAAACAAGTGTATTTTTACGCCATTAATTTTTGAGACTATGCCGCAAATTTCAAATGTAGGTCTGGCTATGCCAAGCAGTCCAATTCGTAAGTTGATGCCATTTGCTAACGCTGCTAAAAAAGCAGGGAAAAGAGTTATTCATTTGAATATTGGCCAACCCGATGTGTCGTCTCCAGACGTTGCTGTAAGAGCTCTAAAGGATGATGCGAGAACTGTCATTGAATATAGCCCTAGCGAAGGTTATGAGTCTTACAGAGAGGCACTTTCTATATATTATAAGAATGCTAGTATAAATGTAGAGGTGGATGATTTAATTGTTACAACGGGCGGTTCTGAAGCTCTCATTTTCGGAATGCTTTCATGCATGGATCCGGGAGATGAGATTATTATTCCAGAACCGTTTTATGCCAACTACAATGGTTTTGCTAAAATGGTAGGTGTAAACATTGTTCCTGTAACGGCTTATATCGATGATGGTTTTGCGCTACCTCCAATTGAGGATTTTGAAGCAAAGATTACATCTAAAACGAAAGCTATATTAATTTGTAACCCGGGAAACCCCACGGGGAAGGTTTATAATTCCGAAGCCTTAGATGCACTCGCTAAACTTGTTCTCAAACACGATTTGTATATTTTATCAGATGAGGTATACAGAGAGTTTTGCTATGATGGATCCCAACCTAAATCAGTTTTAGAACTTGAGGGTCTAGCTCAGAATGCCATTATGATAGATTCTGTTTCTAAGCGATTCAGCATGTGCGGCGCTCGTGTGGGAGCTTTAGTAACTAAGAACGCTGCGTTGCGCGAGACAATAATGAAGTTTGCTATGGCTCGTTTATCACCTCCTACTTTAGGCCAAATAGCTTCTGAAGCTGCCCTCAAAGCTCCAGCTTCATATTTCGAAGATGTTCGCTCGTGTTACGTTCAAAGGAGAGACGTTTTAGTAGAAGGTCTCAATAACATTCCAGGTGCTATGTGTCCTAAGCCTGGTGGTGCTTTTTATGCTGTATGTAAACTCCCGATTGACAACAGTGATACATTCTGTCAGTGGATTTTAGAAAAATTTGACCTAAATGGCGATACGGTTATGATGGCTCCTGCTTCAGGCTTCTACTCAACAGAGGGAGCCGGGTATAATGAAGTTAGGATAGCTTATGTTTTAGATTTACCACTCTTAGAGCGAGCTATTGTTTGTCTCAAAGCCGCTCTTGAACTTTACCCGGGTCGCACAACTTAGATTGCCATGAAATATCCCCTGAGTTTTAGATTGTTGTTTACTGCACTCCTTATCTCCTTTATAAATATAGAGTATAGTGGTTTTCATGCTCAAGGGGATACAACTTGGGTTTCAACTTATACCTGGGAAGCCCAAAATAACCCAGAGACAAACTACGATAGCCCAGGCAGAAGGTGGTTCCAATTCCCCGAGTCTGATAATGATGTTGAGTACAGAAAGGTTCTCATGTATCATAAATTGAAGTGTTTCGAACAAGGGACTGCTGGAGGTGCAGGGTACGCTTGTGGAGAGTGGGATTACCTAACTTATAGTTATTTGTTTGATCACACAGGTGAATTGGATTCAACCATGTACAACCATCCTTATTACAAGATTAACAACCAAGAATTCGAAACAGACACTTTAATTTTTAGTCCTGAAAATGGAGCTCCTCACGACACCTACAATACTGACTATTCAAGAATTAACCTAGATATAGTAGGTGAGGTTACGACTACTATAAATTCTGAAACAGAGCAGGTTTCAGATTTAACTTCTGCAACAAATGCAAGGCGATTAACGTTTACGATTACAGCACAAGAGTTGTCTACGATGGGCGTTGTGCCAGGGTTACCGATTAAAAGAATTAGCTGGAATGTGGAATCATTTCAATCTGATTTATTAACTTTAAGAGTCAGTCAAGGTGAAGGTGAGTGGCAGCAGGTTTATGCCTATCCAGTTGAAATTACTGATCTTCTAGAGTTAGACTTGAATGGTTATGAAATTATTTGGGACAGCGAATCTGACTTGCATTTTGATTTGTCGCTAGACGGAGTTGATGGGGTGTCGTCTGATGCGGTTTCGTCTCCTAGTTTAGTGGAGGCTTTTGATGCAGATGGTGGCTATGTGAGATTTGATGGTTTAGATAAAATCTCAATTAACCCTGATCTATTTACTGATTTAAATAACGAGGTTACTCTAGAGTGTCTTCTTAAAGGAGACGCAGATTATTTACCTGCAAACACAACAATTTTCGAAGCTGTTAATTTTTCAGGACAGCGCGAGATAAACGTACATATGCCATGGAGTAATTCTAGAATCTACTGGGATGCTGGATACGATGGTGGCTATGACAGAATAGATAAAGCTGCATTAGAGAATGATTACGAAGGAGCTTGGGTTCATTGGGCGTTTGTGAAAAATGCTGCGACGGGTGTTATGAAGATGGTTA
>Ga0209089_10000640_pt1 | contig 31968 bp, 27 predicted proteins | sample ArcticOcean_MG_C_FD_187431 | JGI IMG/M metagenome (GOLD analysis project Ga0209089, IMG submission 187431) | Marine microbial communities from western Arctic Ocean - ArcticOcean_MG_CB2_150 (SPAdes) (version 2) | ecosystem: Environmental > Aquatic > Marine > Oceanic | place: Arctic Ocean: Canada...
TTGACGGTTTTGAACCGGCCAAGGATTGACGGGCTGGGCATGAAAAAACCCGAGCCGTGGTGACGGCCCGGGTTAATACGGCTTTCGCCGAGATTGCGGGCATTATTGAAAATGCCCAAATAGCGGGGACAGGATTTGAACCTGCGACCTCGAGGTTATGAGCCTCGCGAGCTACCGGACTGCTCCACCCCGCGCCATTTACTCAATTAACAGAGTTGACCTCCGTTGCTGCTACTTTAGCTACCCCGCTGCCAACGCGTCGAGGGGACCGCGTGCGGTTTTTGGATTTTTTCAGCGCTGAAATGTGTAATCTCCGTCCCTAACCCCTAACATCCAACCCTCTAACCCATCAGCTATTGGTGTGTCCTGCGGATGTTCCAGAGGGTAAGATAACAGCGTGATGGACTCAGGCTGGCGATGCCAGCCGTTTGCGGAGTGTTCAGCGGATGAATCAGCCCCCATTCGACTCTAATTCGGGAGAAAACCGTCCTTCGGGACAGGACGATCCCCTCATGCCACCGACGGCATCCCCGCCGCCAGGTCCGTCCGAACAGGTGCCCACCGCCATTCCATTGCCAGCCGGTAACGACAGCATACCAGCGGCCAACCCCCTGCCTCCCCCGTTGAGTTCACCTGCTCGACCGCCCGCACAGCCGATCCCGGTTAACGATTCGCTGCTGCCGCCCCCGATCGCGGCACCCATCGGAGACCCCTCCGAGCCAGGACTGGCGTCGCCGCTTCCGCTCAGGCCGGAGTCTCGCGTCGCCACCTCGACCTCCGCCGCCAGGCCAATCCTGGTCGAATCGAGCCCGACAGAGGCTTACGGAGTCGAAGACGAGGATTCGGATGAGTACGACGAGGAAGACCTGGAAAGTGACGTGATAGACCGCGCGCAGCGAGCTGCGCCGCCCTGGATCGTGAGCCTGGTGTTTCACACCGTCGTGCTGATCGTCCTCGGACTGCTGCTGCTGCCGAATCTGTTCGAGGAGACGATGCAACTGGAAGTGATTTACGCCGAAAAACTTGGTGAGCAAGTTGAGGATGACATCTTCCAGTCTCCCGATTCCGAGGAAATGGACATCATCGAGCCGGTCCTTTCTGAAGATGATGTGCCAGTCGAAGATCCTTTTGCGGCACCGCCGGAGGTGTTGGAAATCACCGATCCGATTGATGCTACCAGCCAGATGGATGCTCCCTCGATTGGGCTGGCACTTACTGGCCGCGAAAAGGGAATGAAGAAAGCCCTGCTGGCTGCCTACGGCGGCACCGCCTTGACCGAGGAAGCTGTCATACGTGGCCTGGAATGGCTGAAGCGGAATCAGAAGAAGGATGGTTCATGGAGCCTGTCTGGCCCTTACGCGAATGCCGGCACACAGGAAAATCGGATCGCTGCCACGGCAATGGCCCTACTCGCTTTCCAGGGCAATGGCAGCACACATCAAAGTGGCCCCTATAAAGAACAAGTTGCCCGCGGCTGGACTTACTTGCTCAAGCAGCAGGATGCGGAGGGCGGCTTCGTCGCTCGAGGTGTGCCGCTGCACCATTCGCTTTACAGCCAGGCACAGGCGATGATCGCGCTCTGTGAACTGTACGGCATGACCAGAGATTCCCAGCTGCGTCCGGCCGCCATCAAAGCAGTCGCCTACGCCGTCAAATACCAGGATGCGGCAGGTGGCTGGCGATACACGCCGGGCAGCGACAGCGATATTTCGGTTACCGGCTGGTTTGTGATGGGCCTGCAGAGTGCCTTAATGTCTGGCCTGGAAGTGCCCCAGGAAACACTCTACAAGATCGAGGAATACCTTGATGTCTGTACGACTGATGGTGGAGCTCAATATAGTTACCGGCCCAACACGGTTGCCAAGATCAGCATGACCGCCGAGGCGCTACTGGCCCGCCAGTACCTGGGCTGGGCCCATAACGATCCGCGGTTGAATCGCGGCGTCCAGGTCGTGGGAGCCAGCCCGGTAAATTATGACCGCCAGAATGTCTACTACTGGTATTACGCCTCACAGGTCATGCATCACATGGGTGGTCGACCCTGGAGCGACTGGAACAAGGTGATGCGACAGGCGGTCCCCGAACAGCAGATCAAGACTGGCGATGAGCGAGGAAGCTGGAGTCCGGGCAACGACCAGTGGGGACAGCATGGCGGCCGGCTGTTCACCACCTGCCTGTCGATTTACATGCTCGAGGTCTATTATCGGCACCTGCCGATCTATACCCACGGCCTCAAGTAGCTTACTCGCTGTCGTCGTGCGACTCGGCGAGGATCGTCCGGTACGCTTCTCGTGCCACGGCAAAAGCTGCCATCGCTGCCTCTTGCTCCTCGGCCCGAATCCGCTGCTTCTTGGACTCCCAGCAAACGTCCACGGCATCCAGGCACCACTTGGCGCTCCTCGTGCTGGCACGGATCGGCTTGCCGTCGACTTCAACAAAAACCGGATTGGTGTGCGAGCTGGGGAAGATCCGCAGCGCCACCCAGCTGGAGATGGCCGGCTTGTAGTCGAAGGTCAACTCCTGCACGCTACCGTCGGCATCAATCTTGATGGTCTCGACGGACTGGCCATTCACAATCAACTCGACCGGTACCTGGCCTGTATCGCCAATCCGTGCGCGTTCCACATGCCAGTAGGGCTTCTGGTCCAGCCGGCGGCTGCGGATGTCCTCGCGTGGCGTCTTGGCGAGCAAGGCCGCAGCGTTAACGGACAGCTTAAGTGCGTCGCCGGAGTTGATCGCCAACACGCTGGAACGACCGCCATCACCCTTCTCGCCCACTCCCAGGCCATTGACCTGGAAGTCATAGAGATGGCTGAGCCCGTCACAGCAATAGCTGCGACCATCCTTGATAGCCTGAACCCAGTTGTCGAAGGTCAGTTCCTCGTCGGCATGCAGTTTGACATAGGCCCGCCCCAGTCCGACCCGGTCACTGTAGATACAGGGGAAATCGGTTTCACCACTGATGCGACAGGTATAGCCGCAATTCAGCGTGTGGTACCAGATGTTCAACTCCCAGATCGAAGGCGTGTCGACAGCGGAGATGAAGTCACAGACGTCGTGAACGACATCGACGATATACTCATTCGCGCCAATCCCATTGAATTTCGGCATGTTGTAGTTGGGAAGGTAATCGCCTTCAATCTGCAGGCCCCAGCCGCTATGCGAAAAGCCAACCACACCACCTTGCTCCTTGCCCCACTTGAGGACCGGTAAATCCCAGCTAGGCCACTGCTCGATACGCTCAGTGCCCGGATAGTCATCATCGGTCAATCGCAAGAGGCAGAGATGGCCGGCATGAGAACTTGGAAAACCAGAAACTTCTACGTCGTATCTCATCAGGTTCTGGGACGTCGAGAGCTCATGGATCTTGCCCTCAAAGAAATCCTTCTGGAAATACCAGCAGGGGCCCCAGGAGAGCACGCAACCAACATTCAGATCCTCGCCCAGGATGTGCCGCATCATGACTTGCGGCGAAACACCCTCGGTCGGCGCCTCGTAATGAGCACAGCCAGCGGCGTGAACATGGTGATCGCCGGAATACCAGCGATGGTCGGCCAGCTTGATCCAACGTTGCAGCCGAAATGACTCGCGGTGGGTGGCGCGGTCTGGAATAACCACCTCGCGGTTCTGGATCAGGTACTCCGGTCCACGGGTGTACATCACATTGTAGGTGCCGGGAGGAAGAAGCACGGACTCGCCGCTATGGCGATAAATCTGGTCGTGGAAAAAGAAGTCGGGCGCCAATCGTCGTGAGCGAGCCGGGTAGACGCGCCCATTCGCGTCCTGGAAGACAAACTGGCCAGTTGTCGGCGTACCATCATGGTCGAGGACGTCGAGCTGGACGTCGACTGCCCGTTCACAATCAAACAGCACGGCAACCTCGTTGCGAAAACCGAGGTCCTGTGTTCCCTGTCCCACATTGAAATCCAGCGTCGCTTCCCGCTGGCCGGCGTCGCGGCTGTAGAGCTGCACGATTCGGTATTCTACTTCCAGTCCAGAAAGTGCCTGGTTGAGTGGTTGGCTGTCAAACATTCGCAGGTCCATCCAGCGATCAGCAATGTCACTCTCCTTGATCGATGCAACTGGATCGGGACTGCCGGTCGATCGTTTGTAGACCGGCGCTGCACTCGGGCTGGATGCCTTGAGCGTGGCGGTCACACCTGCCTGGTTATGAACCTTGATCAGGTATACGCTCCAACCTTGCTGGACCAGTCGTGCGGCTACGTCGCCGCGCGTGACGCTCACCCGGCTCTCGGGATTGACATTCACAGTCACCAGTACGTGATTATCAAGCACCTGCTGGAGTTCGCGGATCGCCTGGCTCGGTTCAGGCCGATCATAAGCTCGTTTCAGGGCCCGCTGTTCGCGAGCGGAGAGCGGCTGACCAAGATACGTCAGGGCGTCAACGACGCGCTTGACCTGGGCCTTGAGTGGCTGCAATTCCACCTCAGTCACCAACGGTACATCGGCCTGGACCGCAGCGGTCATGGCACACGACAGCAGCGGGCAAGCAAGCAGGGACGTTAATAGTGCGGTGCGAAGTGGTGCGAACATCTCAGTGTCTCTCGTTATCTCGAGTTGCTGATATGGTGAGGCCAGAGTCGAGCAACAGTATAATCGCCCGCTGAGTGGAAATCACTCAGCGAATACCCGTGCCAAGGTCCTGCGAAACGCACTCAGTCAGGCCGTCAGCGTCCTCAGGACGGTACGCTTACACCAAGCTTGTTAGCCAGGTCGACAAGTTGCTGCCAGTTTTCGTCGTCAAAGGTCAGGCCCTCGTCGCGATGCCGCTCGAGCGTGATCCGCTCAGGATCGCCCGGTAGCAGAATTTGATCGACTCCATCCACCGTGGGACAGCCGCGAACAAAATCGACCAGCTGGTTCACCTCGGTATTGTAAATCTCCAGGCCCCCGAGCATCTCGGGACTTGTCAGCATCAGGAAGACGCAATTGCCTTTCTGGGTTACCGCTGTTTCACGGCCACAAAGCCCGGCCGAAAGAGCACCGGAGAAGATGTCGACCATCAGCGAGAGGCCAAAACCCTTGTAGCCCTGGGTTCCACCCATCGGCAGGATCGAACCCGGTGGTTCGCTGTAGAGATCGTTGGGATCCGTTGTCGGCTGGCCCGTGTTGTCCAGCAACCAGCCTTCGGGACATTCCTCTCCGGCTATTTTCTTCACTCGCACTTTACCTTCCGCAGTCACACTCGTACTGAAGTCGAGGATCAGTGGCTGATCGCGATGAGGACAACCGATCGCCAGCGGGTTTGTGCCGAGTCGCGGGGAGCTTCCACCAGGAGGCGCTACCCGGCGAGTCGCGCCGTGTGTGTTGGCCATCATGATCGATGCAAATCCCTGTTCTGCAGCAAGTTCGCAGTACTCGCCAAGTCGACCGATGTGGCTGCTCTGCCGCAGCGTGCCGATCGCTGTGCCCGCCTGCCTGGCCTTGTCTATGACGCGATCGAGTAGTCGCCCGCACTGGACCCGGCCCAGGCCCCAGTTGGCATCGGCCACAAGTGTCGTTGCGTTCTCGCTGAGGATACTCAAGTCGACTCCCGAGTGAGCCTCTTTGTTAGCGAGCATTGAGAGGTAGAAGGGAATCCGCATCAAGCCATGAGAATCGTAGCCGCGTGCGTTGGCACCAACCAGACTGCGACCGACAAGCTCCGCCTCTTCTTGAGTGGTGCCACCGGCGGCAAGTATTTCAATGGCGAACTCTTCGAGTGGAGCAATGGCAAGCGTGGGCACGGGATATTCTCCGGAGTCTCAAGGCAAGGCAATTTGTAGAGTGCCTATTGGACCGGAAAATCAGCCGGGATCAACCCGCCTGCACGCCATTGCCTCAAGACTTCGAAAGTGGCAACGGCAACCGCACTGGCAAGATTGAGACTGCGGACCTGCTGACGCATGGGAATCCGTAACGATCGACTGCTGCTGTCGGCTAGCAGTGACGCGGGTAGACCGCCCGTTTCGCAGCCAAAGACCAATGTGTCGCCCGGCTGGTAGCTGACATCGGTGTAGCCTTCTGTGGCTGTCTTGCTGAAAAACCAGGTTCGCGACGGAGCCAGCTTTCGCTGCAGATCTTCCCAGTCGTCGACGACCTGGTGATCCAGGTGTTGCCAGTAGTCGAGGCCGGCCCGACGGAGCCGTTTTTCGTCAAGTCGAAATCCTAGCGGACGGACGAGCCAGAGCTTGGCACCGGCGGCCACGCAACTGCGACCGACGTTCCCCGTGTTCTGGGGAATCTCCGGTTGATACAAGACGATATTCAGCTCGGGGGCGATGTTCACTATGCAGGGGATAACAACTGGCCCCCGAACCGTCAATATCCCAACCGGCGTCGACTACTGCCAAGCACAGGCGTGACCTAGAATGACGGAAACAAATCCAGCTCCTGTCATCCAGCGTCATGGCCGAAATCGAAAGAAACCCCACGCGTCGTGTCGAAATTGGCGGTGTCGTTATCGGCGCCGGTCAGCCGATCGCCGTACAGAGCATGACAGCAACGTCGACTCAAAACGTGGAAGCGACCGCGGCCCAGGTGAACGCGCTGCATGATGCCGGTGCAGATATCGTGAGAATCGCGGTCGACAGCAAACGAGACGCTGAAGCGGTGAAGGAGATCCGGCAGCAGACCGAAGCGACGCTGGCCGTGGACCTGCAGGAGAACTACCGCCTGGCAGAACTGCTGGGACCCGTCGTCGACAAGATCCGCTACAACCCCGGCCACCTCTATCATCACCAGAAAGACAAGCCCTGGCAGGACAAGGTCCGCTTTCTTGCTGATGTGGCGGCCAAGACCGATTGTGCCATGCGAGTCGGCGTGAATTGTGGCAGTGTTGATCCAGGACAGACGCAACTGTTTGCAGCAGATGATTCGTTGGGTCCCATGCTGGCCAGCGCCCACCAACATTGCGAACTGCTCGATTCGCTCGGTTTTACACGCTATTGCGTGTCCCTGAAGGACTCGGATCCACGCAAGGTTGTACAACTCAATCGCCAATTCGCCGAACAGCGCCCCGAAGTTCCCCTGCACTTGGGTGTGACCGAAGCGGGCATGCCGCCAGACGGCACGATCAAGACGCGAATCGCGTTCGAACAATTACTCGGAAGGGGAATCGGTGATACCGTGCGCGTCTCCCTGACGGTACCGAATGCAGAGAAGCCCGCGGAAATCGCTGCGGGACATCAGATCATTGAAGATATCGCCGCCGGACGCGTCCGCAGCGTGGTCGATTTTAATCCCGATTCACTGAATATTATCTCCTGTCCCAGCTGTTCCCGAGTCGAAAACGAAGCCTTCGTGGACCTGGCGCATGATGTCAAGGAGATGACCCGGTATGCCGAAGAGTACAATCTCACGATCGCCGTGATGGGCTGCCGTGTGAATGGCCCCGGCGAAACCGATGATGCCGACCTGGGACTCTGGTGCGGGCCCTCTGTGGTCAACCTCAAGCGGGGAGAACAACTGGTTGGCAGCTATAGTTACGATACGATCCTGCCGGCCCTGAAAGCGGAACTGGATCAGCTGATCGACGGACTGGTGGATTGAGCGAGGCTCTGATGGCAGCAATGACTCGATATTGCGACTCGCGACTCGCACTGCGCAATTCGGCAGCCAGGATACCCTTCCGTTACGGCTCAGCCTGCTTAACGAGGTGCCCCCAGGCACTGCTGGAAGTTGAGTTTGAAGTTGATGGTAAACAGCAGACCGGTTACAGCGCCGATTGCCTGCCGCCAAGCTGGTTCGATAAGTCGCCTGACAAGGACTACCGCCAGCAAATCGCTGAAATGATCGCTGCGATTCAACGGGCTGAGCAGGTGTTTGCTGAAGAGATGGCCCAGCCGGTGAGCGTCTTTGATGCCTGGCTGTCGTCGCTGCAACGGATGCAGGAAGAAGGCAGGGAACACGGTTGGACAACCTTGCTGTCGAGCTTTGGCGTCAGCATGGTTGAACGAGCACTGCTGGACGCCGTCGCCCGACGACATCGGGTCGGCTTCTCAGTCGCCGTTCGTAAAGGCCTGTACGGCATCCGCGCCGGTGAAGTGCATCCGGAATTGGCCGGCGCGTCACCGGCAGAATGGCTGCCAGCGAAACCGGCAGACCAGATTCACGTCCGGCACACGATCGGACTCAGTGACCCTCTGACGGCCGCTGACATTTCGCCGGAAGATCTTGTCAACGATGGGCGCCCGCAGGCACTGGAGGATTATGTTACTGGCGATGGAATCTCCTATATCAAGATCAAGGTATCGAACCAGCTTGAACAGGACCTTGAGCGGCTGCGAGAGATCGCCGGGATTGTACAGCTGCACCGGGATGGCGATTATCACGTTACACTTGACGGTAACGAACAGTACACGTCGGCTGCAGAAGTGACAGAACTGGTGGATAGGATTGAATCGGATCCACAGCTGGTTACGCTCTGGAAAAATGTGATTCTGATCGAACAGCCGCTGGCACGAGATGTCGCCCTCGATCAAGCAGATGCGGCCGGTATTGGGACGCTGGGAGCTCGCAAGCCCGTGATCATCGATGAATCGGATGGCGAGCTTCATTCAGCCGCCCTGGCCATGCAGCGTGGTTATCGAGGTACAAGTAGCAAGTGCTGCAAGGGGCCACTCAAGAGCATCCTGAATGCGGGCCTGATCTGGCTCAAGAATGACCATGGTCAGGCGGACAATTACCTGATGACCGGAGAGGACCTCTGTACGCTGGGCGTGGTATCCGTGCAGGCGGATCTCTGCCTGGTCAATACGCTGGGCCTCAGTCATGTGGAAAAGAATGGCCACCATTTCATGCCAGGTCTTTCTTACTTGCCGTCCGAGGATCAACAGGCGGCGTTGGCAGCCCATGGCGATTTTTACGAGGTCCGCGAGGGGGTTGTGATGCCAGCCGTCCGGGACGGTCAGTTTCAGATTGAATCGCTCTCCTGCCCAGGTTTTGGATTTTCAGTGGTACCGGATATAGATCAGTGGATTAGCGCCGCGGACTGGGAATTCTCATCCCTCGGCCTGGAGGAATAGTGCGATGATCAAGACAACCGTCGTTGGTAGTTACCCGGTGCCGATCTGGCTGCGGGCATTCAGTTCGCGAGAGAACCTACGGGACGCAATGCTGGCGGTGATCAAGACGCAGGAACTGGCTGGAATTGACCTGGTCGCCGATGGCGAGCTGTATCGCTGGGATATTAATCACGCCGAGACAAACGGCATGATTGACTACTTCGTCCGGCCGCTGGAAGGCGTCGCGAGCGAATTGACTCACGCTCAGCTGACCGAGTGGCGGTCGCAAGCCGGCAACGCCTTTCGTGCCAGGCCGCCCGGAATTGTGGTCGACGATCTGGGGCAGGGGACACTCGACCTGGCCGCCGATTACGAACTTTATCAGGACCTGACCTGCTTGCCAAAAAAGTTCACCGTGACCAGCCCCTACATGCTGGCCAAGATGCTGGCGAACCAACATTACTCCGACCTGCCGTCACTGGTGCTGGGTCTTGCCGACGTGCTTGGAGAACAACTTGGCGAGATCGGTGCCGAAGTCATCCAGGTCGATGAGGCCAACGTCACAGGCCACGCCGAGGATGCGGAGATTGCTGCAGAGGGAATCAACCAGCTGCTGAGGAACGTCAAGACGGAAAAGGCGGTCCATTTGTGTTTTGGCAATTACGGTGGCCAGGTGGTCCAAAAAGGCACCTACGAGAAACTGATCCAGTTCTTGAACCAGTTGGACGTCGACCACGTCGTACTCGAAATGGCCCGCCGACCAGAACACGAATTGCCCATGCTGGCAGATGTGAAGCCCGAAATTGGCCTGGGCATTGGAGTCATCGATATCAAAGACAATGTCGTGGAGACGCCCGAGGAAGTGGCACGTCGAATTGAACTGGCTGTCAACCAACTGGGTGAGGAGAGGATTCGGTATGTCCACCCCGACTGCGGTTTCTGGATGCTGCCACGCAGTGTCGCTGACGCCAAGATGCAGAATCTGGTGAAAGGTCGCAATCTCTTTAGCGGCTAAATGCGGGCGAGCGGCAGCGAGCAACGGTTCGTAGCATCAGGGCTCGCGGGCCTGGCGAACGCGGCACCCGCTGCTTACGACTCGTCGTCCGGCAAAAGGACCATGATTGCATCGTCCTCCAGGCGAACGTCGAAGGTGGTGTGCTGCAAGGGAGTTGTTTCGTGCCGGCCGTCCGTCACGTTGTATTGCCAGCCATGCCAGGGGCAGGTCACCACGCAGCCACTTAATTGCCCCTTGCCGAGCGGGCCTCCCTGGTGAGGACAGATGCCGTCCATCGCGTAGTACTTACCGTCGACACAGGCAAGCGCAATCACCCGTCCGCTGGCCACGAGTTCCAGGACGGTTCCATCGCCGCATTCTTCGACCCTGGCGAGCTGATGCCAACTGTCGGCCATGGATCTATTCCTCCCTACGAAAAAGTCAGCCTGCCTGGGCCAGGCGACGACGCTGACGCGGTTGGCCCTTCCAGCGTCGATGTACCCACCAATACTGTGAGGGGTATTCGCGGATGATGCCCTCGAGCATCGCGTTATACCAGCTGGTCAGACTACGAACACTCTGGCAAAGATCATCATCGACCTCGGGGTCCGCGGCTGCTACCAGGCCCAGTTCGAAGTCCAGCGGATGCTGGCGTCGACGAGTATAGCAGACCAGCAGCGGGGCGCCGCTGGTCAGTGTGAACAGGGAGACCGCCTTGTGGCATGAGGCGGGCCGGCCGAGAAAGTCGACCCAGCAGCCACGTGGGCCCGCAGCCTGGTCGCCCAGCATCGCTATCTTGCCACCTTCTGAAAGGATTCGATTGAGTTGCCCCGAACTACCCTGCTTGGTAACGATGAATTGGCCATGCATGCCACGGAACGAGTTGACGTAGCGGTCGAGGTAAGGATTATCGAGCGGACGGGCGATTGTATAACTGGGAAAGCCGAGCAGGCCTGCCATAAAACTTGCCATCTCAAAATTGCCAAAGTGGCCGGAGACCATCACGATCGGCCTGGCACCCAGCATCAGCTCCATCAGGGCCCGATTGTTCTTGACTGTGAAATGATTGCGCCAGTTGGTGCGATGAATCTTGCGGGGTGCGTTTGCGACCTCAAAGATCATCAGGAACAGATGCCGCCACATTTGTCGGGCAATCTCGTCCCGCTCCGCCCGACTCAGCTGCTTGAAGACGCCGTGCAGATTGTCGTCCACGACCTTGTGACGCAGATGAAATAGATCGTGAGCGAACCAGGCGAGGGCATTGGCCAGCCTGGTACAGGTTTTCAGCGAAATTGACTGCGCCAGGCAAATGAAAACCCGGACTGCGAAGTAGACCAACCAGTCAATCAACTTGGAATGCCACATCGTCGCCTACCACTGCCAGGGGCCAACTTCTGAGCGCAGCGATTTTACACGGAAAACGCCTCAGGACGCGACGCCGGTTTTACGCGCTGCCAATGGCGGGTCGTTCTTGAGTGGCAGCTTGACGACGCGCCCCGTTTCCGCAGCCTTGTAGATGCCAAGGATGATCTCCACGCTGCGGCGACCCTCCGGGCCATCAATCAAGGGAGTATCTCCGTTGCGAATGGCACGCAGGACGTCCTTGAATAACATGGTGTGGCCGTGATGACCGATAGCGGACGGATCTGCAGCGCCACCACCACTGCTCGTCTTGCCAGCCAACTGGTCCAGCAGGCGTTTGTCGCTGCGAGCCGGACGAGCAAATTCCCAGCTCTTGATGTCCTCTTCCTCGATAACGGCGGACCCCTCGGAGCCATGGATCTCGATCCGTTTGAGTGCGCCGGGGAAGGCAGCCGTGGTAGCTTCGATCACACCCAGTGCGCCGTTGGCGAATCGAACGCTGGCGACCGCAACGTCTTCGACTTCAATACGACTGTGCGTGAGCATGTCGATGTGGGCAGAGATCTCCACCACCGGGCCCATTAACCAGGTCAGCAGGTCGACACTGTGAATGGCCTGGTTCATCAAGGCACCACCGCCGTCCAGGGCCCAGGTGCCGCGCCAGGCGCCGCTGTCATAGTACTCCTGAGTGCGAAACCACTTGACGTAGGAATCGCCCAGCGTGAGTCTGCCAAAACGGCCGGCGTCGATTGCCTTTTTGAGCTGTTGTGATGATTCGTGAAAACGGGATGGAAAAATCGTCCCCAGCGTAACTCCGTTTTTGCGACAAGCGTCGATGATGCGATCGCATCGCTTCAGCGTTATCTCCAGGGGCTTCTCGACAATCACGTGCTTGCCGGCATTGGCCGCCGCAACTGCGGCTTCCATGTGCGCGCCGCTGGGTGTGCAGATTGTGACCACGTCGACAGCGGGATCGGCCAGCATGGCCGGCAACTGTTCGTAGGGTGTGCAGGCATGCTCCGCGGCGAACCGTTCGGCTGCGCCCGGAAAGGTGTCCTGGCAGGCTACCAGACGGGCACCTCGTATGTCGGCGATCGCCTTGCTGTGGAATCCGGCGATCATGCCGCAACCGATCACTCCAAATCCTGTCGGCATTCGTGTGGTCTCCCGATGGAGGGGTGCAAGAAAAGACTAGATCGCCATTATAGGTCGACGAGCGAAGCCGGGTAGGTCAGCAGGCTCAACTGAACAGGACGATATATTGGCCCAACATCGTCAGGGCATTCAGCAGCATGTGCATCAATACACAGGAAGCAAGGTGACCGGTCCGCTGGTAGACATACCCCAGGCCCACCGCGTAAATGAAAAGCGGGATGACTGCAGCGAGGCCGGCGGGGAAATGCACGATCGCAAAAAGGCCGGACGAAATCGCAATTGCTCGCCAGTGAATCGGATTGGCCTCGCTGGTCGAGCCATTCGGATCTTCAGAGGCGCCGGCATTAGCGATAGGAATTGCCGTTTCCAGCCAGCCCTGCAAGATGACCCGGAAGATGATCTCTTCAGCAATCGGCGCCAGCAGTACGACATTGATTGTCATGGCAATAAAGTAGTCAAGATTGGTTGAGACGCGGAGTTGCTCGATGACCGGATGAACCCGCTCATCAAGCTGCGAGATCAGGACCTGGAGCACGTTGACGGGTAAGGCCAGGAGGCAAAAACCAAACAGGCCAGCCAGCAGTACCGGCCAGACCGGAACGCGGGGACAACCTATGGCGCGACGATCGGCGATCTTGCCGAACCGAAACATGATAAGTGTGAGAACGGAGAAAATGCAGACAGCGATAGCGGCAAGCAGAGAGTGACGAGCGATCGTGGCAAGATCGATAAGGACCGGTGACGGGTCACCCGTCGCGGCCATCAAAGCCAGACGGGCGCGGGTTCCAAGGCTGACAATCCATGACGACGCGTTGGCGGAAATCAGCTGAACGACGAAGGCGGGCAAGAGCAGAAAGATTGACGCGACAAAGCAGACATGGAAAGGCCCCCAGTGGCGCCGCTGAGGGGCTGCTGCCAGGCTGGACCCGTAGTTGCTGCCCCGCCGCACCGTGAGCCAGAGATAAACCCAGGCAGCGATCGTGGCCGTGGCCAGGAAGGCCAGTAACAACTGGGCCGGCGCGTGCTGTGATGTGTCCATGCGGTCCGGCTAGGAAGCGGAGGAGTCCTGAGTATCGCGGCCGCTGTCAGCACGGAATAAGGTGATAGCGGCGCGGACGTATTCGGCACCGGAATAGACCGTGGTGGCGACAGCCAGCCAGACGAAAATGCCAAGTGACCAGAACAGCCAGTGAGGCAGCTCTTCGATTGGGTTTTCAGCGCCGCTGGTCAGATGCATCGCCAGCAGGGCCAGGATGGCAGCCATGCACTGGAAGACCATTTTCCATTTGCCGGACCAGCGAGCGGAGAAGTCGCCGCCGGCTTGCTCAATGTGACTTCGAATGGCCGTTACCAGTATCTCGCGGCCCATCACGATAACCGCCATCCAGCCAGCTATGCCAATCTGGGCAGCCACAAAGTTCTGCTGATGTTGGTCGGCAGCCAGCAGGATGAATGTCCCGCAAATGATGACCTTGTCGACGAACGGATCGAAAACCCGACCCAGCTTGGTTACCTGGTCGTACTTTCGTGCCCAGTAACCGTCCACCCAATCGGTGGAAGCGGCGATCGTGAACAAGATCAAGCATGAGAGGTAATGGCCAAACGGCAGCAGGACAAACACCACGATGGCCAGCACGAACCGCGCAAGGGTCAGCTGGTTGGGAACATTGAGGATCTTGTTACTGTCCGTGACCATTCTACTTGACCGCCGAGAAGCGAGTGTCAGCTGGGCGTATCGATAGCACAAGCTGCTAGATCATATTCGCTGGTGTCGACCACTTCGCAGCGGATTATAGCACCGCTATGTAATTCGTAGCTACCTCCGCTGACGAACACAGCTGCGTCGACGTCCGGAGCATCAGCCTTTGAGCGTCCAATCCAGGCATTTGCGTCGGTGTCGAGCGAACGATCAATGATCACGTCGAGTTGGCTGCCGATACGATCGCGAGCACGTTGAAAGGCGACCTCTTGCTGTGCCGCCATGACCGCGTTTCGGCGAGCATGCTTGACCTCTTCCGGCAAGTGATCTGGCAACTGGGAACTGGGGGTGGATGCCTCGTAACTGTAGGTGAAGGCACCGAGGTGATGGAATTTCTGATCGTGAACAAACTGTAGAAGTTCCTCAACGTCCGCCTCAGTCTCGCCGGGGAAACCGGTGATCATGGTGGTTCGCAGGGCCAGTTCGGGAATTCCTTCGCGCAAGCGGGTCAACAGGTCCTCGGTCTCGCTGCGTGTCACGCGTCGCGACATTCTCTTCAGCATGTTGTCGCTGGCATGCTGCAGCGGGATGTCGATGTAGGGCAGGATGCGGTCGCTGCCGGCGATCGTCTGGATCAGCTCATCGTCGATGTACATCGGGTAAAAGTACATCAAGCGAATCCAGTCGAGTCCTTCGACCTGGTCAAGTTCCGCCAGCAACTCGGCCAGCCGCGGGCGGCCATCACTGTCTATGCCATAGTAGGTTGTGTCCTGCGCCACCACGATTAACTCGCGAACTCCGTCACCGGCCAGTTGGCGAGCTTCGTCCAGCACCAGCTCGAGCGGCTTGGACGCGTGTTTACCGCGCATCTGGGGGATGGCGCAAAAAGTGCAAAGACGATCACAGCCCTCGGAAATCTTCAGGTAAGAAAAATGCCGAGGTGTTATCCGCAGTCGCTCCGTGTCGGCCAGGGCGCGAATCGGAGCCGGGCTGAACAGCTGTTGCTGTTCTTTCAGTCCACCCACCAGTCGGTCAGCCACGCGGGCCACCTCGTCGCGGGAAAAAACGCCCAGCAGCGAATCGATTTCTGGCCGCGCCTCGAGCAATTCTTCGCGTTGCCGTTCGGCCAGGCATCCGCAGACGACCACACCGCGGGTCTGACCAGACTGCTTTAACTTCAACGCGTCATCAATCGCCTGGAACGACTCTTCCCGTGCTTCTTCGATAAAGCCACAGGTATTGACGACCACAAAGTCTGTCTCCTTGGGGTCATCTACCAGCTGGTAACCTTCCAGCTGAAGCATGCCCAGCATACGTTCGCTGTCGATCAGGTTCTTTGGGCATCCAAGGCTGACAAATGCGTACCGACCTCGCGGAGGGGATTCGCTGGCCGGCGGTGCATTTCGAATTTCCATAGTCAGTGTTTTTTCGAGTTCTAGTACCAGAGTTGTTTGTCGGTAACGTTGAGCAGCGGCTGGCCCTGTGAGAAATTCCGGATATTTTCCAACAGGGTCGCCAGGTGCCGCTCCGGCACCCGGACTGAGCAGGCCGCCACGTGAGGCGTGATAAGAACATTATCCATCTTCCAGAGCGGATGGTCAGCCGGGAGCGGTTCGATTTCAAAGACGTCAAGAGCAGCTCCGGCAATCGAGCCCTGCTCAAGTGCGGCCACAAGTGGATCAAGTTGGACGATCACACCGCGGCCGATATTGATCAGATAGGCGGAGGGCTTCATTAGAGCAAGTTGAGCGGCTCCGATCAGCCCTTCGGTCAAAGGAGTATGGGGTGCGGCAATAACGACGAAGTCGCTTTCCTGCAGCAGCCATTCGAGCTGGGCCGGGTCGCGAACTTCATCAACAGACTCGCTGGCAGCTGCCGTTGAGGGGTCGATGCCCAGCACGCGCATCCCGAAGGCCTTTCCGCGACGAGCGATTTCAGCACCAATGCTGCCGAGGCCGATGATTCCCATCACCTGATCCGAGACGTGCAGATGCGCACGATCCATTTCACTCACCTCACCTGGGCCGGTAGCGAAACTGGTTCTCGCCTGCTCGCCACCGAGCGGTCGCCAGTCGGATGCGAGCTGTTGCCGCAGGTAGTGATGAAGACGTCGGCTGAACATCAGGATGTAACCCAGCACATGGTCGGCAATCACGTCATAAAACAAGCCGCGCATATTTGTCAGCTGGCAGGGGTGATCCACGAGCTGTGGGAAAAGATAATGCTCCAGGCTGGCAGTGGGCGATTGGACCCAGCGCAGCTGTTGGGCTTGAGCCAGCAACTCGGGTGTCAACTTGCCGAAGAAAGCGTCGGCAGCGGTGATCTCCTGCAGGGCGGAGTCTGCTGTATCGCAGTTGACGACCAGCATCTCGCCGGCGGCGTCCTCGACCAACTGGAGTCGCTGGCCGTCCAGTGCCGGGTGGATAACAAGCTTCATTGATCACTCCCGCCAGGTGGGGAAAGAGACCTGGCCCGGCACATCGGCGCGGGCTGTGAAGAGTGTCTTGCCGGCGGTTATGTAAAGCGTGCGCCCGTCAGGGCCGCCCCAGGCAAGATTTGTCAGAACGTCTTCCGGGATCGGGATGCGTGACTTCAATTCCCCTTGCGGCGAAATAACGTAGATACCCGGAGGCACCTCGTCAGACTCGTGGACGCCTCGTGGGGCCGCTATGCCTGCCGCCACATAAAGGTTGCCCTGCATGTCAATCCGCATCCCATCACCGCCACGGCCCGCTGCGAAATCGAAAACGACTGTCGGGTTCGAGGCAGCACCAGCGGCGTCGAGATCGAAATGCCAGATCTTGCGATTGCCACCAACCGTTGGGCAGCTGTCGACGAGATACAGGTGCTGGCTGTCCTGGGTCAAGGCAATGCCGTTGGGTCGCTCAATAACTGGCTGTTCAATGATCCGCGTGACGCTGCCGTCGAGGTCAATGCGATAAACCCCTTCGATCTCCATTTCCATATCGCTGCGGTCACCGTAGCGAGGGTCCGTGAAGTAGATGCGTCCTTGGCCATCAACGCAGATGTCGTTGGGAGAGTTGTAGCGAGAACCCTCGTACTGATCAGTCAAGACTTCGTACTCGCCGGTCTCGAGGGTTGTTCGGCTGACGCGGCGGCCGCCCCCTGTCCCAAACTCAGCCCCTTCGCAGTGATAGAGACGTCCTTGCTGGTCAAACGTCTGGCCGTTCGTACGGCCGCTGGGATGGCGGAAGACGGAGCAGGAGCCATCCGGATCCAATTTCATGATGCGATTGTTCAGGATGTCAGAAAAATAGACCGTGCCATCGGCGCCAACTGCCGGCCCCTCGGTAAAAGCCAACGATGCGGCGGACTGAATTACAGGCGAATCACTAGCTGCCGGAAGGGGCAGCTGTTGGTACTTTGAGGTCATGGTCAGCCTCCCTGTGGGGGCAATTGAGAGGGTTCTTCAGGCTTGGCACTGGCAAGCGGGGGCTGGATGAGTTGTTGCTGAATCTCCTGCATGATCGATACAGCAACTTCGAGTTTGGGACCCTGGAAGATTCCCAGCGTTGTGCCATCACGCTGGATCACCTCGACAGTTGTATGCCTCGTGTTCATCGCACTCGGTTCGTTCAAGATGATCATGTCGCAGTTCTTTTGTTCCAGTTTCATCAGCGCCCGGAAGCGTGGATCATCTGTTTCCAGGGCAAAGCCAACGACCCATTGGCCAGCCGTCCTTTCCTCCGCCAGCGTTGCGATGATGTCGGACGTTTCGATCAGTTCGAGCTGCAGTGGTTGGTTTGTCTTGACGAGTTTACTGGAGGCGACGTGAATCGGCATGTAGTCACAGGGGGCAGCCGCACCAATCACGCCCTGAGTGCTGGGTAGCACGTCGCGGCATGCGGAGAGCATTTCTGCTGTGGTGGTGACCGGGATGACCGTGCAGCCGTCGGGATAGGAGACCTGGACAGGGCCACTGACAATGGTCGCCTGGTGGCCATGACCAAGGGCGGCGGCGGCCAGGGCAGCACCCATGCGACCGCTCGACTCATTGCTGAGGAAACGTACCGGATCGAGATACTGTCGTGTGGGACCGGAGGTAATCAGGATGTGGGCCATCTGCGCACAGTCTCGGGTCAGCGGGCGGACTCAGTTGGTCTGTGTGGAAGTCAGCTGGGCCAGCAGGGCATCGCGAATCGTGTCAGGCTCAGCCATCCGGCCGGCACCTCTGGAGCGACAGCTGAGCCAGCCTTCGCCGGGATCAATCATGGTGATGCCATCCTGGATCAGTTGCTGCGTGTTGCGGGCGACTGCCGGATGTTCCCACATCCTGTTGTTCATCGCTGGTGCTAGCAGGGTCGGACCGTCGAAAGCGAAATAGAGCGTGCTGAGTGCATCGTCTGCCAGTCCAGCAGCAGCCTTGGCCAGGAAATTGGCGGTGGCAGGTGCAACCAAGAGCAGGTCGCCGCGCTCGGCAAGCTGAACGTGTGCTCCCAGCGGGTAACGTGGGTCGCCGAACAGGCTGGTCACGACACCTCGCCCGGTGAGGGCTTCAAAGGTCGCCGGACCGACAAATCGTGTGGCATTCTCGGTCATCACCACCGTGACGTCGGCACCGTCCTGGACCAGCTGGCTTACCAGGGCAGCCGTCTTGAAGGCAGCAATCCCGCCACTGACGCCAACCAGCAGTTCGCGACCATCGAGAAGTCCTGGTTGAAGGGCGTCGTCGGTCATAGGTCGGTGGGATTCAAGTCCGGCACATCGCCACTCAACGGCACATCGCCGGTGACCCGCACCTCGTGGCTGGTGTCCAGGTAGATCTTGTCCTGCAGGATCTCTTGAAGGGCGACGGACATTTTGTCGACAGTATCCAGTTCGACCAGCGCCCGACTTCCCTGCTTTAGCTGCAGTAGTCTTTTCTGGATTAGGATCGACAACTTGAATCGACCGCCAACCTTGTTGATGAGTTCTTCTTGTTTCAGTTCATCAAGCATTCCGTAGTCACTCCATGGCTCTGAGGAATTCGCAAATCTGTTCCGCCGCTTGCTCTGGTTGGCGGTTTTCAATCGTGTAGTCGTACTGGTGGCTCGCTCCCAGTTCCCGGCTGGCTGTAGCCAACCGTCGCTGGATCGACTCTTCCGAATCCGTGCCGCGTGTTCGCAGCCGGTTTTCCAGTTCTGCCTGGGAGCCGGCATGCAAGAAAATCATTACTGCCTCCGGCAGCTGCTGCCGAACCGCCAACGCCCCCTCCACGTCGATCTCTAGAATAACCCAATTGCCGGCTTCGAGGCCAGTGGTGACCTGCTCGCGAAGTGTTCCATACCAGTGACCCTGGCGGAAAACCTCTTTGCATTCGAGCAATTTATCGTTCTGCCGAAGTTCACTGAAACGGTCCGCGTCGAGGAAAAAATAGTCTTGACCATCGACTTCTCCGCTCCGAGGTGGTCTGGTCGTCGCCGAAATGCTCAACCGCAAGGGCAGTGAGCAGCTGCGCAGCAGGTATTCCACCACGGTTGATTTTCCGGCCCCAGAGGGTCCGGAAATGATCACCACCTTGCCGTTGGGATCTGCCATTCGCATCCCTCATGCCAACCCCCGTTGCCGGGGATTGCCTTTATTGCACGTTTTGAACGAGTTCTCGAATGCGTTCGATACAGGTTTTCAGCTCGATCACCTGGGCGGCGATTGTGGCGTCGTTGGCCTTGGCACCCACCGTGTTAGCCTCGCGGCCCATCTCCTGTGCCAGGAAATCGAGTGCCCGTCCGCTGCCCAGTTGGGAGTTCACCTCGCCCCGGAATTGCTCAACGTGACTCTGGAGCCGCACCAGCTCTTCAGAAATATCGGCGCGATCAGCAAAGATTCCAACTTCCTTGATCAGGTCCGTGGGAGATAATTCAACGCCGTGGGGTTCGAGTAGCTGTGTGATCCGTGCATGCAGTCGGGCGCGGTATTCGTCGACTACCGTTGGTACACGTTCTGCGACCCGCTCCAGGACGCTGGCAATCTGGTCGAGGTTCTCCAGCAGGTTGCTGGCCATCGCCGCGCCTTCGCGACTCCGCATGGCTGTCAGGTTCTCGAGCCCGGCCTGTAATGCCTGCTGCACCAGTGGCAGGTGTTCTGAGTTGTCAGCAGTCCCCTGCGATTGGCTGACCACACCTGGTAGGGAGAGCAGCGCGGGCAGGAGTTCCGTGATGGGCGGCGTCCCTTCGGCCAGGGCGTCAGTGAGTTGAGTGTGGTAGCGCCGCAATAAATCCTGATCTATCAAGGCAGCCTTGTCATCCTTGACAGTCAACGTAACTTGCAGGCTAACATGCCCACGCGGAACGGCTTCACGGATGGACGCCTCGAGTGACGATTGCCAACTGCCGCAACCGTCGGGTAAACGCAGTGAAACCTTGAAGTGGCGGCTATTCACGCTGCGCAGTTCGACAGCGACATGGGCGGGCGGCTGAGATATTGTGGATTCGCCGTGTCCAGTCATGCTGAGTAACATCAGCAGTTACCCCTTCAATACAATCGCCTGGGCAGTTGTGGTTGGGACCAGTTGCAATCAGAACGCCAGACTGCCAGCACCTGTCGCGGTGACAATCCGGTCACAGCTCTGCCGCCCCACTAGGGGTCCGTGCCGTCCACTGGGCTGGGTGCGTCACTGTCCTCAACGTCACCTGGTTCGTCGTCGCCATCGTCGGAATCATCGCTGTCCGGGACGGGCTCGAGGGGTGTCGGTTGAGCTTTTGCATCGTCCGTGGCGTCTGTTGCATCATCCGCGGCGTCTGTTGCATCGTCCGTGGCGTCTGTTGCATCGTCCGTGGCATCTGTTGCGTCGTCCGCGGCGCTGGAGTCGGTTCCGATTGGATCGCTGTCACCTGGCGTGCCGTCAAGCAGGCTATCGCCGGCACCGTCGTCGTCGGTCTCGATCTGTTGGTTACCCTGGCCTGTCACAAGGTCGGCTGTGTCATTGGGATTGAGTACCCAGATGCAGACGACGCAGAGAAAAATCCAGGCCCCGGCAACCACCAGCGTGATATAAGTCAGTTCGTCACCGGCACGGGATCCGAACGCACTTTGACCGGTACCACCGAGTGCTCCTGTCAAACCGCCTCCGCGGCCGCGTTGAATCAACACGATAAAGATCAAGAACAGCGACGTGAAGAATAACAGCAGCCCAAGAATGAACGACTGAAATCCACCCAGCAATAAGAAGTTAATCGCCACTTTTCCTCCCTAGACAAGGGCCGCCTGTTGAATGATCCCGATGAAGGATTCAGTCGTCAGCGAGGCCCCGCCGACCAGTGCACCATCGATATCAGGTTGAGATAACAACTCAGCAGCATTGTCCGGTTTGACACTGCCACCATACTGGATCCGCACCTGTTGCGATATGTCCGGATTGTAGCGGCTTTCAATCAGGCTGCGAAGGTCAGCGTGTACCTGCTGGGCTTCTTGCGGTGTCGCCACCCGGCCGGTGCCGATGGCCCAGACAGGTTCGTAGGCGATTGTCGTGGCCAGCATTTCGGCAGCCGAGAGGCCAGCCATCGATCCTTCGATTTGCGAGCGTACTACCTCCGCTGTCTGACCCGCTTCACGCTGATCGAGCGTCTCTCCGACACACAGGATCGGGGAAAGCTGATGTCGCAGAGCGGCCTGCAGCTTGCGATTAATCAGCCCGTCGTCCTCGCCGATAATGTGCCGTCGTTCACTGTGCCCCAGGATCACGAACTTAACCCCCAGGTCGCACAACATCGGACCGGAGGTTTCTCCCGTAAAGGCCCCAGCGTCCTCGTGGTACATGTCCTGCGCACCCAGCAGAATAGTGCTGCCTTCCAACGCAGCGGAGACGGTAGCAAGATAGATCGTCGGTGGGCAGAGTGCCACGTCGTGTGGGCAATCGGCAGGCAGCTCTGCTGCGATTGCTGCTGCCAGGCTTGCAGCCTCGTGCTGAGTTAGGTTCATCTTCCAGTTTCCGGCCAGCAGGAGCTTTCTCATTGGGTAGCCTCCGTGGGCGACGGTGCTGCCGGACTATTCGGCTGCAGGACAGCGGCAAGCTGTCGCATTTGTTTAGCCAAGGCGGCGTACTGATCTGGCAGAAGTGCCTGTGGCCCGTCGGACATTGCCTCTTCCGGGCAGTCGTGGACCTCGATGTGAACGCCGTCGGCGCCGGCCGCCAGGCCAGCCAGCGCACAGGCGGGGATCAAATCCGGCCGACCTGTTGCGTGACTGGGGTCGACAATGATCGGTAAATGACTCAGTTGTTTGACGGCAGCCACGGCCGCCACGTCAAACAGGTTGCGAGTGGCATTGTCAAAACTCTTGATGCCTCGCTCGCAGAGGATCACGTCCTGGTTGCCCTGGGCCAGGATGTACTCGGCACTCATCAGTAAATCGGTGATCGTGGCACTCATGCCACGCTTCAATAGAACCGGTTTGTTGGTCCGGCCGATCTCGGTCAAGAGCACAAAATTCTGCATGTTACGGGCACCGACCTGTAACATGTCGGTGTGCTCGACCACCATATCCAGGTTGCGGGGGTCTGTAACTTCGGTCACGACGGGCATGCCGTGTTGTTGCCCGGCGTCACGCAAAATACGAAGTCCTTCGAGGCCCATGCCCTGGTACGAATAGGGACTGGTGCGAGGCTTAAAGGCCCCGCCGCGTAAAATGTTGGCACCGGACTTTTTCACGGAGGCGGCGATGGTGTCCATTCTCTCGGCACTTTCGACCGCACAGGGCCCGGCAATCATGGCCAGATGGCCGCCACCGACAGGAACGCCGGAAACATCAACCACACTTGGCTGGGGATGCGCCTCGAGGCTGGCGAGCTTGTAAGGAGGCAGGACCGGCACGACGTCCTGGACGCCGGGAAATGAACGTAATTGGTCTGCACTCAGCTTCGCTTCGTCGCCAATCACGCCGATAATTGTGCGAAAGGTGCCCTGGCTGAGGTGAGGGGTCAGGCCCTTCGATTCCACGTGCTGAACCAAATGGTCGGTCTGTTCGTCCGTAATGTCGGACTTAAGAATGATGATCACGGCTGTAATCCACGCTCGGATAAGTAGTCAGTACTGCCAGATTCGGTCGCCGGCAGTCAAACGTCGGATCTTATCACAGCAGCAGCGGGCCTGACCAGCGGTATTCACTCCGACTCGCCATGGGCTGGTATTCAGTCTGGCAATTGGGAGCGTGGATAGGAGCCGAGAACGTCCAGCCGAACCGACTTGCGAGACAACGAGGCCAGCGCCTTCTTGACCCTCGCGTCCGCCTGGTGACCATGGAGTTCAACGAAGAACAGGTATTCGTTGGGCTCGTCCGGCATCGGAAATGATTCAATCCAGGTGAGGTTGACCTTGGCCCGTTTGAAAACTGCCATCGTGTCAGCCAGCGAACCAGGGCGGTGGGCAATCTCAAACATCAGGGCCGTTTTGTCTTTGCCTGTGCGGCGATGATTGCCGTCACCAATAACCGCAAACCGGGTGACGTTGTGTTGACGGTCCTCGATGTTCTTGGCCACCACGGATAGACCATAACGGCTGCCCGCTGCCTGGCTGGCAACAGCTGCAGCGCCTACGCGGTCTGCAGCCAGTTGAGCGGCAGCGGCCGTGCTGGTCATTTCAATCAGGCGCACACCCGGAAGATGCTTGGCAATCCATTCCCGACATTGCGAGAAAGCCTGGGGCTTACTGTACACCTCGCAAATTTCGGCGCGAGAACATGTGGCCAACAGGTTGTGATGGATCGCTAAGGGGATTTCGGCGCAGATTCCAACCGGCTGGCGGGCGAACATGTCGAGCGTGTCGACGATTCGGCCGTCGGTGGAATTCTCCAGGGGCACAACGCCGAAATTGACTCGCTGCTGTAAGACTTCATCAAATACAGCCGCAATCGTGGTGACGGGCACAAGATCCACGCCGCCGCCAAAATGTGTTTGTGCAGCGAGGAAGCTATAGCTGTAGAGTGGGCCCAGGTAGGCTACACGCACCGGATCGACCAATTGGCGGCCGGCACTCTGCAAGTCGCGGATGACACGGGTGAGCGTCTCATTTGGCAACGGACCCGTGCTGGCCGCAATCATGGCGTCCGTTTTCTCGGCCAGTGCTGGGATTTCCGCAGCCTCCGTCTCGCCCAGCGTGTGAGTCAGCTTGGCGTGTTGATTCAGCAACTTGATCAGCTGTTTCTCCAGTCGATCACGGTCACGGCGCAGACTGGCCGGAGTCGCCTTGCTCGATCGACCTGTTTTACCGCTGGATGCTGACCGTTTTGCCATTGCTACTTGCCTTGAGAGGTGCGCCTATGCGCCGCTTTTCCTTCTAATTGAGGGGTGTATCGCTGTCAACGCAGAGCCACGCTTTCGGCCAGACCGACGAATTCAATTCTTGTCGGCCAGCTGCCAATATGGCAGAGGCCGCTAAGGTTGTGCGGAACAGGTCGAACGACTGTATCGTGCCATGCACCGTAACGTAGCGTGTAGTAACATGTTAGGGCATATCTTGTACGGAACGGCGTTGCTCTGGCACAGCACTTGCGTTAACACATCATAGCTTAGCGTTTTTGACTGAGTTGAACGGTGAGGGAATTGCAGGCTCGAGACCAGCAGTAGAAGGATAGTGCTGCTGGAGCTGGCGGGCTGGGAAAACGCTGTACGAAGGAATTTACCCACGGGATGTGCGAGGGAGAAGAACATGGCTGATGGCGAAAAGATCATTGGAATTGACCTGGGAACCACCAACTCAGTTGTCGCTGTCATGGAAGGCAGCGAAGCGAAAGTGATTCCGAGCGCCGAAGGCAGTCGCCTGACGCCCAGTGTCGTTGCTTTCAACGACCAGGGGGAGACGTTAGTCGGTGAACCGGCTCGTAGACAGGCTGTGACGAATCCAACCCGCACCGTGTCGTCGGTCAAGCGATTCATGGGCCGTCGCCATCACGAAGTCGAATCCGAAGAAAAGATGGTCCCCTACACCATCACGGGTGGCGAACAGGACTACGTCAAGATTCAGGTAGACGACAAGGAACTCACGCCACAGGAAATTGCTGCAACCACGCTGCGGCGTTTGAAGGAAGCAGCCGAATCGTACCTCGGACACAAGGTTAACAAGGCAGTCATCACGGTACCGGCTTACTTTAATGACTCGCAGCGGCAGGCGACAAAGGATGCCGGGCAGATTGCCGGGCTGGAAGTTGCCAGAATTATCAACGAGCCGACGGCGGCCGCGCTCGCCTTCGGCCTGGACAAAAAGACCAACGACAAGATCGTCGTGTTCGATCTCGGTGGCGGCACATTTGACGTCTCCGTCCTGAAGGTCGCGACCGATGACGACGAGGGCGAGAGCCGCGTATTTGAGGTGGTCGCGACCAGTGGTGATACACACCTTGGTGGTGACGACCTGGACGCCGCACTGGTCAATTACGTGGCAGACGATTTCAAGCGAGATCATGGCATCGACCTGCGAGAGGACACGATGGCGCTGCAGCGACTGCAGGAAGCCTGCGAGAAGGCAAAGAAGGAATTGAGCACGGTTCCGCAGACCGATATTAACTTGCCCTTCATCACGGCAGACGCAACGGGTCCAAAGCACCTTCAGGTGCCGATCACCAGGGCACAATTCGAAGAACTGATTGATCACTTGATCGATCGCTGTCGCGGTCCGGTCCTGCAGGCGCTGGAAGACTCCAAGCTGTCGCCTGAAGAGATTGATGAAGTGGTCCTGGTGGGTGGTTCAACACGGATTCCCAAGGTGCGCGAAATTGTCAAGCAGATCTTTGGCAAAGAACCTAACCAGGGAGTGAATCCTGATGAAGTGGTTGCTGTGGGGGCCGCCATCCAGGGATCGGTATTGTCGGGAGACCGTAAGGATGTGTTGTTGCTGGATGTCACACCCTTAACCCTGGGGATCGAGACTGAAGGAAGCATCATGACGTCGCTAGTCGATCGAAATACAACGATCCCGACTGAAAAGAAGCAGGTCTTTAGTACAGCCGCAGATAATCAACCCGCGGTCACGGTGAGAGTCTTCCAGGGAGAACGCAAGATGGCCGCCAGCAATCGGCTGTTAGGTGAATTCAACCTGGATGGCATTCCACCGGCTCCGCGTGGCGTACCGCAAATCGAAGTCACCTTCGATATCGACCAAAACGGCATCCTGAATGTGTCTGCTCGTGATGTCGGGTCCAACAAAGCGGCGTCGGTCCAGATCGATGAGTCGGCGGGCCTTTCAGAAGATGAAATCGCCAATATGCGTGCAGACGCAGAAACCAACGCGGAAGAGGATCGCCGCCAATTCGAGTTGGCCGAGGGCCGTAACCAGGCGGACCAGATGTGCTACCAACTTGAAAAGATGATCGCTGAACAAGGCGACAACCTTTCGGACGACGATAAGGAACCGGTTCAGGCGGCCATCGACAAGGTCCGCGAAACAGCCAAGGGAGAAGACGCCGAGGCAATCAAGTCAGCCGTCTCGGATCTCGAGCAGGTCTCCCAGGCATTCAGCAAGATGCTGTATGAAAAGGGCCAGGCAGCAGCCGGGCCCGAGACAGAAGAAGCGGTGGAACAGCCGGGCAGCGACGATGATGCAATCGACGCTGAATTCGAGGTACAGGAATAAACCTCGCTTCCGCTCGGCCGTGGAACAATAACGTTATGTGGGAGGAAGGTGCGCCATGACATTAAACCAGAATCGATTCACAGAACGGTCGCAGGACCTGCTGGTGCGAGCCCAACAAGCGGCCACCGTGGCAGGCCATCCGAACGTAGATCCGCTGCACCTGCTGGCAGCCTTGCTGGACTCAACCGATTGCATCGCCATGGCCGTGTTGCATGACCTGCAACTGGACGTGCATCAGCTGGTCGGACTGGTGGATGGCGAATTACAGCGACTGCCCAAAGTCGAAGGGGGCAACCCTCCCAGTGTGGGAGCAGAATTGCAGCGGGTATTGGCGGCCGCGATGCAGTCAGCCGACAAACTTGGCGATCAGTTCACCTCCAGCGAACACCTGCTGGCTGGTTTGGCTCAAGGCGACGGTGCGGCAGCCAGGCTGTTGACTCTGACTGGGCTTAATGCCGACGACATCGATCAGTCGATTAGTCAACTCGAAGGACGCCAGGCTGTTACCGACCGGACACCGGAGGATAGTTTCCAGGCCTTGGCACGTTTTGGTATCGACCTGGTGGAAAGAGCTCGGCAAGGAAAGCTTGATCCGGTGATCGGGCGGGACAAGGAAATCCGTCGCGTGATCCAGGTGCTCTCTCGACGCCGCAAGAACAATCCGGTCCTGATTGGCGAACCGGGTGTGGGTAAAACTGCGATCGCGGAAGGCCTGGCACTCCGCATCGTCGCTGGCGATGTGCCGCTCGGCATTCGGGATAAGCAGCTGGTGGCCCTGGATATGGGAGCCCTGCTGGCGGGTGCCAAGTTTCGCGGCGAATTCGAGGATCGGCTGAAATCCGTGTTGCAGGAAGTCGAGGATGCAGCTGGATCGATCATTCTCTTTATCGATGAACTTCACGGAGTCATCGGTGCCGGGGCAAGTGAAGGTGGAACGGATGCGGCCAATTTATTGAAACCTGCCCTGGCTCGTGGAGATCTTCGCTGTATCGGGGCTACCACTCTGGATGAGTATCGAAAGTACATCGAGAAAGATGCCGCCCTGGAACGCCGCTTTCAGCCGGTCCAGGTCGAGGAGCCTTCCGTGGAAGATACGCTGACGATCCTGCGCGGCCTCAAGTCACGGTATGAAACGCATCATGGCGTGACCATTCGGGATGCGGCGCTGGAGGCAGCGGCGGAACTTTCGAACCGCTATATCGCTGACCGATTTTTGCCAGACAAGGCGATCGATCTAATTGATGAAGCCGCCAGTCGGCTGGCCATGCAAAGAGACAGCGTGCCGGCTGAACTCGATTCCCTGCAGCGACGCATCACGCGACTGGAATTGACCGCCCGCCAGCTTGTTGATGAGGCGGACGCCAAAGATAAGCTGGCCAGTGCAGAGGAAGAGATTCGCGAATGCAAAGCAGCTGAACAGACCCTGATGGAAAAGTGGCAGCGGGAGAAGACCGGAATGCATGACGGCCGGGATGTACGCAGGCAGCTGCAAAAGCTGGACGTGGAATATCACCAACTCGATGGCCTGATCCAGCAGAAGCGGGCCGAACAACAGGCGGTGGTGGAGCAGGACTATCAGCGGCTGCTGGCGATCGCCACGGAGCGGGAGCAATTGCAGCGGCGACTGGAAGAACTGGACGCCAGGTGCGGCGAGGAGAATCAGGAAGAACGCTTGTTGCGAGAGGAAGTCACGGCGGATGAAATCGCCGAAGTTGTCCATATGTGGACTGGTATTCCGGTCCAGCGAATGGTGGAAGGAGAACGAGCCAAGCTGCTGGTAATAGAAGAACGCCTTGGGCAGCGAGTTGTCGGTCAGGACCAGGCAGTCAAGGCAGTCGCCGACGCCGTCCGTCGTAGCCGTGCTGGTTTGCAAGACGAACAACAGCCGCTGGGATCCTTCCTCTTCCTGGGGCCAACGGGTGTGGGGAAAACCGAGTTGTGTAAGGCTCTGGCCGATATCCTGTTCGACGACAAGCAGGCGCTGGTTCGGCTGGACATGAGTGAGTATATGGAACGCCACTCAGTCAGCCGCCTTGTTGGCGCGCCTCCCGGCTATGTCGGCTATGAGGACGGTGGCACGCTGACCGAGGCGGTCAGGCGTCGACCTCATTGTGTGATCCTGCTGGATGAACTTGAGAAGGCCCACGCGGATGTCTTCAATATCCTCTTGCAAGTGCTGGATGATGGCCGCCTAACGGATAGTCATGGCCGGACTGTGGATTTCCGTAATACCCTGATCGTGATGACGAGCAACTGTGGCAGCCAGTTGGTACGCAAAATTAGCGAAGAGGGTGGGACCGAAGAGGAGCTGCAGGAGGCCGTCGATGCAACGCTGCAGTTACGATTCCTGCCTGAATTGCTCAACAGGATCGGCGACACGATCGTCTTTCAGCCGCTGACGAAGGAACAGCTGGAGAGTATTGTCGAAATTCAATTGGGACGATTGGCAGGACGGCTGGCGAGCGACTCGATTGAACTGCTGGTTGACCCCGAGGTCGTCCGCAGACTGGCCGCTGAGGGATATGACCCAGTTTACGGAGCACGGCCGGTGCAGCGATTAATCCGGCGTCGATTGGAGAATCCGCTGGCAAGCGAAATCCTCAAAGGTAACCTGGCGGGCGCTGGGTCGGTGCGTGTGCTACCCAGCGAGCGAGGTGACGAGTTCACGTTCGTTCACGAACCGCTCGTCTGTGGCGCCTGAACTGGCCGTCTACTTTTCCAGCTCGAGAGAACGCAGGATGTCCACGGCACCAGGCGTGACGGCGCGGATCTTGTCAGCAATGGCCGCCTGGCCTGACGGCGTGGCGGACTCCAGTTGGCGTTTTAGCACAACGAGCTTCTTGCGGCGGCGTCGACGTTGCTTGAGTTCTTTGCGTCGCTCATTACTACGGGGCACGGCGATGTTCTCCTGGATTCGTTATCAAACTGCCTGGGACCGAGTTTCGCTGCCGGCAGCAGGCGGCTGCGGCAACGTCATCTGCCACCAATCTGACTTGATGCAGCGAGGGCGTCAAGTGCTGTTACTCACTGATCGAGGCCTGGCATCGACGCTTGTTGCTTAACAGCCGATATGGTAACTTTACGCGGTTCGACAAGAGACCTTTGGAATTGGCTGTCATGGTGATAGCCGGGTCATTTATAGATAACCCTAAATAACGCTGACGCACCGTTCTAATGGTGGCGTTGGTACCCCCGACATGCGGCCTGCCGTCGACCGGCCGTGTCTTCTCTCGCGGGGCTTCTGGAACTTAACTCATGGTAGACCGTAACCTTATTCGGAATCTCGAAGATGACACGTTGTCCCAGGAACTTGAGGCCCTGATGGGGGACGGCGCGGGTCAGTTGGACGAGCGTCTCGAATCCGAGGCGGATTTCATTGTCAATAACGTCGTCGAAGGGACCATTATCCGGGTCGATGATGAGTACGCGGTTATTGATGTTGGATTCAAGAGTGAGGGGACAATTCATGTCAATGAATGGGACGATCATGAGGATCCCCCGACTGTGGGGCAGACTGTCCAGGTCCTGATCGAGGAACTGGAAGACGAATTCGGCAAGACCGAAGATCCCTACGGGATGGTTACGCTCAGTAAACGTAAGGCCGAGAAGATCCTGGCCTGGACTGAGATGATGAAACAGATCGAGGAGGGTCAGGTGGTCAAGGGACTGGCGACCCGCAAGATCAAGGGCGGATTGCTTGTGGATATTGGCGTCAACGTCTTTCTCCCAGCCAGTCAGGTCGATATTCGGCGGCCAAATGATATTGGCGACTTTATTGGGCAGGAAGTTGAGTGTGAGGTGCTCAAAATTGATGAGGCGCGACGGAATATCGTCGTCAGCCGGCGGTCGCTGATCGAACGACAGCGACAGAAGGACCGCGAAGCCCTGATGGAAACACTGGAATTGAAACAGGTTCGCAAGGGCGTCGTCAAGAACATCGCCGACTTCGGTGCGTTTGTTGATCTCGGTGGGATTGACGGACTGCTGCATATTACGGACATGAGCTGGGAACGTATTGGTCATCCCTCGGAAATGGTGTCGATCGAACAGGAAATTGAAGTCATGATCCTGAATATCGATCGCGAGAAAGAGAAGATCGCCCTGGGGCTGAAGCAGATGCAGTCCAATCCCTGGGATGACGCAGTTGGTCGTTATCCGGTGAACCAACGGGTCAAGGGCGAAGTTGTCAACGTGATGACGTATGGCGCGTTCGTCAAACTGGAACCGGGCATCGAAGGTCTCGTGCATATCAGTGAAATGTCTTGGACGCGGAGGATTAATCATCCCAACGAACTGGTGCAGATTGGCGATGAGATCGATGTCGTCGTGCTGGCTGTGGATGAAGAGAAACAACAGCTGTCGCTCGGCATCAAGCAGACGCAGGACAATCCCTGGGAGAAGGTGGTCGAGAAATATCCACCCGAATCACTTGTCAAAGGAACTGTTCGTAACCTGACGAATTATGGAGCCTTCATTGAATTGGAAGAGGGTATCGACGGCCTGCTGCATGTCTCCGATATGTCCTGGACGCGTAAGGTCGCCCATCCGAGCGAAATCCTCGAAAAGGGACAGGAACTTGATTGCAAAGTCCTCTCAGTGGACGAGGAACGCCACCGGATCGCACTCGGACTGAAGCAGCTGGATGAAGATCCCTGGTCGAGTGACATTCCGGGAAAATATCAGCCGGGACAGGTTATCACTGGCAAGGTTACCAAGATCACGAATTTTGGAGTTTTTGTCGGCCTCGAGTCGGGCCTCGAAGGACTGCTGCATATCTCCGAGCTGGCCGAACATAAGGTCGAAAACCCCGAGGATGTCGTTAGCGTTGGCGATGATATCCAAGTTAAGATCCTCCGAGTGGATACGGAGGACCGAAAGATCGGGCTCTCGCGTAAACGGGTCGAGTGGGCCGAAGAGGATGAAGCCGCAGCGGCTGCCGAGGAAGCGGCACAAAAGAAGGCCGAAGCGGAACTCAAAGGTGGCCTGGGACAGGCTGGCCCCCTGATCTCGTCGGGTGAAGAGGACGAGACGGCAGAGGAAGGCGACAAAAGCCCGGCCGACGAGGCCAGCGAAGAGACCACGGAAGAAGCTGCTGCAGAAGAGACCACGGAAGAAGCTGCTGCAGAAGAGACCACGGAAGAAGCTGCTGCAGAAGAGACCACGGAAGAAGCTGCTGCAGAAGAGACCACGGAA
>Ga0209089_10000653_pt1 | contig 31653 bp, 31 predicted proteins | sample ArcticOcean_MG_C_FD_187431 | JGI IMG/M metagenome (GOLD analysis project Ga0209089, IMG submission 187431) | Marine microbial communities from western Arctic Ocean - ArcticOcean_MG_CB2_150 (SPAdes) (version 2) | ecosystem: Environmental > Aquatic > Marine > Oceanic | place: Arctic Ocean: Canada...
TGAAAACCATTACAGAGAGGTCTGAGAACTCTTTTCCTTCTAATTGATCAACTGTACCCTCGAAATTTGTTTCATTTTCTGTAGTTATTGACTCGTAGACATGTACTTTCATCTTTGAAGTATCAAACCAATTTTGTTTCAAATATTTTGCAATTTCAGATTGCATGAAATGTTTTTCCGGAACTTTTGGCCATGGTCTTGGAACTAGTATAACACTATATCCGTCAATTAACGCTTTGAGTAATTCTAATTTTTTCTCTTCAATTGATGTTGAAATATGCATAGTAATTACTTTGGACTTGTCAGTTGGAACTCTTGCACGTGATGCAGCTACTTGTGTTGAACTAATTCCAGGAATTATTTCCACTTCATCATAAATCTCAATTAATCTATCAACCACTTCAGATTCTGAAAAGTTGACATCACCTGTAAAAGGAACTAGTATTGTATGATTGTCCTCTTTTGCAATTTCTTGATATGCGTCTTCCTGATTCTCCATTGTCACTTCAAGTATTTTTTTCCCTTTGACAAATTCTTCAATTGTTTTTATCGTATATCCATAACCAATTACAACATCACATTGTGATATCGCATCTTTTACAATATCTGTAACATATTTTGATGAGCCTGGACCTACTCCTACAGCAAAAACTTTATTCATTTTATCTTGTGACTCTTTGTCTTGATTTGACGAACTCTACACAAGGTTTCCAATCTACATTAAGATATTTTGTTGGATCTTTGATTGGGTACTTTACCCAATCTTGTACAATTGAAAATTCATAATTTTTCTTTTGACCATTTTCAACAGCTTTTATTTTTAATACACTACCCCATGTTTTTACTTCTTCTTCAATTTCTAAAATGTTATCAAATGTAATTTTACTAATATATTTCTCCTTAACTTCTTTTAAATCAATTTGTAAGTCTTTTTCCTCATAACCATCGAGTCTTTGAATTGTACTTTTATTTTGTAATAAACTGACTACTTGTCTTTTAGTTACTGCGCCCCACCATTTTTTCATTCTCTCAGTTCTTTTTAGAAATATAAAATGATTATCTGTTAATAGTAACATTCCTTCTTTTCCACCAATACCAAAAAATGATTTTGATTCTCTCCAAACAGACATCAAATGTGTATGGATCTTTTCATCAAATTCCATAGAACAAGTTGAAAAATAGATCGTTAAAAGTCAATTGCAGATCTAATTTTTATTATAGACAAAATTCTGAAATTTATGAATAAAAAATTCTTTTTTGTACCTTTTACTCTGTTGATTATCACTTTAACTCCTCATGCATTTGCAGACTTTGAAGATACAATTGTAGTATTTGAAACTGATCTGGGAAAATTACTGATAGAATTCTTCCCTGAATATGCACCGAATCATGTTGAAAACTTTGTGACGCTATCGGAGGATGGATATTACACAGGAACCGCTTTTCATAGAATTATTGAAGGATTTATGATTCAAGGTGGTGATCCAAAAACTGCTGATTTTTCCTATTCGTTATCTGAATGGGGAACCGGAGATCCTGGTTATTCAATTGATGCTGAATTTAGCAACATTCAACATAAAAGAGGAATAGTATCTATGGCACGTTCAGCTGATCCAAACAGTGCGGGATCGCAATTTTTTATTGTACATAATGATTCAAATTTTCTTGATGGACAGTATACTGTTTTTGGAAGAATTTTAACAGATGAAAGTTTTGAAACATTAGATAGAATTGCAACTTTAGATACACTCCCAAATGATCAACCACTCGATGCTTGGAAAACCATTATACAAAATGTTCGAGTGTTGGATCGTTCTGAACTACCAAATCTTTCGGAGTCTTCGCTTCCAGACACTTATTCAAAATCCTCTAATGATGAAGAAAATAATGATCTAACCCCCACAGAACATACTTTTAGTGAATTGGGAATTACATTCACATCTCCTCCTGGTTGGTTAGTACAAACTCCTGCTGTAACATCATCTACATCTCCACAAATTGCAATTGTTGGTCCAAAGACCGATTCATCTATGCCAGCTATATCATTTAGAATGGATCCATCAACAAAAACTCTTGATGAAGAAATTATAAAATTCAAGCAAACAATTAATCCATTGATTGAATCTGACGTTCTAGTTATTACCGGTGATTCAGTAGGATTCGTAAGTGAATATGACTCATATGTTCTAAAAGCAAATGGTCATTTTGAAGATAAAAAAGGAATTGAACAAAATATTGGTTTTGCAGCTGTATTAATGAAACATGGTAATGTTCTTTATGTCTCACAATATACAAATTATATAGATAGTTTTAATTTAGAAGAACCAACATTTATTCAAATTTTAAGTTCAATAAAGCTTTTTACCCCTCAACCTTTAACTTCTGGATTGGATTACGGTCAAGAAACATTGGAATTATCTAATGAAACATCGGAAAGTTTAGAAAATAATGAAGAAGGTGGTGGTTGTCTAATCGCAACTGCTGCATTTGGATCTGAAATGGCACCACAAGTTCAATTCTTGAGAGAGATTAGAGATGGTACAGTAATGTCAACAGAATCTGGTACAACATTCATGACAGGATTCAACCAATTCTATTATTCATTCTCACCATATGTCGCAGATTATGAAAGAGAAAATCCAGTTTTCAAAGAAGCAGTTAAAGTTACACTAACACCAATGTTAACATCATTAACATTACTCAATTATGTTGATGTAGATTCTGAAGAAGAAATGTTGGGTTATGGAATTGGAATCATTCTACTAAACATTGGAATGTACTTTGTAGCCCCTGCTGCAGCAATCATTGTAATCAAAAATAGAATTAAACGCAATTAAGTTATATATTCAAAAGATTCAGTATCGTTATGAATATTGAATACGAGGAATTTGAAAACATTGAAGATATGTTGTTATATCTATCCTCTGTTGCACCTCCAATGAAAAACTTTATGCCAATTAATTCTTACAAAGGATTCATTTGCTCATTCATTCCCTTAAGTCAATCTGGCGGTGATCTATTTCTAATGTTGTATGCAAAAGGAGAACTTGAAACTGGAATTCATGAATTTGATGTTAAGACTCGTTCAGTTACTAAAGTTGAAGCAATTGAACGTGCAGACAAGACATACTTTATTGTCATGACTCCTAAACGAAATACCATTGCAGATAAAGCAATCGAAAATTTATAATCTAATTTCTTTTTTTGAATTTTCCTAACTTGATTATTCCAATTAAAATACACAGAATACTGATTACCATTCCAATCACTCCAAACAAATAGTGTTCCATGATAATCCCCGCAATTATCGTAATTACAAATAATGAAGATCCAAAAATTAATGAAATAATCACTACAACTAAATTTGCTTTATCTAATTCCATGAGAAAACTTCTAGAGTTTTTTTGTTATCATTTTTGGTGCTGAGACTGATCTACTTCTAGAATATTTTTCGATTATCTCCTCAGGTGTTCTTCCATTGAATAGATCTTTACACAATCCTCTCAAATATCTCATAATTGCCCATGTTCCTGCTTTGAGTATTCCATACATGAAAATCTTCATTGGTGGACCATATGTTTTGTTTCTCAATATAATAGGAATAATGTCGTTAATTACCCGTAGGTTATTCTCCCAACATCTCCAAAATAATGTAAATTGTGCTTCATTCAAATTTCCGAAATGCATTGAATTTTTCTCACTAAAATCTTGGTAAAGAAGTGGTGCAACTAATCCTCTAAAGTTCATTGTTCTAAAGTCATTCATCATATCAATTGTAAATTGACTGTCATCAGGTGTTTCATCTGGCCATCCAATAATTATTGTTGCAGCTGGGAACCAATGATTATCATTTAGGATTTTTGCCCCTTCTCTAACAACACTTCCCCATTCATCTGTGGCAAATGGTCTTGTTTTAACACCTAGATGTTTTTTAACCATCGAAGGTGATACTGTCTCAATACCTAAATTCGTTGCAAGCCATCTACCTGTCTCATGCTGTCTGTTAACATCTGCAATATTTCTAATTAATTGAGGATCTGCAGCAACACCTGAAAATGTCATATGTGTTGTACCGATAAAGTTTGCACCCATGCTTTTGAGACCTTTCCACAAATCTGTGATTACATCTCTATTTGGAATAAAATCTTTGTTATCACATCCGTAGAGTAACATTTCATCCGAATGAAGCCAAACTGAGTCAAATCCATAGTCTAAGTTAATTTTTGCCTCTCTTTGCAATCGCTCTATCGATAGGTCTTTTTTAGAACGTTTGTTAACATCACAAAAATCACAGCCTCTTCCACATCCTCTCATTGCTTCAATGAGTGAATTGACCGTTGGTTTTGTAATTTCTGGAATATTTTGTATATTTTTAACAAAACAATGCATAAGTTCTGGAGCATCACCTTTTTCTAAATCGTGAAATAAATCTAATGCAAGTTCATCTGCCTCGCCTACTACTACTGTATCAATTCCGTGCACTCTCATTCTATCTGATTTGGCTAATTCCCATGCACCGTTTCCTCCTACTACAACTTTAAAATCATATTTCTTTTTTAATTGAATTATCTCTGCACACATTTTTTTGAATTTCATTGCAACATAAGATAATTTTTCTGGAGCCATGGTTGTTGTTACTGGAGCCATTCCTAATGGATCCATTACATTAATTCCAACAATTTTAGTATCAGGCCCTATTGATTTCGATAGATGCTCTGGATTTGCAACAAGTATGTCTTTTTTATCATAACCTTGATGTAATGCACTCTCAACTCTTCTTAATCCTACTTGTGCAACCTTTGCTTCGCCTGTAATTGGGTCTGTTTCAACTGGTGGACAAAATACTTTATCAAAAACCCATTCTGGAAGAACTTCATATGGACCACATGCTATGAATCCATAAAGGAAATTTCCTCTATAATTTGTCATTAAACTTCTATCTGCTGTTAATACGATTCTTTTGCCTGACAACTCTAACCTTTTCCTTTACCTATGATATATATCGTTTACGAGATTAACTAAGACCACTTTAGTTAATTTACTATTTTTTATTAATTTGGTTTACAATTTTTGCTGCTGCTGCACCAGCTCCAATTCCATTATCTATGTTAACTACAGTTAATCCTAATGAACAACTTTGTAACATTGATGCAAGAGCTGCTACTCCCTTTTCACCATATCCATATCCAACTGATGTTGGAACACCTATTATTGGAACATTCACTGTTGAAGAAACCACTGATGCTAATGCACCTTCCATTCCTGCAACAACTATTATTACATCTACGTCTGATTTAACAAATTCTTTTAAAACTGGAAATATTCTATGGAGCCCTGCAATTCCTACATCGTAACTAGTAATGCAATTACAATTCATTGACTCACACATTAATCTTGATTCCTCTGCTATTCCGATATCTGATGTTCCAGCAGTAATAATTCCAATTTTTCCATTTGTTTTCTTCAATGGTTTTTTGTAAACCAAGATTGTTGTACAATTTTGTCCTGTACTCACTTTAAAATCATTTTTTTTACAATAATTACAAATATCTTGAAAATTCTTTTTTGGAATTCGTGAAATTACTATTGAGTTTGTTTTTTTTAATACATTTTTGATAATTTTTTTTACTTCTGAATTTTCCTTTCTTTCAGCAAATACTACTTCTGGAATTCCTTTTCTTGTTTCTCTACCAAGATCAATTTTTGCAAAATTCTCAATTTTCTCTATCGAATATAATGATAGTTGTTTTTTTGCTTCGTTTACAGATATTTTTCCATTTTTTACTGAATCTAAAACATCTGAAACATTCATGATATTCTAAAATTAACTTAGTTTAAAAAATTATTTAATACTCAACACCTGATAATGCATTTTTGACACTATCGATGCCTTTATTGAACCACTCTTTTTCTTCATTGTTTAATTCTAATTCTATAATCTTTTCAATTCCATTCTTTCCAATCACTGCTGGAACTCCAATTGAGACATCTTTTTGTCCATACTCTCCATCTAAACTAGTTGATACTGGAATTACTTGTTTTTTGTCAAGCACTACTGATTCTATCATGGCTGAAATCGCATTTCCAGGTGCATGAACTGTTGCACCCTTTAGTTTGATTACTTCTGCTGCAACATTTTTTGTTGCAACAAAAATTTCATCAAGCTTTTCTTTTGGAAGTATTGTTGATAATGGAATTCCTGAAACTGTTGCAAATCTTGTTAATGGTAACATGTTTTCACCATGCTCGCCAATTACTAATGCACGTGTTGATTCACGAGAATAACCCGTTGCTTCATGTATGAATTGTTTAAATCTTGATAAGTCTAACATTCCACCCATTCCAAAAACTCGACTTCTATCAAATCCTGAAGTTTTGTATGTAATTTGTGCCATTGGGTCTAACGGATTTGTTACTGGAATAATCATTGCATCATCTGCAAATTTCTTAATGTTACTAACTACATCTTTTACAACTCCTGCATTAATCTTTAACAAATCCATTCTTGTCATACCTGGTTTTCTTCCAGCACCTGCAACAACCACAACAATTTTTGAACCTCTCATATCTTCATAATTGTTTGAACCCTTCACGTTAACATCAATTCCTTGTTCTGATAACATATGGTTGAGATCCATTGCTTCACCTTGCGGTAACCCTTCTGCAATATCTAAGAGTAAAATCTCATCATCTAATTTTTTTAATGCTGAAAATAGTGCTGCATCCCCACCTACTTTTCCAGCTCCGATTATTGTAATCATGACTGGATTTCAAAATATGAATAATTAAATCTATGTCAAATAAATTTTTGTAAACAGATTTTTATGCATTTTTCTCATATTACCAATATGGTGCTTTTCATAGATTGCCAAGTTGCTGGAATTTCTGGCGATATGGTATTGTCATCACTAGTGGATCTAGGAGCAAATAAGTCAAAAATAATTAGTGGGGTTAAAGAATCAGCAAATTTTTTGGATGGTTCAACAATTAGAAAATTGGATTTTGTTAAAGTACAAAAAAAAGGTAAATCTGCCACCCAATTAGTTTTGGAAATTGATGAAAATACTCATGAAAGAAAAGGTAGTGACATCAAAAAATGTATTCAATTATCTTCTAAAAAACTTGAACTATCTGACAGTGCAAAAGAATTTGCAGAAAATTCAATTAACACTTTGATATCTGCAGAATCAATTGTTCATGGGGAATCTGAATCATCTGTTCATTTCCATGAGGCATCAAGTATTGATACTGTAGTTGATATAATTGGAACTGCAATTGCTTTAGATGATCTAAACCTATTTGATGAAGAAATATCATGTTCACCTGTTGCAATAGGTGGCGGAACTGTATCATTTTCTCATGGCACTACCTCAAATCCTGCTTATGCTATAACTGAAATTTTTAAAAATTCTAAAATAATTATTATTGGCGGTCCTGTAAATCAAGAATTGACAACACCGACCGGTGCTAGTATTTTAGTTAATTTAGCTTCTTCATGTAATGAATTTTTTGTTGATATGAGTATTGATTCCGTTGGATATGGTTCTGGAATTAAGAATTTTGATGAGTTTGCAAATGTTCTAAAATTAATTAAAGGTAAATCAAATGAGACTCTCATAAAAGATGTTGTACAAATTCTAGAAACAAATCTTGATGATGTTTCTGGTGAAGTTATTGCTAATACCATAGAAAAATTAATGGAAAATGGAGCAAAAGATGTCACTGTTAGTCATGCAATTACAAAAAAAGGCAGACCATCTCAATTAGTGTCGGTTATTTGTGATCCAAAAAATAGTCATTTGCTACTTAATTTACTAATAAGTGAAACAAGAACATTAGGTGTTCGGATTAGAACTTCAGAAAGATATGTGGTACCAAGAAAAATTCTTGAATCCATAGTAACCATTCAAAACAAAACTTTTACTATCCGTTATAAAATATCTAATTCAGAACATTTCAAACTAGAATACGAAGATGTAAAATCAATATCAAAAGAATTAAACCTCTCTTTTAATAAAACAGAAGAACTGCTAAGAGAACAGATTAAGAAAAGAAAATGACCGATTTAAATAAATTACTGAAATGGTTTACTGATAAAGATAGTGTGCTTGTATCATTATCTGGTGGTGTAGATAGTGCACTTGTAGCATATGCAGCAAAGAAGAAATTAAACAAAAATGCGATTGCTGTTACTGCTGATTATAAGACGTTATCATCTGATGAGTTAGATTCGGCAAAAATTATTGCACAGGAGATTGGTATTACTCACAAAATTATTGAATATAGTGAACTTGATAATGAAAATTTTGTCAGAAATGATGAGAGAAGATGTTTCTATTGTCGTGATGAACTATCAGATAAATTAATTGAAACTGCTAATTCTCTTGGAATTAATACAATTGTTGATGGAACTCAAAGTGATGATATTGGTGATTATAGACCTGGAATTGATGCGTTACATGGACATGGAATACAAAGTCCATTATTGGAAACTTATTTCACAAAAGAGATGGTAAGGCAAACTGCAAAATCAGTCGGTCTTTCAATATATGATAAACCATCTAATTCATGTCTTGCTTCAAGAATTCCTTGGGGAGAGAGAGTTACCGCAGAAAAACTAGCTAGAATTGAAATGGGTGAAAAAATTATCAAACAAAAAACTGGTATCCGACAAGTTCGTGTTAGAGATATTGATGGAATTGCAAGAATTGAAGTCGAACCAGAAAAACTTCATCTGCTTAATGACATTGTAACAAAAAATGAAATATTCTCAAAATTTAAAATGATTGGATTCTCTGATGTTGAAATAGATCCTGATGGCTATAAATCTGGAAAACTAAATCTTATTTTTAAGAATTAGATTCTTGGCATAAAGCTAAGTCTTGATTTTGCAGATACTGCAATTATTGAGACAATTGCTACTGCAAGAATGACTGCTGCTATTGCACCAAATTCTGGAACAACATGTGTGCCTACGATTTCAATTTTCCAATCTCCATTTTTTACTGGTATGTCTATTGAACGAAATTCATTATCACTTTTTACATTTTTGAAATCTGTTTGAATTGGAATTTCAGAATTTTTCTGATATATTAAAACTATAAATTTTATATCTTGTCCGTCACTAGTTGTGGAATCGATACTGTTTCTTGGTAGATTTATGCTCAAATAACCATCTGAATTTGTTTCAACATCAATATTTAATGAAAGATTTTTTTGATTTAATTCCATAGATGAAATCATTCCTCCTTTCATTGTATATCTAACATCAAACGTTCCTGCATTTGGAATCTTTACTTCGTAGTTTGATGTAAATTCTCCATGTGTATCCTTGAAAAATTGTATGGTTAACTCTGTTGATGATTCTCCGCCATAATTTGCTCTGATAATGACATTTCCTTCATTTTTCCATTGTGGACCTGCAGCTGTAAATGTATCTGTAAATTGTCCATTTTGAGATACATTAACCTGTGCAACTTGAATAAGATTTTTTTCAAAAAATATCTGTAGTGATACTGGCATATCTTGAATTACTTTTTCAATTGTACCTGTAATTGTTATAACATCTCCTTCTTGATATGCAGTTTTATCTGAAAAAATTATAATTTTTTGTGCACTAAGTGATTCTTCTTGTCCTAATGCAATTGGCATAGTTAATACAATTGATAAAATAATGAATATACTACTCTTATGCACTATTCAATTCCAACAACATTCTATATCTCTCTTACTAAAAAATAAAAAAAGAAAAAAAGATGAGAATTTAGATTCTTGGCATAATGCTTAGTCTTGACTTTGCAGATACTGCAATTATTGAAACAATTGCTACTGCTAAGATTATCATGGCAATGCTACCAAATTCTGGAACAACATGTGTGCCTACAATTTCGATTTCAGTTGTTGTTGAATCAAATGGAATTGTTACTTCATTTCCATTTTGTTCTGCATCATCACTTTCTTCACCGTTAACTAGAACGAAGAATGTACCATCGTTAAATGGTGTAATGATATCTTCTGAAAGATTAATGGTTAATGTACCATCATCTTCAGCCATGTGGATTGCTACTAGTAAAGAATCATCACCTGTTGCAGTGATACTTTCGACCATTCCTCCACTAATATTGTAGTTGAGTGAGTCGCTCAAGTCTGCTGCTTCACTATGATGTTCTTCTTCAGGAGCAGTACTTGTTCCTCTAACTAATCCATCTTCCAAGGTTACAACAACTACATCGTTGATGTTTGCATCACCATATGTTGCTTTAATTTTGTATTCGCCGTCATATTTCATCAAAGGACTTGCAGTGTTGATACTTAATGAGAAACTTCCATCTGAAGAAGGAGTAATCTGTTCGATTGTTACTACTCCAGTTGCACTTGTTACAATTACTGTAACAGGTGTTCCATCTCTTATGTTTCCAACTTGACCATTTATCTCAATTGTAGAGTTATGATCAAATGTATCACCATTAGACTCCATTACTAGAGGTATTGGTGATTCAGCTGCAAAAGCCTGTGATGCGGCTCCCATACTTCCTACTGCCATAACGGCCATCAAAAGTACGATAGATTGAACGTTCATCTTGAAAATTGTTTTTTCTGCTGATTATTTATGTATATTCGAAGTTTTATCTCTGAACTATATTCTTGGATAGAAAATTTGCTTATTCCTTGCTGAAATTATAACAATTGTACCAATAGATGTTACCAAAACTAACATTGCTATTGTACCAAATTCTGGAATCACATACGTTCCAATAATCTCTATTTCTTCTGAACCATATGAGAATGGAATTGTCAAAGTCCAAAATTCTCCTACTATTACTGCATCATGATTAACATCATCCCCATCAACTAATACAAAAAATCCTTCTTCATCAGTATCTATAACTTCTTTTGGTAGTGTAATCTTTAGTTCACCGTCACAGTCTGTTTTAATTTCTATTATCAATGATTTATTTTCAGGATCTGGAGTCATTCCAAGAATTTCTGCACAATCTAATTCATAATTCACCGTATTATCTTCTATCATGATTGTTTGTGATGGATCATCTTCCATTGCAAATTCTGGTGTGGTTTGTACTCCTGCAGACATCATTCCTCCATATTCAAATTGTGTTTGTACCGAATTTTCTCCATAACTTACCTTAACTGTATATGTTCCAGACTCTTTCCATAGCCCTTCAATTGATGTTGCAACAGTTGTAGAAAAACTTCCATCAGAATCTATATCGATTTGTTCGGCACGAATCATATTTCCAATTGGACTCATTATCTGAATAATTGCTTGAGTTCCTTGAAGTTTTATGTCTACTAATCCTAAAATCATGATTGGTTCTCCGGCGGCATACGATTCTTTTTCAGTAGTTATTGTCAATGTTTGATTTTGTTGACCAAATGATTCTCCGCCAAAAAATGGCAATAAAATCATACTCGAAAGGAAAAGTATGGAAATCTCTCTTGATTTCAACATTCATAAAATGTTTGGATCATATTTAACCCGTTTGTGTAAAAAAAACCAATTAGAGTAGAACATTTTTGATTTTTTTTTTCAAATTTCTAATTAAATATATATTGCGCTCATAGAGAATTTGTTCAGTTTGTATCAATACTTCTTATCTTTAGCTAATGTTATGTGTGAGGTACTGATCTGATGGCAACCAAAAAAATACCAGTTTTAGTCCCTAATCACGTATATGTTCCAAAACATGAAATTATTACAAAAAAAGAAGCTCAGAAAGTTCTAGACGACTTCAATTGTAAACCAACAGAATTACCATTAATTTTTGTAACAGATCCTGCAATCCTTGAACTTGGTGTTAAACCTGGCGATATGATAAAAATCACAAGAAAAAGTGGAACAGCTGGTCAAAGTATCTATTATAGATATGTGGTGGAAATATAATGGCAGAAAATTACAATCAACGTTGGCCTGTTATTCAAGACATACTACAACGAGATGGAATTGCAAGACAACATCTAACTTCATTTGATGAATTTTTAGATAATGGATTACAAAGTATAATTCACGAAGTAGGACAAATTGAAATTGAAAATGCAGAATATCCATATAAAATACAGCTTGGAAAAATAAAATTACAACAACCACGAATGATGGAGTTGGATGGTTCTATTACTCATGTAACTCCGGCTGAAGCACGATTACGAAATATTTCATATGTAGCTCCCGTAATGATTGAGGCAAGTGTTGTAGAAGATGGTAAAACTCTTGAAACACGTTTTATTCATATCGGAGACATGCCAGTCATGGTAAAATCACATGCATGTATTCTTAATACCTTTAATGATCAAAAATTAATTGATCATCAAGAAGACCCACGTGATCCTGGTGGATATTTTATCATTAATGGTTCTGAACGAGTGGTTGTTGGACTAGAAGATCTATCATACAATAAAATTATTGTTGATGCTGAAAAAGTTGGAGGGAAAATTGTTCACAAGGCAAAAGTTTATTCCTCAATAATTGGTTATCGTGCAAAATTAGAATTAATTATGAAAGATGATGGAATGATTGTTGCAAAAATTCCTGGTTCTCCAGTTGATATACCTGTAGTTACATTAATGCGTGCACTAGGTTTAGAATCTGATAAAGACATTGCAGGTTCAGTGTCACTTGTAGATAATATACAAGATCTTCTAGAGGGTTCATTTGAAAAAGCTGGCGATGTACCAACTCCAAAAGAAGCAATTGTCTACATTAGTAAAAGAATTGCTCCTGGTATGTTAGAGGAATTTCAAATCAAACGTGCTGAAACTCTTCTTGATTGGGGTCTCTTACCACATCTAGGTAAACATCCTGAAAATAGAAAAGAAAAAGCTCACTTTATGGGAGAAGCAGCATGCAAATTATTAGAATTAAAATTACAATGGATCGAACCAGATGATAAGGATCATTATGGAAATAAAGTGATTAAATTTGCAGGTCAAATGCTTGCTGATTTGTTTCGAACTGCATTTCGTAATTTAGTTAGAGATATGAAATACCAATTAGAACGCTCTGGTCAAAAACGTGGAATAAATGCAGTTGCTGCAGCAATAAGACCTGGAATAATATCTGATAAACTAAACAATGCAATTGCAACTGGAAATTGGGGACGTGGTCGAGTGGGTGTTACACAACTACTAGACCGTACAAATTATCTATCAACAATTAGTCACTTAAGAAGAGTACAATCTCCATTGAGTCGAACTCAACCAAATTTTGAAGCAAGGGATTTACATTCTACTCACTTTGGCAGAATATGTCCTAGTGAAACTCCAGAAGGCTCAAATTGTGGTTTGGTCAAGAATTTAGCATTATCTGCAATCATATCTCAAAATGTTCCATCTGAAGAAATTATTGAAAAACTATTTGATATCGGTGTATCTGATTTAGTCTCTACACCAAATGATATCAAAAAAGGTGGTACTAGAGTATTTGTTGATGGAAAATTAATTGGATTTCATAAAGATGGACAAAATCTTGTTGACCAACTACGTGATCTGAGAAGAAGTTCAAAGATTCATCCACACGTTGGAATATCTGTACATAAACCTGAAGCCGAAGGTGCAACTCAAAGATTATACGTAAATTGTAATGCTGGTCGTGTGTTAAGACCACTTGTAATTATTAAAGATGGAAAAAATTTATTATCGCAAGACGTTCTTGAAAAAATCTCTAAGAAACTAATATCTTGGAATGACCTTGTAAGAATGGGAGTTATTGAATTACTCGATGCAAATGAAGAAGAAAACTGTTATGTTACATTTGATGATAAAAATACAAAAAAATTCACACATATGGAAATATTTCCATCTGCAATTCTTGGTGCAGGTGCATCTATCATTCCTTATCCTGAACATAATCAATCTCCAAGAAATACTTACGAATCAGCAATGGCAAAACAGAGTCTTGGATTTTCAACTCCTGTGATGAATACAAGTACATATGTTCGTCAACATTTGATGTTGTATCCACAAGGTCCAATTGTATCAACACGTGCAATGAACTTACTTGGAATGGAAGAACGACCTGCTGGAGTGAATTGCACTGTTGCAGTATTACCATTTGATGGTTATAATATTGAAGATGCAATTGTATTGAATCGTTCATCTGTTGACCGAGGTCTATTCAGAACTTTCTTCTATAGAATTTATGATACAGAAGCCAAACAGTATCCTGGAGGAATGAGAGATAATTTCGAAATTCCTAATGCAGATGATAATGTTAGAGGTTACAAAGGTGAAAAAGCCTACAGAATGCTAGAGGAAGATGGAATTGTAGCAACAGAATCTGGTGTTGAAGGTGGTGACATTTTGATTGGAAAAACTAGTCCTCCAAGATTCATGGAAGAATATAAAGAATTTGAAACAACTGGTCCATACAGACGTGATACATCAATCGGAGTCAGACCATCTGAACATGGTGTTGTTGATACTGTTGTAATGACTCAATCAAATGAAGGTGGAAAAATGTATAAGATTCGTGTACGTGATATGAGAATTCCAGAAATTGGTGATAAATTTGCATCACGACATGGACAGAAAGGTGTACTTGGAATTTTAGCAAAACAAGAAGATCTTCCATATACCGAACAAGGAATTCAACCTGATGTTTTGATTAATCCGCATGCATTCCCATCTAGAATGACTGTTGGAATGATGATGGAATCTGTATGTGGAAAAGCAGCTGCATTAAGAGGAAAAACATTTGATGGTTCTGCATTTGTTGGAGAAAAAATGGATGTTGTAAAAGAAATTCTTGATAAAGAAGGTTTCAAGTATTCAGGTAAAGAAAAAATGTATGATGGCCGAACTGGCAAATCATTTGAAGTTGAGACATTTATCGGAGTTGTATATTATCAAAAACTTCATCATATGGTTGCTGATAAAATTCATGCTAGGGCAAGGGGTCAAGTTCAAATGCTTACAAAACAACCAACTGAAGGTCGTGCACGTGGTGGTGGTTTAAGATTTGGTGAGATGGAACGTGACTGTTTAATTGCATATGGTGCATCAATGCTTCTAAAAGATAGATTACTAGATGAATCTGATAAAACTGATATCCTACTTTGTGAAAAATGTGGTTTAACTGGATATCATGATGCAAGAAAAAGAAAGTTTGTTTGTGCACAATGTGGTGAAAATGCACCAATTTCATCTGTTTCAGTTGCTTATGCTTTCAAACTACTTTTGCAAGAAATACTTAGTCTAAATATTGCACCAAGACTAAAACTAAAGGAGAGAGTATAATGTCTACAACATCTACAACATCTGCTACATCTACTAAAACAATTGAAGGAATTACATTTGCAGTTTGGTCTCCTCAAGAAATTAGAAAATATTCTGTTGTTGAAATTACTCAGCCTGAAACATATGATGAAGATGGTATGGCTGTACAAGGAGGATTAATGGATCAAAGACTAGGTGTTTTGGAACCTGGTCAAAAATGTCTTACAGATGGTAACACCGCTGCTAGAAGTCCTGGACATTTTGGTCATATTGAATTAGCAGAACCTGTTTTACACATTGCCTTTGTAGATAACATATACAAATTATTACAATCAACATGTCGTACTTGTGGAAGAATAAAGATGTCACCTGATGATATTAAAGAATTCTCTAAAATTAAAGAACGTCAAGCATCTTACACTGTATTATCTCGAAAAAGAATTCCAGAACAAATTCAAGAAAAAGCAAAGAAACAAAAAGATTGCCCTCATTGTGGAAAATCACAATATGAATTAATTTTTACAAAACCTACAACTTTTGTTGAAAAAACTGAAATTGGTGAAAACAGATTACTTCCGATAACAATTAGAGAGAGATTATCGATTATTCTGGATGAAGATCTTTCATTATTTGGATATGATCCAAAAACTGCACGTCCTGAATGGTTTATTTTACAGGCATTACCTGTACCTCCAGTAACTGTTAGACCCTCAATCATTCTGGAAACTGGAATTCGTTCTGAAGATGATCTTACTCATAAATTAGTTGATATTATTCGTGTTAATCAAAGACTAAAAGAAAGTAAGGAAGCAGGAACTCCTCCACTAATTGTACAAGATTTAGTTGATCTTTTACAGTATCATGTTACAACCTATTTTGATAATGAAGTTAGTGGAATTCCACAAGCGCATCATCGTTCTGGACGTCCTCTTAAAACCTTAACACAAAGATTGAAAGGAAAAGAAGGTAGATTTAGAGGATCGTTATCTGGAAAACGTGTAGACTTTTCAAGTAGAACCGTTATCTCTCCTGATCCTAATTTGGATTTATCTGAAGTTGGTGTACCTGAAACAGTAGCAAAAAAATTAACAATTCCTGAAATCGTAACTGATTGGAACATTGAAAAATTAAAAAAATTAGTAATTAACGGTCCATCAATATATCCTGGTGTAAACTACATCACTCGTCCTGACGGTGTAAAAATTAGACTAGATTTTGTTGAAGATCGTTCATTAATTGCAGATTCATTAGAAAATGGATTTTTAGTTGAAAGACATCTGTTGGATGGTGATGTTGTATTATTTAACAGACAACCATCACTTCACCAAATGTCAATCATGGCTCACTATGTTCATGTTTTACCTGGAAAAACCTTCAGATTACATCCATCTGTATGTCCGCCATACAACGCAGATTTTGATGGTGATGAAATGAATCTTCATGTACCTCAAAGTGAAGAAGCACGCTCTGAAGCAATTCTACTGATGAGAGTTCAGGATCAATTGATTTCTCCAAGATTTGGTGGTCCTATCATTGGGGCTCTTCGTGACTTTATCACAGGTGCATATCTTATGACAAAAGATGGAACTACTCTATCCAGTCAGGAATTTGCAAACCTTGCTATGCTTGGTGGCTATACAGGTAAATTACCTGAACCAGAAAATAAAAAAGAAAATCTTTACACAGGAAAACAATTATTCTCAATATTTTTACCTGAAGATTTCAATTACATAATGACCTCAAAATGGTCAAAAGGAACTAAAGGAAAAGAAAAAGATGTTGTAATTAAAAATGGTCAATTAATTAGCGGAGTTATTGACAAGTCATCAATTGGTGCAGAAGAACCAGAAAGTGTACTACACAGAATTGCCAAAGATTATGGTAACGAAAAAGCCAAAATTTTCTTAAATTCTGAATTAATTATGATTAAACAATTTATCACTCATTATGGTTTTAGTTACGGTTACAGTGACCTAGAAGTACCAGAAAAAGATCGTCAATCAATAAAAGATGATACTCAAAAAACATATGATGAAATTGATGATTTGATTAGTCAAGAAAAGAAAGGAACTCTTGTTACAGTTAGAGGAATGTCTTCAAAAGAAACCCTTGAAGCATACATAATGAGTAAACTTGGTAAATTAAGAGATAGAGCTGCAACTGCCGCAAATCTTTCATTAGATGATGAGAATGCCGGAAAAATTATGGCGACTACTGGTGCTCGAGGCTCATCATTAAACGTGGGACAGATGGCAGGTGCATTAGGTCAGCAGGCTAGACGTGGTAATCGTCTTGGCAAAGGCTACAATAATCGAGTCTTAACTCATTTTGCAGAACATGAAAATGATCCTGATGCACACGGATTTGTTAAATCAAATTATCGTGACGGTCTATCAACCTTGGAATTTTTCTTTCATGCAATGGGTGGTAGAGAAGGTCTTGTAGATACTGCTGTAAGAACACAACAGAGTGGGTATATGCAGAGAAGATTGATCAATGCATTGGAACACATCAAACTTGAATATGATGGAACTGTTAGAGATCCTCATGGACATATTATTCAATTTTTGTATGGTGAAGATGGTATAGATGTAGCAAAAAGTGATCATGGTGAAGCATTCAATATTGATAGATTGATTGAATCCGAAAGTATTGTTGATTCCGGAAAGGCTGCAACAAAAGATGTTATTGCACCTATAATCAAAAAATACACTAGTGCATTTAACCCTCGTTTGGCCAATGCTGTAAGTAATTCATTAGAAAATTCAAAATTAAGTAAAGAAAGTGTTGAGAAAGTAGCCAAGAAGGGATTGTTACTTTATAACAATGCACAGGCAGAACCTGGTCAAGCAGTAGGAATTGTAACTGCACAATCAATTGGTGAACCTGGAACACAAATGACTTTGAGAACTTTTCATTTTGCAGGAATTGCGGAAAGAAATGTAACATTAGGTCTTCCAAGATTAATTGAATTAGTAGATGCAAGAAAGAAACCTGTTACTCCTACAATGGATATTTATCTATCAGGAGATGCAAAAACAGATCAAAACAAAACAGTTCAAGTAGCACGTAACATTCTACAAACTACTGTTAAAGATCTAATTTTTGACGCTGATACTGATTATAAAACACACATTATACTAAATCTAAATGAGAAAAAACTTTCTGACCGTGGCTGTACACTTAATGATGTTACTACTGCACTAGAATCTAACAAAAAATTTAAGATGGAAATAAAGGGAAATTTAGTTGTACTTAATTTAGTTGATGAGGAAACAGATGCTCCTGCTGCAATAATAGTAAGAAATAAGGTTCTAAAAACAACTGTAAAAGGTGTACCTGATATTGCACGTGTTACAATTGTAAAAAAGAATGATGAATATGTCATTCAAACTACTGGTTCTAATCTTTCCAAGGTTGTAGACGTTGAAGGAATAGACAGAAATAATGTTCGAACAAATAATGTTTCGGAAATAGCAGAAACATTAGGAATTGAGGCTGCAAGAAATGCTTTGATTAATGAATTAAGCAGCACTCTGGAAGATTCTGGACTAGAAGTTGACCAGAGATATCTTATGTTAGTATCAGATCTAATGTGTCATCGTGGTTACATGCAACAAATTGGACGTCATGGAATTGCAGGTACTAAAGATAGTGTATTAGCTCGTGCTGCATTTGAAATTACTGTCCCAACAATTGCTGGAGCCGCAAGAACAGGTGAGGTAGAGCAACTAAGAGGAATTACAGAAAATGTCATAGTCGGAAGTCAAATTCCAATTGGAAGTGGAACTGTAGATTTGTACATGCAAGTTGCAAAGAAGCGTGGCTCTGGTAAATCCTAAAAAAATAATAACTAAGAATTTTATCCTAAATCATGACTAATTCTTTAGAAAATTGGGTAAGTAAAATTAGAACAAACGACTCTAAACAAGTGGCATCATTATACCATAATGATGGATTACTACTTGGAACATTTTCTGATATAGAACGAAAAGGACATGATCTTATTTTTGAATATTTTGAAAATCTATTGAAATCAGAAGTCAATGTTGAAATTATCACACAACACAAACATGAAACTGAATCTCTAGTGACAAATTCTGGTTTCTATAATTTTATTGTAGAGGGTAAAACCGTAAATGCAAGATTTTCATTTGTTTTCATAAAAACTAATGATGATTGGAAAATTTTGTCACATCACTCTTCAGTTCTGCCTGAAAGTCGCTAAGACTTTTAATCACAACAAACTTTTGAAAAACATTGGTTAAGAAAGATCCTGATTATAAAAAACCCCAAAACCCAAAAAGTTTCGGAGCATTTCTCAAGAAGAGAGCTCCAATTTATCTAGGATTAATTGGATTATTTTTTCTGTTTGCATATCCTGCATTAACAGAAAAAGATCTTAATTCAATACTTGATGATTCTTTTGAAGGTGATGAGAAAATTGCAGTAGATATGGTAAGATTTTATTCTGGACCAAATGATACAGGCATTACTATTTTAGAAGTAATTGAAGAAAGAATTAATGAAAAACATGAAGGTCAAAAAATCTTTGATGATGAAGAAACATGGGCTGAATTTATTGTAGAAAATATTGAAAATCAAAATGGAGGATTTACTCATGAGGTAGTTTTTGTGCTTAATGCTGAAAATAATCAATCAATGATGTATGGTTGGTATGTGAATGTTGAAAATAGAGAAATATCTCCAATAGATGATACCTCAAAAAGTATACAACAGACCGTTGATTATTTTGATTAGTTCTTTAAGTATTAATTATCAATAATCTTTGAACAATTATGAAAACACGATTAGGCGTATCATTTGAAATTGACTTTGCTCATACTTTGAGGGGTCACCCAAAATGTGGTAAACCTCATGGCCATACATCTAGAATCATAGTTGAGGTTCAAGGTGATGTCAAAAAAGGTGCCTCATATGAAGAAAATATGGTAATTGAGTTTGATAAAATGAAAAAACTTTGTTGGGAAACAATTGAACAACTTGATCATAGAAATCTCAATGACTTGTTTGATTTTCCAACATCAGAAAACATTGCAGAATGGATATTTGAAAATTTAAAAGATAAAATTCCATTACACTCTGTAAAGTTCTTTGAAGGAACAAACAAGTACTGTGAAATTACTTCTGATTGAAAATCACTTAATTAAAATTTCTGTAAAAACTGTATCAGTTAATGGAATTGATCCTTTAATTGAATTCCATACAAATCTATCAATTGAATATTTGCCTGGTTCTTGTGGCATCCATGAAACAGACATACCAAGTTCTTGAGATGACATTACTTCCCCAGTTACCCATGATAAAGACACGACATTATTATCTTCATTTTTGATTTGTATAATGTATGTGAATTCTTGAGAATAATCTATAACATTCTTTACATTGGAAAATATCATACCTGTTTGTCCTACATCTAATCTTTCAATTAATTCTCCATTTTGTGATAAGATTTTTAGTTCATTCATAGTTAATCTCTCAGTTGTAGGTATGTTTGAAACAACAATTTCTTGCGCCAAAATATCCAAATCATCATTAGTGTTGTATGGCTTTGGTAATGTTCTATCTGTATATTTTGCAGTAATTTGTGAATCTGGTAATGCATAAAGATGATTAGCACTTGAATGATCATCTTTTGTAATTGATATTACTCCCTCAAAAATTCCTGAATCTTCTGTAGTTTCTGTAATTTCTATATTTACTCCTGCATTATCATTTTCAGAAAATACATCGATGTTTATTGTATCAATGCTCTCAGGGTTTAGGTTCATATCTCTATCAAATAATTTTATCTCTGCAGACTCTTCTGTTACATCAATTATTCGTAAATCTCCTACATTCCATTCTATTTTTGCTGATTCAGATAAAACCACTCCATCTGCAAATTCAAATGAAACTGTAATTCCTGAATCTTCCTCACTTTGTAGATATCCTGCATTTGGTCCTTCACCTAATGTTCTTGGATTTGTATCATTTATTCTATCTCCATCTACATCATGAAGAAATCCTGTTAGAATTATTTCTCCTGTAAAAATTCCACTTGAAGGATCTATTTCGTATAATTTGTATTGTTTTAGTTGATGATTGCTTGTGTAAACATTTACTGCATGCTCTGGTTCACCACCAATACTGTCGATAAGATTCATTCCTGTATTCCAACTTGGAGCAATTATTGTAATCTCTACTTTTTCAGTCCAACTGTAAACTGGTTTATTGAAAAAGATTGGGGCATATGGTTTGTTATAATCTGGAATTTCTTCTGCAAATGTAAATTGTGATACAGGTACTAAAAGCAATACCAAAAAAATTTCTTTTAACATATGTTTGATATGTTTTAATATTATTTATACACGAACAGTTCAATCTACATTGAAAAAATCTGAATTACGGAAATTGATATCTGATTACAATTTACTAAAAATTAAATTAAAAAAACGTGATGTCGCTACACAATTAAAAGAAATAGAACATAGATATTTTCATGAAACTGGTAGAAATATTCTTGATGATATTTCTTAGGTTAAATCTCCATCTTTGAGTTTTTGCAGCTCTAAAATTCTATAGCATTCCTCAATTTCTTCGGGTAGATGATCATTAATTGGTCGTTGACAATTCTTACAAATCGTTCCCTCCATATCTGAATTCGGTTTTGCCATCATATTTATCGCCAGTCCTTGGTATTTGTTGTACATTTCGGACATTTAACTCCGTTTGTCACTGTGCCACACTTGTTACATTTTGCTGAATATCCAATCATATCATTTTTTCCTGTTTTTGTATATTTGAAAATTAATACAAATGCAGTTAAAATTCCAATTGCTGCTCCGACAACCCACAATAACATACTATGATATGGACTTTATTCAATTAAAAACTAGCGATAATCTAAAATTTTCTTGAATCGCCTTCAAGTAGACCTGGACCTATATGCAATTTATCTATATGACTAGATAGTTCCTCCTTATCTTGAAATCTTGATTCACAATAAGGACATGATTTTTCTTTCATACTATACTATACATTTTAGAAAATAAAAGGGAAATGCAAATTTGTATTTGTATGAATTTATTCTATCTTTTTGGTATGTCATCCTCAGAGCTAAACCTTGATTCAACTGCTTCAGCTTTTACATCCAATTCTTTCATATCTCCGAGTTTTTGATATGTTAATTTTTCTAGAGTCTGTATGATTGTCCTAGCCGCCCTATATTGAGGAATTCTAGGCTCTAATAATTCTCCATAAAGTCCAATTCCATTAATTCCATTCATTTTTGCATATCCTAAAATCAATCCATTAAATCCTGTTATGACTGATTCAGTTGGGGTAGTTTCTATACCTAATTTTTTAACTAATTTCAAAATTTCTTGTGATGTAGTTGTAACATATGTGGTAGGACTTTTTCCAAAAGATCTTGATGTATGATAACCTCCTACAGTGTAAATGAACTTTGCATCATATCGTTTTGCGACATTTATTACATCTTGGCATAATTCATTTAGTTCTTCATTTTCTTGAGGTTGACCTCTACCGCCCCCAAATACAATGATGTCTTTTCCAAATCGGTACTCCCATTTTTCTTCAGGAATCTCAATGTATCCTCCTTTATCATAAACATATGGTGGTCTGGATGATGCTGCATTTCTAAAGGATAATGTACCTAAACTTTTGTTGATATGATTTACAACTATACTTCCAACATTTCCCATATCTTGCATTGCTGCTATGATTAATGGTTTATTGATATCTGGTATTCTTGTATCCTCAAAATACATACAACATTATGGAATTTGTTCTTTAAAACATCTTTGTTATTCACATGTTAGATAAATAAAAAATTAGCACTAGTTTTTATTTATAGCACTATTTATATATACAAATTTTTGTAAATACACGGAGGCATCTAAACATCATGCTAGACGTTTCAACAACAATGGCTCATGACTTCACGTCTTCATCAAATATACCGTCTTAATCTTAAGTTTGTCCTATGCATCTAAAATCTTTTTTCTATACCTAGTCAATAGACAGCTTCTACAAAGACAATCTTCATCGTCAATTTCATCTTTTGATAATTTAGGAAAATCTGTACACCAACATGAGACATCATTATTACACAAAAAACTGTCACCACATTCAGCACATTTTTTATTCATCAATTATCAGATAATATACTTAAGACTCTAATAGGAATATCGGGTAACCTACTTACTGCTAATACTTTGTCGTAACCTAAGTATTTCAGATTATTTGCAATTGATGTAGCACTAAATGTATCTCTACCTACTCCAATTGCTGTCATTTTAATTCCTAGTCTTCTATATGATTTTAAAATTATTTTTACAGCATTCGCATCGGCAGGTTCTCCATCAGACAGTGTTAAAAAAATATCAGGTTTTTTTGATGTCAAAACAGGAAGCATTCTATCATATACTTCTGCTAGTGGTGTTCCTCCATTAGCCGAAATTTGCGCAAGTCTTTTGGCTGCTGAATTATTCCATTTCATTTCTGATGGTTTTACCAACCAACAAATCACTTGTCTGTCTACTGTATTGAAGGCATATACCGAAAAATCCACTTTTAGGAATGCGAGTACTTCACAAAGTCCAATTGTTGCTTTTTTGTATTCTATTTGTTGATCAGAAACACTTGAAGAATGATCAAGCAAAATAACTATTCTTGTTTTTATTGATTTCCTGGCATCTGTGATGAATGGTTTATGAAATCCTTCAAGATATGCTTCTTCATCAAAATCTTCACCTGAAATGACATGTTCCTCTTTCCATCCTGTTTTCCATTCACGAAATCTATTTTTCAAACTACTGATCAATTCTTGATCATAAATTTTTGTTTCATCTACATTTGTTGGATTTGGAATCTGAATGCCAATGATTTCAGGCATTAAACCTTTGTTTTCATTCTTTTTTGTTTCTTCTTTAATTAGATCAAATTCTTTGGCAATTTCTTTTCCTTCTATCGTTTTCTTTGGATCTATTTTTCCTAATTCTGCTTCAAGGTTTTTGGTAATTTTCTGAACTGCTTTTTCAAAATCTTGTGGCATTACCATCATTCCTGGACCCCTTAATGGTACTGATAATGGAATTGTAATTAATGGATCAATATCTAGAATTGTTAAGATTTTTGGAATATATTTTTCTATCCACTCTGTACTGTGATCATTTTTTAATGCTTCATCTAAAATTTCCTTGGCAAAATCTGATGCTTTAACAACACGTTCGAAGTGACTAGATTGCATCTCCCCTTTTACGTCTCCAAATAAGAAATATTGGTAAAAAGCCTCAACAATTTTTGATTTTCCTAAAAGATTGCTTAAGAGTGGTCTGTAAATCCATTGCCAAGAATAATTAAAAATTAACTCTTTATCCATTCCTTGCCAAATTTTTCGTCCGACTAACTCAATTCTACGTCTTTCAATTGAGTTTAATAAAAAACCAAATGCATGATCATTTGATAAAATTTTTTCACAATTTTTTATCTTCATGCTTTCATACCATGCAGCAGTTCTGAATTGCCTGTATCTTGAAAACTCATCTCCATTGTAATCTACTACTGGAGTAAGAATTACTTTATTTTCTTTAATTCTAGTTTCATTAACTTTGTTTGGGGACATAGTGACAATGATTTTATCGTTTTCAGACCATCGTCTGATTAAAAATGTAGAAATTTCAATTAGTGTATCATTCCTTAAGGCAACTGATGACATTAGATCTCATACATGGATGTGATAATATCATTGACTTTTTGTAATTCTATATTTCCCCATTGTGCATATACATTTCCAAAAACTATTTCAGCTGCTTTCTTTGGAGACATATCTCCATCAATCAACTTTGCATATGCTATAGTTTCTCTTAACGAAGGTGAATAGTATAACTCTTCAACTGATGCTGCTTGTCTCAATATATTTGCAAGTTTAATTCCTTTTTCCAATAATTTATCGTCTACTTGTGGAACGTGCTTTTTCACAATTTCAATTTCTTTTTCTTCAGGTGGATAATCCATTCTTAATCTGATAGGAAATCTACTCAAAATCTGTGGTGGTAATTCTTTTGTTCCAACATGATTTAATGGATTAATTGTTGCTATCACGTACCATGATTTGTTGGCTGTTATAACCTCCCCACCTGATTCTTTTAGAACTACTTGTCTTCTGTCATCTAGTGCTTCGTCTAGTCTTAATAAAACATCTGCTTCAGCTGCATTGATTTCGTCTAGATATAACATATTTCCTTCTTTCATAGATTTAATCAAAATCCCTTCATTAAATTCAATATTTCCATCCGAAAGACTCTTTGAACCTACAAGGTGACTCTCTCTAGTTCTTAAACTAAAATTAATTGATTCTAGTTTCATTGATTGCTTTTTTGCAAATTCTCTAACCAATGTTGTTTTACCTGTGCCTTTTGGACCTATCACTAAAACAAAAATCCCTCGTTCACGTGCTTTTTCCAAAATCTCAAATGCATTACTCCAATCTAGATATTCTGATTTTCTTTCTTCCATCAAAGTATCATTGTTTCATCTTCTACTTTATTTAAGACTAGATCTATTCTGCGTATGATGCTATCTTGACATAAGATTCATCTAATGTCTTATGTAATTTTTTATTCCATTCATCAAACCCAGATGGATCTTTTGGATAGTTGTAATAATGATCAACTAGCCATTGATTTTGACCTGATGTATATTTGAGTCCACTAGCGACTGTCTTGTTCATTGCACCTCTAATTATCATTCCAATTTTTCCAAGACCTGTAAAGTCTGGATGTTCACCTTTACTGATTGCCTCGACATCAAGATTTCCCAAAAAGTGTTTCATCCCATAACTGATTTGTTCATTTGTCATTGTTTGAACTAATCTTCTAAATAATTCTAGACCAGCTGTTTTGTAACCATATTCTTTAATGAAATCTATATTGTACTGCCACAAATTTGCTTCTGAAACATCATTGGCTTCAATTGCTTGCGCAACATTATTTCCAAGAATTGTTCCTGCAATAAGAGCTGGCCCAATTCCACCTGCATCTATAGGCTTTGGCATCCATGCTGAATCTCCAACTAACATGTATCCGCCTGAAACCAAACAATCATTTTGTCTTCTTACTGAAACTTGATAAACTCCTGTATTGTTGTGTATGTCTCCTGCATCTTCCGATAATTTTGCATTTTTAATTGCTTTATTTCGTTCAAGATATTCTTTCATTAATGATGCAACATTATCTGATTTTCCTAATCTTTTATTTCGTTGTTCTAGAATTGATTTCTCAACTCCTAATCCAATATTGACTTTATTACCTCCTTTTGGAAATACCCATCCATATCCTCCTGGGGCAATATCTTGATCTAAGTGAATTATACAATAATCTGGATCAAATTGTGCTAAATCATTCTCACCTGGTTCAAAATACATGATATGTCTTCCAGTAGATTCTACATCTCTTCTATCAATTTTCCTTTCTACTTTTGTAGAGTTTTCTAATTGATTTCTTAACATAGATGTAATTCCTGTTGCATCCACTACTAATTTGGCGGTTTTCTTGTATGGTTGTTTTGTTTTATAATCTACTCCTTGTATTCCTACAACTTGTGTTCCATCATAAATCAATCCTGAAAGATTAATTTCAAAATCAAATTCAACTCCCATTTTTTTTGTTCTAGCATTTTGAATTTCTGGAAGTTTTTGTCTATTTAGCATATATCCTGCACCATCAAATGGAATTGTAGTTTCATAGTCAGGGGAAAATGCCATAACTCCTTTTACATCGTGTTCAATTTCTGGTCTAGTCCATGGCACCTTGATTCTTTCAGTCATATAATCAACTGCTTCTTTTGAACATGCATCTCCACATGTCCATCCTGGGGCTGATTTTCTTCCAGGTAAATGTTCTGGGTTTCTATCTACTACAAGAATTTTTAAATTTTGTTTTGAATAATAAGAAATTGCTTGTGCAGCAATAGTTCCTGTTAATCCTCCACCTGCAACAATTACATCATAATCTGTACTCAACAAATTATTGTTTTCCTATCAATATTTAAAACGATCCGAATTAGTTATCTGGGTCGGTTCGTCGCGGCGTCATCAGAGTTTGGCACTCAGACTGGAGCGGCTTTTATTTCCTCATTCCCTTTCTTGTTTAGAAGTAAATATTATTAAATGATCTAACGAAATCATTTTTTCATTAATTCTTGATAAATTTTCCTTGTCTCATTTTTAATATAAACTGGAGTGTTGATGTTAATTTTTATTGAATCTTCTTTTGATATCGTTAGAACTTCTGAAATTAATTTTTGTTTACTTACACGTAAAACCAAACCAGACGATGTTACATAATCTTCAACATTATCAAAAATCTCCTGAAAATCAGTTTTTTTTATCTTTGAAAAAAATACCTTCACAAAATTTTCTGCTGATTTTTTTTTCAGTTTCGATGAAATTAGTATTATGGGATTGTTGAAATGACCTGGAATTTCTTGAATTTGAAAATTTTTCTGTTCTATGTCAAAAACATCTTCTAATTTTTCTAGAATTTTCTTCTCATTTTCTGTGGCATGAAGAATTAAATTAATTCTTACTTCTAATTGCATCTCTGAATCATCAATCTAATCTACATTTGGGGTTTTACTTTTTGCTTCAAGTAAGACTGTTTGTGCAGATGCTGTTTTGATTAATTTCACTTTTTCCAATCCAACGTGTCTTAATTTTATAACTTTTTTTGTAGCTGCCATGATGTCGGAATTTATCTTTCCATAACATGTAGCTTGAACAAATCCATCAATATCCATGGTTGGAACTGTCTTTTCAATTACATTTTTTGCAATTAGACGTAATTGACGTTGTCTCGATGTATTGAGCTGTCTATGTGTTAGAGCGACCATTTTGATTCTAAACGCATAGTTATCCTTTGTTTCAACATCTATGACAAAGTTCACTTTAGAAGAACCTTTTCGAATTAAACTTCTTAAAAATTCTTTTGAATATTCATATCTTTTAAAAATTGTTTTTGCTTTATTTTCTACAATGCTGTCAATTTGAAAGATTATTTTGTATTGGTGTTGTGAAGGATCACCTTTTAGAATATCCCATAATGTAACTTCTAAAATTCTTCCTTTGGCATTTTCATCATCAGTAATTGGAACATATCCGATGCTGATATTGTTAAATGAATCTGGAGCGATAACATTCACCCATTTCTTTTCTTTCCATTTATCTTTGATCTTACGAGCTTTTCTTGCCAATTATCTTCGACGACTATTTTCTGAATATAAACTGTTCTAGATTATATGACGTTATCTCCAAAATATTTCTGTAAAATTTTTGGAATTTTTATATGTCCATCTTTGGTTTGATTATTTTCTAGAATTGCCACCATTGTTCTTTCTATAGCTACCAATGTACTGTTCAAAGTATGTATGTATTTTGTATCCTCATTGCTTTTTTCTCTAAATCTTATTTTTAATCTCCTTGATTGGTAATCAAGACAATTAGAACAAGATACAATCTCTCGATATGAATTTTGACCTGCCATCCACGCTTCAATATCATATGTTTTAGCTGAAACTTTTCCCATATCTCCACTTGATAACAGCATTAGTCTATGTGGAATCTCTAATTTTTGATAAAATTCTTCTGTATTCTTTATCATCTTTTCATGTTCTTCCCATGATTCTTCTGGTCTACAAAAAATGAATTGTTCAATTTTCTCAAACTGGTGAACTCTAAAAATTCCTTTTTGATCTTTTCCATGTGCACCTGCTTCTTTTCTAAAACATGGACTAATTGATGCATATCTTAATGGAATTTTAGAGCCTTCCAAAATCTCATCATAATACATAGAAGCAATGGCATGCTCTGATGTACCAATTAAAAATAAATCTTCATCTTGTACTTTGTAGATTACTTCTTCAAAATCATTTGCTATTACTGCTCCTTCCATTGATTGTCTGTTAATCATGTATGGGGGTTGAATCAAATTATAATTTTTCTCTGAAACAAAATCTAGTGCAAATGCAGTTAGAGCTTGCCCTAATTTCACTAATCCTCCTTTCAAATAATAAAATCTGGCACCTGCTGTCTTTGATGCTCTCTCTAAATCTATAATGTCTAATTCTAATCCTAAGTCAATGTGATCTTTTACTTCAAACTCAAACCTTGGAATTTCTCCCCATGTTCTAATTTGTTTGTTAAATGATTCATCTGCCCCCTTTGGAACTGAATCATGTATCAAATTAGGTATTGAAAAAGACAAATTACGATAACTGTCATCTACTGTTTTTCGTGAATTCTCCAAATCCTCTAGTTTTTTAGATATTTGTCCCATTTCTTGTAATAATTCGGAAGCGTTATTTCCAGCCTTTTTCTCATTACCTATTTTCACTGACATTTGATTTCTCTTTCGTTTTAACTCATCAGATTGCTGCATCATCTCTTTTCTCATTGTATTCAATTCCAACATTTTTTCTAGGTCAAATTCTGTATCTCTGTCTTTCAACATCTGCTTAATTCGATCAGGTTCGTCTCTGATAATTTTTGGATCTAACATTATTTTATTACCTCCATAGAAAGATTTACGTGTTCCAATACTTCGTCAACAGTTGAAATTAATTTTCTCATATCGCCTTCATTTGAAAAATAAAACACAAGTTGTTTTCCCTTCTTTTTAATTTCCAAACTTAATCCTTTTGGAAAATTAACATTATCTGGCTCTAGTGCCTTTTCGATAACTTTGGCATTGTCTTTAGAAATATCATTGATTACTATTTCTATCTGGCATTTTGGTAACATTGCTTTCAAGATAATCTAGAAATCCATCCAATTTGTCTTTAGTTATTTTTGCTCCTGCAGCAGCTTCATGGCCTCCGCCAATTCCCTCAAATTGCTCTGCTCCTCCTCTCATAAGTTGACTAAGGTTTATCGAACTTTTACAGCTTGAAGATTTCCTTGATGAAAATTTGATTGTGCCCTCTGATCCATCTGTTCGTAAAATTACAATTTTTCCTGAATTTTTTGGAGATCCTGCAATTAATGATGAAATTGTACCTGTCATTGTTTCAGGAACCAATCCTTGAGCATTTACCATTACACAATTTTCCATATTGTTTGTTCTCCATCTTTCGTTTGATAATACATTCATGTATTCTCTAATCATGCTTCTATATTCAGACAAAATTTTCTCCCCTTCTTGCAACATTGTATTTCTGTCACCCATGCAAATTGCAATTCCAACTCCTGATTTATTGATACGACCACATGAATTCAACATCGTTGAGAATTCTCTCCCGTCTCTTAGAAAACTCCTTTTTTCTTCATTTGGAAATGTGTATGTATGCCCAATTAACTCTTCCATGATTTGAGTGGCATTTTCTCCTTGCACAAATTTACTAATTGATTCGATAATGCTCTGTTTTTCCTCTTGTGTTAAATCTGCAGGAACTCTCCATCTTGCTCCATCTTTGAGTTGAATTTTTGCATTAGTTAGCATTGCAAGACATGCATCTCTATTCCATGTCAATCCTTCAATAAATGGCTGGGATGTAAATGCAATTGCATCTGGGAGTGGTCTTGTCTCCCTTCCAACTAATAGTAGATCTAAATCGATATTTACTAATCCTAAATTCTCTGCAGTTTTTGCAATCTCTAAATTTTTTCCGGTGAATGATTTTCTTTCTCCCTGATCTTGTCTATCTCCTAATGCTGATACCACTGCAACTCTTGACAAATCCTCATTTTCATCGTTTAGTGCACATGATGCTAAATATGCCATTCCACCAGCACAAATTTCAACCCCGCCATCCATACCAAATTTCCATGCATTAATTACACGTTCATTATCTTTTTCATCTTCTGAAATTTCATGGTGATCTAACATTAGCCAATTATCTGATAATTTTTTATCAAGTAAACTTCCAAAACCTCCTCCCAAATCAGTAATTACGTGTAAATCTCTAGTTTCTTTTTGCATTCTATCTATCAGATTTTCACTAAATTCATTAGTTGTCCTAACTGTGCATTTTGCACCATGTCTGATTAATGCTTTTGAAATTATTGAGCCTGATGTAATTCCATCACAATCAATGTGGGTTGTAACTAGAATATTTTTTCTTGTTTTAACTGCATCTGATATACGGTCTGTAAAATTAGATAATGATTCTTTTAAAATTTTCCCCATTACTCTAGCTGGGCTACTACAGACTTATATTTCCATTTTTGATCTATCTCGCCTGTTTCTTTATAATGGGTAGATAATCTGTGAACTTTCGCTTCCACTAGTTCTAATGCTCTTGTATTTCTATTATCTGATCTATTTTCTTTAAGATGTTTTTGGAGGTTAACTGCCTTCATCACAATGTTGTTCAAATCTTCTGGAATCTCTGAATTCAATTTATTTT
>Ga0209089_10000666_pt1 | contig 31297 bp, 33 predicted proteins | sample ArcticOcean_MG_C_FD_187431 | JGI IMG/M metagenome (GOLD analysis project Ga0209089, IMG submission 187431) | Marine microbial communities from western Arctic Ocean - ArcticOcean_MG_CB2_150 (SPAdes) (version 2) | ecosystem: Environmental > Aquatic > Marine > Oceanic | place: Arctic Ocean: Canada...
AGATCATCTTTCATGATTTCTAAGAGAGTTATTTTCTCCCTTGGTATTCACCATTTCTGGTATCAATAGTTACTATCTCTCCTTTTGAAAGAAAAAGAGGGACCTTGATGATAGCTCCAGTAGATAGTGTCGCTGGCTTTGAACCGCCTGAAACTGTATCTCCCTTTACCCCAGGATCTGTTTCTTTTATTTCTAAGTCTACAAAATTAGGTGCTATTACGGAAATAGGCTGGTCGTTCCAAAGCAAGACTTTACAAATATCTTCTTCGGTTACCCATTTTTTTAGAGAACCGACCATTTTATCTGAAACGACAACTTGTTCATAAGTATCAGGATGCATGAAATACCAATCTTCTCCATCGCTATAGAGATATTGCATTTCAAACTCAGAGACATCAGCAGCTTCGAGAGACTCGCCTACTTTAACTGTTCTTTCTCCAACTCTCCCTGATAGTAAATTCCTAAATTTTATTTTATTGAAAGCCTGCCCCTTGCCTGGTTTTACAAAATCTTCATCAATGATAATGCAAGGGTCATTTTCAATAATAACTTTAAGACCCGTGCGGAAGTCACTTGTTGAATATGAAACCAAAATCTTTCCTCGATAATTAATTACAGGTTAGTCTGCTTTTATTTCGACTAACCTTTCGCCAAATTTTACAGTCTTATCTTGATACAAGGAATTAATATTCAGTTTTGCAGTTTGAGGAAATAGTAAAATTACCGTTGATCCCATCTTAAAATATGCTAATTCTTGACCTTTATTAACTTTTTTAGAACCTTCTTCAGGTCCTTTTTCCCAAGACTCTTTGTAAGATAGTCTTTTTTTAAATTCTCTGATTTCCCAGAAGGGCACAATGCTTCCAACTACGGATGCACCAACAGCAACCAGCCCGTAAGAGAATTTATTGGATTGTATAATTATATTTGCCCTTTCATTCTTAACGTAGAGAGAAGGAATTATATTTTGAGCATTTCTATTTACACTGTATAAATTATCACCCATATGATCGCTCTCAATAATCTTGCCTTTAAGAGGGCAGTGGATTCGATGATAATCTGCAGGGGCAAGATAAATAGTAATAAACACACCTCCTTCCAACTCTTCTACAAAGGGTGAACTTCCTATTAATTCCACTAACTTGTATTTAAATTTTTTGGCTTGTATTAATTGGCCATCTTCAATTAAGCCAAAATCTATGATTGACCCATCCACAGGAGAGCAAATAATATTTTCTGATAGGTTTATCGGACGGGCATCATCTTTAAGCTCTCTTGTAAAAAAATTATTATAGGAAATGTAATCTTTAGCTTTTCTCTTTTTAGCTATACTAAGATCTGGTTTGTAAATTTTTATAAAAGTATTAATAAAAAAGTTTTTGATAAATTTGTTTTTAGAATTAGCCAATTGACCCATGCAAAAGGTTAGAAAATGATTTGGAATGAAATTTAGAAGTATTTTCATATACTAAGAATTAAAAAATTTTATTTTAGGAAAGAGCTTAGGAGTGGATGCCTTATAATTTTCATAATCTTGATGCTGGGTGGCTAGCTTTACTTCAAGTAAAGGAATGAGGACTTTAACATATAGGAAGCTAACTAATATTGGTCCAAAAATACTCCATTCCCCACCAAAAGCGTTTATAGCAAGAAGGTATAATCCCCACCAAGAAATAAGTTGTCCAAGCAGGTCTGGGTGTCTACTTAAGCTCCATAAACCTTGGCGACAAAGTTTTTTGTCTTGTGGTTGTAATGATGATTGTTTGAGTTCTATGAGTGCCCTAGCTTCATACCCAAAACCAATAATGAAGATTGAAACTGCTAGCAGGTCTAAAAAACCTAATCCAGAATTACCTGATAAAAAATTAAGAGAAATAACAGGCATTAATGAAATCATGAAACAACTGATAAATTTGAATAAGTTTAAGATTTTTTCACGGATGCTAAATCCTTTAAAGTTAAGGCCTTCATCAAATAAAATACTAAGTACTATAAGTTTAAAGTTTTTATTGTTGGTTGAGAATTTAAGTGCCCACACGGACAGCAAGATATTAGCAAGAATTTGTCTGCTTGTTATTTCATAAATTTCAAAATAGCTTTGCAATAACATTCCAAGCCATGCAGTAAGGGGCATTAAGAAGGGCATAAAAACAGAGAAGATACTTATTTTTCTCTGTCCGGAGGATATATAAATAAGAAGATATAAGAATAGAATATTAAAAGAGGCTAGGGTTAAAACTAGTTGTATTAAATTCATACAGTTGTCAAGAAATCAATCTCATTGAAAAATTAAATAAATTTGATTATAGTTTACCCGCTCGAGTGGGGATGAAGTGTAAATTATGGAGGATTTGTACTTAAAATGATCATATCATTGATCTGACTTCGAGAGAAAAAAGAATTTTTATATAAAAAAGGAGACACGCATATGAAGCGTCTTTGGAAAACTATTATCTTAACTTTAGTCCTGGTAACGGGTTCTTCTATAGTTATTAGCGATCAAATACAGCCTTTACTGGATGTAGGAGAAGCAAGACAGAAAGCAGAAAAATCATCTCAAGCAAAAGTTGATCAAATGGATGACGACACTTCTTTAATAATTAATGAATTTAAAACTGTCAGCAAACAGATTGAAGGCTTAAGGGTTTATAACGCACAAATGAAACAACAGATTGAGCGTCAAGAAGAAAGGCTTAAGGAAATCGATAAGACCATGAAAGAAGCTCAAGTTATGCAAAGACAGATTCCACCTTTTACTAGAAGAATGTTATCTGGTGTTGAAACATCAATAGAGCTAGACCTTCCTTTTCATTTATCAGAAAGAAAAGAAAGAATTGCTTTTGCTCAAGCTGCTTTAGATAACCCAACGGTTTCGCCTGCAGAAGGGTTAAGACAAGTTCTTGAAGCTTTTGAAGTTGAAGCTGAGTACGGAAGAAAGCTTGATTCCTATCGGGATAGCATAATGATTGACGGCGAGCTCAGAGAAGGAAATATTCTTAGAGTGGGAAGACTAGCTATGGTTTTTCAAACAGCTGATGAGACTCAAACGCATGGCTGGAATAATAAGACTAGATCTTGGGAAGAGCTGGACGGAAGCTACAGGAATCCAACTAGAAAAGGTATAAGAATTGCTAATCGACTAGCAACAGTAGCTTTACTTGAATTGCCATTGCAAAATGCGGAGGAATCAAAATGAAGAACATGAAGTTATATTTATTACCTTTATTATTAGTTTTTAGCTTTTCTTTTTCAATTCATGCCGCTGAAGATGATGAAGAATCTGTAGTTCCTTCCAATCCTCAAGAATTATTAGAGGTTGTCCGTCAAGGTCAATTTGCAGACACCAGGGCACAACGCCAAAGAGAAGCTAAATTTAGAAATGAAAAGAATAAGCAGACAAAACTTTTGGCTGATGCTAAAGCTGAAAGAGCTAGGTTGGAAAGAGAGGCTGCAAAATTAGAAAAGAAATTTGAATCCAATGAAGCACTTCTAGTTGTAGCTGAGGAGCAATTGCGAGAAAGACTAGGGTCTCTCAATGAAATATTTGGACATTTAGCGGGAAACTCTACAGAAGCTAGGCAAATTTTTGAAAGCTCTATAACGGCTGCACAATTTGGAAAAGATAGAGAATCTTTTCTAACTAACCTCGGTAAAAAGATGAACGAGGGAATACAGTTAGCGACCATATCTGAATTAGAGCAACTTTGGTATGAACTCCAAAGAGAAATTAATGCCTCGGGAGAAATTTCTAAATTTACTGCCGATGTTATTACAAACGATGGAACCATTGAATCCAGAGAAGTTGTTCGTGTAGGTAACTTTAATGCCATTTCAGATGGGCAGTATCTTAGCTATTCTCCTTCGAGAGGAATGTATGCTGAACTTCCATCTCAGCCGGCAGGGAGATTCACGGGAACGACCAGTGATATGCTTGAAGCAGATGCATTTCCTGTGCAATTTGCGGTAGATCCTACAGGCCCTCAAGGCGGATCTTTATTGACAAGTTTAATTTCAATGCCTAGCACCTTAGAAAGGATGACTTTGGGTGGACCAGTAGGTTTTATAATTATGGCGATTGGAATCTTAGCTACTCTTCTTTTTGGATGGAGATTCTATTCTCTGTGGGGATTAAGAGAGGGAGTTCAGACTCAAGCTGTGTCGGCAACTCTATCTGAAGACAATGCTCTTGGAAGGATACTAAAAATTGCCGAAGATAATCCTTCTTCTAATACAGAAACTTTAGAATTAAAGATGGCTGAACAAATTCTTAAGGAAAGACCTAATATCGAAGGTTTGAACTGGGTATTAAAGATAGTTTCAGTTGTTGCACCTTTAATGGGGCTGTTTGGAACAATCATAGGAATGATAGAAACTTTTACTATGATAACTCTGTTTGGTACAGGAGATCCTAAAACAATGGCAAGTGGTATTTCTATAGCGTTAGTTACAACATGGCTAGGACTTATGGTAGCAATACCAACCACTTTTATGTATGCGACTGTTAATAACATATCTAAGGGAATTCTTGGAACTATAGAAGAATCTAGTACTGGTATGGCCGCCAAACGCTCAGAAAAAGAAGCTTAAGAAAAAACTAATGTTTTTTATATACGACGCTCAAGATGCCCTTTTTGCATTTATGCAAAGGGGCGGAGACGTCTTGTATCTAATCGGTTTGTTAGCTTTTTTTATGTGGTTCTTAATCTTTGAAAGAATGTGGTATTTCATATTCATTCATAGAGATTTAGTAGATAAAGCTGTTTCCCAATGGGAAGGAAGAAAAGACAAGCTATCATGGAATTCTGTAGCCATTAGAGATATGTTGATTTCGGAAGCAAAATCAAGAATTAATCAAAATCTATCTCTAATCAAGATGTGTGTTGGGATAGCTCCTTTGTTTGGTCTGTTTGGCACCATTACCGGGATGATGGAAGTTTTTCACCTTTTGGCTATTACAGGAGGAGGGGATGCGAAAGCCATGGCCGGAGGAGTGGCAAGGTCAACTATACCTGCGATGGCAGGCCTAGCGGTTGCCCTTACTGGTACCTTTGCAAATCAATATCTAGTTAATAAATCACAAAAAGAAGAGGATCTCTTGGTAGATCATTTAGTGGCAGAATAAAAAGGTTTAATTATGAGAAGATCACCAATAAGTAGTGCAGTAGCTGAAGAAGAAGACATTAATTTAACACCCATGTTAGACGTAGTCTTTATTCTGTTAATATTTTTTATTGTAACTGCAAATTTTATCAAAGAGCCTGGTTTGGAGGTCAATCGTCCCGATGCAGAAACTTCTAGTATCCAAGAAAATGCTGCCATACTGATAGCAATAGGTTCTACTAATGATATCTGGATTGACGGAAGAAGAATTGATGTAAGGCAGGTAAAAGCCAATATAACCAAACTACTAGCGGACAACCCCAAAGGAACAGTCGTGATTCAAGCGGATGAGAAAGCAACTGCGGATAGTATCATTGCTGTTATGGATCAATCGAGAGAGGCTGGAGTTTATGCTATCTCGTTAGCCTCAGAACCAAAATTTTAATTATAAATGGGTTTTTTTGCTGAGCAAAGTTTAAAAAAGATGGGGGCTTCTTTAACTGCCTCTTTTTTCATTACTCTTGTTATATTTTATACAATGCAATGGCTTATAACTTCAGATGATCCTGAGTTAAATGATGAAATATTTAAGATTGCGGACGTTACAATGCCTGAGAGAGAGCTTGAGTTATTGCAAGATATAGAGAGACCTCAAGAAGAAGAGCCGCCGCCGGAAACCATGCCGCCGGAATTTGAAATGACCCCTCCGACAGATCTAGACAGTACGTCTGCGAGACCCAATTTAAGTTTTAAAGGGAAGAAAGCCGGAGTTTTTGCTGATGGTTCCTACATACCTATCTTTAAAGTTCCTCCAATTTATCCTAGAAGGGCTATAGAAAGAGGGATAGAAGGGTGTGTAATGCTACAATTTGTAGTAACTAAAGTTGGTTCTACCAGAGACCCTGAAGTGCTGTGGTCAATACCACCTGGAATCTTTGATAGAGCTGCCATGCGTTCTGCTTTAAAGTATAAGTACAAGCCGCAAATTAGGGATGGTGAATCCATCGAAGTCTCAAATGTAAAAACTATCGTGGTGTTTAAGATAGAAGACGATAAAAAGAATATGGATTACACTCCAGAAGGGTGTGACTAATATGAATATTAATTTAACTAAATTATCCCTTAAAATCTTGGTGGTTTCCCTGGTGTTTAGTTTGTTGCCTTTGCTCGTTGAAGTTTCGCCTATCGAATATAGTGGCGTTTCTCTACAAGCAGCAGATGGTGATAAGAAAAAGCAAAAAAGGCGAAGAACTAAACTACCCAGTAAGAAGGCTTCAAAAATACTTCAACAGCTTCAACCATTAATAGAAGGTGAATTATGGGATGAAATGCTATTGCTCTTAGCCCCAATAGGTGAACTAGACTCTAAATTTACCAGTACAGATAGGTCAAAAATGTATTTTTATCAGGGATATATTTATTTTTCTACTGAAAAGTATTTATTGGCAGAAAAGGCTTATAACAACTTAATGAAAGAGCCAGACTCAAATGACCAAGAAAGACTAAACGCACTTTATTCTTTGTCGCAGTTGGCGTATTTAAGAGAAGATTATCGTCAAGCAACTGTATATCTGCTTCAATGGATGGACCTTGAAGAGTTTCCTAGTTCAGATTCATATTCTTTATTATCGCAAGCTTATTACCAACTAGAAGAGTACGAGACTTCGTTAAAACATATAGAGACAGCTATTGAGCTTCAAGAAAGTAGAGACATACCAATTACCAGACCTATTTTAGATGAAGAGGGCAATGAAACAGGAGAGACTGAAGAAACAGGCGAGACAAAGAAAGGGATTGCAAAAGAGAATCATTACCTACTGAAGATGGCTCTTTTTTCGGAATTAAAAAGGGAATTAGATGTTTTGCCCATATACGAAATCTTGGTTCAACACTATCCTAAGAAAAGGTATTGGACTCAGCTATCCGGTCTTTATGGACAAGAAAACAGGACATTGGATCAGATGGGGGCGTTGGAAGCGGCTTATGACGATGGCCTTTTAGATAAGCAAAGAGAGTTTACAGCGCTATCGCAATTATTATATATGTTTGATAATCCCCGTAAGGCTGCCAGTGTTTTACAGAACGGCTTCGACAGGAAGATAATAAAGGAAGAAGAAAAAACACTCAAAGCCATCGCTCAATATTGGCACGCTTCTAAAGAATTAACAAAGGCAAAACCGTATTATAAGAAGGCTGCAAAAGTAGCGAAAGAAGGCGAGCTTTATATCTATCTAGGCCAAGTTCATTTTGGCCTGGATGAATTTTCGGAGGCCAGAGAGGCAATCAAATTAGGCATAAAGAAAGGTAAATTAAAAGATGAGGTCTCAGCTCATATGCTTCTTGGGCAGATTCTTTTTGAGAATCAAGAATGGGATAACGCCATCGTTTCTTTCAGAAAGTGTATCGACGTAGCTGAGAAGCAATTCGGTGTGAAAAAGAAGACTAAAAAAGCAAAGGAAAAGCAGAAAGAAAAGAAGAAGAAGGCTCAAGATCAGGCAAGGAAATGGATAACCTATACCGAAGGTGAAGAAGAGCGGGTTGAAGCTTTAAAACTTAAGAGGAAAGCCCTGGGAATCTAGATTCTTTGATAATCTACAAAGCTAAACTTAATTCCTTTCTCTTTTCTATTGTCCCGGCTCTTTTCTTTCCACTCATTTATATCCCAAGCAGGGAAGAAAGTATCTCCTTCCGGTATCTCTAACTCTACTTCGGTAATGAGCATTCTATTTGCGATTGGCAGGAACTCTTTATAAATATTTTCTCCTCCTATTACATATATCTCATTAGAGTTTTTATACTTGGACGCAGCTTCAATAGCTTTTTTGACAGTTGTAACCTTTTCAATGCCTTCAATATATTTAGTAGATCTTGTCATAACTATATTTAATCTATTGGGTAATGGCTTCCCTATAGATTCGTAGGTTGCTCTTCCCATAATAACTGGGGAATTAGAGGTTTTCTCTCTAAAAAATTTAAGGTCTTCTTTTAGGTTCCAAGGAATGCTGCCCTCTTTACCTATAACTCCATCTCTCGATACAGATACAATAAGTATAATTTCCATTAGACGGCGATAGGAGCTGGTATGTGCGGATGTGATTGATAGTTGATCAGCTCAAAGTCTTCTGCAAAGAAATCAAAGATATTATTTTTGTTTTTATTAATTAATAGTTGAGGGCATGTAAAAGGTTGGCGTCTAAGTTGTTCTTCTACTTGTTCTAGGTGATTACTGTACAAATGGGCATCGCCAAGAGTATGTATAAATTCGCCAGGTTCCAATCCAGTAACCCGTGCAATCATCAGAGTTAGTATGGCATAAGAAGCAATATTGTAGGGGATACCCAAGAAAACATCTGCACTTCGCTGATAGAGTTGGCAAGAAAGTTTTCCTTCACTAACATAGAACTGAAAGAGAGTATGGCAAGGTGGCAGTCCCGATTTAACCATAATAGGAATATCTTTTGGGTTCCAGGCCGACACAATCAATCTTCTTGAATCAGGAGATAATTGAATATCTTTCACTACCTGGTCCAATTGATCTACTCCTTCAAAATTTCTCCACTGTTTTCCATAAACAGGTCCAAGATCACCGTAAACTTTTGCGAAATCATCATCATTTTTTACTTGTTCGATGAATTCTTTCATCTTTTCTTTCCACTCCTTTGAGTGCATCGGGTAATTCTTTTCTTGATTTGTTTGTTTTAGGTAACTTTGATACGGCCAGTCATTCCATATATTTACACCATTTTTAACCAAGTAAGAGATATTTGTATTGCCACTAATAAACCAAAGAAGTTCATGAATAATTGAATCAAGGTTTACCTTTTTGGTTGTTAGGAGAGGAAAACTTTCTGCTAGATCAAAGCGCATTTGGTACCCAAAAACACTAATAGTTCCAGTTCCCGTTCTATCCTCTTTTTTTACACCCTCATCTCGGATGTATTTCATTAGATCAAGATATTGTTTCATTTTTTTTGGTAAGTTTATAAGAAAAAAACAATAAAAGAAGACCTGCTAATACCATTGGTATCGACAACAGCTGCCCTCTAGTTAAAAAATTAAAAGCATCAAAACCTATGTGGGCATCTGGCTCTCTAAAGAATTCGGTTACTGTTCTTACAGTACCATAACCAATAAGAAAATAAGACGAAATAGCCATTGAAGGTTTTGGTTTTCTTGCTATCCATAACAAAAAAATTAATAGTAGCACCCCTTCACTGAATGCTTGGTAAAGTTGAGAGGGGTGTCTTAATAAACCAGAAGGGTCTGAAGGAAAAACAACACCCCAGCTTTGGTCTGTAGGGCGACCAAGTAGCTCAGAGTTTAAAAAATTACCAATTCTTACAGCTCCAAGACCAAGAGGTACTGAAGGTGCTATAAAATCTAAAATTTCAAAAAATCTAACTCCCCAAGATCTTGCAAGAAAATATACTGCTAGGAGAACTCCCAAAAGACCTCCATGAAAAGATAATCCGCCTTCCCAAACTCTAAAAAGCCACAGCGGGTCTTCAATCAATTGATCTACGCCATAAAAAAAACAATATCCAGCTCTGCCACCCAACATAGCTCCAAGAAGGCCGTAGAACATGAGATCACTTAGTTGTTCTGTTGAGAATACTTTTAATCTGTATTTCGCTAGCGAATAAATTCCAATAAAAGCTGCCAGCCAGGTTAGCGAATACCATCTAATAGCTAAAGGACCAATTTGTAGAGCAACCGGATCTATTTCAGGTAAGATCATTCTGGCTTTCTTATCATTTCTACCATATCAAGAACTTCTTGAGGTGGAGGTTTTGTGGCCGAAGAAACTAAAATAGCTACAACAAAGTTCAGTATCATTCCGACAAACCCTATGCCTTCAGGAGAAATAGACATAAACCAGTTTTCGGAAGTGTTCAGATCTACGTAAAGGAACTTAAAGTAGATGATGTAAGTTGCTGTAAAGATTAAGCCTACTAACATTCCTGCTATTGCACCTTCTTTATTAAGCCTCTTAGAAAAAATTCCCATAAATAAAGCTGGAAAAAAGGTAGCAGCGGCTAATCCAAATGCAAAAGCAACAACTTGTGCTACAAATGCCGGTGGATAAATACCAAATAAACCTGCAATGGCAATTGCAACTGCAGCAGAGATTCGTGCAAAGAATAGTTCCTGTCTTTCAGTAATTTTTGGCATGTAAGTTTTCTTAAGCAAATCATGAGAAATTGAAGACGATATAACTAGTAACAAACCTGCTGCCGTAGAAAGTGCAGCTGCTAAACCGCCAGCAGCAACTAGTGCTATAACCCAACCTGGAAGTTCTGCTATTTCAGGATTGGCTAGAACGATAATATCTCGGTCTATGTAAACCTCGTTTTCGTTTGTTAAATCAGGAGTGTTCAAGAGTTCTCTTTCTCCTGATTTACCTCTCTCAGTATCGTAAACGGGTCTTCCTTTAACGGCATCTCCTGATGAATAGCGTATTGCCCCATCAGAATTCTTATCTTTCCAAGCTATTAATCCAATTTCTTCCCAATTCTTGAACCAACTCGGAGCACTTGAATATTCTTTATCTTGAATAGAATCTATTAGATTCATTCTTGCAAACGCCGAAACTGCTGGGGCAGTTGTATAAAGGAGAGCTATAAAGATTAGTGCATATCCAGCTGATTTTCTAGCATCTGCTACCGTAGGTACCGTAAAAAATCTGACGATAACATGAGGCAATCCTGCAGTGCCAAACATAAGCGCAGCTGTAATACAAAAAATATCAATAACGCTTTTTGAATTTTGTGTGTATTCGTTAAAACCCAGATCGACGGTAACCTGATCTAGTTTATCTAGTAAGTACACTGGACTATCAACCAAGGTGCTCCCAAAACCAAGCTGGGGGATAGGGTTACCAGTCATTAATATAGAAATAAATATAGCAGGCACAAGATAGGCAAATATTAATACGCAATATTGAGCTACTTGAGTGTAGGTTATACCCTTCATGCCTCCCAATGCGGCATAAAAGAATACAATTCCCATCCCAATAATTACGCCTGTATTGATATCTACTTCAAGGAATCTTGAAAAGACAATTCCTACGCCTCTCATTTGACCTGCTATGTAAGTGAAAGATATAAAGATAAGACATAACACAGCTACTTTTCTAGCGAAACTTGAATAGTATCTTTCCCCAATAAAATCAGGAACTGTAAATTTACCGAATTTTCTAAGATAGGGAGCAAGGAATAGTGCTAGCAGAACATACCCGCCCGTCCATCCCATTAGATAAACAGAACCATCTTTACCTAGAAAGGCAATCAACCCCGCCATGGATAAGAAAGAGGCTGCAGACATCCAATCTGCTGCAGTGGCCATGCCATTAGCTATCGGATGAACGCCTTTACCCGCAACATAGAAATCACTGGTAGATTCGGCTCTAGACCATATTGCTATGCCGATATAAACCGCAAAAGACAGGCCGACAAATAAATATGTAAGTTGTTGAACTTCCAAAATCAATCCTTTTCTTCTGTCTCTGCGTAGTTCTTATCAAGTTTGTTCATGAGGTAAACGTATACAAATACAAGCAATATAAATATATATATGCTGCCTTGTTGAGCAAACCAGAATCCTAGTTTAAAGCCGCCAATTCTAAATTGGTCTAACGTATCTGAAAAAATAATTCCAAATCCAAAGGAGCATAGAAACCAGACAATCATAAGCCAAGAAATAATCTTTAAATTTGCTTTCCAATAAGATGTATTTTTTTCAGATTCTTTATTCATTTAGTGTGTTAATAAGTTTAAGGCCATAATAATAACTATAAATGCAAAGGCAATTCGAAGTTTTTTTTGTTTCATTCTGTGAGCTATTTTTACACCAAAGCTTGCAGTCAAAGAACTTACTATGCCTACTATTAGAGCAGCCGGAAAGTAAACATAACCCCAAGAATTATCCGGTAAGATTTTTTCGTCAAATCCCACGTAAATATATGAAATGGTGCCAGACAATGCTATAGGAATTCCACAAGCAGCGGAAGTTCCTATGGCATTCATCATTTTGAGACCCCTGTGGTAAAAATAAGGGACCGAGAATATTCCCCCTCCAATTCCAAAAATTCCTGAGAGCCAGCCTATACCTCCTCCTGCTATAACTGGTCCAATAATTGAAGTTCGGGGGTTTTGGGTTGGTGGAGGAAATTCAAAAATTAATTGAATAGAGGCTATTAAAAGAAATAAGGATACAAGACCTTGTAGGGTGCTGCTGTCAATAGCACCAGCTGTGAGACCACCTAGGGCCGATCCTATACAAATGCTGGGGGCAACTACCTTAATTAATTTCCAATTAACAACCCCTCTATAACTGTGAGAGAAAGTAGAAGAAATCGAGCTAAAAACAATAACTCCAAGTGAACTTCCTAGCACCATATGAGATAATATTTCGTTCGGGAAACCAAGAAAAGTAAAAATATAATAGAAAGTAGGGATAATAATAATGCCCCCACCAATCCCAAATAGACCAGCCAAGACACCGGAGAAAGTTCCAAGAATGAGGTATAAAAAGATTTCCAACAAAGCTATTTTATCATTAACTGTATCTAAATAATTTTATTAATATAAAGACATGTGCCTAATTGTTTTTTCTATTTCAAAGGAAAATATACTTCTAGATTCTAATTCAAGGTTTTCAATTACCCTCATGGCTAATAGAGACGAGTATTACGAACGACCTACTAGTTTAATGGATTGGTGGAATGATCGGCCTATACTAGCCGGGAAGGATGAATCGGCAGGAGGTACTTGGTTAGCAATAGGTAAAGATGGAAGATTTGCTGCAATTACAAATTATAAAGAAAATGGTGTTGCAGACTATGAGTTATCGCGAGGTAAACTTGTCACAGATTTTTTAGAAGATAAACGTCTCACGGCCAAAGAGTATTTTGCATCTTTAAACGGAGATAGTTTTGCTGCGTTTAGCTTATTAGTGAGTGATTCTGAAGGTGTGCATTCTTTTTCAAACCGGAGAGAGGGAATAGTGACATTAACTGAAGGAGTTCATGCATTGGGTAATGGATTTTTAAATTCTGATACTGAGAAGGTTATAAAAATAAAAGATGATTTTACGGAACTTCAAAAAACCCCAATGAACAAAGACCAAGCTTTTAAAATGATGAGACAATACGCAGGGGATTTAGATGCAGAGACTCAGGAAGAGCTAAAGAAGAAGGATTATGAAGAAATACCACACAGGTTTATTAAGTCTAGTTTCTACGGGACAAGGTGTACAACCCTTTTTTGTATAGATAGTTTAGGGAGAATAAATACAAGCGAACAAAGCTATTCAGAAGGAGGTATAGCCAGCCAAAGAAGAGATTTTGAATTTGAAATCAGTTAATTAATTTTTAACGTAATCCACATAAGCAGGTAGCATGTCTGTAAGAGCTTTTTTATAGGCTTTCTTTTTAAAGCTTATAGTTGCTCCTAAAGGATACCAATATTTAACCCAGATCCACTTATCAAACTCAACTGGTACGCTGGAATTAAGATCAATGAGATTCTCATTACAGTTTAATTCAGCTAAGAACCATTTTTGACTTTGGCCTATAAATCTCTTTTTTTGGAAGAAGTAGTTAGAACGTCTGGCCTTAGGAACTTCATAATTTATCCATTCTTTGTTTTCATACAGGATATTAATATCAGTAGGGTTAAGGCCTATCTCTTCTTTAGTTTCTCTTAAGATAGCTTCCTCAGGAGATTCACCAGAGTCTATACCTCCTTGGGGGAACTGCCATCCATCATGATTCTTTCTGCGGCACCACAGAGCATCGCCTTTCTTATTAATAATCACTATCGCTACATTGGGTCTATATATATCGTTTTGTATCAATGAATATTCTCCTTAAATACTTCCTAGTAATCTTTATAATGCACTTTCTTTATAGATATGATCAATGACTTTAGTATTTTTTGACCTGGATGATACTTTGCTTGCAGGCGACTCTGAGGCTGCATGGGCTAAACATATGTTGTTTAAGGGAATAACTGAAGATAGTTCATTTGAAGAAAAAATAATGAAATTTGATCAAGATTATAGGCTAGGTAAGTTAAATTTTTCTGCTTATACTGAATTTCTTTTGAGCCCCATAAAAGGCATGAGTGTTGAGGAAGTTCATGAGATTGTAAGGCCTTTTTCTGTGAATATAGTCGATGAGTTAAAGGACTCTATAAGCCAAGCCCTACTAGAAAAGCATTCAGCAGATGAATGTCTAATTACATCTGGAACTTTAAGTTTTATAGTTAAAGAAATAGCACTTTTGTTAGGATTTAACACTTTTTTTGGAACAGAAGCAGAAATAAAAGGAGGTCTGTATACAGGACGTGTATCTGGAAAACCTAATTTCGGCGAAGAAAAAGTAAGAAAAATTCAGGCTTGGCTTGGCAACAGAAAGTTTTCGCAGACTATTGCTTATTCAGATTCTATAAATGATTTGCCTTTACTTAAATTTGCTTCTCAAGCTGTTGTATTAAATCCAGATATTAGACTTAGAGAAGTAGCTATTTTGGAAGGTTGGGAAATTAATGATTCCAGGAATAGTTAGCTATTCAAACTCATCCATAGAGGGGCAGCTACACATTAGGTTTCTATCACCATAAACATTGTCAACCCTACCTACCGGTGGCCAGTATTTATTTTCTATAAGGTCATTCGATGGATAGGCAGCTAGTTGTCTGGAATAAGGGTGCTCCCACACATCGCTAGAGACATGCCTTGCCGTATGAGGGGCATTTTTCAACATATTGTCTTCTCTATCTATATCTCCTGATTCTATTTTTCTTATTTCTTTCCTGATGCTAATCATCGCGTCACAAAATCTATCTATCTCATATAGAGATTCGCTTTCCGTAGGTTCAATCATAAGAGTACCAGCTACAGGCCAGGACATAGTTGGAGCATGAAAACCATAATCAATTAATCTTTTTGCTATATCTTCAACTTCTACATCAGCACTTTCTTTAAGAGGTCTTACGTCGATAATACACTCATGAGCTACTAGACCTGTTTCTCCTTTATAAAGGACTTCATAGTGGCCCTGAAGCCTCGAAGCAATGTAATTTGTATTAAGAATAGCGATTTGTGTAGATCTCTTTAATCCTTCTGATCCCATCATCTTTATATACATCCAGCTTATGGGTAATAAGCTAGCACTGCCCCAGTCTGTTGCTGATACAGGTCCAACTAGGCCATCGACTTGACCATGAGAACCAGGTAGGAATTTCTCTAATTTTTTTACAACTCCAATAGGTCCTATGCCCGGACCACCACCACCATGAGGGATACAAAATGTTTTATGTAGGTTTAAGTGAGAAACATCTCCCCCAAACTCTCCGGGATAACACAGTCCAACCATAGCATTAAAATTAGCTCCATCTATATATACTAAGCCTCCGTATTTATGTATTAAAGAGCAAACTTCTCTTACTGTTGTTTCGAAAACACCGTGAGTAGAAGGGTAGGTGATCATTAGAGCTGATAAATTTTCTGAATGTAACTTTGCCTTTGCACTTAGATCTTTTATATCTATATTCCCGTGTTTGTCGCAATCAATAGCTACAATTTTCATTCCTACCATTTGAGCGGAAGCTGGATTAGTACCGTGAGCTGATTTAGGTATAAGACAGATGTTTCTTTCTTTATCTCCTCGATCTTTATGATAAGCATCTATTGCTAATAACCCTGCATATTCTCCTTGTGATCCAGCATTGGGTTGCAAAGAAATAGAAGAATATCCAGTAATATTTACGAGCATTTCTTCTAATTCCTTGATCAGCTGGATGTAGCCATTCACCTGTTCTAATGGTACAAAAGGGTGGATAGAAGAGAATTCTGGCCAACTAACAGGCAACATTTCAGAGGTTGCATTAAGTTTCATGGTGCAAGAGCCAAGAGGGATCATGGCCCTATCTAGAGCTATATCTTTATCGCAAAGTTTCTTTATATACCTCAACATTTCTGTTTCTGTTTGGTACCTGCTGAAGGTGGGATGTTTGAGGTAATCAGATTTTCTTATAAGGTTATCAGGGATAGAACTATCAATGATTTGTTCTTTAACTAAATCTTTGTCGTTATTAAAAAGAGCAGCTATTTCATCTATGTCATCACGAGAAACAGTTTCGTCTAAAGATACACCAAGGCTCTTATTATCTACCTTTCTTAGATTAATTTTTTTTGTTAAAGCCCGTTTAAATATATCTTCCGTTTCATTGTCGGTTATTACTACAAGGGTATCAAAAAAAGTTTCTGATTTAAGTTTGTAACCATTGTCTTTAATAACTCCAGCTAAATATCTGGTATTTTTATTTACTCTTTTGGCAATAGCTTTAATGCCCTCTGCTCCATGATAGACTGCGTAAAACCCGGCCATAATTGCAAGGAGGGCTTGAGCAGTGCATATATTACTGGTAGCCTTTTCTCTTCTTATGTGTTGCTCTCGAGTTTGAAGAGCCAATCTGTATGCCACATCTCCATGATTATCTATCGAGGCTCCTACTATCCTGCCTGGCAATGACCTTCTATGCTCTTCTTTGGTAGCCATGAAAGCTGCATGTGGACCTCCAAACCCCATCGGAACACCAAACCTTTGAGAAGACCCTATAGCTATGTCAGCTCCAAACTCGCCAGGAGCTTTAATTAAAGTTAGGGCTAGCAGGTCTGTTGCAAAAATTGCTAAGGCTTTCTTATCATGTGCTTCTGAGACTATTGGTGTGTAATCGTCAAGACTGCCTTCTCCTGAAGGGTATTGGAGTATTATTCCAAAGTAATCTTGAGTTAAACTTTCTTTCGGAGAGCCAATTTTAATATCAATGCCTAATGGTTTTGCTCTAGTTTTTAGTACATTAATAGTTTGAGAAAAGCACCGTTCGTCTACAAAAAAAGTATTCGACTTAGATTTAGCTATTCGTTTAGATAGGGCCATTGCTTCAGCTGCTGAGGTAGCTTCGTCTAACAAAGAAGCGTTGGCTATTTCCATGGCTGTAAGGTCACATATCATTGTTTGATAATTAATTAAAGCCTCCAATCTGCCTTGCGAAATTTCGGGTTGATAAGGAGTGTAGGAGGTATACCATCCTGGATTTTCGAATACATTCCTAAGTACGACTCCAGGTGTAAAAGTATTGTAGTAACCTTGACCTATATAAGACCGATAGGATTCATTCTTAGAGGCAATCTTTTTTAATGCAAGTAAAGCCTCCTGTTCATTTTTTTCTGGGCCAACAGATAACTTAGAATCGAATAAAATATCTTCAGGTATAACACTTGTAATGAATTCATCTAGGTTGTCATACCCTACTTTTTTAAGCATGGAGGCAATTTCTCTTTTACCAGGCCCTATGTGTCTTTTGCTAAAGAATTCTATATCAGGAGAATTGTTCTCTTTATCTGTCATCTCTTAGATATTTAATCTTCTTGGGAGTTAGTATATTCTTCAGCCGTAAGAAGATTCTTTATACTTTTAATATCATCGGGTTGTATTTTAAAGATCCAACCTTCTTCATAAGGCGAGTTATTAATTATCTCAGGTTCGTCTAACAGCTTTTCATTTATTTCTAATACCTCACCCCCGATAGGAGAATAGATATCAGAAGCTGCTTTAACAGATTCAACTACTGCAGCCTCTTTCTCAGGTTCAAGTTGCTGTCCAATTTCAGGCAGTTCTACAAAGACAATATCTCCAAGTAAATCTTGAGCGTAATCACTGATACCCACAGTAACAGTGCCATCATCTTCTAGTTTGATCCACTCATGACTTGCTAAGTATTTCAGATTATCTGGAGATTCACTCATAGTAATTCCTTAAAATATTTTTTCCCCTTCTTTAACAAATCTTGGTTTGCCTATTTTAGCCTCTAAAAGCTTACCGCGTACTTCCGTATAGCAAATTTCTTCATTTAATTTTGGCAATCTAGCAAGCGCGATGGACTTCTTTAGGGTTGGTGAATAGGTTCCGCTTGTCACAATCCCTTTGATAGTTCTTTCTTTATCTAGAAAGATAGCTTGTCCTGATCTTATAATTGCTCTTTCTTCTAGGAGAATTCCTACAAGGTGAAGGTTGTTGTTAGTATTTTTCTTCGCAAGAAAAGCTTCTTTTCCTACAAAATTTCTTTTTTTGTCTTTTAATGAAACAGTCCATTCCATGTTGCACTCTAAAGGAGAAATTGATTGATCCATCTCCGAACCGTAAAGGTTCAGGCCAGCTTCTAGTCTTAAGGTATCTCTAGCTCCTAGACCAATTGGCTTAGCGCCAGCATCTATAGCATCTTCCCACACCAGTCCTGCACGGTTATTTGGTAAAATAACTTCAAACCCCAATTCTCCTGTATACCCTGTTTTTGCTATGAAGATTTCATTTTCAAAGATACCTTGTTGTTTTTTCTTATTGTTTAAAGAGCCCAATGTGAGGGTCGGACAATTTAATAAAACTTTTTCAGATTGCGGTCCTTGAATGGCAAGCATCGATAGATCATTTCTTTCTCTCATCTTAATTTGGTATTTTTTTAAATGAGAAGATATCCACTCAAGGTCTTCTTTTCTCGTAGCACAATTTACTACGAACCTATACCCAAAAGGCATTTTATAGGCTATAAGGTCATCTATAATACCTCCTGATTGGTTCATCATCGCTGAGTATAATCCGTCGTAGTCTTCTTCTAGGTTATCAACGTCATTGGCCAGAATGTACCTAGCAAAATCTTTAGCCTGCAGGCCCTCAAAATCCAAAATTGTCATATGAGAAACATCAAAGATTCCGCAGCTATTCCTTACGTGCTCATGCTCCGCAATTTGTGATCCGTAGTTAATGGGCATTGACCATCCATGAAAATCAACCATCTTTGCTGATGCTTGAATGTGTTGGTTGTATAAAGGTGTTTGTTGTGACAAAGATTTATAAAGTAAAAAAAGATTCTAACTAAATTTCTTTAATTCGTCTTTTAATAAATATTTTTTATCCACTAAAATTGTGGATAAACATGTGAACTAATTTTTCTAGAGTACAATCCTTCAAGGTTTTAGCCATTGATTGATTTTTGATCAAAATTTCTTGCTGTGAAGAACTCATGACGAATGATAAAATTGTGTTTTTTTAATAACATTGAATAATCTAATAACCAATATTGAAGAAGCTGAAGCTTTGTACTTGGATTTAAAGACAAGAGAGTTAAGTATTGATCTTACTAGGGGAAAGCCGGATGCTTCGCAATTGGATTTATCTTTAGGTCTCGAGGGTATATTACAAGGTCAAACAATTATAGATGGAATTGATATAAGAAATTATGGAGAACCTCTTGGCTTAGAGTCTTGCCGTGAACTGGGTTCAGAAATTCTGGGTTGCGATAAGGAATATGTTTTGGCGGGAGGAAACAGCAGCTTAACTTTAATGTCACAGTACATATCCAGTTTATTTTTTCATGGATCTGGAAGCGGACCTTGGTCTGGGAAAGAGCGAATATCTTTTCTATGTCCAGTTCCTGGATACGATAGACACTTTAAACTTTGTGAAGAATTTGGCATCAACATGATACCTGTTGATTTAACAGGAGAGGGCCCAGATTTAGGATCTGTGCGACAGCTTGTTCTTAATGACCTGTCAATAAAGGGAATTTGGTGTGTCCCCAAACATTCTAATCCTACAGGTGAGACTTATAGTAAAGAGACTATTAAAGGCCTTTTAGGGGTTGCTAAAGAAGCAAAGCAGAATTTTAAGATTTTTTGGGACAATGCCTATGCGGTTCATGATTTTGAATTGTCTAGCAAGCTAGAGGATATATTCGAACTAGCAAAAGGGTTAGATGTGATTGACTCAGTGATTGCTTTTGCTTCTACATCCAAAATAACCTACGCCGGTAGTGGAATTGGATTTTTAGCCCTATCTAAATCTAATCTTGATCTCTTTTTAAAGCATTACCTCTCTCTTGTTATAGGTCCTGATAAGGTTAATCAAGCCAAGCATGTTAATTTTTTTCAAAAGAACGGGGGTGTTGCTGAGCACATGAAAGAACATGCAGCAATATTAAAGCCAAAATTTGAATTAGTTTATAGGTGGCTTTCAAAACAGAATTACGGAACTTGGACAAAACCCACAGGTGGTTATTTTGTATCTTTTACCTCGCAAGAAGGACTGGCTAAAGAAATAATTGGTTTAGCATCCACTTTGGGCCTAAAGCTCACACCACCTGGCACGACGTTTCCTTATGGGGTTGATCCAAAAGATGACAATATTAGACTGGCTCCTACAGCTTGCAGCATTGAGGAACTGGAACAGGCGATGGAGGTCTTTGTTTGTTGCGTGGCTTTAGCTACTCTAAGAAGAAGCTCTTAATTTTTACTATTTTCTAGAAGTTCGTAAGAAGCCCCGTCAAACCCTCCAAAAAAAACCGGTACATCTGGGTGTTCGACTGGAATATTGCTATCGTCAATCAGTAAGTTCTGTTGAGAAACATAAGCAGAATAGAAAACTTGATCGTTTTCAGCGAACACGTGATAAAAAGGTTGTTCCTTTTTTGGCCTTATCGACATAGGAATAGACTCATACCACTCTTCAGTATTATTGAATTCAGGATCAACGTCATAAATAACCCCTCTGAAATCAAGGTACTTATGTTTAACAACCTGACCTAGAGCGTATTGGGTTTCAACCGTTTTTTTCATAATAATAAATCATTTAAATTTATAGATTGGTCTTTAATAACATCAGAACTTATTTTAACTTTATTTGCAACTAGCTTTCTACTAATAAGAAACTCTTTTGGTGAATTAACGGCATTTACTGCAATAAGTTTAGAGTTTCTCAAGTAAAATAGAAGGAAATTCTGTTCTGATTCAGATCCTCTGAGGATTACTTCATCGTGTTCTCCTGAGATTCCAACTAATTGCAATTTATGATCGTATTGGTCGGACCAAAACCAAGGTATCTGATTGTAGGGATTTTTGTTACCCATAATAGAATTTGCAACGGTCTTAGATTGCTCCATAGCATTATGTACTGATTCAAGTCTTAGTCTTGTACCCAAGCTTTCATTGGGGTGGTTGGTACAATCACCACAAGCATAGACATTTTTATCAGAAGTTTCTCCAAACTCATTCACCATTATTCCATTATCACATTCCAGTCCTGCGTTAGAAGCAATTTCTTGATTAGGCAACACGCCAGCACCTACTACTACTAAGTCAGCTTCTAGCTCAAGTCCATCAGAGCATAGAACTTTATCGACAGAATTTTTACCTTGAAACTCTTTAAGCCCGTTGTCCAAATATATTTTTACTCCATGATTTTCATGGAGCTTGTGATAGTAAGAAGAAATAATGGGATCAACAGTTCTATTCATTACCCGATTAGCCATCTCAATGATAGATACTTCTATTCCAAGATTTGTAGCTACAGAAGCAACTTCTAATCCAATGTAGCCAGCACCAACGACAACCATTTTTTTGCTTCTTTTTAAACGTTCCTTAAGGGCTTTTGCGTCATTTAGATCCCTAAGATAATAAATCCCTGCTTTATCAGAACCAGGCACTTCAAGTTTTCTTACTCTACTTCCTGTAGCTAGTATGAGCTTGTCATAATTTATTTTTCTCCCATCATGAAAATTTATTTCTCTTTTATTAACATGGATGGATTCTGCTGGTTCACCTAGAATTAAATCTATATTATTATTTTCATAAAATTCTAATTTCTTTAATACGACGCGCTCGGTCTTATATTCTTCCAATAAAAATTCCTTTGAAAGAGGAGGTCTTTGATAGGGAAGGTGTGTTTCTTCTCCAATAATTTTGATTGAACCTTGAAATTCTTGTCTTCTTAAAGATACAGCAAATTGGACTGCAGCTTGGCCAGATCCAATTACAACAATTTTATTCATATTAGAAAATACTCGATAAATATTGAAAATAGAAATAAAGTCTACATCTTATTTTAATTAAGGGAGAGATAAAATGATAGGAATTGTAGCTACGTTAAAAATTAAAGAAGATTCTGGAGCTGAGTTTGAAGCTGTAGCAAGTCAGCTTGTAGAGAAAGTAAATGCCAATGAAGATGGTGTTGTCTACTATGACTTATATAAAGAAAATGAAACAACATATGTTTTCTTGGAAAGATATAAAGATAAAGAGGCACAAGAAGCTCATGGAAAGACAGATTATTTTAGAGCCCTAGGTGCCCAAATGGGTCCTTTCATGGCAGGGGCGCCTGAGATAAAGGTTCTTGCTTCTGTTTAAATATTAAGCCAGGTGAGGTTTAGACAGATATTCTCTAGATCTCATCTCTTCCAAGCGACTGATTGTTCTTTTAAAAGGATCCTCCATTTTTTCTCCAGAGTACAAGTCTTTAGGTAGAGCCTCTGAAGAGAGTATTAGGTTTACATTTCTTTCGTAACATTCGTCCACGAGAGCTATAAATCTTCTGGTGCTATTATCACTATTAGAATCTAGTACAGGAATTCCAGATACAAAAATAGTATGAAATTCTACACAAAGTTCTATGTAGTCTTTTACACTCCTAAATCCTTCACATAATTCTATAAATGAGAACCAAATAAGACCCTTTGAAAGTCTAACGGTTTCAATTTTTCTACCCAAGACTTCTACGCTTCTACCTTCTTCATATAAGTTTTGAGTTAAATCATTAAAGATCTTTAGCATTTTTTCATTGCCGTTATCATTTCTTGAAATAATGTAGATTTCTTGTTGTTCAAGAGCCCTTAGTCTGTAATCTTGAGTAGAGTCCAGTTCGTATACCTGGCAATTTTGATTTATAGCCTCAATTGCAGGGAAAAACCTATCCCTGTGGAGACCGTTCGTATATAAATTATCAGGCAAGGTGTTTGAAGTTGCTATTAATGTGACAGGTAGTTTGAATAGTTTTCCCATGAATCTTGCTAAAAGCATTGCATCACCTATATCTTCTACAAAGAATTCATCAAAACACAGTACTTCTGTATCTTTTGCTAGATTAACAGCTGCTAATTGGATTGGATTCACTTGACCGGATAGGTCGTCTAAGTCTTGATGCAGTTTTTGCATGAATCTGTGGAAATGAAGTCTTTTCTTTTTTTTGATGTCTAGGCTTTCAAAGAAAATATCCATAAGTGCAGTTTTACCCCTTCCCACTTCCCCTTTGATATAAAGGCCTTTAATGTGCTCTTTGTAGAACCATTTAGTAGATCTTCTTAGAATTTCTTTTTGTAAAACATCCATCCGTCGGAGCAAAGACAGCTGTTCGACATCATGTAGAAGCTCGTCTTTTGCAACCTTTGATAGGTAAATCTCAGAAGGCTTCAATTCTTATTTGGTTTGTTTATGAAAAGTCGGGGTTGTGTGTGAAGCTAAATATTTCTTCATCCGCAGGAGACCATGATCTTGCTGTTGATCTCCAGAAATTAGATTCAACTTTTACCCAAGAAGAATCATGAAGACTTCCAAGCTTGATAAATCTAATACCAGGATTTTCTTCAACAAAACTTACTAAAGGTGAGCCACAATTGTTACAAAAACCTCTAGTTATATGTGACCCTGCACTTCCAGTGACAGTATAAAGTTTTAGTTCTCCTGAAATTTTTAATTCATCTTTTGGAATCAGTAGTATCGTTGCTTTTCCACTGCCGGTGGATTTTTGGCAATCCTTACAATGGCAGTGATGCGCTGTTAGGGAAGATGATTTATTAAATTCATAGTTTATATTGCCGCATAAACAGCCTCCTTCTTGTATTTCATCAGTCATGTTTTTCCTTTTTATTAATTTTAGGTTTTTTGAGCATTATTTTTGGTGTTCTTTCAAGATAAGAAGTGTAATCAAGATCAGAGCCCCATTTTTTTAGAGCCCTATTTTCAAGCAAAGGAACACCACTTATCTTGGTAAGAAGGATATAGACAAATATTGGAGATATCAAAGTAGCTAATTGCCAACCTGATAAAGCGGGTAAAGCTATCAATGCTATTCCAATCCACAAAACTATTTCACCAAAATAATTTGGATGACGTGACCATGCCCACAGTCCGGTGGTTATAAATTCATTTTCCCGCGTAGGGTTCTTTTTAAAGTCACGCTTTTGCTTATCTGCAATAACTTCAATGGTAAAGCCAAATAGCCATAGGCAAACTCCGATAAGAGTTAGCCAGCCAAGAGCTACGGTTTCGTTTGAAGTGATAGCAGCAAGTCCAGCTGCCATAGTTATAAAAACCCATAATCCGCCTAAAGTCCAGGTCATCAAATACCATGTAAATTGAGTTTTCATAACCGTAAAACGTTTATCCTTTCCATCCTTTCTTACTCTTGTGAACAAAAAAGTACCAAGACGGATTGCCCAGATAACTATTAGCGAACCTATAATTAGATCTCTAGGATCTGATGACGGATTAAGCATAAAACAAAGGCTTATGGCCATTAGATACGAAATAGATCCAGTTAAATCAAAATAATGTTCAGTTTGGAAGCTATAAGAAGGTATAAAGATTAACCAGTGCAACAAATAACTTACAGAAGCACATACAGCAAATAGCGACCATCCGTTGAGTTGTGCAGAGCCTTGACTGCCAGCCAAAGCAATCAAAGAGCCAATTATCAAGCTTGCAATGATTGCACTAATCGTTATTTTTTTGCTCATTGTTTTCTCGACTACGGTTATTAAATTATTTTACTATTTATATTGCTGTTCGTGGAGAAATCCAAGCGAGAACTTCGTTTTTTAAAGATAAATATAGTAAAGTAAATTCAAATCTCTACTAGGAAAAATTATGGACGTATATCGATCAATTTATATTATTTGTATAAGTTTACTTATTTCATGTTCTGCTACAGATACAACACTTCTATCAGGAATAGAAAAAGATAATTTTGATATAACAACCCGCCCTCAAGACGATTTTTATAGATACGTTAATGGCACTTGGCTAGACAATACAAAGATACCAGATGATCAGTCCACTTATGGTTCTTTTAATGCCTTGAGGGATAAGGCTCGTGACGATGTTAGGGTAATTATAGAAGAATCTTCAAAACAAAAAAATCTTTTAGAGGGATCGGATTCTCAGAAAGTAGGCGATTTGTACAATAGCTTTATGGACGAAGAAAGCCTGGAGATCCTTGGCATTTCTCCATTTAAACCGGACTTAGAAAAGATAGATAAAATATTAGATCATGACTCTTTGGCAGTGCATTTTGCACGAATGCAAAAAATCGAGGTAGATTCACCTTATGGATTTTATGTTAGTAACGATTCTAAGAATCCAACGGAATACATTACTTACTTTGGTCAATCAGGGCTTGGTCTGCCTGAAAAAGCCTATTATTTAAAAGAAGATGATAAATCAAAGGCCCTAAGGTCTGAATACATCGGTCACGTAGAGAAAATGTTTGAGCTCTTTGGGTTTAAAGAGGTTAAATCTATAGCTTCAAAAGTCATGGCAGTTGAGACCTCAATAGCAAAGATTCATTGGACAATGGTTGACAGAAGGGATCGAGACAAGACTTACAATAAGTTGAGCACGGAAGAATTAAGGAAGTTAGCTCCAAATCTTAATTGGCCCTTTTATCTAGAGGAAGCCGGTTTGGCTAATGAAGAATATTTTGTAGTCAGTGAAAAAAGTTACTTCTCAGATTTTTCTGATCTTTTTAAATTAACACCCCTTGAAGACTGGAAACTTTATCTTAAATGGAAATTAATTAATTCATCTGGAGGCTCTCTAAATGCAGAAATAGACAAACAAGATTTTGCCTTTTATGGACGAATACTCAATGGAACGCCCGTCCAAGAAGAGAGGTGGAAAAGAGGCACTGCTCTGATCAGTGGTGTTTTAGGAGAAGTGGTTGGAAAGATATACGTGGAGAGGCATTTTAAACCAGAAGCTAAAGATAGAATGATTGAACTGGTCAGGAACCTAAGATCCGCTTATAAAGAAGCAATATTGGGTCTTGAGTGGATGAGCGAAGAGACTAAAGAGCAGGCTTTAGATAAACTGGAAAAATTTACTCCAAAGATAGGCTATCCAGACAAATGGAGAGACTATAGTAATCTTGAGGTTGGTGATAACTTGATAAATAATTTAAGGCAAGCTGCTCTTTTTAGTCACAATCGTCAAATAGGAAAACTTGGCAAGCCAATAGATCGAGACGAATGGTTTATGAACCCCCAGACGGTTAATGCTTATTACAATCCTACAATGAATGAAATCGTTTTCCCTGCTGCTATTTTGCAACCGCCTTTTTTCAATATGGAAGCTGATGATGCTGTTAATTATGGGGCTATTGGGGGAGTTATTGGCCATGAGATGGGTCATGGTTTTGATGATCAAGGTGCCAAGTCAGATGGCGATGGTGTATTAAGGAATTGGTGGACAGAAAATGACTTAGAAGAATTTAAGTTACGGACCGGAAAATTAGCTGATCAGTACAGCAAGTTTGAACCTTTACCAGGGGAATTTATTAATGGAGAGCTGACCTTAGGGGAGAACATAGGTGACTTGGGTGGGCTGACAATAGCCCATAAAGCTTATAAATTATCTTTAAATAATGGAGAGTCTAAAGTTATAGATGGCCTAAGAGGAGAAGAAAGATTTTTTATGGGTTGGGCACAAGTTTGGGCTTATAAATTTAGAGATGAAGCATTAAGGAATAGGTTGCTCACAGATCCTCATTCTCCAGCGCCGTATCGTTGTAATGGAACTTTAATGAATATGCCAGAGTTTGTTGAGGCTTATAACATCAAAGAGTCAGATAAGATGTTCAGAAATCCTGAAGAAAGAGTAAAGATATGGTAATTGATTATTATTTTCTAAATAAGATTCCAACGAGATAAAGGCCTCCTGCAACAGAAGGACCTATACCAAAAACAAACATTATGGTTCCTAGGCCCACCAAGCCTCCCATTCTTTTTGGTCCTTTTTATATCTTTAACGTCAAGAATATAAAAAAATTAGATTGGATGTGATCAATTGTTTATTTGGTGGTAATAACAGCTTTCTAATTTAACTTTTTTAATATCCAAAGTCCCAACCAAGTACTGGTAATGGCCTTTATGGTTTGGTGTATTACCATTGGTATAGACAGCAAAAAGTCTATGGCAGGATTCCAAAACCAACTGTATAACCAGTCAATAAGTACCATAAAGAAAACAAGATAATTTCTAAAAAACTCAAAATTAGTTAACGAGATAGCGGTATAGTTAGAAGTTGATATTATCCAGAGACCCCATATGATAAATGCAATCTGTAGAGGGGTAGTCCAGATACAAAGATAAGCAAAACCTTTAAGAAACTTGATCACAGAAAATAACTTAACATCTTCGGAACAGCTTTCCTATCATAAAGATGGTTATGTAGTAAGGGAAAACATTTTTTCTAAAACTGAAGTCATTGAGATAAATGTTGCATTGGAGAGGGCTGTATCAAAAGCCTTATTATTAAGCAAGATAGGAGATGTTTACCATCTAGACGGCAAGAGGTTTGTTGATTTGGATTATTTAACTGTTCAATTTGAACCAGGCAGAGATTCAGAGACCATAAGGGTGATTGAGCCTGCCCATCAATTGGATAAAGACCTCAAAGAACTAATAGCAGACCCAAGGTTGGTCGGTCCAATTCAAGACATTATTGGCATGAAATCTATTAGCTTATGGACAGATAAGCTTAATCTTAAGAGACCAAAAGAAGGCTCTGGTTTTGGTTGGCATCAGGATTCTCCTTACTGGGTACATAATAGTGAAAACGTAGACCTTTTACCGAATGTCTACTTATCATTGGACGATGCAACTTTAGAAAATGGATGTTTTAAAGTTATAAGAGGAAGCCATAAAAAAGGGTGCTTGCCGGGCACTGATGATGGTACTCAGTTAGGTGGTTTTTATACTGACCCCAAGGCATTTGATGAGACTAGTGAAGTATCTTTGGAGATAAGCGCTGGGTCATTAGTCTTTTTTAACCCTCACATTATTCATGGCTCAGAGCCTAACCTGACGAATACCCAGAGAAGGGCATATATTATTACTTATCAACCTGGAGGACTGCCCACGCTTAAGTCCGGAGAGGTTAAAAATATAAAAATCCGTTAAGATTTTCTCCACGCTCCCAACTTTAAAGAAATTATTAACATCAAGCCAAAGAGTGACATGGCAGTAGCAGCAGAATAAAAGACTCCCGTAAGGCCACTTGAGAACCAATAGACTGCCATCCATCCACCTAGTGCAGCAACTATGAACCTAGTGATTGTTGCTATGATAGGCCATTTCATGGCATTGGCTCCTTGGGAGGCAAAGTAAAGAGATAAGCCAAGTCCCTGAAAAGCGTAACAAAATCCTACTATCTGAATGTATTGCTTGGTCACTAAATAAGTAGCTTCGTCTGTTGCGAAAATATTTACCCAAAGCTCAGGAGTAAGGGCAAGAATTATTCCAATTATTCCTGCAAAGAATCCAGCAGATATTCCACCGAGCCAGCCTATTCTTTCAGCTCGTTCTATGTTTTTAGCACCAATATTTGTCCCCACCATTGCAGTCATAGCCGTGCCTATTCCAAATACTAATGGGATCATTAAGAATTCAACTCTAGAACCTATGCCGTATCCCGCTAGTGCTGAAGTTCCAAACTGACCGACAAGACCGGTTAGTACTAGAACTGTTCCAACTGTAAATACTGGGGCTAAAGAAGCAGGCAAAAAAACATCAAAAATGTCGTTAAATAACTCTTTTTCAAAAGACAAGCTTGAGAATCTTAATTTAACAGCATTAGAGGAAGTTGAGAGTTTTAAAAACATAATCAAAGACATAAAACCTCCGCTGGTTACTACTGACACAGCAGCACCGACTATTCCCAACTTAGGTAATCCAAACCACCCTAGAATAAAACCTCCAGAAAGAATAATTTGGATGCCTGAGGATATGATCATTAACATAGCAGGAAAACGCATATTTCCCATGCCCCTAAGTGCAGCACTTAAGCTGCCTGAAAGCCATATTAGTATGCCTCCAGTCAAAAAGATCATGCAGTAAGAAAGAGATTCTTGTAATAACAGGCCTTCCCCTCCTAGAATCTTCAGCAAAGCTTCTCCTCCAATGAGGAACGCTAAGAGAAAGAGTAAAGCACCACAGCTTGCTATAAGTAATGCGTGCCATAATAATTTCTCAGCTCTTTCTGTATCTCCAGCTCCTAGACTTCTAGCAATGGAAGAAGTTACTGCTCCTCCTAAGGCACCAAATGCCATCTGCTGGGTTAACATTAGTACTGGAAAGGCTAAAGCAACTGCGGCCAATGAAGCAGTACCTAGTTTGCTTATAAACCAAACCTCAGTAAGTACGACAATGGCCTGTATAAAGAAAGCCAAGGTATTAGGCGCGGACATCCTAACAAGTAAAGGAAGTATAGGGTTATTAAGGAGCTCTTCTGTTCTTTTATCCACTATCTTCCTTTATTTATGGATTCTTAAATATATTACTAAATAAACACTATAAAGCTTTTGCTTCACTAGTCTATTTCCACACATATATGAACTAAAACTATGAGATATCTCCAGAGGAAAGGGAGGTGTTTCACGAAGAACTAATAGAGTCTGTATCTAATGATAGGTTGCCGGATACAGCATAAAGTTGTTACTTTTTAAAAATAAATACTAGGATGATTCTTTTACTAGCCTATCTGGAGTGGCGATGTCTTCGTATTTGTCATTAGAGCCTCCAAAAATTTTCTCAGGTGAGACTGATTCTAGTTTTCCTTCTGTGTCCGTAGGATCAGTAAAGAAGCCCAGAACGTAATCACCTTTTGAATACCCCATCAAAGACCTAAGTTCAGGATCTAAAGTTTTAGCAATTTCAGGGGGGCAAGATAAGTACTGATTTTCTTCTTGCCTAAGCCAAGAGGGCGCATAATGAAGAAAAACACCCAATCTACTTTCGTTAGAATTGTTATTGCCGCCAGCGTGCATCACTGAACCGGTATAAATAAATACAGAACCCGCTGCCATTTCTGCATAGTGAATTTCTTTATCAAGAGGTTCTCTATTTTTATTCCATTTGTGAGAACCAGGAACTAATTGGGTGGCTCCGTTTTCTTTTGTAAAATCTGTTATTGCCCAAACGGTACTTAATTGAGTCTCAATTTTTCTTGGAATATAACCGCCCCATACACCCCTATCTCTATGTAATATTTGTTGAGTTTCTCCGGGGCCTATATTAATCGCAGAAGTAAAATGTAATTGGTAATCTTTACAGTGGGGTTCTAAGAATTGTTTGGATACTTCATTAATTAATGGATCGAGTGCTAGTTTCCTGCATTCGGGCGATCTAGCCATTAAAGCACCGACTCTCTTGGTTTTGAAGCCTGTAAACTCATCTTTACCTTCTTTGGTGCTACCCAAGAAAGGCTTTAAGTCTTGGTTAATATTATCAAGTTGGTCTTTTGTAAGAACACCATCAATAATTACACCGGCATCTTCTTCTAGAATGCTTAAAACCTCACCAGAAGTTGTATCTGAGCTTAGATGTATTATTCCCATGCAATGAGTTTAAGATAAATCTCTGCTAAAAAAAATAAAATAATTATCTTTATATCTTTCCAAATTCATTTGTGGCTTTTATTAATTCATGTGTAATTTCTTTTTCAAAAGCCGTATGTCCAGAGTTAGGAGTAATAACCATTTTAGCTTCAGGCCATTTATTACAAACCTCCCAGGCAGTTTGTACGGGGCATACCATGTCATATCTTCCTTGAACAATGACTGCAGGTATAGATCTTATTTTATCAATGCCATTTATTAATTGATCTTCACTTTCAAAAAATCCTTTGTTTATAAAGTAATGGTTTTCAATTAAAGCAAAAGCAAGCGCGAACTCCGGTTTTGACATAGTTGCTAACCTGGAAGGATCATTATTAAGGCTGCTAGTTGCTGCTTCCCATCTTGTCCATGCTATGGCGGCCTTTAACTGTCTTTTTTTATCACCATTGGAGAATATTTCTTGATAAGCACCTAACAAGTCGTGTCTTTTATGCTCTTCAATAACAGCAATGTAATCTTGCCAGACTTCAGGAAATATATTGCTGGCACCTTCTTGATAAAACCAATCTAATTCCTTTTGTCTTAATAAGAATATACCTCTTAAGACCATTTCACTTACATTTTCGGGGTATTCTTGAGAATAAGCTAATGCTAGCGTGCTACCCCAGGATCCTCCAAAAACTAACCATTTATTGA
>Ga0209089_10000669_pt1 | contig 31251 bp, 5 predicted proteins | sample ArcticOcean_MG_C_FD_187431 | JGI IMG/M metagenome (GOLD analysis project Ga0209089, IMG submission 187431) | Marine microbial communities from western Arctic Ocean - ArcticOcean_MG_CB2_150 (SPAdes) (version 2) | ecosystem: Environmental > Aquatic > Marine > Oceanic | place: Arctic Ocean: Canada...
GTCGCCTTCAGGAAAATCGGCACCATCCATCGGATCAGTGCCCTGGTTGACCTCGTCGCCGTCACTGAAGGTGTCCCCGTCGGAGTCGGGGTTGTTGGGATCGGTGCCCAGGTTTGCCTCATCACCATCACTCAAGCCGTCGCCGTCCATGTCATCATCACCTCCCCCACCGCCTCCATCACCACCGGTTATCGGGAAGTTTTGCACCCAAAACGGATCCACCTCACCCGGTTGGTTACTAACCAAGTCGAGTATGAGTGCATCAAAGGTATTAGTCGTCATGGCCCAGCGCCGAATGCGGAACGGCTCCTCCAGTTTCAGGAGCACCGTTTCATTGTCCTCCAGTTTGTGGTCGTTGTGGATGGTAACCGGGAACTCCTTGACCAGCTTATCTCCGGATTCCCAAACCAAGCCATAAGTGGCTTTAAGGAACGGTTCGAGACCGTTCTTGACCCGAACCGGACCGGTGTCATCGGCCAATGAATAAATTTCGTTGGGCAACTGCTGCGGAAAATCGTTTAAATCCGATGGATTAGTTCCAGCGTCGACCTCCTCTTTATCCTCGAAACCATCCCCATCAGTGTCCGCGTTGTTGGGATCCGTGCCAATTTCTGCCTCTTGATCATCTGTTAAGCCGTCCCCATCGGCATCCTGCGGAAAATCTAAAGGATCCATTGGATGGGTTCCGGCATTTACTTCATCCCCGTCATTGTGCCCGTCCCCATCTGAATCCGGATCATTCGGATCAGTCCCATAATTCAACTCGTCGTCATCCAGCAATCCATCTCCGTCCAAATCCCCTTCGACCGGACCACCTCCATCGGGGTCTTCAGGTTGCTCAATCAAGTCAACCACATTGGTGGGCATCAAAGTCAGGATGGTATAATCCGTATCAAATGTAGCCGTTCCGCCAATGATGGTGATTGGCACCACAACCGGGTAGGGCATGCGGTCCTCCGAGGGACCACCGTCTCCACCACCGTCTCCACCACCGTCTCCACCATCGTCTCCGCCACCGTCTCCACCACCGTCTCCACCACCGTCTCCGCCACCGTCTCCGCCACCGTCTCCGCCACCGTCATCCTCCGGTTCCGGCGGAGGGGCACTCAAACGGACATGAACCATGGCATAGCCCGCCGACTCGAACTCATCGGAGCTCGTCAGGGTGAACTCCACTTCCGGCAGGTTTTTGTCGTCATTCTCCGGGATGACTGCCCGGGCCTGCATCTGTGACCCGATGCTGTAACCCTCGCCCGGGAGTAACTTGAGGACGATGTCCTCCGCGACTTCGTTCACGGGATCGTCAATGGCCTGTACCTCGATGTTAACGGTACGGGTTCCCCTCGGCATGCGCACCCGGTTTGCAATACTGACATAGTCAGACTGGTTGTTGGCCGTGCCGCTGATCGAAAGATTAACCTCAATTTCTGCACTAGCATCGTTTCGACTCAGAGTCATCCGGGTCGCTCCACCGCCCTCGGGTGCCTCCGGGTCTCCATTTAACGCCAATTCCAAAATCGGTATCGAATCTTGAATCAGGATCGAAGCGGTATTCTTGGGGTGACTGTTGTAAAGAGTGCTGTCGGATATGTGAACCATCACGTATTCGTCCCCTTCAGCCTCCGAATCCTCCTCGGCAGTGACACGGATTAGAGCGGATATGTCGCCGGCGCGAATCACCACCGAGCCGCTCAAAGGTTCATAATCCAATCCCTTGATGGCCGTACCAGAGACCAAATAATTCACGGTTAAATCCTCCAAATGATCGCCCGTACGGGAAACCAACAAGCGCGCCCTGTTGTCCCCGTCGTTCTGCTCCTCCTCCATTGCCACGGCGTCCACGGCGGCGATGCTGATCGCTGGAAATTCATTGTCGATGATGAGAATCTCCACTTCAATCGGCGCAGCCATCGAGAAGGTGTCATCCGGTGCCACCGTGATAACGAGGTTTTCGATTCCCTCAATGTACCGATCCTCGTTGGGCCGAATCATGATCAACCCCTTGGCCTGTCCCGCCGCAAATGTGAAGCGATCCGGGATCTCAACGTAGTCCAAATTGTTTTCCGCGTTGCCGGAAATGACATACGGAATCTCCAGCGCCTCACTGGTATCGCCAACGCGCACCAATTCCACGATGGCAACATCCCGACCGTTCTCGTTGGCAAACCCATCGATCAGTGTGACCGTTACCTCCGGCAATCCAGGGGGGTCGTTGTCCTCAATACCGAGGGTCAGTTTTCCGAATCGCCCGGGCATCCAGTCGTAGGTGGATTGATAATAATTCGTCTGCATGTTGATCGAGCCGGCGTACCAGCCCGGTGGGGTGATCTTCCCCATGCCCGGTATAATCCCCGGATTGATCCGGAGTATAATCTGCTCGATGCCCTCAGAAAGATCATCCTCCTCGACCTTCACCTCAATCTGCGCCTGGTTGAGCCCCGCTGGAAAATAAAACTTACCCTCGGCAATGTTCGTCTGCGCATAACCCGACAGAGTGTAGTCCGTCTCAAACTCAGCCGCGCCCTCAATGATAAAGTCCACCTCCAGCGGTTCCACCAGGCTCCCGGTGCGTGTTACTGTCAAAAATGTCGGCAGAGCCGCCCCCTCGGTGACCGTCGCCACGGATGAGTGGATGTCGATCTTAGGGATCTCCCCTGCGAGGAACAACAATTCGGCAGCATCCATGTCACTCATCACGAGAGGGTTTTCAAATCCTACCGGCTTTGCATTGTAGCCAAACAGGTTGGCGTTGAGTGCGTACGACTTGTTGCGCTCCACTCCCACGAGCATGAAATTTCCCTCCACATCGGTAAAGGCACGTAGAATGGGGCCGACCAGTTCGGCCTCGGGATCACCGGCAACAGCCTCCTGGGCAGCGACCTCAATATTCTCCACCGGGAGGCCAATGTCCGAGATAATCTTACCGGAAATCCGAAGCGTCCCCGGATTATCCACGGTCACAACAAGATATCGACTGGTGTGTCCACCCTTCATGTCGGTGACCTCGCAGCGTACGAGATACTCCCCCTCAAGAGCGAACGCGTGGGTAACCTCGGCCTCGTTGTAGGCGTAGTTGCCATCCCCAAAATCCCAGTAGTTGCCCAGCGGATCCCCGTCGGGGTCGGACGCCACAACCATGAAAGTGATGTCATCATCCTCATCCGCCGCCGTGGCTGAGGCAGATAATTCCACCGCGGGCGCCTGGTTGCCCTCGAACGCGCCGACATTCACAACGACATCAATCCATGGCACCTCTTCCCCATCCTCACTCTGCGCCACCGGCGTAATGTGAAGTCCTATGCTCTGCTCCACAAAAGTGCGGCCGATCATAAGCGGCGAATCCAGCACACCGCCTGAGCTGCCGGGCGACGCATCAAGCAGCATAGATAGCGACCCCGCACCTTGCATCAACAACTGGAGCCCGTTGCGGCTCCAGTGGTCGAGGAGCGGCGGAATATCCTTTTGCTCGCCCATCATGTCGACGAACGAGTCCCCGCCAGGCGACCACTGGTTTCGCTGGTTGGATACCCGGTATTGAAGCCAATATGTCCTGGCTTCATCCTGAGTGATACGCAGCGCGTGGATGCCCTCTTCGGTCAGACTCGGCACATCGTAGGCGTACAGCCGGATGGTTGTGCTGGAATCAATTTCCGCAATGGATGATTCCGGCAGCCACCCCAAAGTATGCTTGGCAACCGTGTTGAACTGGCGATTGCCGCCGCCCATCAGGCTCCACAGGTCGCCGTCGTAAACCCTCAACCCGGGACCGTAAATACTGTCCCTGCCGAGCAAGTCGACCAGGGAGTGGGGGATCGGAGGGTCCTCGGACATGGGATCCGGTTCAATTTTGTCGGGCGCAACCGTATTCCAGTAATCCGCCGACTGGGATGAACCGAGTAGGCCGGAAGCCAAGTTCCGGCAAATGGCCTCGACGTAATATCCCTTGATAAACATGCCGCCAGTGAAGCCAGACACGATCCAGTCCTGATACACCGGCCCCGTCAGGTCGCTGACAGCAATCAAGATCAAGTCATAGCCTGTCGTGTCATGACCTCTGGACTCAGCCAACTCAAAGGCCGAGTCCTTGATCAACGCCTGGCCTGTCTGCTCGTACCACAACTTGCTTCTGGGCAGCGTCAGAGTGGGAGTAATCGTTGTGGTAAAGGAAAGCGTCCCGTAGGAGGATTCCACAAAAAAGTCGTTCACCTCTTTCATGGTTCTCTCCAACACTTCGTTGCTGGGCGGCTCAGCCAAATCGTCGGCAAAATTGAGCCGGATAATCAGCACGTCCTTGTCGCCCTGCGCCGGGACCGCGTCCCACGCGGCCAGGTGTGCCTCGTCGCCCCGGCTGGGGTTGACGCCCGCCTCCGCGCCGAGGAGCCTGTAGCCGGGCCTACGAGCGTTTCCGAGGCTCGGCGGGGCGGAGAGATTGCCGCCGGCCGGAATGGATACATCGCCCTTGGCCAAGCGGAGGGGGGTGTCGGCGACAATCGTGCGCCAAGCGGTTGGCAACGATTCCGCCGGTGAACCGGCCTTGGCCTTGAGTTCAGACTTGGGAGCCGTTGGCCAGCCATCGGCCAATACCAGAGCCACCCAACCGATCACTACCGTGAGAGCAGCACTTAAGACGATTCTTTTCATTTTTCTGTGCTTTAAAGTCTTTTCAGCGGGCAGGTCAGGTCAGGTCAACCTGCGCTTAAGTCCGCCCATTATCAACCTACAAAAAATAGACAACAGCGCCCCGTCGTCCCTCCGGTTGCCAACTCTCTAAAGACAAACGGGTGCTGCGCCCCGTTACAGATTATTCCTGATAAACCGCACGGTAATAGCGGTTCCCCGCAGCCGGACCCAAGTCAATCACCACGGTGCCATCTTCCGGGATGGTCACCCTGGACAGACCCAGCCACTCGATCAGATTACCAGAAAACTCCAGATTGTAGGTTTCGCCAACCGCACCGGAGACCGACAGGCTGTATCCGGCCTCGCCGGTGACGATGCCCAACCTCGGTGGCTGCACGCTCGAGAGATAATCCAACAACGCGAAGCTGTTGAAACCCCGATCCTTGTCCTTGGTAAAGGAGCCCCCAAACACACTGCTGCCACCGGGCAACTCGGAGACGGAATAAACCGGGCCGTTGAGGCTTAACATACCCAGCTCATTGTTTGCCAGCGACCCGTCGCCGTTGATCAGCGTCACGTTGTCCTGAATGGTGCCGTCGTAATTCCCGAACGAACCGCCGACCAGGTAACGACCGTCCACGCGGCGGTAGATCGTCTGCACCGGGCCATTGAAACCGGATCCCACCATAAAATCGCGGCTCAACTTGCCGTTAAACCCAAGTCGCGCCAGGCGGCGGGATGACAAGCCTTCCACCGTCACGAACAGGCCACCGATCAGGATGCCGTCACGATCCACCGCCAGGGCGTGCACGGATGCGTTCGGGCCCACGCCGGGATCGAATGACTCATCGAGCGAGCCGTCGCGGTTGAGGCGGGCCACGTTGCTGCGTGCAACACCGTTGACCCGTGTGAACTCACCACCAATGACAATTTTGCCGTTGGGCTGCAATGCCACCGCGAATACGTCTCCCTCGATTGCCGGTGTCACAAAATCCCCGGCACGAGAGCCGTCCAGATTCAAGGCGGCCACCCCAGCGTCACCCACAGCGAGGATATGCCCCCAGCCAAGCGCGATGTCGAACACCGTGCCACCGACCCGGTTGCCCGGATCGAACGCCGCATCCACCTCCCCAGTGGCCGTAAGCCGGGCCAAGTGTGCGCGATCGATGCTATCGACCTGATTGAACAGGCCACCGATGTAAATTGAGCCGGCATCGTCCAGTTCCATGCTGAAGACGGTGTTGTTCGGGCCATCGCCCACGTCGAATGAGGCATCAAGCGCGCCGTTATTCTTAAGCCTCGCCAACCGGAGCGCCTCCAGTGCATTGACCTCGTCAAACTCACCCGCTAACAGCGCATTGTTGCCGGCATCCATGGCCACGGCATAAACCGGGGCGTTAGCCCCGTCACCCTTCGGTCCAGCCGGACCGTTGCGCAACTCGTTGTCGACAATGATGATCGTCGAGAAATTCGGCGGGATCACGACGCCCCCACCGGTGGCCCCGAAAATTCGGATGCGCAACGCCTCCGCACCCTCCTCCAGTTTGTCATCCAAAACCGGGATATCGAGGCTCTTGACCGATTCGCCGTCCCCGAAGACCAGCTTGCCAGTAATGCCCCGATAATCGTCGCCGGCAATGGCGGTCAGGTCAGAGGTCGAGTAGTCGAGTTCCACCAGGCCGGTGTAGCCATTGGTGCGCACCACGGTAACTGTGGCGAATCCGGCGGTTTCCTCCACACGGAAGGTGGGTTTCTCAAAGTAAAACTGGCCCGGCGCGAAATCGTTGTCGACGATATGCAATGCGGACTCATCGAGACCGAGGATCGCCTTGCCAATAACGTTGGTGAGCAGGAGCACGACACTCTCCATGCCCTCCACCTCGGTGTCGTCCAAGATCGGCACGTTCACGCTCCGGGTGATTTCGCCGTCGGCAAAATTCACCGTGTTGCTGACCATCTGGAAATCAATGACGGCCTCGGCGGTGCCGTTTGTTGCCGTCAGGAAAGCCACCGTGGTTTCACCGATGTTCGAACCGAGTCGATCCACCTGGATTCGGGCAAACCCGCTCTTGGCATCCTCGCCTATGCTGTAGGTCAGCGCGGAGAACGACAGGACACTGTCGTCGCTGACGATCTCGAGCAAGGCGCGGGACTGAAGCCCCTGCGTGCCGTCGGTGAAATCGCTCAACTGCAGATCGATGGTCTCATTGGGCTCGACATCCGAGTCATCGATGATGTCGATCTGCACATTTTGCAGCACCTCGCCCTCAGGGAAGGCCAGCAACTGGTCGATACTCTCGAAGTCCAACCCAGGCACGGCCGGTGTATCGCCGGCGGAGAGCAGCGTGTTAATGCGAACCTGTACCGCGCCGGACAGGCCGCCGCGCCGCACCACGCGTACCGTGGCATTGGTGCCGGTCTCACTAATCGAGTAAAACGGCTCCGCAAACTCAAGCGTGCCCTGCCCCTCGATGATGCCGCCGTGCAACTGCGTGAAGTATTCGCGCTCGAGCCCGTTGAAGAGCGTGAAGCCGCCGCCGATCAGGATCTTGTAGTTGGGCAGCACCGCGATATCGAGCACCGAGCCGTTGGCACCGGTGCCGAAGTTGATGCCGGTATCGACCGAGCCGTCCGGGTTCAGTCGAACGATGCCGCTGCGATTGAGATTGTTGAAGATGCTGAAGCTGCCGCCGACCAGAATCTTGCCGTCAGACTGGACGGCCATGGAGTACACCGAGCCGTTGGCGCCCGCGCCCACATTGAATGTGCCGTCAAGCGAACCGTCCGGCATGAGGCGTGCCACGCGGTTGCGAACCACGCCGTTGACCTCCGTAAAGAAACCACCAACTAGAATTCGGCCGTCCTCCTGCACCTCGACCAGTCGCACTGAGTCGTTGAACCCGACGCCCGGGTTGAACGATTCGTCGATGCTGCCATCGGCGTTCAACCGCGCGATACCGCGCAGCGGTACACCGTTGAAGTGGGCGAAGTCGCCGACCACCACAACCCGTCCGTCCGGCTGAATGGCAAAGGCGTTGACGACGAGGTCCGCGCCAGTGCCGATGTCAAAACCCTGATCCAAGCTGCCGTCGCTGTTCAGCCGGGCAAAGCGACTACGGTTGTAGCCGTTGTACGAGGCGAAGTCGCCACCGATGAGCACTTTGCCGTCGGGCTGCAGCACCACGGCCTGTACCGGGTTGTCCGCGCCGCCGCCGGGGTTGAACGTGCCGTCGAGAGACCCGTCGTAGTTCAACCGGGCGATGCGGTTCCGGTTCTCGCCGTTCACCGAGGTGAAGAAACCGGCCAGGATGGCGCGGCCATCCGGCTGGATGGCGATGGCGCGAACAGAGTCGTTCACCCCTTGGCCAAGCGCAAAGGCGGAGTCGATTGTCCCGTCTGCGTTCAGCCGTGCCAAACGGTCACGGAACAAGCCGTTCACCTGCGTGAAGTCGCCGCCGATCATGAACTTGTCGTCCGGTAACAGCGCGACCACATTGACAAAGTCGTTAGCGCCAGCGCCGGGGTTGAAGGCGGTGTCCACCGAGCCGGCCGGCTCGTTGACGGACTCGTCGTCGATCACCGTGAGGGTGGCCATGTTCGGCGTGCCGAGGATGGCCTTCTCCCAGCGGCCGCGATTGGGCAGCGGGTCGGTCAGGGCGACCGAGATGGTCTCCGCCCCCTCGACCACGTCGTCATTGAGGATGGCCACCGTGAACGTGGCGCTGGTCTGTCCCGACGCGAACTCGAGCACACCGGCGTTGGCCAGGTAGTCCGCGCCGGCCACGGCGCTGCCATTGAACACCTCGTAGCGCACGCTGACCTCCTCAGCCACACCGGCCAGGCGCTCGACCGTCACCACAAACGACCCGCCGTTCTCGTTGACGTAAAAGTCGGATGCCGTGAAGGCCAGCTGGCCGAAGAAATCATCATTCCCGATCGTCAACGAAGCCAGGCGCCGGCCCAGCACCGGCTGTTTGCCGGGCGCGCCGGTCGGGCTTTGCAGCTCGAGAACCAGCTCCCGATCCGCCGCCACCGTGGTATTGTCGACCAGATTCACCGAGATGACCTTCACACCAGTCTCGCCGTCGGCCCAGGTGACCGTCCCGGCTGCGCCAGTGTAGTTCACGCCTTCCTCGGCCGTGCTGTCGGCGGTGGGGGCGTAGCTGACGGACACCTCACCCACGCTGCCGCCGATGCGACGAATGGCCAACTGCGTTGTGCCGGCCGACTCGGCAGCCTCGAACTTCGTGCCGACCCACTCGATCTTGCCAGAGGCGTAGTCGTTGTCGACGATCCTCACGGTAGCCACGCCGGAGCCGAAGCCGCCGCCGATGATGGCCCCGCCGGATGGGTGGGAGAGCTGCACGAGCAACACCTCGTCCGGCTCACTCTGCGTGTCGTCATGAACCGGGATGACGATTTCCCGGGAGTGTTCACCCGGGCCGAACGTGAGGGTCCCCTGAACGGCGGTGAAATCCGGGGTAGCACTGCCGGACTCGGCCAGGCCCAGGCCGTCGAGCTTGAGTCCGAGATTCTGCAACTGCCTCTCGGTGGTTGCGATGGCCGTGTACGCGACGGCCACCTCGCCGGTGTCGCCCTGCACGCGTTCGACCGTTATGGACAGAGTCTTGGCGTGCTCATCCACGGCGTACTCCTCCCGGTCGAGCCGGAAGACACCGTGATAGAAATCGTTGTCCACGACCGAGACGCTGCTCAGCCCGCGGCCCAGCGCCGGGGCGGTCATGATGCGCTCGCCGCCGAGGAAGAGGTTGCCCAGCGGACGGAGCAACTGCAGCTCGAGCGACTCGTTGCCCTCGACCAGGTCATCCTCATTGATCGTGAGGGTCAGATTGTTCTCGTCGGTGAACCAGAGCCGACCGGTATTGTCGGGAGAACCCTCGTTATTGAGGCCCACGTAGGCGTCGCTCTTCATCCAGCCGCCGCCGTTGAATGCGTTGGTACTGTACTTCCAGTACATGGACGGCCAGAACACCTCGGTCAGCAGGTTGGAATAGTCGTCATCCCCCCTGGCCAAGCCGCTGCCACTAAGCAGGTCGGGGCTGACAACGCGGGCCAGCGCGCCGCCCAGTCGCCCATTGGTGCGCTCCATCTGGATGAACAACTCCCCAATATTCTCGTCGCCACTGTAGCCGGAACGAGTCAACTCAATGTTGCCCGGGCCGGGAGTCTCGCCGCCAACCAAGCGCGTCATATTCCACTGGTTGCGGATCGAGTCGCGAGTGTAACCGCCGCCGACCTTGTTGAACGACCCGCCGATGATCAGGTGGCCGTTGGCATCGAGTGCCATGTCCTGCACGTGGTTAACCGGGTCGTTCAGGCCGCCGCGAATCAGGCCGGCAAACTGGTTGTAGGCGGTGTCCATGAACGTGGTGTTGAGCACGCCGTTGCCGTAGAGACGGGCCACGCCAAAGCGGCGGGTGCCGTTGAACGACGTGAAGAGACCGCCGAGATAGACGCCGCCGTCCTGCGCCAGGGTGATGCTGTACACCGGTCCGTCGGTGCCGGTGCCGATGTCGAAGCTCTCGTCCACCGAGCCGTCCGGGTTCAGCCGGGCAATGCCGTTGCGGGGAATCAGGTTCACATGGCTGAAGGCACCAGCAATTAAAATCCCACCGTCCGGCTGGATGGCCACGGCATAAACCGTGTCGTCCGCGCCGTGCACCGACTCGAAGGTCGGGTCGATGGCGCCGTTGGGCAGCAGCCTGGCCAGGCGGCTCCGGTGGAATTCGCCGAGATTTTCGAACCCGCCGCCAACGAGGATAGCGCCGTCGGGTTGCACGGCCATGGCGTAGACCGGGCCGTCGAGTTCCTCCTCCATCACAAACGAGCCGTCCAGTTGGCCGTCCTTGGCCAAGCGGGCGATGTATTTGCGATTGGTATTGGCCACGGTGGTGAACTCGCCGCCGATCAGCACCTTGCCGTCGATCTGCGACACAACATCGCGCACAGCGGCATTGGCCCCGGTGCCGGGATCGAAAGTGGCATCGATCGAGCCGTCATCATTGATCCGGGCGATTGAGTAGCGCACCGTGCTGTTGTACGAGGTGAAGCCGCCGCCAATCAGCGCCTTGCCGCTGGGCAGCGCAACGATGCTGCTGATGTAGTCATCGGCGCCGGTGCCGACCACGTAACCGGCATCGAGCGCCCCGTTGATATCGAGCCGGGCCAGTCGGTTCCGCACCACCGTGTTGAACGCGGTGAAATCGCCACCGACGAGGATGCTGCCATCCGATTGGACGGCGACGGCATGCACATCATCGTTGGCACCCGGTGCGCTGTTGAGCGGTGGGGAGGTGAACAGATGGTAGTCGGGATTGAACTTGCGATCCGACGAGCCGGCCGGCTGCTCGGAGGGCAGGTTAAAGAGCGGGTTTGGGACTGTGGCTTGCTGTCCCGTTGCCGGGTCGACGACGGTGATCGTCGGCGGCTCGATCGGATGATCCACCAGGTCGTCATCGCTCATGATGGTGACCTTGGCGTAATACTGACCCGCCACACCGTTCCCCAACCACCAATAGGGATCATTGCCAATATACGCAAATGCATTTAGATCTGCACGAATATCAGGGGTCGGGTTGAACAGGTAAACGAACATGTCCTCATTGAACTCCACCTCCTTGTCGTTCAAGATCGGGATGGAAAACTCTTGGTAGTAGGAGCCCGGCGGGAATGTCAGGGTGCCCCGGAGCGGCGTAAAATCCTGTGCAGGGATCGGATATTCGGAACCCGCCTCAAGCCCCACCTTGGCCAGTTCACTCTCCCAGAAGAAAGGGATGTATGGGTCAATGTAATACTGCCCCACCTCCATTGATGTCGCTGGAGCATTCCAAATCCCTTTCAAGCCTGTACCTGTGTTTCCTCCACCCGGGGAAAGGGCATAAGTCGGCCCGACGAGATAATCGACTGTACAGGTTTGAGTTGGATCCAGCGAGCCCCTGTTCACTCGAAGTGTAACAAATCCCTCGCTTTCCTTCACACGGTACTTGGCCCTGTAGAAGTGGAAACCGACTAAATCCAAAGGCCTCTTATCCATGAGGTATTGGCGGTTGATTCTTACTTGAGCGGTGATCTCGTGACGCTTTTGGCCGTTCTTGTTCGAGAGGAACGGCCGGATATGGCCCGGCTCCCCCACGGCCGAACGGATGTTGAACACTCTCACGTTCAAGGCGACTGAAGGAACGGTCACCGTAGTGACGGCGCCGGTGAGGGGATCGAACTCCAACTGGTCGAAATCGCCACCGGGCAGGATCGGAATCACCAACTGGGCGCTCAACTGCTGATCCTCCATGATGACGGTCCCCTGTTTGCTGACATAATGCTCGCCGGCTCGGGCGGTGTCGTCGGTGGTGGCGTAGTCGAAGGCGATCTTGCCGCGGGAACCCTTCACGCGGGTCACCGTCACCGCGGCCCCCATGTGTGGCCCGCCGATGCGATGTTCCTGGCCCGAGACATGGTGCAGATTGTCGGAACTGATCTTGTTCGTGGTGCCCCAGTACCATGGAGCGGTGGTATAGGCAGCGTTCGGGTTGGCGGCATCCGCGTCCCACGGCGGGATGCCGTCGTTCTCGCTGACGTAATAAAGGGCCTTGCGGTCGTTCCAATCCACGTCGCCCACCACGTCCGGGTCGGTGAAGTTTTCGCCATCCCAAGTGCGCTTGCCGGCGCTGGACTGGTCTCGCCAGTTGGTCTCGTCGTTCCACTGCGTGAACACGATGGTGCCGGCCTCGAAATCCCGTATATTCGCGCGGGCGGAACGGATGTTGCCGAGGTTGGCGCCCTGGATCGAAGTGATGGCGACCTCAAAAAACTCATCGCCCTCATCAAGGTCATCGTCTGTGATCACAAGGCTGATGACCTTCTTGGTTTCATTCGGCTTGAAGGTAAGCTTTGTCGTGACCTGACCCTCGGCGTTTGGCTGGATACGCACATCTGACCCGACCTCGGCGGTCTTCCCCACCAGGCCAAACTCGACCGTCGATTCGCGATCCATGTCGCCGGTGCGTTTCAGAGTCAACTGAACCACGCCGTCGGTCTCGTAAAAGTCGTACTCCGCTGCCCCAAACTCCACGCGGCTGCGAAGGGTGTCCCGATCAGCGTCAACAATTTTAACCTCGCCAACCGATTCCCCAGAAATATAAACCGACCCCTTGGGAGACGGATTCAAGAGTCGCACAAAAAACGTCTCCTCCCCCTCCTGGTGGGTGTCGTCTATGATGGGCAGTTTCAAGAGGTGCCGGTTCACCCCCTTGCCAAAAACAATGGTTCCGTTGCGGGGCATGTAATCCCGCAGCAGACTGGTGGAAACGGCGGTGCCGTCCTCGGTGCGGTAATCGATCGAGACCTCCTGGTCCTGGGGGCCCATCCGGTTCACCACCATGAGCGCTTGGCCATCCTGGCTGCTTTCACGGACATAGACATACACCGCCTCGAAACTAACTGCCGCATCGTCGCTGACGAGCGTCAGCAGGGCAGCCGTCTGCGTCCCCGGCAGGGCTCCCGCAAAGCCGGACAGCTCCAGGTTGATCAACCTGTCGTTCTCGGCCACGGAATCGTCCACGATATATAGGATCGGACTTCCGGAATCATCGACAAGTGGCCGCTCATCGCCCAATTCATCCGGGGCGAGGTAACGAACCGAGATTGCCTTGAACACCTCGCCGGCGTCAAACGCCACGGGCAGGTTGTCTATCGCGAGGAAATCCTCACCTTCAACCGCCTCTTCGGATGAAGCCGTCAGGTTCACCGTGGCCTCGCTGGTGATACCACCGTTACGCCGAAGCAGGATCGTATCTGCCTCCCGGTTCTCGTTGACGATGAACGAGGTCTCCGCAAAGCGAATGGTTCCATCATCGTAATTGAACCCGCCATAAACCCGTGCCAGGCGCAGGCGCAGTTCGCCGTCAAACTCCTCGAACTGGCCGGCCAGTATAATCCGGAAGTCGTTTTGAACCACGGCATCCAGGATGGCGCCGTCGGCCCCGCTGCCGAAGTTGATGGTGGTGTCCAGTTCACCGTTCGGAGTCAGGCGCACGACCCGGTTGTGCGTCTTGCCGTGAAACTGGGTGAATGTTCCGCCGACGATAATCGAACCGTCCGGCTGGATGCCCAACGCCCTGATTTCTCCGTTGGGGCCGTATTCCAAGTCGGCCAACGCGATGGCGGCGTCCGGCTGGAACGTGGTGTCCACGCTGCCATCCCGTTTTAGGCGCATAACCCCGCGATAGGTCAGCACGTTCCCGTCCGCGTCATGGGTGGCCGCGAAACTCCCGGCCACCAGGATACGGCCATCCTCGAGTACCTCGACCCGGTTGATCCAACTCGAGGCGATGTCCACCTTCGGCAGGGCCTCGGCGAAGGACCGGTCGAGCGACCCATCCAGTTGCAGCCGGGCCACGCCCGGCACCTGCATACCGTCAAACAGGAGGAATCGGCCGCCGATGACCACGCGGTCATCCGCCTGCACCGACACCGATTTTATAGCGCCGTTCGGGCCGAAACCCGGGTTGAACGTCCCGTCTAGCGACCCATCCGGATTCAGCCGGGCGATGTTGGCGCGCGCGATGCCGTCGAACGCCCCGAACTCACCCACGACGATGATGCGGCCAAGAGAGTCCACGGCGATATCGTTAACCTCTCCGTTCGCACCGGAGCCGAGGTTGAACGTCTCGTCCACCGCACCGTCGAGGTTGACGCGCACGAGGTGGTTGTAATTCTGACTGTCGTACGTGGTGAACTCGCCGCCGACGAGCAGGAAATCGCCCTGGTGCAGCTTGACTACGTTCACCCCCTCATTCAAACCGTCGCCGGTGTTGAACACCCTGTCCACCGCGCCGTTGGGCTTCAACCGGGTCAAACGGCTGACCGGGCCGTTGTTGAAGTTGGAGAAATTGCCAGCCACGATCATCGAGCCGTTCGGCATCAGTTCAACGTCCCGGATGGTCCCGTTGGCCCCGAGGCCGGCCGCGAACGCCACGTCCATCGAGCCGGACGGCGCATTGGACGCCTCGTTGTCCACGATGGTGACCACCGCGCCGGCATTGCCGCCCAGCGCAGCGCCGCCCACCACGTTGTCGAGGCTGACGAGAAAATCCTCGTTGTTCTCCAGCGCGCCGTCGTCGGCCAGGCTGATGATGAACTGTTTGCTGAAGTCCTCCTGCCCGAACTCGAGCGTGCCGGCGGCCGCCTTGTAGTCGGCCAACTCACCGGTCGAGACCGCCGAGCGGTCCGTCGTCAGATAACCGACCGTCTGTGTGCCGGACTTGCCGTCTTTGCGAATCACGGAAACCCTCAACTGACCGCCGTTCTCGTTGACAAAATACTCAGCCTTCGACAGTTCGATCACGCCATATTGGTCGTCGTTGACGATAGTCACCACGGACTTGTCGGTGGCACCCACAATCACGCCGACCGGGTCGAACAACTGCGCCTCGAACAGCTCATCCAGTTCCACTTCCTCGTCGTCCACCAGCGGGACGGTGATGGTCCGGTCGCCGACGTCGCCGTCCTCCCATGAGAGCGTGCCGGACACGGCGGTGTAGTCGTCGCCGAGGCCGGCCGCGTTGTCGCCCACGAATGGCAGCACCTCGTAGCTCACGGTCACCTTGCCCCGGCTACCGGAGGTTCGCCGCACGGTCAGCACGGCCTCGCCGTCGCCCTCCGACACGGAAAACGCGGCGGCTGTAAAGTCGATCTTCCCGGACTTCAGGTCGTTGTCCACAATCAGCATCTTGGCCAATGTCTCCTCCGGCACTGCTGAGAGACCGGCGCCGCCCCTCGGGTTGGCCAGGCGGAGGGTCACAAACTCGTCGCCCTCCTGGAATTCATCGTCCATGACCCGGACGTAAAAGGTCTTTTGCGACTGGCCGGAGCCAAACACGAGGGTGCCCTTCTGGGCCCGATAGTCGGCCCCCTCCTGTGCGGTGTCGTCACCAGTGGAGTAGTCCACCGACACCCCGCCGTTGACGCCGTCAAAGCGCTCGACCGTGATGCGGGCGCGCCGGCCGTCCTCGTTCACCACAAACTCCGGCTTGAGAAAGCGGAAATTGCCGGGGCTGAAATCGTCGTCCAATATGCTCAGATGAGCCTGTTTCCTTCCCAGGCCAAGGCCAAGCGGGATGATCTCGCCGTTCAGGTCCACAACCCCCTGTGGGTTGGCCAGACTCAACCGCAACACCTCGTTGCCCTCGATATCCGCATCGGACACAAGTTGAACCTGCTGCGACATCCACCCCAGCGAGCTGTCACTGAGCATCCAGCCGTTTCCATCAAACCCAAAACCGGCACCCAACAGGCTCGGTGTCGCCAGGTTCGACTGGGGAGCGCGACCCGGAGCATCCGAATACCCAAACTCCATCAAATCAAAATAAGTGGTCGATGGACCCGGAAAATCGGCAATAGGATCGAAATAAGATCCTCCAATGTGGAAGCCCATATCACTCATCGAGGGCCACGTGGCCAATTGGTTCATGTGCACAAAATCAAAATCGTTGGGAATGTCAGGGTCAGCGAAATCTTCCTCAGTCCCGCCACTAGCGATGCCCTTGGACTCGGCGGACACATCGGTCTGGAACGTGACCAGTGCCGTCCCGAGGGCGCCGTTCTTCCGCTTGATTGAAACGCCGCCAATCGTATTCCTTTCATCCGTTGAGTAAGTTGTCTCCGGAAACTCAACACTGCCCGGCCCCCAGGTCTGGCCGCCCCTAATCTTGGCAATGTTTGCGCAGGTAACGATACCGTCGCGTCCGAAGCCGCCGCCCACCTCGTTGAATTGTCCGCCGATCAGGATGCTGCCGTCGTTCGAGTTCATGGCCACGGCGTTCACGGTTCGTTCCGGATCAGTACTTAACTCCTTCGGCAGACCGGCAAACTGGTTGAAGGCGGTGTCCATGAAACTGGTGTCCACTGTGCCATCCGGGTTGATGCGGGCGACCCCCATGCGGCGGGTGCCATTGTACTCGGTGAAGGAACCGCCGATCACCACGCGGTACATGGGCGGGAAATTGTCCTTAATGTAGTCGCGATAGTAGTCCGGTATGATGCCGCCGGTGTCGAGCAGGGACTTGATGTAGTCGACCTCCCCCTTGTAATCGGGATCGGCCAGGTCGATGAGTTCATTGATCCGCTCCTGGAAAACCTCATCGGCGCCGGCCATGTCAAAGGTCGGCTCGGCCACCACGTTCACGGAGGAGTCAACGAACAGGCTCAACACCGGCCCGTCCACACCGATGCCAGGGTTGAACGCCAGATCCACCTCGCCGTTATTTTTCAACCGAGCGATGTTCTTGCGGGGATACACTCCCACCTCGGTGAAGTTGCCCCCGATGACAATCGAGCCGTCCCAGTCCACGTCCAGAGCATAGACCTCGCCGTCCACGCCGTTGCCGGGCGAAAATGCGGGGTCAACTTTTCCGGTGGTACCGTTAAGCACGGCAATGGACGGGGTGAACGTGTCGCCCACGAACAGGAAGTCGCCGCCGATGATGATGCGTCCGTCCGGCATGCGATCCACGGCGTAGATCGGCCCGTCGGTGCCCTCGCCAATGTCAAACAGCACGTCCAGCGACCCATCGGTGTTCAGGCGGGCCACGGAGTTTCGGGGCTTGGCATCGACCTGGTCGAAATCTCCAACGATGACGATCTTGTTGTCGAGCTGAACCATGACATCGAGCACCTCGCCGTTCACGCCCAGTCCGGGATCAAACGCCTCGTCCACCGAGCCGTCGTAATTCAAGCGGACCACGCCACGCCGGGACTTGCCGTTGAACGCGGTGAACCCGCCCCCGAGCACCGGGCGGGCGATCAGGCTGGAGTCAAAGCCGCCCGGCAGATCCTCGTTCACGTAGCTGATATCGACCGCGTTGACAAAGCCGTTGGCCCCCATGCCGGGCTCGAAAGTGGGATCGAGACCGCCCAACTGGTCGACGCGCGCGACCCGGTTGCGGGCGGTCGAGTTGACCGAGGTGAAATCCCCCACCACGTAAACCTTCTCCTCGCGCAGCGCAGTGGCTGGATCGGCCGCCTTGGACTGGACGGCGATGTCGTACACGTCATTGTTGGCTATGGGAACAAAATCGGGCTGGCCTTTCCCTGCCGATTCATCATCGTTGATGATGGTAATGGTGGTCCAGTACTGCACCCCGAGATCCGCCCCCGGCTTGTAGATCTTTTTCTCCACATCCGGCTCGTCTGGGTCATCCGGGTCGCCGCCACCCGCACCGCCGTCACCGGTATCGGCCGTCTCCTCCTCATCCTGGGCAAAATCCTCATAGTTCGGCTGGACGTTATACAGGATGATAACGAGATCCTCGTTGAACTCGGCCATGTCGTCGTCAATAAGCTGGATTTCGATAAGCTTTGGTCTCTCATCCCCAGCCCCCCAAGTCAGTTTGCCTGTCGTGACATGAAAGTCGCGCATGACATCCCCCATATACATGGGAAGATTGAAGGAAGGGTTGAACACTCGACCGCCGGTAGGCGTGCCAACGTCCGAGCCGGGATTCAGGATTATTTGAGGCAGACTAGCGCGATCGTGGCGGCGTTGCCCTTGGCCTCCCTGGTCAGTTGAAAAAAGCCCAAACCCAAGAAATCTGCTCGTCAGCGCAGACGGCCTGATTCTTGGTTCATCCCCTGGTGAAAAACCATTCTCAAATTTATCCCGGTCATCTCCTTGGGTCCACAGGTTTGGGGGATTTTTCATCACCTTGTTAGTCCATTCCTCACGGGCGTCATCAACGCGGAATCCACGGTTTGGGCCGACCATATAGCCAACCTCGACCGCCCTCTCCAGGGGATAGGCTCTTTCGACTGGAATCTCCAATGTAGCAGCTCCCGAATCGAAATCGGCCTGCGTTTTCAATCCCATATCTTCGCCAAACACATACCGGGCCCGTGTGAAGCGGAAGCCTTGGCGAATCATCTCTGGATCATCCAAATCCGGCCAACTCGGGTCGCCAGTATCGGGATCGCCCTCCCAAATCTTGTCCACGGCCGGGCCGGTGGTGTCATTGATGCGCAGCGTGGCGCGGAACAAATCCTCATGCAAAACCGGCTTCACGGTTTCCGGCTCGTCCTCCACGGCCCTCGGGTTGGAGAGCACCATTTCCGCCATGGAAAACGGGAATACCTCTCCGTCACGATTAGGAACCAACATCACCTCGAATGTGGCACTCATCTGGAAATCCCGAAAGACCAGCGTACCGCTGGCAGGCATAAAATCGGCACCCTCCTGCGCCGGGACGCCTGGGACATTCTTGGATTCCAGTCTCCCACCTACGTCGCCCCCGGTGTTTCCATCATCGGGGATTCTGCGCCAGAATCTTACGCCTCCAATCTCTAATGGAGACAAGTCGCCTCCACCGCGCACTTCATAATCAACTGCCACCGAGCCCGTGGCGCCCAGACCACGCGTCACCACGATCGTGGCAATACCGTCGGTCTCCGAGGTGATGAAAGCCTCGGTGGCAAAACGTAATTCTCCGGACTCGTTGCCGCCGATGACGATAGTGGATGCCCCCAACTTCCCAACCACAAGACCGCCAGTCGGGTTCCGCAGTGTCAGGTGAATCGTCTCATCCCCCTCGAGATCAGGATCGTTCGTAATGTCAACGGTGAAGGTCTTTGTGCCAATATCCCCATCAGCCCATGCCAGGGTGCCGCTTGTGCCGGTGAAGTCGTTTAAGTTGGCTGAACCGGCCACGATGGTGTAATCGACGGTGACATCCCCCGTGCCGCCGCGGGTGCGGTTGACCCTCACGACGACCTGCGTCTCGGTCTCGTCCACGGGATAGGTGCTTAAGGAAAACTGGGCGACACCGCCGCCCTCCGCAATCACCGACGGGGCCAAGACCAATCCACCCAGCAACAGGAAAAGGCCGCCCAACCAACCACGGTGCCGGTTTAGCACTGCTGCTTTTCCTTCAATTATTCTCATTTGCATGCAACAAAGATTTTTTTCTATTCACCCCGTCACGGGGCCACGGCGCGGTAATAGGCCGCACCCTCTGACGTGTTCACACTACCCGGCAAATCCGCCACCCCGCTGGAGTCGACAATCACCGACCCCGCCGGCTCCCACGCGACCAAGTCGCTGGAAACCTGCACATCGTAACGGTGGCCCGAGCGTCCCCATATCCGGATGCGATGCTGATCCCCAACCGAGATCAATCCGATGGTTCCCCCCAAACTCAACGGGAGGTTGACGTTGTCCAACCAGGCGGTATCCGCGCCCTGGCTGTTGGCGAAATCCTTCTGATAGCGCCACTCCAACTCGTGGGTACCGCTGGTGATGCCAAACTCGTACTCGTTCCAGTCCACCAGTCCGGACCATTCCTGAATCACGCGGCCATCGATAAGAAACACCAGTTTGTCCCAGCTTTCCTCGGAATCGACACGTGAGGAGAACGAACCGGTCCCGCCGGAGAAGACAGCCTGAACCTTAATGGAGCTGGCCTGCTGATCGCTGACGTCGCCCGACTGCAGGGCGAACTCCCCGGCGGCAACCACATCCTGCTGGATAAACCAGGCGGTTTCGCCGGACTGCCATGGCAGGCGGCCAAGCGCGCCACTCTCAAAATCGTCGGCCAAGCGGCGCGGGCCGAAGGTGGCCTGCACAGTGGTCCCGCCGGTGATGACGAGGTCGAGCGGGTTTTCCAGCGAACTGATCGAGCCCTGCCACCCGTAAAACTCGTTGCCCTCATCCGGCTTGGCAAGGATCTGCACCTCGGCATCCTGCGCGTAGAGCGCATAGAGTCCTTGCTCCTCGCTCCCGAACGGAAGCCGAGGACTTGGCACCTCGCCGCCGGAACCTGACGTGACGCTCAACTCGTGCACCGCTGTGGAAGCAAATTCGGAGACGATGGCCAGTTCGCCACGCATATCGCCAAAACCGTCGGCCGCCACCATGAGGGTCATACCCTTTTTCAATGCCTGGGTGATGCGACTGTAGCCGGGGTTGTCTTCCAGCTCGGCCAAGGCCGGGTCGTCGTCGTTTGAAGTGACCAGGCGCAACCTGTTCACTCGTGTGCCGACGTAAGCTCCCATGACCGTGTCAATCCTGGTGTTGACTGTACCAACACTAAGTAGCCCATCGTACGGGGCGGTGAACACCCACCATACCGAGCCGCCACCCTCGTTGCCGGCGTGCTCCGGCTCACCGGTCTCGCGGTTTGCCTTGTCAGTATTCACCGGCTGCGATGTCCAGACCGGGTGGAACACCTCCACCTCCGCCCCCCTGGCCGGCGGCTTGGTCATCACCAATACGCGGCTGTTAAACTCGAACACCTCGTAGCCGGACGCATCCACCACGCGGCCGTTGACCTTGACGACGATTTCCTCCACGTCGGCGATCGGCTGGCTCAGGGCGAACTGGGTCTGCAACCCGTCGGCCGTCAGGCGGTCACGGTTCATCTGTGTGGCGTTTGAAAAATGGTCGTTCGGCACGTCGGGCGCGCGGTAGTCGAGCTCCATCCGGAACGGCTTGGAGACGTTGCTGGAGTAATCGATGGCGAACACCTCGATCCTGTTGAGACCCTCCGAGAGGACCACCGGGATACTCCACTCCTCGGCACCCACGGCGGTGACACCGATGCCGTTATTGACCCGCACCGACACCTCCCAAATCCCGGACGAGTTCGGTGAGGGATCGATCGCGCTGCCGATCAGTTCGACACGTTTTTCCGTGGTGACCAGGCCGTTCGGCGGGCTGGTGACCGTGACGTACGGCGGGTTGATGTCCGGCTGGCCGTTCACCTCGGCGCGCAGCCGGATGTAGCCCAAGTCGTCACTTTCCAGGCTTGCCACCACGATCCGGTATGTCTTGCCCTTTTTGCCCTCGAACTGCACAAAGTCTGGTCTCAACCCGTCAAGCGGCAAGTTGCTCGCCAGTTCCACCAGACTCCCGAGAGAGGTTCCGTAGTAGACCGACACCACGCCGTCGATGTCACTGCCGGATATGTCCACGTGCAGGGTACCCGACTCGGACGGCGACCAGTTCCACCAGAGCGATCTGCCCGGCGCCGAACTCAGAGCATGCTTGGGCTCCCCGGCCTCCATAGTGGCGAAGGTATTGAACGCCTCCACCACGCCGCCGACCGGCGCGAGCTTGGCGGCATCGGCAAAATTGTCATTCTCCGGTATCGGCACGATGTCGTACTTGACCACGCGCAGATAATCCTCCTTGTCCGGGGCAGTCACCACGAGCGTGAGTCGCATTTTGCGGGGTTCCTCCGGCAGCGGCAGGAGGTACGAGTATACATTGTCCTTGCCCTGCACATCGGGAGAGTCGCCTTCGTTGTTGAAGTACAACTCGCTGCCGTCGTCGAGAATGCCAATCACCACAGCATCGACCACCGGCGCGCCATCGTTGACTGTGACAAAAATCTGCTGATCGGTGTCGGCCAACAGCACCGACCCGTAGCCGGGCTTGATGGAAACCTCCATGTTGCCGTCCGGCAAACCGGAGGCACTGCCCATGCCATCCACTGCCTTGAACGCATTGATACGCCCACCCGTCACCGTGGTATCCGTCAGCGACGGCAGTGGATCGACTGCAGCCAGAATTTTCTCGCGCAACCGAAGTACGGACCAGTTCGGCTGCAAGGAACGCATCAGGGCCATGACACCGGCCACGTGGGGCGTGGCCATGCTGGTTCCGTCGTACACATCATAGGCATCATCCGCCGATGCCACCGATGAATAAATGGTTACCGCCGGGCCGGCCAAGTGGGCAGTTGTTTTGCCGTAGTTGGAAAAACTGGCCAGGTTATCGTTTCGATCAGTCCCCGCCACGGCGATGATGCATTCCAAATCGTAAGAGGCCGGGAAAAACGGCATCACATCGTTGTCGATGGCGTCGTTGCCGGTACCAGCTGAAATGATAATTCCCGCATCACCCGCCGCTGATAACGAATCGTACATGGCTTGGGAAAAACCGTACCCACCCAAACTCAGGTTAAACACATGTGCCATGTTCTTGGCGGCATAATCGACTCCCCCCACAATGGATGCCACACTGCTGCCGAACCCACCCAGAACCTTGACGGCCATCAACCTTACATTCCACGCTACACCCACGTGCGGATGCCCGTTGCCGGCCTCGGCCCCGATGGTGCCGGCCACGTGGGTCCCGTGGCCGTTGGTATCCATCGGGTCACCGTCGTTGCCGACGGTGTCTGCACCGTAAATATTATCCACATAACCGTCGAGATCGTCGTCCAATCCGTTATTGGGCACCTCATCCTCATTGACCCACATCTGATTCACCAAGTCCTGATGGGTGTAGCGTACGCCGGTGTCGAGCACGGCGACAATGGTGTTGCGAGAGCCGACGGTGATGTCCCACGCCTCGGGGGCGTCGATGTCGGCATTGTCCGTGCCGCCGTTCTGCCCCTGATTGTTCAGGCCCCAGAGCGTGCCGTCGGTGAACGCCGTGTCATCTGTCACCCGGTTGATAGAACGGTAAAAGTCCGGCTCGACGTAGTGGAACAAGCCGGTGTCGCGCGCTTGGCCAAGCTTGGCCTGCAGCGCGGCGGCCAAATCACCGGGAGCCATCTCGCGGGCCTTGGCCAAGCGCTTGGCTGAGTAGCCAAGGTTCACCAGACCGGGAACGATCCCGTAAGTGCGGAGCACGACCAAGTCGAGCTTGGCCAAGCGGGCATCGAGTTGCCCCATGTCCTTCGGGTTGTTGAGCCGGGCCATGAACTGGGTCGGCATGACCTTGTACCCGTCCAGCATCACCCAGAACGGCAGGCCGTCCACGTCCGGGCCAAGCGCCTGGCCGGGTCTTGCGGCATGCAGTTGCCCCCCCAGCGCCAGCGCCAGCAGCACCGTCCAAAAGTTGATCCAACGTTTCGTCATTCGTGTCAAAATTTCACCGGAACCCATTGGCTCCATTCATTGTTGCCATACCAAATCAACTGCGCCCTGTTTCTACTGAACAAACACCACGCGATAAAACCGACGATCGGTCTTGCGCGACAGGAGATCGGTGTAAGTGATCCGTTTCACAATCAATCCATCATAAAAATATTCCTTGAGCAACTGCCATTTGGCCTGCTCGACGTCACCCTTGTACTCCATACGATACAGGCTGCCCGGGATTCCCATCCACTCGAGTGCCACCTTGTTGCCCCCGGCTCGCGTCACGGCGGTGATGTCCGGCAGGCCGCCGCCGAACGGCGTTAGGTCAAACCCGTTGGCCGTGCCGTCGTCGTCGGTGTCGAACAAAATGCTCTGGCGGAAGGAGCGGTTCACGAGGATTGTCTTGTCCAGCGGCGCGAGATAGAGCGGCATGGAGCTGTTATGACCGGGGAACTCCTTCACCCAGCGCAGCCGTCCGTCGTACAGGTTGTCAAGTAGCTCGGCCGGCACGTTGGCAGCGGCGAAGTAAACCGTGTAACCCTCCTCGATGGCCATCACCGGCATGGAGTTTTCGCCAATGTCGTCCTCCTCCAGACCAATGAACTCGAGGTAGTCGATGTATACTGCATTGCCCTCGCCTTCGTTCCCACCGAACACGAAGCGGCTCAGGTTGCCGTTGGTCAGGATCAGGCGACCAATGGCTGCGTTATCGGTGAAGCCCACGACATTCGCGCCGCGATCCTCGGCCGGCCAATGGATGCGCTGGCTCTCGAAGTCGGCCACCGCGGAACGGATCTCCGTGCCGAGCAGGTCGCCCCGGGCCGGCTTGCGCTCGAGGCGTATGCCGCGCTGGGCGTCGATGATATTGTCGGCCCCGATGCCGCCGTCGGTCAAGACGCCGGAGACATCGAGAATAAAGTCCGCACCGACCATGTTGGTCTGGAAACGCATCTTGAGATTCTGCGCCTTGACGATGAGCGACTGGCCGGCATAAAGGTTGCCTTCCTGAAGAATTGCGCTGCCGGCGTCGAGATTGATCGTCGCCTCGGCGTTAATTCTGCCGATGTTGTGCAGTACCTTGGCCCGGACATAAACGTCCTGGGCGTTGTTGGTGCCGTAGTTGACCCAACTCTCATACGGGGCCTCGCGGTCGTCGCCAAAGTGGGCCTGCTCCGGGATGTTGATCCGGGCGTGGTTCGTGAAATACAACAGGTCAGGCGCCACGGTTTTGTCCCAGCGATTCTGCCCGTTAATAATGCTGAACACACCGCTTCCAACGGTGGTTTCCCTACCGAGCGTCAGGTCCCGGTGGATGGAAAGATGCTCTGTGTTAACTCGCAGCTTCTCCGTGATCCGCATCGGGTCCTTGAACACCACCTTGTCGCTGGTGGCGGTCAGGTCATTCACGATGACCGGCGTCTGTGTATTGAGGAATGAATCAACCACGAGCAGGTGGTAATGCAGGTTGACCGTGGTGTCCGCAGTCGGGTCGGTGCCGAGGCCCTGGGTCACGTAATTGTTGCCCCAGGCAATGCTGTACGCCGTAACACCACCGGTGAAGCGCTCGACCTGCTCCTGCACCATGTTGGTGATGACGAGGAGGCCGTTGGTATTTCCGATGTCGAGGCTCAGGTTTTGGCAGTCGATGACCGCGTTGGTGCTGCCAACAAGGTGGCGGGTCTTGATCCGCACCCCGCCCTCGGCCCGGATGCGGGCGTTGCGCAGGTCGAGATTATCCGCCTCGATAACGATACGACCCGGTTGCAGCAGGCCGTCCGCCTCCTCCAAATTTGGCACCGGCAACTCGCTCTGCTCGGCTCGATTGACAATATTGGTGATGCGGAATCCGTAGTAGGAATCTATGAAGGCCGGGGAGTTTTGCGAGCCCAAATAAAACTCATAACCGCGAGGTTGATAACTGGGCGCCCTGCCGGTGGCGAACTCGCCCGGCTTGAAGCGAGTAACGACGAAATTGTCCGGCATGCCGATCATCTTGCTGGCAGTGATTACGGAGTTAACGAGCAAACCGTTTTGGGCATACTCAACGTTGGGGTGCTCGTCGATGAGATAGAGCGAGCGCGTGTCCCTTCCACCAGCGATAGAGTTGGTCAAACCGTTCCTGGTCTTAAATTCCACCACCGCGCCGTTGTAGAACTGTTCCGGCACCCAATCGCCCTCGAACGTCCACGACCGATCCACCATCTTGACGTCGAAACCGACATCCTCAGATCCATGTTGCTGCACCAGCACCCCTTGGTAAATCTCATGGTATTCATCATTTCCAACCATCATGAAATCATTGTCGAAGTACCCGGTATAATCGGTTCCCCCAGCAAACCCGTCCCACATTACATAACCGCCGTAAGGTGGGTCGTAAGTTCCACTCAGGGCGTATGGTGAAGCAATCTCCTGCCAAAAAATTTGAGGGCTCAAGAATGTAAAAATGCCACCTTGACCAAACATAGAAACCGGCGAACTGCCCGTTGTGGAGGCTCCAGTTCGTAAACCCCAGAAAATATCGCGAAGTCCCCAATCCTGCTCAACGACGACGTAGTTTGCCCCCGCGGGAACATACCGGCGCCACTGGTAGGGCCCGAGCGAGCCGTTGAGGTAATTACGGTTCATCCCCCAGAACAGTGGTTCGCCAAAGTCGTTGAGCCCACTCTCGTGATCGTAGTTCCGACCCGCCTTGATCTCCAGCGCGCCGCGGTTCAAGTCCACGTAGTCGCCCTTGATGGTGAAGATGCCGGCGTTCTCGGCTGAAATCAGCCCACGATTGACGACGCGTTCGGCCTCAATGTTGATTTTCCCGGTCGTCACGGCGTCGGTGACGCTGATAATTTCCGCCCCGGAATTGTTGTGGAACACGACAGCCTTCTTGGGATCGAAATCAATCGCACCGACCGGGTTATCGTAAGTCTTGTACGTGCGATAATCGAAGTCCTTGTAAATCTTGATCGAGCCGGAGTTGGTGAAGTACTGCGTGTTGAAGAAATAAAACGGCACCTCGTCGGGAGTGGCGGCCTCGATGACACCCCGGTTCTCCACCCGCACCGCGTTGACCTGGGGCGTCTCCACCAGCACGGAGTTGTTGATCCAGACCGGATCAGGCCCTCCCCATGCCGTGACGGCCATGCCAAGTGTCAACAGGCCAAGGCTGATCCTGCCGGACGAGGTAAAAAAGTCGAATGGTTTGCGTTGCTTAAACATGTCGTTGCCTATTCCCCGCCGGAGTAAATCTGTCGTTCAAGATCCCGTATGGTCTGGCTGTCCGGGAAGACCATCGGTTCGCCCATGGAACCGTCGTAGTGGCCCCAAATCCAGCCGGGCTCCTGGTTTTCCTCGTTCAGGAAAAATGTCGGGTCCAGATCCCAGTGGATGCCGATCTTGTTGAAGCCGATCACCATGTTGCCAGATGCCTGAATGACGCCTGGCCCGTTCAGACCCAGCGTCTGAAGCCCGTTGATCGCGTTGTTGTCGATCGCCGCCGGGGGGACGTTGGTCGAGGTGACCGTCGGCGGGGCATTCATGGCGCTGAACAGGATGTCCGGCTGGGTGAAAAATTTGATGAACGTACCGGTCTTTCGGACGCCCTCCGTCACGTAATCCACCTCGTACTGGTAGGAAGGCAGCGCCGCATTGGTCGCGGCCTGCGATGAGTTCGGGATGATGTAAGTGAACGTCTGCTCCTCCAGACTGGGGAAACGGTAATCCTTGAGGAAACGGTTGGCCGAATAATTCGTCGTCACGAGCGAGTCGCCCTGCATGCGAACGTAGCGAATTTTGTCGATACCCCCCAGCAACATTGTGTTGGTCTGCAACACAATCGGGAAGGCCAGATAGGCATGGTTGGTGCTTTGCCAGACTTCATCCTCCATCACGCCGACAAAGTTGGTGATGGCCCCGCCGCCGGCCCCAAGTCCGCCGCCCTGCCCCGGCAACGCGCCGCCCGGATTGGCCAGGTTGTTCGTGCCGGTGAGCAGATTGGTGAGCGTGTTCACCACTTCAAACTGCATGTCCGTAAAGTGATACCCAGCGACGTTGGTGGCCGGCAGGATGATGATCTCGCCGTGGGGGCAGTCATCGTTGATCACCGTGGTGGTGTAATTAGTGGTGGTGGGCACCGCGCCGATGACGCTCCAGAGCGGGGCGTTGGGCACGACCTCCCAGGAGCGGTACAGCACCTCCGACTCGGCCGCTGGCACGTGGATGTTGGTGATCACGTTGCCGAAGATATAGTCGTAGCTCGGCTGGAACGTTCGGAACTTGTTGGTCACATAAACCAGCGTGGCCGGCTGGCCAATGGGCGTCCAGGGGAAGTTGGTCAGGTACGGGGTGACGTTGGTGGTCCAGCCCATCTCCCACGCCACGTTGGTCTTGAGGATCAGCAGCGGCGGGATGTTTAGGTTGGTGACCACCGAGCCCCACCACTGGTTGGTCGCCACGAACTGCCGGAACGACGCCGGGGTGTTGGTTCGGGACTCCTTGCAGAACCAGCGCAGGTCGACGCTGAAGATCGCCGGGTTGGTCAGGTTCGGCTCGTTGGTCATCACCTGATAAGTGAACGGCGGCAGGCCCTCCATGTTGAAATTATCCTTCCGATACAGGTAACGGTAGCCACCGATATCGTCGCGCGTGGGGGCCACGAGATATTTGCCCTCGTCGAGCCTCGGCACCCGGTGGTCGGTCGTGCCGGCGAGCGTGATGATCGGCTTGGTGACATCGATCGGGAACGGCTGGGCGTTGGTGGCCCCCAGCACCACCCACGAGAGCAGCGTACCGTTGACGTACTTGCTCGGGCCGTAACTGATCGGATCCCAGTTGCGAAGCGTGACCGACCCGAACTCGAGCTGGAACGCGCTGTCCTCCGGGTTGCCCAGCCCCATGAAGCCGTATAACTCAGCCAAGGCGTACGACTTGATATCGAGAATCCGGTCGTTGTACGCACGGGGATGAAAGCGATCCGGCCGAACCGGGTAATTCCAGAGATTGTTCTCGCTGGCGGAGGCCGGCGGATAGTTGGTGGAGATGGTGGAGGCCGGTGGGATGGCGTTCAGGATGCCCATCGCCTTCTCGATCGCCACGACGCCGTTTGACCCAAAGTAATTCAGGAACGACTCGTCGTAGGTGTACGTGATCACCGGCGAGTTCCAGCGGTATTCCTCGCCAAGGTTGTTCACGACCACCCGGTTGGTGCCGTTGGCCAAGGTGAAGGCATGCGCCCCCGCCGCCCCCGCAAGGAGGAGACCCGCTGCCAACACCGTTCTTTTTGAAAAATTCAACATACCGTCAACGAATCTTTTTGATCCGGTAAAAATTCATGTTTGCGACCGATTCCAGTGTGATGCCGGCGCGACCCTCGAGAGCCAACACCGGCTCGCCGACGTTCGCCCAGTCGCCGCTGCCCAGCGCGGCGGTGTGCTGCAACTGATACAGCGCGCCGGGCCGTGCGTTCCACTCGAGCCGCGTGCCCTTCTCCAGCTTGGCCAAGCGGACACTCAACGCATCCGCCGCATCCGACGGGTCGGTGCCGGCGGCAAATTCCTGCTCGTTGCTGGCCCCGTCGCCATCGCTGTCCTCGCCGGCGCCTGGCCAAGCGGCGGCGTTTTTGCCGTAGTGCCGGCGCTGCCAGTCGTCCGGCAGGCCGTCAGTATTGTAGTCGCGGCCCCACGTCTTGGTGACGCCGAACGATGAAAGCTCCGAGCGCCGTCCGTCCCCGAGCACGTACGCCACCTGAAAAGCGTATTCGCTGCCGGGACGCAGCCCCCGCCAAACAACATGGTTATCCATGAACAACTTCGGCGTGGTTAACCCGTCGAAATAAACCTCATACTGTTTCACGTTCATGCCGTTCACCGCCGGCCACGAGACGAGCAGCTCCGTGTCGCTGACCGCATTCACGAACACCTCAGCAATGGCCGGCAACAACGCGGGCGCCGCATCGCTGCCGTAACGCTGGCCGACGACGTCGAACCCGCTCTGCCCAAGCCTCGGCGTGGACCATGCCACCAAAAACTCTCCAGCACCCGAGACGCTCAGCGCCGGTTGCACCTGCGAGTGGGCCTGTGCTGTGTTGACGCGCACCTCGTCGTCGAGCAACCGGCCGGTCGTGCTAATGAACCGGCCCATGACGGCCTCACGGGACTTGTCCTGCCCAAGACTGTTCCACACCAACATCGCCCCTTCCGTGCCACCGCACAACTGGGGCGCGAACTGGTCGCCGGCCAGGTGCGTGTTGGCCAGCAAGGGCTCGGAGAGCGGCTTGAGATTGAGATCGAAACTGCGCGCCCCGATGTCCCACCGGTGCTGCTTCTGCTTCAGGTTGAGCTGCTCCCACGCGACCACGAGGCTCCCTCCGGACAGGGCCACGCTGGGGTTGGCGCTGATGCCGGGCGCGTTGACAACAACCTCGGCGCCCTGCGCCTGGCCGGTCTCGGAGAAAATGCGGGCCACCACGTCGAGCGATCTGGCATCCTGTTGCTGATCGGACACCCACACGGCGGCAAACCCACCACTGGGCAGCGCCACAAGGCGCGACTTGTGCTGGTTGCCCAGCGAGAATTCATTCAGCCGAAACGGATCTGTCACCGCCGTGCCGTCCGCACCGATGACCCGGGCAGAGACGCCCTTGACACTGCCGTCGGCGAGATAATCGGTCCACGCCAGAACCGAGTTGCCGTTCTTCAACACGGCGAGCGACGGCTCGGTTTGCTCGCCCGACTCCGGGCCGGTGGCCAAAAGATCGTCAGCGAGGAACACGCCCTGCGCGTTGGCGACCCGGTAATGCACGCGGTGAAAACCGCTCGCGCCGCCCTCCCAGGCGAATACCGCGCCACCGCCGGGCAGCATACCGACCTGCGGGCTTTCCTGGTTGCCCTCAAGCAAGCTGTTGATCCGCACCGGGGCGCCGACTGGGTTGCCGGCCGCGTCGACCCGCAGCGCGCTGATGCCGAGCCCGGACTCGTCGGTGGCGTTGTCCTGCCAGACGAGGTAGCCGCCCTTGGGCCCCATGGCCAGGCGCGTGCCGATCTGGTCACCGACAAGTTTGCCAGTGAGGTCGAACTCGGTGCCCTTGGCCTCGTAGCGCAGGTCAGCCTTGGCGGTCGAGAACCCCACCCCCGCGAGGCCAAGCGCGAAAGCCAAGCGCATTGTCTGTCCCTTGTAGTACAAAATCATCATTCAAACAGAACGCCCTGCCGGGCCTCCCTCAAATCTTTCAAAAGCGTATTAAAACCCCATGTTTTGTAAAGCTTTTCCAGCCGGGCCGTGTCCTGGAATCCTCTGCGGAAATCGTCCAGTCCCGGCGCGCCCGGCAAATCCAGTTTCAGCGCCACGAGCGACTGGTTGCGGCGCACGACCGCCTCGGCGGCGGCGAGCGACTCGCGCTGCTTGTCGCGCCTGACCTCGGCCAAGCGCCCGTAAATCCCGTCCACGGAGCCGAACTCGTTGAGCAACACCGCCGCAGTCTTGACGCCCACGCCCGGCACGCCGGGGATGTTGTCCGCCGCGTCGCCGACGAGGCTCAGCCAATCGACGATCTGCGACGGTTGCACGCCGGTCTTGGCCACGACGGCGTCGGCGTCCATCGGCACGCCCGACTTGTCGGCCGGGTTCCACATCTTGACGCGGTCGTTGATCAACTGCAGAAAATCCTTGTCCGAGCTGGCGATGGCCACCTCGAACCCCTCGGCCTCGGCGCGCCTGGCCAACTGGCCGATGCGGTCATCCGCCTCGACGCCGTCGTCACACACGCTG
>Ga0209089_10000677_pt1 | contig 31109 bp, 40 predicted proteins | sample ArcticOcean_MG_C_FD_187431 | JGI IMG/M metagenome (GOLD analysis project Ga0209089, IMG submission 187431) | Marine microbial communities from western Arctic Ocean - ArcticOcean_MG_CB2_150 (SPAdes) (version 2) | ecosystem: Environmental > Aquatic > Marine > Oceanic | place: Arctic Ocean: Canada...
TACGTTTCTTTTCGGTATGATAGGAAGCATAATGATTACTATAATTACACTCATTGTGGTATAAACATGAACATAAACACATCAATGGGAAAACTAAATGGTAGCATTTTCACATTTGTCAATGATAGCATTCGTGATATTAGGTTTGTCTATGGTGAGGTTAATGATAAACTACAGTTCATTATTTGCAAAGAACTATAATGAAGATCCAGATGATGATGTTGAATTTTACTGGCCACACACAGCAATTTGTTTTATAACTTTTTTTACTATTATACTATTTTGGTGGACTTCTTATCCATTGAGAGATTTGACTTATTTTCCAAATGAAGGATGGAACTTATTCTCATTTCTATTATATCTGTCAGTACCATTCATGTTTTTTATGGTTAGTGAAGTAGTTGCTCCACAGCCTGAAACATATAAAGATAAATCAGTTAATTTACGAGAATATTATTATCATAATTATAAGGTCATACTAGGACTAGCATGGATGTTACAACTATTACTCATTGGAAATCTATTCGTATTTTTTCAGGGAGAAGTTGCATCACTCAAGGTAGTCGGTAGAGTCATTATGTTATTTGTCATGGCTCCGATGGTGTTTAGTAGTAATAAAAGAGTTCACGAAATTGGTATGGGTATATTCTTAGCAGGATTCATTTATACTATTTTGAAATATCACATTTATCCTGTAATATGATGCCATGACTGTAGAATATTACTTGACAAACGCATAAAATTGTGTTATAATCTATTAATGCTCATTTTAGAACATGGATATATAATGAAACTTGAAGATTTAGAAGAATATTGGTCGAAAGACGCAAAAATTAATGATTTTGACCTCGATAAAGAATCATTGAAAACTCCCGTATTACATGGAAAATATTATGGTTTTTATAATGCAGAAAAAATGCGTCTTTCAAAATTGAATATTGAAGTTTCCCATTTAAAAAGAATTAAATGGGAATATTATACGGGAAAACTTTGTGATGAAGAATTAGATGTATATGGATGGGAACCTTTTCAAATCAAATTGTTGAAATCAGATATTGATATGTATTTAGAAGGTGACGCTGATTTAAATGATTTAAAAGTTAAAATTTCGTTACAAAAACAAAAATGTACATTTTTAGAAGATATCATTAAATTTTTGAATGTTAGAGGATTCGCTATTAAAAATGCTATTGATTGGAGGAAATTTACTCAAGGCGCACCCTAAAATAATATTTCAATATGACCAGATCCAACCACAAATATTCTAATACAAAAATTGTATGGTTCCCCGAAAAATTACAATCCTTTGTTAATAATCAATTAACAGCCCCAATTTATGTAAGAATTAAGCCAATAAATGCCTGTAACCATGATTGTTACTGGTGTGTGTATCATGCGTCCAAATTGTCTAATATGCATCTAGGCATGGAAAATAAAGATATAATAAAAATAGATAAGATGTTAGAAATATTGGATGATTTATCAGAAATAGGGGTTGAAGCAGTAACTTATTCTGGAGGTGGAGAACCATTATTACACCCACATTCTCCAGAATTTTTAAAAAAAACATTAGACAATAATATAGCATTATCTGTGATCACAAACGGTCAATTTTTAAAAGATGAAAATGCGGAAATGTTATCTGACAAGGGTTGTTATTGGGTTAGAGTATCCATGGATTATTTTGATGAAGAGAGTTTTTCATTTAGCCGTAAAGTTCCAAAAAAATTTTATAGAGAAATTATTAAAAATATTTCAGCTTTTGCCAAAGTAAAAAACCGTGAATGTGATTTGTCAGTTAATTATATTATAACAAAAGACAATTACCAACAATTAGAAAATATTACTCAAATTATAATAGATTGTGGTGTTAATAATATTAGATTTTCTCCTATGTGGATATCTAATTTTCATGAATATCATGAACCCATTAAAGATATTGTATTCGACAAATTAGATGAATTACGAAAGCATGAAACCGATAATTTCAAAATTTATTCTTCATATAATAAAAAAGCAATGAATGATGTTGTTACATTTAGACCTTATAAAAAATGTTATGTCATGCAATATAATCCAGTTATTGGCGCAGATTTAAATGTTTATGCCTGTCATAATCAAGCATATTCAAATGATAGTATAATAATATCATTAAAAAATCGAAGGTTTAAAGAGGCATGGTTTAGTAAAGAAGCGAAAGAGTTTCATAATTCATTTGAATGTCAAAAAGTTTGTACTGGGCAATGTGCGTCAGATAATAAAAATCTACTTATACATGATGTTTTGAATTCTTATGGAGATAGTTTTGTATGAGTAAGTTAGCAATTGAAGGAGGAAATCCAGTAGTTAATATTCCTCGACCACATTATACATGGCCGAAAGTTAATGAAGATGAAGTACAGGCTGTAGAAGATTATATGAGATATGGGAAATCTGGTGAACATGGATTTCCAGAAATTGTTGAGGAATTTGAAAATCGTTTCAAAGATTATCATGGAATGAAATATGCTCTGGCTTTAAATTCAGCAACAAGTTGTTTACATTTGGCATATTATTCATTGGGTATTGGAGTAGATGATGAAGTTATTGTGCCCAATTTTACTTTTCCAGCAACAGCATTACCATTATTACCATTAGGCGCCATTCCTGTAATGTGTGATTGTCTAAAAGATACGGCAAATATTGATCCTTCGGAAATCACAAAAAAAATCACCAAACACACTAAAGCTATTGCCATTACTCATTTATGGGGACATCCCTGTGAAATGGATGAAATAATTTCAATAGCAAATCAACATGAAATTCCAATTGTAGAAGATTGTGCACATTCGCCTGGGGCAAAATATAAAGGCAAACTTGTAGGATCTTTGGGAGATGTATCTTGTTTCAGTTTCGATAAACAAAAACTTCTCGCTAGTGGTGAGGCTGGAATACTGTTAACTAATAATAGAAAAATATTTGAAAAAAGTTTGGTATTTGGAGAGTTTGGGGACAGACTTAAACACCAATTAGAATTACCCGAATTCAAACAATTTAGTGATACGGGGTTAGGTTTAAAATATAGAATACATCCAATTGCGGCTGTTATCGCCAATGAAAAAACGAAATCTCTTGATCAATTGAATTATAATAGAGTTTCGACTCTTAATTATTTTACTGAGCGGTTAAATGAAACTAAAAGTATTATTCCCCCTATTACTAAAGAATATGTTGAACGTGGTGGTTATTATGGTTATAAAGTAATTTATAATTCAGAACCTTTACATGGTTTAAGCATTACTAAATTTATTGAAATCTTACAAACAGAGGGCGTTGACATTAGGAGAACTGTAACTCCCCCTTTACATATGACAAATTTATTTTCAGCTCCATTCACAGATTTCCCTAATAGTACGTGGTTTCAAGAAAATCATCTTAGTTTTGCTACATTTTCAGACCATAGTGATAAAATAATCATTGATTCATACTTAGAAGCTATTCATAAGGTAGAAAAAATTATTATTAATAATCCAGATATTATATATAAATAGTAAATGAGAGAGAAACTTAGTATTTCAAAAAAAGATGATGTATATGTACAAGTAAATGGTGAACCATCTGCATTAAAAGAATTATCTGATTTTTTCACCTTTTATGTTCCTGGATATCAATTTGTACCCAGCTATCGGAATAAAATTTGGGATGGTAAGATTCGGCTTTTCAATACCCGTAATAATACCATATATAGTGGTTTAATTGATTACATAGAAACGTTTGCAGAAAAAAGAGATTATATAATAGAATATGAATCAGACATAAAAAGTCAAAATGAATTTTCCATATTAGAAGGCAAAGAGTTTATAAAATCATTGAATTTGGCGTTAGAGGCTAGAGATTATCAAATTTCAGCTTTTGTACATTCTATTCGTAAAAATCGGTGTTTATTACTTTCTCCTACTGCTTCCGGAAAATCTCTTATCATATATTTTTTAGTTCGATTTTATAATGTTAAAACTTTAATATTAGTACCTACTACATCTTTGGTTTCACAGCTGTATACTGATTTTATAGATTATGCTAAACAAGATGAATGGAATGCCGAAGATAATTGTCATACAATATTTGCGGGTAGGGATAAGGTATCAACAAAACACGTACTAATTTCTACATGGCAATCTCTTTATAAGATGTCATATGAATATTTTGATGAGTTTGATTTAATAATCGGAGATGAGGCTCATTTATATAAAGCTAAATCATTAACTTCAATATTGACTAAGTTGGTTTCATGTCCATATAGGTTTGGATTAACTGGGACACTTGATGGTACTTTGACACATAAATTAGTATTAGAAGGTTTATTTGGTATTGTAAAAAAAATTACATCTACAAAGGAATTAATTGATAGAAATTATCTATCTCCTTTTCATGTAAAGGCCATAGTTCTTAAATATCCAGAGCTAATATGTAAAAAACTTAGTAGAACTAAATATCAAGAAGAATTAAATTTTTTAGTGAGCAATGATGCAAGAAACCGATTCATTCGAAATCTAGCTAGTTCATTAGAAGGTAATACACTACTCCTATTTCAATTTGTAGAAAAACATGGAAGAATTTTATACAATTTGATAAAAGAAAAAGAAATCAATCGTACTATTTTTTTTGTATATGGAGGCACAGATGCAAATGCGAGAGAGCAAGTTCGAACCATCACTGAACAGAAACGAGATGCTATTATTATCGCCAGTTATGGTGTATATAGTACTGGCGTCAATATTAGGAACCTTCATAACATCATCTTTTCTAGTCCTTCTAAGTCTCGTATAAGAAATTTACAGAGCATAGGGCGAAGTTTAAGAAAAACAAAAGATAAAAAAACAGCTATTTTATATGATATTGCTGATGATTTATCTTATAAAAATTGGCGCAATTATACTTTAGGTCATTACATAGAACGTATAAAGATATATAATGATGAAAAATTTGATTATAAAATTTATACTGTTAAGTTAAAAGTAGAATAGTTTAAATGAGGAAATATGACGACAACACACGCAGAAGCAAGAAAATTAGAGTCTAAATTTAAACATAAACCAAATCAGTCGGTAAGACTGAATGGAGAATATGGATTTAGTGAAAATGTTACCCCTGGCAGCAGTGCTCCCCATTTTACGGCGCAAAATTTAAATAGTGGGGGACCTATGACCAAGGAAAGGGAGTCATTTGACGAGTTAGGCCATATGAAAGGTGTCGATGGTATGGCTTCCATAGATGATTATTATTCTAAAGATATTACAGACAAACGTGGAAGTGGAGGCTTATCCACAGAACTTGATATAGGTTGGAAACCACCAACAGATTTTATTTGGACACCTCCCAAATTCATAAATGATCCGTCTAAAGTTAAAGCATATAATACAGCTCCCGGCAAAGGTGGTGGATCAATAACTGAAGGTGAAGAATATTTAACTCTCGAAAATCCCAGAGTATATAATGCTTTTAAGAGAGATTTTAAGTTTGGTCTTCTTAATGTGGGATCAAAATGTAATCTTAGATGTGCATATTGTTCTCAGTTTTCTAACCCTCCAAATTTACTTTTAAATTATAATGGGTGGTTGACTTTAGAAGAAACAAAACATTTTTTACAATTTGTGCCAAATAAAATGGTTACTTATTTGGGAACTTCTAGTTGGGTTTGTTCGGGAGACTTCTTTTCACATCCAGATCATGTGGAAATACTTCAATATATGTATGATAATGATTATAATATATCGGTTGAAGTATTTACAAACGGTCAACTTTTAACTGAAAGTAGTGTAAAATTATTACGAAAAATGTTTGTTAGGAGCATGGAAGTACAAGCAAAGGCCTATCATGAAGATGAATATCGATTTCGTTATGGTAGTGATAAAGTTCCTGTTATTGATTTACACATTCTTAGTTATGATAAAACAAAACATGCTTTAGACTATATTGATCAATATGATCTTAACTATATGACTTGTATTGTTCCTACACGCTCAATCTTAAACAATGGAAGAGTAGAAAAATGGATAGCATCATTACAAGATCATAATCCATTAATGATTAATATTTGGAAACCAGGTTTCACTAAATTTACTCACCCAAAGGTGGCGAAGGATATGGCCATCACAAATGCCGAATTATTTTTTCTAGTAGAAGAATGGGGAAAAAAGTATACTAAGATTCCTTTAAATTATCAATATGGAGTTGGTCATGAGGCGTCTATATTAAAATCATTAAATTTCGTTAGACAAAACTTTTCCGAACATACAAGCATAGCAGAGCCTAACTTTCTATTTCTTACATCAAAATCAGTAGAAAGTGTTTTTGAGCTTGTCGTTGAACGATTCACAGAATTTGAAAATTATTATGTAAAGACAGCTGAAAATAAAACATTTGGTGGTAGTTGTGATATATCAGGATTGTTATTGGTTAAAGATTATATGGCGGCAATAGATGAAGCTATTTCAGATGGGTTTGATCCTGAATACATTGTTCTTCCTGAAAATAGTTTCTTTTACGAAGACAAAGATTTGGGAGGAATATCACCAAAACTCATATATGAAAAATATAATATACCTGTAGTATGGTGTTAAAAATATGAATAGAGAATTATGTAGATATATCCGACTTGTAGATGGAGAACATATTATATCTGAATTGGTTTCGGAAAAGGTTAATGCTGCGGGTTTTATTTATCTTAAAAATCCATTATGTGTATCCGTTGGAATTATTGATGAACCTGTGATTGATAGTCAGCGTTGGCTTCCCTATGCAAAAAATCATTTAGCCATTCCTCTTTTACTTAATTGTTGCATGACAATTATAGAACCAACAACCAACCTAGTTGATCATTATTGTTCAACACTTCGTCTTATTCAAAATAATATAGACACTACCTTGACATCAAAAGTATTTTTGAATTGATCTTCTTGACAAATTTATTATATGTGATATAATAAATTAATTATTAACTTTAAAAATAAAAAAATTATGAGTGTACATTATATTGATAATACAGTTTTCCTTAAGGCAATGGGGGAATATAAAAAAGAATGTAATAAAGCGGCTAAAAATGAAGAAAGATTACCTCCCGTTACAGATTACATTGCCGAGTGTTTTATGAAAATAGCACAGAGACTTTCTTTTCGCCCCAATTTTATAAATTATGCATTTAAAGATGACATGATTTCAGATGGAATTGAAAATTGTTTACAATATGCGTATAATTTTGATCCAGAAAAATCAAAAAATCCATTCGCATATTTTACACAAATTATATACTATGCATTTATAAGGCGTATACAAAAAGAAAAGAAACAATTATACATTAAATATAAAACTATGGAGAAACAAGAATTATTAGAAGATAATATAGAAATTGGAAAACAAGATAAAGAAAGTAGATATGGAACGGCCGTATTGGCTTCAGATAAAAAAATAAAAATGTATGATTTTATAGACGCCTTTGAAAAAAGTAAGAAAAAGGCAAGTAAGAAGAAACCCACCACAAGCAATTCACTTTTCACAGATTCAAATGAATGAAATTGGCCCTTATTACAGACACCCATTGGGGTGCTAGATTAGATAACCAAATATTTGCTGAATATTTTCAAAAATTTTACGACAACATATTTTTTCCATACCTTGATGAACACAATATAACAACTGTGATTCATTTAGGGGATGTTGTAGACCGCAGAAAATATATAAATTATAAAACGCTAAATAATTTGCGTGAAAATTTTATATATAGACTATGGAAAATGAAAGTAGATACTCACATAATTGTTGGTAATCATGATACTTTTTATAAAAATACAAGCACACCAAATTCAATGATAGAATTATTTTCTACTGCGGATGGAACAGTAGAACCATGGATTTATGATGCTCCCAGAGAGGTAGATTATGGTGGTCTATTAATTTTGATGGTGCCGTGGATAAATTCGGATAACTATGATGAATGTATAAACGCTATAAAAACCACGAAAGCCGAAGTTATGATGGGTCATTTTGAAATACGGGGATTTCTGATGAATTCCAGTAGAGTGTGTGATTTGGGAATGGATCAGAAAATTTTTGATAAATTTGATCTGGTGTTTAGTGGTCATTTTCATCATAAGTCATCAAATGGACCTATTCATTATTTGGGAAATCCCTATGAAATTACATGGTCTGATTGTGGTGACACTAGAGGTTTTCACATATTTGATACTGAAACGAGAGAATTAGAAAGGATAGTAAATCCATATAAAATGTTTCATAAGATTTTATATAATGATTCTAAAGAAACTTTTGAGAGCATTACAGAAAAAGACTATTCAGAATATACAGGATCAATTGTTAAAGTTGTAGTAGAGGAAAAAAATAACCCATTTTGGTTTGATGCTTTACTCGACAAATTGTATAAAAATAATGCCGCCAGTGTTTCTGTGGTGGAGAATTTTGATATGGAATTTGAAGAAGATGAAATCGACCAAGCAGAAGATACTATTACTATATTGAGTAAATATATAGATGGCATGAAGCTAGATGTAAATAAGAAAAAACTTGACAATTTAATGCTCGCATTATATAATGAAGCATTAGATTTCGAAATCGTATAATAAAGGAAATTATGTCTAACTATGATATGGATGAAATAGAAAGGCGAAAGGTAAAGGAAGATATGACGAACACAACCCAATCAGTAAAACTAGAAGATGGAGAAAATGTAACATTGAATTTAACTGATGATACATTTAAGAAATTGGCACTTGGCGCCCATAAACGTGATGTGACCTTAAATGTACATATTAACGATATTATACATCAGACTCTTCAAGATGATACATTGAATATTGTTAGTAACCCTCAACTTTTGAATGAAACCTCTAAATAAATAATGTCAGGTATTAAGTTTAATAGTTGCCGATGGAAAAACTTCCTATCAACTGGCAATAATTTTATTGAAATAACATTAAATGATTCTCCTTCTACTTTAATAATAGGTGAGAATGGTGCTGGTAAATCAACAGTATTAGATGCATTAACATTTTCTCTTTTTGGTAGAGCGTTTAGAAATGTTAATAAGCCCCAATTAGTGAATAGTATTAACAATAATGATTGTGTGGTTGAAGTTGATTTTACTATTGGTACGAAAAACTATTTGGTTCGCAGAGGCATCAAACCAGCATTTTTTGAAATATACATTAATAATAAGATCATCGATCAATCCGCAAATTTAAGAGATTATCAAGAGTTATTAGAAAAACAAATTCTGAAATTAAATTACAAATCCTTTACTCAAATTGTAGTATTAGGAAGTTCTTCTTTCATACCTTTCATGCAGTTAAAGGCGGCTGATAGAAGAATAATAATTGAAGATTTGTTAGATATTCAAATTTTCTCTATCATGAGTTTGTTACTCAAAAATCGTACTATAAAAAATAAAGATGAACTAAGTAAACTAAATTCGGCTCTTGAATTATATGAAAATAATATCAAAGTATATAATACAATACTAGAAGATTTGAAGACCGATAAATCTATTCGTATTAAAGAAAACCTTAAAGATATAGAAGAGCATGAAAACCAATTGGAAATTAATAAAAACGAAGTCGAAACTCTCTTAGAAACAAACCAAACACTTTCCGAATCTATATCTGATAAATCAATAATTCAAGAGAAAGTCAATTCATTATTTGATTATGAAAAGAGTATCAAGAAGAATATTCAAAAACAATTTCAGAACATTGAATTTTATGAAAACAATGTTGAATGTGGCACCTGTCACCAACCTCTTGAAATTGAATTTCGTAATTCTAAGGTTCGGGAGTCACAAAATAGGGAACAAGAATATACAAATGCATTATTAAAACTAACTCAGGAAATTGAACAAAGAGAAGAGAGATTAGAAGAAATTGAAAAGGTGAATAATAATATTTTATCAAATCAGTCTGATATAAGTAAACATCAAAATTCAATTCAAGCTATAATAAAATATGTAGAAAAGGTAACAAAACAAAATTTAGAAATAGAAAATAAAACAGAAGATATAGAAAATAAGAAAAAAAATATTAAAGAGTTAAAAAATAATTTACAAAACACTAATACAGAAAAAAATATTCTTATTGAAGAAAGATATTTGCATGAGTTGGCTTCAATGATGTTAAAAGATAGTGGAATAAAAACTCGTATTATAAAACAATATCTTCCCATTATGAATAAATTGATTAATAAATATCTCTCTCAATTAGATTTCTTTGCTTCCTTTAACTTGGATGAAAATTTTAATGAGATAATCAAGTCTAGATATCGTGATGAATTTACATATTCCTCGTTTAGTGAAGGTGAAAAAATACGCATAGACCTTGCTCTTCTTTTTACATGGAGGTCAATTGCTAAACTTAAAAATAGTGCCAATACTAACCTTTTGATTTTAGATGAGGTGTTTGACAGTTCTTTAGATTCTGATGGCACTGAAGATTTTTTGAAAATTCTTAATTCTTTGAGTCGAGATATTAATGTGTTTATTATTAGTCACAAAGGTGATGTTTTAAATGATAAATTTACTAATGTAATTAAATTTGAAAAACAGAAAAATTTTAGTAGGATTAACAATGGTTGAATTTACAGATTGGGTAGAAGAAACATTTAATGCACAAGACCACCTTCTCACTTCGAAACAATTTTTTGAGAAAAGAAGGATAGCTGAGAAAATTTATGTTTTTGATTTGAGAAGTGCTGAAGATTTTGAAATATCTCATGTCCCCGGAGCCATGAATATACCTGTTGATAAATTTGAAGAAAGTCTTTACGAGATGCCATTTTCAGAAGAAATAATGCTTTATGGAAATAAACAAAATGAAACCCTTTCCGCCGCCGCGGTTCTTTATGATAATGGATTTGGAAGATTTTATTATGTTGATTCATATAATACATTGATTAAAGGAGTTGATATTTCTTTCATTAGTATAAGTTTGGATGCAAGGGGATACCTTTTAAATGAGAAGATAAATTGTTTGCATTTGATTATAGAAATCAAAACAGATAGTAAGGCGAACTACAGCATTGCTCTTCCCAATCCAGAAGACTATCCTCTAGACACCATTTCTATAGATTTCAGCAAATGGAAGATTGTGGTTGCAAAGGAAGCCATACCTTATCTGGAGGGAACTGAAATACGAATGAATGACGAAGGCGAACTTGAAGCATTTAATCCAAATATGTCTATTATGAAATTTGAAGGTACTGTTGAGGAACATATTCAATTTGTTCTAGATGAAGATGTTACTCCAATGGTTGCAGAACATGGAGGTACTGTTAATCTATTAGAAGTTAAAGATAAAAATGCTTACCTTGAATTTGGAGGTGGATGCCAAGGATGTGGAGCAATTGAAATTACTTTGAAACGGGATGTAGAAACAATGATTAAGGAACAAGTTCCTGAAATTGAAACTATATATGATATAACTGACCACGCAGAGGGAACAAACCCATATTATCAACCTATAGAAGAATAAGCAATGGTCAAAGAACTTTTAAAAGAAACAGATCCATTTCTGAGAGAAAAAACGATTGAATTCGATTTTGAGAATCCTCCTATTGATCCAGAAAAATTAAAAAATGAAATAGAAGAAACACTGGAACACCATAATGCATTAGGATTGGCGGCAAATCAAATTGGTTATCCATATAGTGTTTTTGGTATGAGAATGTTTAAAGGTCAACATGAAAGCCAATTTATTATGTGTTTCAATCCAGAGATTCAAGATGTATATGAAGAATATGAATTAACAAAAGAAGGTTGTTTAAGTTTTCCCGACCTATATATTGATATTGCCAGACCCAAAGGAGCAACAGGTTTATGGAAAAATGAAAAGAATGATGTTCAGGCGGGAATAATAACTAATATTAATGCACGAATATTTTTACATGAATTTGATCACACAAATGGTATTGTATTTACAGAAAAGGCTGGTAAATACCGTTTAAGGCAAGCAACAAAAAATAGAAAACGTTATTGCCGTCAACAAAAGAAAAATAAAATATAATATGGAATCTAATTTATTAAAAGATGAAGAAAACACCAAAGAACAACCATTAGAAGAAAGGATTAATGATGATCATATGGTCATGGTTAATAAATTTCTTGAATTAGCAAATTTGGGAACAGACAAATATTCTACATATAGAGGAGATTTTATCTCTTCTGCTATAATTGATGCCGCTGCAATTTTTTCAGTACATACTATTCGGCAATTGAAAGAAGAAAATATAGATGATAATGATATAGTAGTTTTAACTCAAATTTATAGAGAGCGATTGTTAAAAATGGCAGATATTTTAACTGATGAAAACATAGAGAAAATGAAGAATGAGTAAATACTTTTATGAAAGAAATAGTTTTATTTTAGAGCATGAAATTAATATACTATTTGAAGAAATTCTTTGGATGCCAGAGAATGAGTTTCGTGAATGGTTCGCTGAAATGCGTAAGACCATTGTTTATGCCTGGGATGAATTAGGAATACCTCCTAGAGTTGGATATGATGAGGATGCTATTATCAACCAATTTAACAAAATGATAGGTTTCAATACTAAGAAATTTGAAGTTGTTAATGAGCTTGATGGAGAAAGTTGTATTCGTAATACATCAGTAATTGGGAATGCCGCAAACCAATTTTTCCCTACTATGATGAAAACTCGTATTAATTATAAACAGGGAGATCAAGGACTTTCCATTTACGATCATTTTGTTAGAGATGATTTATTTGAAAAAGTTATCAAATATGGAAAACGTCATTTCAAAAGAGATAGTTTTTATGCTTATAGTTTACCAGTAAGAATTAATGATGAAAAAAACTTTCTTATCAATGCCGAAACAGGGGTTGAATGGATCGAAAAATTTGAAAATAATTTTAGACAATATGGTACTCATGATTATTGGTTATCACCTAAAGTGTTAGATGAAGATGGTGAACAAGAATATACAGGTTACCGTACAGATAAAGATGATACTTCATATGATTTAGTAGATGATGAATATAAAAAAGTAGATGTTGGTATTCAAAATCAAAAATTTCTGTTTTTGACACGTAAAGAAGTTGATAGTCTTACTATTCCAGAAAAATGTATGACCAATGTAAATTGGGATAAAACAGATACTTGTTGGATACGACTTTATAAGTATGGTCAGAAACTTTTTCCTTTAGGTTTAAAAGCTTTTCGAATTTCTTGGTGTCAATACGCAGTTAATTTTCCCCCATTAACAGCAAAATATCTATATGAAAAATATACAGAACATTGCAAAGATCAAGATATAATAAACATATATGATCCAAGTTCAGGATGGGGAGGTAGAATTCTTGGATGTATGTCAGTTGATGATCGTAAATTACATTATATAGGTACAGATCCAAATACTGATCATACTATCGCTAATGATGAAAATAGTAACTACACTAAATATGAATATCTAGCAGAATTTTTTAATAATAAAACATATCGAAGTTATGGATTGTTCCCTAGTCATAATACATATGATGTTTATCAATTAGGTTCTGAAGTAATACGGAATAATGAAAAATTTCAAAAATATAAAGGACAGCTAGACCTTGTATTTACTAGCCCACCTTATTTCGCTAAAGAAGCATATAGCGAAGATTCTACTCAATCATATAAAAAATTTGACGAATATGATACTTGGCGTGAAGGATTTTTACGCCCAACACTTGAAACTTGTGTCGAATATTTAAAACCCGACCGATATTTAATATGGAATATTGCCGATGCAAAATTTGGCAATGATATGCTTCCTTTAGAAAAGGATAGTTGTGATATATTAAAAGAATTGGGAATGAAATATGTAAGAACTGAAAAAATGATTCTGGCTCAAATGCCGGGTGGCAACCGCATAGACCCCAAAACGGGCAAACCCAAAGCAAAAAATTTCTGTAAAGTTAATAATACTTGGTTTAAGTATGAACCTATTTTTATATTTTATAAGGAGAAATCTTGATAGACCCTACAGATTTTATAGCCTTATGTACTGATAATTTTTTTGATAACCCAGACATAATTAGAAACTTTGCGTTGAGTTTACCAAAATCGGAGGATCCTGATGGAGACTGGCCAGGAAAGCGCTCTCGACCAATATATGAAATAGATGAAGAATTAAATTCATTAATTATATCAAAAATATTACATTGTTATTATGACCTTTCTCTTTGCAACATTTCCTATAAGTTGAATAATATATGTTTTCAAGATCACCCGATATTCAGCAAATCCGAGCATTCTATATATAATATGGGTTGGGTTCATAATGATTGGTTTGAATTGCCAAGTATTGCTGCATTAGTTTATTTAACACCCAATATGAATCCAAACGCTGGCACATCATTGATGGCATTGAAACCCAACCATTCATTTCAAGAAGAATTTAGAAAAAATAAGGAAATTTTAATTAAAAATGGGGAGAGCACATATTCTAATGATGGAATAAACGAAGCATTTCATAAAGATAATTATGAAAAATTTACAAATGATTTTATAGAAACGACCAGATTTCAAAACATTTATAATCGTTTTGTGGGATATAATAATAAAGAATGGCATAAGGCAAATAGTTTTTATAATGATGGAGAACGAAGATTGACATTAGCTTGTTTTATAGGAGGAATTGAGGTGTGGGTAAATAACAATAAAAAAGATAAATCCACACAAAGATTTGATATGACTATAGAAAATAAAATAAATAATCTTGGACCCTTTAAAAACTTTACTTTTATATCTGAGAATATAGATCAAGGTTATAAGACTGAAGATATAGATAATGTGTGAACTTTGTAATTTAGAAAAAAAGACACATTGGTATCATGAGGATGATGATTGGATAATTTGTGATTGTATTACTTGTGGAATACCCATGGTAGTATATCGACAACATACAATGGAAATTCCTGTTGATAAATTAAATAATATTTTATTAAACATTGATGATAAATTTGGATTTGGGAGTATTCTGAGAGCTAATCAACGAAAGATTTCTGATCATTATCATGTACATATATTAAAATGAGGATAAAATGATTACTATAAAAGTAAGAAATAATGATACACATACGGCTCTTTCTAAACTAAAAAATATATTAGTACAGGAAGAATTATTTAAAGAACTGAAAAAAAGGAGATATTATGTAAAACCCTCTTTAAAAAAGAGATTTAAAAGGGAAGCAGCAGGAAAGCAAAGAGTTAAAGATTTTCATAATTTAATAAAAGCTGCTCGAAGAGCAGATAATTGGTAAAATTAATTTTAATTGGAGAATAATAATGTCAGATACACATGAACAAATTTTAGTACATTTTGAAGCATATCAAACGGAAGTAGATAAATTTGAAGAAAAGGGAGTCAAAGCATCCGCTACAAGAGCAAGAAAGGCTCTTGGTGAAATTGGTAAACTTACCAAACTAAGAAGGGCTGAGATTCAAGATAAGAAGAATAATATGTAATTTCACTTTCCTCTTAAGTGTTGCACTTACTTTTTGAGTGTAACACTCATATATATAAAAATTACAATCTTAAGAAAGATATGCCGATATATGAATATAAATGTGAAAATTGTGGTCACGAATTTGAAGAGATGCTCCATTTTTCAGAAAGAGATAATCCAATAAATGATCCTTGTCCTTTTCCTACATGTGCTGGAAAAGTTCATTTGAAAATGAGTTTGGGAAGTTTCCAACTCTCTGGTGGAGGTTGGGCGAAAGATGGCTACGGTCTTAAAAAAGAATCTGCGAAACCAGAGGACATAAGACCACCTAAAGTGACAACGAAATATGATGACTGAATAATGGTAAAAGTGCCCAATAGACGGTCTTATTGAGGAAATACATTAATTTATCTTATATCTTCTATCCACAAGCCTGACATTAGATTGACCCTGATCATAGATGTAAACCTCTTTAATGGGTCCATCAATGTTCTTATCCCAATAGTCTAGGAACTTGGTAATGCGAGGATACTCTGGTAGTTGATCATCAGTCTGCCATACGAATTCATTCACTATATGCAAATAATCTGGAACGTAATATACTACTTGGACAGTGGCAACTGTCCATTTTTTTATGTGAATATAACTGATAATACCTCCTATCCATTAGAGTGTTATCATTGTAGTCTTCCCTTATTTATCAGCACATTCACATAATATTGAAGATATTTTTAAGAAATGTGAAGAAAAGACTTGACATTGTTTCCTGGAAATGAGATAATATACTTGTAAATTAAAAAAATGACTTTTTCCGAGAGAAATTATTATGAGTATTAAAGAAACCAAATCTAAATTAGCCAAATTACTGGCTACGGAGAATATATCAGTACAACATGGCAAATATGAATCTGCCTCTTTTGATACTGCAAATCGTATTCTGCGCCTCCCAATTTTAAAAGAAATGTCTGGTGATATTTACGACCTTATGGTTTTACATGAGGTTGGCCACGCCTTATATACTCCAGATGAAGGATGGAGAGAAAAAGTTAAAGAAAAAGGACAAGGATTTATGTCATTTCTTAATGTTATTGAGGATGCAAGAATTGAGAAAAAAATTAAGCGTAAGTATCCTGGAGGACGAATTTCTTTCTTGCGGGGATATGAAGATTTAATGAATCGGGACTTCTTTGGTACAAAGGGACGTAATTTGAGTTCGTTAAATCTCATTGACCGTATCAATTTATATTTTAAAGGTGGAGTTTCTACGGGTATTAAATTTGATGAGGAAGAATCTACTTGGATTAAAGAGATTGGAGACGCAGAGTCTTTCAGTTCAGTTATAGATATTGCTGAACGTTTATATGATGGTGCCAAAGAAAAAATGGCAGATACCGATTCTACTGATTCTTCATATATGATGTCTGATGATGATTTTGATGAAGATGATTCTGATGAAGATTGGAATGAAGATTATGATCCTAGTGATTATGAAGATGAAAATGATTTTTCTGATGATTCAAAAGAAAAAGGTGAAGAAGGTGATTCGAATGAAAAAGAATCTGAAGGAACTGGAGACGGTGATGAAGATGAAGATGAAGATGAAGAAGAGGTAAATCAAATGGGGTCCGGCCCCTTTGGTGGAGAGTCTGGACATGAAAGTGGAGAGCCAAGAGCATATACTGATGATGCCTGGAAACGAAACATGGAAACTTTGTTAGATGATACTGACAAAACTCAAACATACATTACTATTCCAAAAGTGATTCTTGATCGAGTGGTTGTTGATTATAAAGAAGTACATGAATATATTCGTAATCATTACACAAAAGAAGATGAGAGATTTGATAAGAAGCAAATTCTTTCTGCTACTGAAAATTTTAAAAAATTCAAAAGCGAAAATACTAAAGTAGTTGCATATTTGGCTAAAGAATTTGAAATGAAAAAAGCCGCTGATGAATATAAAAGAACTTCAATGGCAAAGACCGGACTTCTTGACATGAATAAAATTTATACTTATAGGTATAATGACGATATTTTTCGAAAAGTGGCGTCTATTGCTTCCGGTAAGAATCACGGATTAGTCATGTTTATTGACTGGAGTGGTTCAATGAGCCGGAATATGAAAGCCACTATAGAACAATTACTCAATTTAGTAATGTTTTGTAAGAAAGTCCAAATTCCGTTTGAGGTTTATAGTTTTACAGATCGGTGGATTTACCAGAAAGAAGTTAAAGAAAAAGAACTACCTGAAGCAGCAAATTATAAAGAAGGAGATCAATGGGTGTCAAAAAGTTTGCGTCTATTGAATTTGTTTTCTAGTAAAATGAATGCCAAAGATTTACAAGACGCTTATATTAACGTGATGGCATGTGCAGATTATTTTGCTGGATATAGTAAAAATTATTATAGACGTTATGATTTTTCAACAATACCTGAAGCATTAAGTTTGGGGGGTACTCCATTGAATGATACAATAATCACGGCAATGACTTTGATTCCTGAATTTCAAAATAAAAATGGATTACAAGTTGTCAATTCTGTTTTTCTAACAGATGGGGAAAGCAATCATAATCCGATGTTTACAACATGGGTTGATTCAACGGATGGAACTTTTGAATGTGAAAGATATTCGGCTGGAAAAACTAATACTGTAACATTTGTTGATCCAGTAACCCACTTAGAATATTCTGTGGGAGTTGGATATCAGCGAGATATGTACACAAAGTTATTTTTAGAAATTTTAAAAGGTCGAGCAAATATTAATTCTATTGGTTTCTTTTTAACTGATCCGAGGCAATTCAATAAGAATGGTATATATAATAAATTTGATCCCGCTCGTAATAATATGGAAGAGCTAAAGTTAAAATGGAGAAAGGAGAAGTTTTTAGTCAATACTGAAAATGGATATGATGAATTATATATTATCCAAGGCGGAAGCAATTTATCTACTGAATCAACAGATTTTCTTGAGAATTTAGATAATGATGCCAGCAAATCTGTTATTCGAAAAGCTTTTGCTAGAAACCAAAAAGGTAAATTGGAAAATCGAGTGATTTTGGAAAAATTCATTGAACAAGTTGCATAGAGATAAAACATTATTGATTATGAACGGGCGATTAGGAGATTTAATACAAACAATTCCTGTCATAAATCAATATGTAGAAGAAAAAAAACCAAAGCAATTGGATTGTATATCAGCTCATGATAGGATAGTACTCTTAAAAGGAGTTGTTCCTATCGACAATTTTTTGGGAAGGTGGGATGGAAAATATGTTTATCCAGAGCCAAATATGCAAACCAGAGTTTTGTATAATGTTTATATTTGTGATTATACCCGTATTATAAATTCTGATCCCGGACATACTTATGCCACGGCATTTTCTTCTAAACATATGATGGAACATCAAGCCAGACTTTTCGGGCTTGATACATTTAAATATAAACAACCAAATTTTAATATAACAAAGGAAGAAAAATCTTATGCTAAAAGTCTACTTCCCCAAACCAAAAAACCTATTGTATTGATTCATACTAGTTGGTTGGGAAGACCTCCATATGGAAGAGCATTGGCTGCCCCTTTTTGGAATGAATTAATTCAAAGGTGTCCAGAAATTGTTTTTATTCAGGTGGGTGTTGTTCGGGGAGGTATTCATGGAACGGATTTGAATTTGATGAAAAGTGATGGAGGTGGTGATTGGCTTGATTACAAAATTCCCACCACAAAAAAGACCCCAAATTTTATTGACATTCGTAGTAAAACAACAGTACGGCAAGTTATTGCTTTACTTGGTATGGTAGATACTTTTATAGTAGTAGATTCTTGGGTGAATCATATAAGTAAATTGATCAATAAAAGTGGAATCGCTCTTTTTGGTTCAAGTAGTGCAAATGTATTTGGTTATGATCATAATATTAATATTTGGCACAATCCTAGAGGTTGTGCTCCTTGTATAGATCGACCAGAAACCAATCCCAATGACGATTGTTGTCAAAAAGATGGTATTAATACCATTACTGTTGATGAAGTCATAAAGACATTGAAGAAAAGACTTGACAATAATATTAGAATATGAGATAATATAAGTAAAGAATGAGAAAGTAATTAAAGAATGAGAAAGTAATTATGAAAACTGCAACAATTGAAATACTTGAACAAGGTGAAACTATTTTTGGTACTCTTACAAAGGGTAAATATTTTGTAAGAGAGTATGAAGACAGTAAAGAAACGGGCGGTAGCTTTTTTATTACTATGGAAGAAGCAATATCCCATATGCGTAAATATCAATCTATATTTTTAGGAGGGGAAAATGAAACTTAGTACAAGTTATTCGAACTTAACTTCATCTGAAGATTCATCGGGAAGTAATAGAATAGTAGATTATATAATACGTGAAAATTTACCCGCAGCAAAAAAAGTTGCCGCAAAGGCAAAAAAAATGGGTGAAAGTGTCGAAGTAGTTATGATAAACTGGGTGGAGAAGAATTTTTCAAGATATAATTTCACCGAGTATGATCGAGTGGACCTTAACAAGGCCTTTATTGATAACCTAATTATAAATAAATGAATATGAATATTGAATATAAAGTCGCTAATATAACACATCAACTTGATGTAAAACATAATTGGATAGCTAAAGATTGGAATGGTTCTTGGTATGCATTTCAACGGAAACCAAATTTGGTAGATGATATGTGGGATGTAAAAGATGGATTGGTTTCGCGTATTTCGGAGCCTATTCGTTCTTATACACCTGTAGTTACTGCAACTATGGATGATGGTATTGATTGGAGGTCTTCTTTAGAATCAATTAATATGTTACCAGCTGTAGAAAGTGAATAAAAGACTTGACATTGTTATCTGGAAATGAGATAATATACATGTAAACTTAAAGTAGGTCTTTAAATTTACGTAATGAACACTTTATTATGGAGAATGTGATGATTAAATTAACAGATACAAGAAGAGCTTTTCTTGAAGCTGTTGCTGTTGAAGGATTTAAAGCCGGTTCGGAAATTTCTCGTACTGAGCTTACTTCTTTAACAAGTAAATATAAATTGGGGTTTCCTTACTGGTTAACAGAAGAGGAATCCCTTAAACTTGGTCGGGGACTTTTTAAAATTCCAGAAAGTAATGGTGATACAATTGTTTCTGAATGTGTCATGGAAGAATCGATTAATGAACCCACCGCAAATGTTGAAGTTAAGATGGCAGCTAGTATGCCCACAGTTGTGGAAAGTACTTCAGAAAAAATAGAAGTGATTGAAAATTTAATTCCAGATAAAGATCCTCTCTTTGTTAAGTTTGGGGGTTATAATGATTTACATTCGATTATCAAATCTAAATTTTTCTATCCTGCATTTATAACAGGACTTTCTGGTAATGGTAAAACATTTACCGTAGAACAAGTTTGTGCAATAGTAAAGCGTGAATTGATTCGTACTAATGTTACCATTGAAACTGATGAAGATGACCTTCTTGGAGGTTTTCGTTTAGTAAATGGTGAAACAGTCTGGCATGATGGACCCGTTATTCAAGCAATGAAGAGAGGAGCCATTCTTCTTTTAGATGAAATTGATTTGGCGTCTAATAAAATTATGTGTCTCCAACCTGTTCTTGAGGGGAAAGGTGTTTTCCTGAAAAAAATTAATCAGTTTGTAAAACCGGCAAAAGGATTCAATGTGATTGCCACAGCAAACACTAAAGGAAAAGGTAGTGAAGATGGACGGTTTATGTTTACAAACGTTCTTAATGAAGCTTTTCTTGAAAGATTTCCGATTACTATTGAACAGGAATATCCAACTCCCGCCACAGAAAAAAAGATTCTCATAAAAGTTCTTGAATCTGTCGGAAAACCTGATGAATCATTTGCCGAAAAATTAACTGCTTGGGCAGATATTATTCGAAAAACATTTTTTGAAGGGGGACTTGATGAAATTATTTCCACACGCCGATTAGTGCATATTTGTAATGCATTTTCCATTTTCAATGGCAACCGATTGAAATCCATTGACATGTGTGTATCAAGATTTGATGAGGATACAAAACAATCATTTTTGGATTTGTATACCAAAGTTGATGCAGATGTAACTGCATATGTTGAAACATCTGCTGAGGAGTCTTTTAAAGAAGACACCTCAAGTGAAGAAGAAAAAGAAGAAACTAATCAACCATTCTAATTCTTCTAATATAGAGCTAGAGAATTTATTTCTTTAGCTCTTTTTTATAATGAAAATATGAGGTAACATGAAAAATACATTTGTGGTTGCAGGCTCTTTATTGGCTTGTGTGGGGTGTTCTGATATACCAGAAGAATATAATGATACTGAAAGAGCATCATTTAATACTACTGGAGTAAATGATGACAGCAATTCTATTGTCAATACAACTTCTGATACTACTGAAGAGGATTCGTTTGGTGTATTGAAATATGTTGATATTTTAAGTGCTGAATTTTTGTTTATTGCTCCAAAAAAATCTAATAGCAGTAGTAGAACAAGCTCAAGATATAACTATGAAGAAGAAACGGGATGTAATGATGAGGATTATGATAATGTCACAGGTGTTTTACTTCCTAGTACTTATCATGATTGTGTAGTTGATGTTTTATTTAAGATCACAGAAACAGGTGCCATTGAAGAGGTTAAATATCTGGATGCCGATAATAAGACATATACAATAACTCATTATCCTATTTCGATTGATAATATAGATTCAAATTATACCGCCTTTATTTTTGGTTTAGATAATATGAATCCGTCTCATTGTTATCTTGTAAACAAATCTACTGGACAGATTTATGATTTGGGTGGGGAGGATAATAATTGCCCTACTGAACAGGGGTTTATAAAAAGGAAAAAAATATTTACTGATAATCAGAGTAATATGTATTATAGATATTGGACTTCTGGTGATGTTTATAACCTTCGGAAGGTTGATTATAGTAATCCAGATAATATAACTTCATCTTCATATATATCAAATACTGAAAATATAAATCATTTTATTGTTGATTCTTTTGGTAATGTTGTATATACAATTTGGGAGTCTCCTTTTAGAACAAGGCTCCGCAAAAGTAATGGGGGATATTTTAATTTATATACTGGTACAGATTTACTTTACTGGATAGGATTAGATAATAATATTTACAGTTTTGGTGGAAGTGAAGATAAAGTTGAAAAATTTGTATTTGATTCTAACAATGATGTTACTATAGATACATATTCGGAACATGCGCAGATTTCAAACAATGAACATACAGAAATTTTAAAATTATCAGAAGTTGTTGTATTTGTAAAAGGAGGAAATGAGAGAAGTATTAATATTACTGTTGACAATGATGGTACATTTAATAAAGTAGAAGATGTGCCTCTTTCAACAATAAATTCTGCGAGATCATCAGATAATTATGTTTATATATCTGGAACTGATAAGTATAGTAATAATAGTGTGCTTGTAAAATTTGATCCTGTTGAAAGTAGTTTTAGTCAAATGTATGATAAAGGAACTTACGACATTTATAATTTTAATGTAACAAGTGATGATATTATTACTTTTTCGGCATTACGTATGAATGATGGTAAAAAAGTATTAGGAAAAATAGATAATGAAACTGTATCAATTATTGATGAATATATGGATGAGGAAATTAATGTTTTAGAAGAGATTTAGAACCTAAGCATTCTGAGTAGGTGGTAGGTATGGTCAGAGATAGAAGGAAGCTTCGTTGAGTGGACTTCTAGGGTAACTTCCCCTTCAATGGCTCTGAGGTAGGAATGTTATGTGCGAGAGTTGCAGTGTAATCCAATAGGCATCACTGCATACACAAGAATGGTGATGACGATTCGTGAGAAGTTCGCAGACCTAAGATTCTTGGTATCGAAGTACAAGGACAATCGCATGGTTCTTTTTTTAGAGTGAATAAATAATAATATGAATTATATTAGCCAAATAAAAATAAATATGAAAATATGGAAACTTAATAGAGTTAAGAAAGCTTTGGCTTTGGCTGAAGAGGAAGTTAAAAAACTTATTGCCCACAAGTGGGAATTAGAAGAAGCCCTTAAAGAAGACCAGATAAAATTGGCATTGAAGTCATTTTATCCTCACACCCTTAATAATAAAGTTTTTAAATAATGGAAAATAATGATATGAAAATAGAAATACCGGTATCTGAATTAAGAAAGAAAAAGGTTTTTGTCGCAACTCCAATGTATGCCGGAATGTGTGTTGGACTTTATACAAAAGCGTGTATAGATTTGGCAACAATTGCCGCAAAATATGGGATGGAAATCAGATTCTTTTTTATATTTAATGAATCACTAATTACCCGAGCACGAAATTATCTTGTAGATGAATTTTTGAGAGCCGAGGAATTTGATTATTTGATGTTTATTGATTCTGATATTAGTTTTAATCCAAATGATGTTATAACTTTAACAGCATTATGTGATGATGAACATCCTATAATTGGTGGTCCTTATGCAAAAAAATGTATTGCTTGGGAAAAGGTAAAAGATGCATATGATGTGGGGATGGCTGATGAAGATCCAAATGAAATGGAGAAATTTACTGGAGATTATGTTTTCAATCCTGTAGAAGGTACTCAACATATCAATGTACGACAACCCGTTGAAGTAATGGAAATAGGTACAGGTTTTATGATGGTCAAGCGATCAATGTTTGAACTATTTGAAAAAGAATATCCAGAATTTAAATATCGACCAGATCATAATAGATCAGAGCACTTTCAGGGTGATAGATATATTCATGCATTTTTTGATTCTATTATAGATAATCAATTCTTTGCTGGTGATAAAGCAACCAAAGGAACAGAACGATATCTTTCAGAAGATTATATGTTCTGTCAATGGATGCGTAAGGTTGGGCAGAAAGTGTGGTTATGCCCATGGATGGAATTAGGACATGTTGGCACATACATTTTTAATGGTTCTATGCAAAGTTTGGGTAGAATAGATGTTTCAAGTGATGAAAATAGAAAAAGGCTTGCCCAAATGTCTGAGATCCGTAAAGAAAGAAAGTCTCAAACTGAGGCATCACAAAGAGTTGCAAACGCAACAGAAGTAAAAGAGAAAAAGGAAAGTAGAGCAGAACGGAGGGCTAAAGAACGAAAATTGAAAAAGAAATTAACAAAAAAATGAAATTCACAGAGTACGCCGCAATGGATGTGAATACTTGACAATATACAATGATTATGTTATAATAATGTTATTTAAATAAATACGGAGTGATATATGAAAATATCTGAAGAAACAATGCAGATTCTGAAAAATTATGCTACTATAAACCAGAGCATACAATTTAATACTGGAAATGTCTTAAAGACGGTAGCCCCTCAAAAAAATATTTTGGCAGAAGCCGAAGTTGAAGAAAATTTCCCTAAAAGTTTTTGTATCTATGAATTAAATCGATTTTTGGGAATTGCTTCTCTATTAGAAAGTCCAGATTATGAATTAGAAGATACACGATTAACAATTAAATCCGGTACTAAAACTAGAGTTTCTTATACTTATGCGGATCCATCAATGGTTGTGACTCCACCTGAGAAATCCATTGAGGTTCCGAATCCAGAAATTGTATTTGATATGAGAAAAATTGATTTGGAATCGGTTCTCAAAGCCGCAATGGTGTTACAAGAACCTGAAATTGCTATTGTGGGTGATACTAATAATATTAAATTGGTAGCACTTGATACTAAAAATCCTCAATCTGATTTATATTCTATAGATGTTGGTGAAACAACTGCTGAATATAAAATGATTTTTAAGTTAGAAAATTTAAAAATGATTGTTGAATCATATGAAGTAAAAATTTCCTCAAAGGGAATTGCCCACTTCTTCAATGAAAAAAGAAAACTTTCTTATTGGATTGCTACTGAACAAGCATCAACTTATAATGGCTGAACATGAATAGTGAACGTGATACTCACCTATGGGTAGAAACTTACCGACCTAAAACGGTACAGGATTGTATTCTTCCTCAGGATCTTAAAAGTACTTTTCAAGAATATGTTAACAAAAAAGAGATTCCAAATCTCATGTTATCAGGTGGTCCTGGAGTAGGAAAAACAACTATAGCCAGAGCTTTATGTGAAGAAATTGGTTGTGATTATATCATGATCAATGGTAGTATGGATGGTAATATTGACACTTTGCGTAATGAAATTAAAACTTTTGCCAGTTCAGTAAGTTTTGTTGGTGGTACAAAAGTTGTAATTATTGATGAAGCAGATTATTTAAATCCACAAAGCACTCAACCCGCCCTTAGAGGATTTATTGAAGAATTCTCTAAAAATTGCACTTTTATTTTTACTTGTAATTTTAAAAATCGTATTATTGCTGCGATTCATTCTAGGTGTTCTGTTATCGATTTTCAATTTGCCAAAAAAGATAAACCAGGATTGGCAGCAAATTTTTTACATAGATTGGAAACCATTTTATTAGAAAATGGTGTAACATATGACAAGCAAGTAATATCTGAATTATTGATAAAATATTTTCCGGATTATCGGCGAGTATTAAATGAACTTCAAAGATATTCCGCTGTTGGTCAAATTGATTCTGGAATTTTAGCTAAAATCTCTGATATTAATTTAACAGAGTTGATGGAGTCGATGAAGGAAAAGAATTTTAAAAACGCTAGAAAATGGATAACAAATAATCTTGATAATGATTCAGTTGTATTATTTCGGTCGTTATATGATCATATGTATAGTTTTATAAAATCAGAATCGATCCCACAATTAGTGGTAATTCTCGCAGAATATCAATATAAATCAGCATTTTGTATAGATCAAGAATTAAATACTATGGCAATGATTGTTGAAATAATGTCAGATGTGGAGTTTGTATAAAAATGATTATTCCAGAATTACTTAAACTTTACGAAGATAATGTTGATGATATTTTTGGGTTGCCAATATTTGATAAATTTCATTGGAAAAACTTGTGTGACAAATACCTTACTGATGAGGGTGTAATGTCGAAAAAAAGTGAGAATATGCGTGATACTCTCATTGAATTTTTCAAAATTCATAAGCCAAAATTTCCATATAGACAATTTGATTTACATGAATCGCGAAAATTATTTTATGATTTAAGAAATAATTCGGGATTAGATAATATTTTTCCTCATGAAAAATGTGAACCTGTTCATGAAAAATATGATGATTATGTGGGAAACTGGAATGACCATGGTTTGGGTGTAATTAATTATTCAGCAAATTATAATGAAATTTCTGATATTTTTATGAATAAGGAACGGTTAAAATGTAGTTATTTTAAGACGGCCGCTCCATCAATAGTATGGGAATCACAAGAAAATTTGAAATTGATTTTATCTCCGATATGGAGATTACACCCACATTCTGATGATGGTTTACAGACATTGCATTATATGGAAGGTATTAGAGTTGGTGCATATATTGCTACACAATTTAAACCACCTGTAGCCAGAGCATTTTATAATATAACATATAGTAAAAAGGTCCTTGATACCTCTTGTGGTTGGGGAGATCGTTTAGCCGGATTCTTTTGTTCTAATGCTGAAGAGTATTATGGTATGGATCCAAATGGAGATATTCATAAACAGTATCATGATATGTCTGTACAATATAATCAATGGTTGGGATGTGATAAACCAATATCAGAATTTGGAGATAATTGGTTTAGTGTTGAAGGTAATAAAAAAGTAAAAATATATAGATCACCAGCAGAAGATTTACCGTGGGATGAAATTCCAAATGATATAGATGTTATGTTTAGTTCACCACCATATTTTGCTACAGAGCGATATGCAGAGGGAAGTAGATTTGAAAATGATCAATCTTGGAGTAGATATGATTCTTATGAAAAATGGCGAGATGGTTTTTATTTACCAGTAATGGAAAAGTCATTTGAACATTTATCTCCTGGTGGTTATTTGTGTGTTAATATTATGGACCCGAAAGTAAAAGGTAATCGCTATAAGGCATGTGATGATCTTATTAATCATTTTAAAGAACATTTTATTGGTCAAATAGGGATGAGAATACATTCAAGACCAAAGGGATTAAAATCTTTTGATGGTGATACAGCTGAAGAAAAGAAAAGGGCATATGATGAATGGATGTCAAAATGGTTTATAGAATCTGTGTGGTGTTTCCGTAAGCCAGGTGGGCGAGAACATGATCTTTTCGCTCCGTATCATGATACTACACTTGAATCATTTTTTGCTGTATGAAAGAACATTATAGTCCATTTGATTTTGTAAATGCAATAAACTACACTAAAGTCCGTTTAATGGATGATAACTCAGATGTAGAAAAAGAATATAAAAAATTTATTGTTAAAAGGGCGTTGAGTTTTAGCCATGATACGGTTTTGTATGCTAATGAAATGAATAAGTATCCTCATTTAGATAATAAGTTAGAATTTGATTTTTTACTAAATATTATTAGGTCTAGGAAACGTTTTTCAAAATGGCTGAAACCTGATAAAATCAAAGATTTAGACAACATCCAAACATATTATGGCTATTCAATAACTAAAGCTAAGGAAGTACTTGACTTACATTCAGGAAAACAGCTCCAATATATTAAAAACCGCCTTGAAAAGGGTGGACTGAAAAAGGAGTAAAAAATGACTATTGAAATATCTTCCATGGTTGAAGTTTCTCTTGCTGAACCAGATGATTTTTTAAAAGTGCGGGAAACATTAACCCGTATAGGCGTGGCATCACGCAAAGATAAGACATTGTACCAATCATGTCACATTTTACATAAACAGGGTAAATATTATATTGTACATTTTAAAGAATTATTTGCTCTTGATGGAAAAGCTACAAATTTTAGTGAAAATGATATAGCACGAAGAAACACTATTACGAATTTATTGTCGGAATGGGGGTTACTTTCTATAGTTCAATCACAGAGTACAATTGATCCTGTTGTACCTTTAAATCAGATGAAAATTTTGTCGTTTAAAGAAAAAGATGAATGGACATTAATGGCTAAATATAATATTGGTCGTAAAATTGAACCAGGTGAATATGAATAATATCTATGGCACATATATTAAAATATTATAAATTACATGAAGATGTAAAAGATCCAGTATTTTCTACTTTAAATTCTGCATGTTTTGATTTACACGCTTTTTTACGGCTTGATGATCGACTAGACCTTTATCAAGATACGACAAATAAAGAAAAATCAAAAGCAGTTGAAGTTGACGGTAATGGTACTTTTTTCAGATTACATCCGTGGGAACGAGCAAAAATTCCTATAGGCATCATATTTGACATTCCGAAAGGATATTCTGTAAGAATTCATCCTCGTTCTGGATTGTCATATTCTAAGGGTGTAGTTACTGCAAATAATGTGGGCATTGTTGATTCTGACTATGTAGAACCATCTTTTGCATTAATGATGAATGTCTCATCTATTCCCCATAAAATTTACAATGGAGATAGAATTGTTCAAGGAGAATTGGTAGAAGTGAGTGAAGTTATATTAACATCTACTTCTAAAAGACCTGAATTGAAAACGGACAGAGATGGTGGATTTGGATCCACCGGAACATAATTTTTTATAAATACTTCATTAGTATAAATTTTTAATGAAGAAAACTTAATTAGCTATGGATGGTGAAGAAACTTAAACAAATAGGAGAAATATTCTATGGTAGATAAAATTTTAGGCTGGGTTAGAAGCCTTACAGAAATTGGTTTGGCGTTAATTGCTTTGGGTGTAGTACTCCAAGTAATTTTTGGAATGCCAACCGTTTTCATGCCGATTGACATTTTAGGTAATGTTGTTGGGTTCGTCCAAAAATTAGGATCTGAAGGGCTCGTTGGATTAGTAGCTGTTTGGGTACTTTGGGGAATTTATAGTAAAAAATAATTACTTAAATGTGAAATCGCTACCGTGATTTCTAAACTCTATGTGCCCGAGAGTATAACGGGCACATTACATTTAATTAATCCGTATAATTTTCTTGTGATAAGGAAAAAATCTTCATGTCCTCGGGAAACACGATATCTATACTCTGGCTAGTGGAAGTTAGCGATGGACAAAAAATACTCTACAACAAAGAATCAGCATATGAATACGCGCATGAATTACAACAACAGGGAAGAAACGTAGAAGTTTATGAAAATGGAGTGTTGAAAGACAGATTAAGGTCGCGGAAACAGTATTCTTTTAATGTATAAATAATTGTGAAACAAAATTGGAAAATTGAAGAAGACGAAATGGATACAAAATTTAAGTTAGTGGTAAAGGACTCTGGTACTTATACATCAGATTCGTTTACTGAGTTAATTTGGACAGTTTTAAGACATCGCTTCCATCACCTATGTAATGGTGAAGGATGGCGTGATTGAGGTGCATCATAGTGATGGCCTCGTATTACCTCTCTTAGTCTTGTGTTAAGGATGGGAGATTTTTTAATAACCTCGCTTAAATAAGGAGGCATTATGGTTACATTAGCACACCACACAAGTTTCACAGCAGGCGATCTTGAACGTTTTATGGGTCTATCCGTAGGATTTGATACCCTGTTCAATCGTATTCCAACTGCAGCTCAGCAAGATAACGCTTATCCGCCTTACAATATTCGCAAGGTGGATGACTATAACTATGTCATTGAATTAGCCCTTGCGGGGTTCTCAGAAAATGACATTGAAGTTGAAGTAGCGGAAGACACCCTTTCAGTTCGTTCAAAAGAAGCCAGCCATCCTGCCGATGAGCAGTATGTTCACAGGGGAATTGCCCGAAGGGCTTTCTCTCGTTCATGGACTCTTTCGGAGGACATGGTTGTCAAAGGAGCCGAATTCCAAAATGGACTTCTGAATATCAATCTGGAGAAAGTGGTTCCAGAGGAAAAGAAACCACGAATCGTTCCTATCACAATACCAAATGTGATTGAACACAAAAAGAAGTAATACCTCTTCCCCACCAGAGTAATTTCTTTGGTGGGGTTTTTTATTTTTAATGAATTGATGGAGAAAAGTTATGTTACCATTAGCGGGACTATTATTTAATGTTATTTCTAGCCTTGTCGTAGACAAAGCAACAGATTTAGCAACTGAACATGTAGAAAATATGTTAGAAGATATCCTTCCAGATAGTGCTAAAAAAGAATTGGATAAAATCATAAAAGAAGATTCACACCATACTTTCACAAATGCTAAAGATGCATTGATGGGTGCTGTTGAAGGAAAACTACCTATTCTTAAGGCAGATGGAACACTTAAACCAATAGAAATAACATTTACAGTTAAATATGATCCCACATCCGGATCAATTGACATAGAAAAAGAATAAGGAGATTATGACTGATATAATAAGAGTATCAAAGAATTTTGCTCTATCAGAAATGGTGAAGAGTGCAACTGCTGTACGGTTGAACGTAGATAATTCACCGGGTACACATCATCTTGTGAATCTAACACATCTTTGCATTAATATTCTACAACCAGTTAGAGAACAGTTTGGAGTTATTACAATTAACTCTGGCTATAGAAGCCCAGCACTAAATGCAAAAGTGGGTGGATCTAAAACGAGTCAGCATTGTAATGGACAGGCTGCAGATTTTGAAAGTTTTTCAACTCCAAATCCAGACTTAGCT
>Ga0209089_10000678_pt1 | contig 31104 bp, 28 predicted proteins | sample ArcticOcean_MG_C_FD_187431 | JGI IMG/M metagenome (GOLD analysis project Ga0209089, IMG submission 187431) | Marine microbial communities from western Arctic Ocean - ArcticOcean_MG_CB2_150 (SPAdes) (version 2) | ecosystem: Environmental > Aquatic > Marine > Oceanic | place: Arctic Ocean: Canada...
CATTTTGGTTACCCGGTGAAGTATCCTGTGAATGGCGTCATCAAGGAGTAGGGGATACTGCTGTTGTTGCTGTCAATAATGCGGGAAATACGACTCTTGAATTGCAAGTCACGGTTGAGAGTGAATCGGTATCAATTAGTGAACCATCAAGTGGGTTGCTTACGATTGAAGGAGATTCAGCAGAATTATTTGTTTTAGAATTAGATTCCGATATTGATGAAGAGGTATTTTTCGTTACAATTTCACACCCAACAGTTGAAGGCGCTGAGGTGCAATTAGAAGTGAGACTATTAGCAGGTGATGATTGGGCCCTCCATACAGATTCTGGAAATCGCATGAATGTCCATTACAAAGTTTGGATTTCAGATACTGGAGAACAACTAGATGAAGGAGATTTACCGGTTACTGCAGGTCCTGACCCTGCTTGTGAGGCTGGCGCCCCCAGTGTATGTTATATCAAAGGATTTCACTGGGGTGTAATTGGCTTAGATTGTGGTGTGCTACGGTGTGTCAATTTATTTAATGATGAACCCGGTGGAACCACACACACCGTAATTCTTCCACCTGAACTTGCATACAAAGATAGACCAGATAGAGAACCAGCAAACAACCAATGGTTGGTCTTTGAATTAAGTGTTAATGAATTAGCAATTTAACAGAAAAGCGGATAACAGCAACAGCCGTCCTTTAATTTGGTGCGTGATGGCAACTCACAGAGTTTTACCCATTTCTCCAGATATCCTAGGGTTTGCCGAAGTGATTGCTCCACAGAGTGAAATTGATGTTAAACCAAAATCAGGTGAACCAAATCTGTATCAAACAGAGCGTATGAAACGGCTTTCAACTCCCTGGTCGGTGTGTCTTACAAGGGCAGAGCAGTTAGCCGATTGCCGCCTTGGTAAAGGCATCCTTCTTGACCCTGCTTGTGGTTCTGGGTCACAACTTTTTGCATATTGTTCCGAGTTGGAACGAGCGGGCATTGGCATAGAACTTGATGCTGATTCTGCAGTCTTATCAGCTGCGAATGGCCAAATCGTGGCTGAGAGTGGCAACAGTGAGTGGACGTCCGAAAGTTTCGTGCTGGTTGGTGATGGAACTGATGCAACTGCTGCCCTTTCTGAAATTGGTATGTCAGGTCAGGCAGTTGCAGTTATGCATGTGGATCCAGCAAGACCCCTAGACACACAAAATCATTCACTGGATGAAATGGAACCCCCAATCTCAGTTTTGTTGAATAGATGGGCTGACCATTTTGTAATAGATAGTAAAGGCCCAGCAATTATCATAGATCTCTCCCCAAGACTCTTAGAAACTCAGCAACAAGAGATTGAACAACTTCTCCTATCATATTGGCCAAACTCGCCTATTACGTGGGAATGGGTTTCGACAGGTCGTGGAAGAATTGACCGCTTGACAATCTGGTTTGGCGCAGCCGCGGATTCCGCAACACCAGCTAGAATGCTAAGACTACTAGCAGATGGTTCTGTAGTTAGTTTTGCAGGCCGAGCAACTGACGCCAAAAGATCCACTTCTGATGTGCCACTAACTGGAGATTGGCTAACAATCGTTGATTCTGCTCTTTTGGCATCAGGACTTCAAGGACAATGGTTACGCGAAGCATTGCCTGCAGAATCAACGAGACACTGGGTCAGAATTTCTGGGCGTAGACCAATGCTACTTTCAAGTGAACCACTTCACATGGAGAAATCAATTGTCGGCGCATTTGTTTCCTCAACCGGCCAAATCATTAGCCGTTTGAAGGTGGAACCGAAAGTTGAAAACATCTCTCCAATTCTTGTTTCTGCTAACTCAGCATATCTTTCTAGACTCACTCTCAGATGTAAAATGGAGCCATCTGCTCAGCCAAAACTTCAGCGTAAATTAGATCACGGATTGAAGGATTATCCTCGAGGCAAATCGGGATTCCTTGCTGATGTTGAAACCAATGACGGCGATGCTTGGTTTATCTGCAAAGAACCTTAAAATTAGGGCTTATTTTGTCCATTTCACTGATTATCAGCATCTTAGAAAATAGTCCCTTTTTTATAGGGGGGGTAAGTCGCAAAGTCGCTACGTAGTAGCCACTGGGCAACTGGTGTACTCGGGGGAACCGAATAATGGCAAAAATAGACGAGAGTCAGTTAGGCGACGATTTCAGATATATTCTGAGGCTCGCGATGGCTGATGTTGATGGAATGAAACCGATTGGCTTGGGCCTAACTTCAATTGATGGTGTTGGTCAGAGAACCGCAATTGCATTATGTGGATTGGCTAAAGTGGATACAAAGAAAATGGGTGGGCTTTTGTCCGATGAAGAGGTCGATTCTCTGAAAGAAGCGATTGAGGCTTACCCAACAGCAGTGCCACTTTGGATGTTGAATCGCCAGAGGGATTTGCATTCAGGAGACGAACTCCATTTGTTTTCACAAGATGTCAAGATGGTCCAGAAGGACGACATTGACAGGCACCGTGCTGTGAAGAGTTACCGTGGTGTACGTCACGCAATTGGTGGTAGAGTAAGAGGTCAGAGGACTCGTTCGAACAACCGTAGTGGTTTGACACTCGGTGTTCAGAGGAAGAAGTGAGGTGTGATTTATGGGACATCCAAAGTTTAGTCGTAGAGCATGGCAAGGCCCAAGTCATCCATGGCAATCCGAAAGGATTGATGAGGAGCGCACTCTCATTTTCAACTATGGTTTACGCAATCACAGAGAAATCTGGAAGGCTCGTGGTAAACTGCGCCGATGGCGCTCAAACGCGATGAAGTTGATCGCAACATCCGATTCTGGAGATGACCACGTTTCACGAGAGAAAGCAGATTTGATTACTTCCCTGCACCGCCGTGGAATGCTTCCAGAAGGTGCAACTCTTGACGATATTCTTCGTCTTAATGTGGAGCACGTATTGGCTCGTCGTCTACAGTCGCAGGTTTACTACAAAGGATTCGCATCCAGTATGAAGCAGGCAAGACAACTACTCATTCATGGCCACATTTCAGTTGGTAACCAAGTGATGACAGTGCCAGGATACACAATTACTCGTGGAGAGGAGGACACACTTCAATACAGCATTCAGTCGGCTCTTAACGATTCAGCGAAGAGAGCTGGTGAAAGCAAGAAGAGTGGAATTGCAACAGGTGAAAACCACCCAATTCGTGTAGGTATTACTGAAATCCGCTCACAAGCAACATACGAAAACGAGGATGAAGAGAGCAGTTTGGAACTTGTAGATGGTGTTCCAAGCGCTGAAGAAGTTCAGCAGATTGCCAAAGCCGCTGAAGCAGCGCCTAGTGCAGATGATGTTAAGGGAGGTGAATCCTGATGTCTCGTAAGTGTATCATTAATATTTACAGTTCCTACAACAATATTCTCATGACCGCTACTGACCAAACCGGTGCAGAAACAATTGCTAAGTGCAGTGGTGGCCAAGTAACTAAGAAAGGAAGCGATAAAGGTAGTCAGTTCGCAGCAATTAGAGCTGCAGAGCGAATTGCCGAAGCAATCCAAGACAAAGGATTCTCACAGGCAATTGTTCGATATCGTGGCCAAGGTGGCAACAAGAGCCCAAATACCGGGCCAGGTGCACAGCAGGCTGTCAGAAGCCTGACTCGTGCCGGAATTCAAGTGGCTAGGATTGAGGATTGTACTCCGCGACCCCATGATGGTACTAAGCGCAAGGGCGGCCGCCGAGGTCGAAGAGTTTGATTCAGAGGTGATTTAAAATGATAAAATTAAAAGTTCTTAAAGAAACTGATACTTCAATACGTATACTCTTTTCAGGAGTTAACCGAGCATTTGTGAATGCTCTCCGCAGAACCATGATTGCTGATGTGCCGAAGTTTGCGATTGACCAAATGAGAATTGAACTGGGTATTTTCAAGGATGAAGAAACTGGTGAATTATTTGAGTCAAACTTTGCATTAAACGACGAACAACTTGCCCACAGATTCGCAATGCTTCCAGTGCCAACATTTCATGAAGATTTTTACTTTCAGGACGAATGCCCTGACTGCAAGGATATGGTGGCAGACCAACGTGGATGCCCTTCATGTCAGATAATCTACACAATTACATCAAGTGGTGTAGATGGTGGTAGAAGTGTTGAGGCGTCTGAGTTGAATGTAATCGGCGACCGCCGATTAGAGATTCCAGAAGCATATGGTGCAATCCCCTTAACAAAACTCTACGAAGGACAAGTGCTTCACGCATACTTCTACGCAATTATGGGTAGAGGAAGAGACCATGCCAAGTATTCGCCAGTTTCTGGTGTTACATTCCATGCACGTCAGAATGGTAAAATCAATGTAAAGACCCGCTCAAAGATGCTATTTGACCTTAATTTGAATGTCACTGCTAAGGATTTCAATAAGGATGGTGTTCTTGACGATATTGACAAGGTAGATTTGCTACGAAATGACCTCAACCACGTTGGAAGCGGTACAGATTTACAAGCACAGTTTAATGATGCAATTACATTGGAAGATGTTGAAGGTGATTACATCTTCAAATTCCAGACCGATGGTTCAATGACAGCCCGTACCTGCTTAGAGCAGGCTTGCAAGGAATTAGCAGGTCGCTTTGAAGCACTTTCCAAAGACTTTGCAGAAGCTCTGTGAGAGTCGGTAAGACCAAGCCAAATTACCCCTACGGGGTGGTTGATAATGACTGCAATTACAGGACAGGCCGCATCATCAGGCCACATCACACTACTCTTCAGTGTACAAGATGATGATGTCAATTTAATTAATCAAGGAAGTCGGGGAATCGGTCTTTGTATTGATCCAGATGAGCCTACTTGTCAGATTACAGTAACCGGCAAACATGGTTCAGGAAAAATTTCTGAACAAAGCCAAAATGAGAACCTCGTTCTTCAGCAGACTGTCATCAACACCCTTTCGCAACTAGTGCCGTCAGTGTTGGAATACGATTGGCTCATTCAGCAAACTTGCGGATTACCTCAACAACAAGGATTCGGCCTTTCTGCTGCTGGCGCTTTAGCCACGGCCCTCGCTCTACAGCGGGCACTTGGTGAAGAGGAACAACTCGCACACTCTCAATCCTTCCATGTGGCTCATGTGGTTGAGCGAAAACTATCAGGTGGATTGGGTGATGTGGCCGCTCTTTGGGCGGGCGGGGTTGACCTTAGAAGAGAGCCAGGCTGCCCTCAAGTCAGCGAAAAATTGGGTGGGTCGGGTGTTGTCGAAGGATGGCATACAAATCTCAAAATGTTAGTCGCTTGGAGGGATAGAACTACCCGTCATACTTCTGCTTACATCGATGACGAAGAGTGGAAAACGCGTATCAGAAATAGTGGCGAACAACAACTCACTATACTCAAACAGGGGCTTTGGGATAAGAGTCGCTGGGGAGATATTTTGGCGACATCAACTGGTTTCGCCAATGACTCTGAGTTGATATCAGATGCAGGACGAACTGAACTTTTACAGATTGCGGAATCTGTGATTTCATTTGCAGATGCGGACGCATCTGCTCATTTATGTATGCTCGGAGAAAGCCTTGTAATCTTGCCAACATCGCTTGAGTCAGGATTGAATAGCGATAAGATGCTGCTAATGATTGAACAATTTAATTTAATGGGATTGAAATCAATTAGGGTTTCATTAACTGATAATTCACTTCGCTGATTGTGAGCAACTCAATCACTCATCATACATGATTGTGATATCTAGAGGTGTTTGGTCTAACATCAAGACACCAGGGATCAACATTCCATCGCAGAATCCATGTCGGTACACAATTGCCCCAGCCCCCCACTCATCGATATAGCGGTTCATTTGTTTCTTTGTCTTCTTCTTAGCAAATGAGACATTGGCGCCATAGAAATTTTTAGCATCAATCCATGCAATTAACTTACCATTAATTGTCAACTTATCCATTATCAGAAAATCAGGTGTATTTAGAGGCCTACCATGCTCTTTTTGTTGTTCCTTTAGAAGTTCTTCTTGACGACGATATTTGATACCCAAAGTATCTAGGTATTTCTCAACCACTACCTCAAACAGGTCAGCCCGCACAGCAGTTTCACCTTGGTCAACATTTGTCACGCGGTCTTTTTCTTCCGCTTTTTGAAATTCTTCAGCATCACGTGTTGATAACAATTTCTTAGGTGACCTAAGTGAGTCGCGAATCTTCACTTTTGACCATCCACGTGCAGTCAGAATTGACCGAAATATTGCCACTGGGGGGAAATCAAATCGTCGGGAAAGTTGTAACACACTCTCACCATTTTCGTATCTTTTGAGAAAGGTATTTGATTTATTCATCATTTTATAATGGCCGTAAACGGCCTTTTCTTGCATCAATGCTTTGCGCAATGATAACCCTTGGTCAACACTCATGTTGTGTGTTTTCAGTCTGTCACCGATTCCCTCCACCGCATCATCATCTAGAAATCCCCATTCTCCTGGAATCATTACTAAATCACACGCTTGGCGTTCAGTACGCTGTTTTATGGGGGTTGTTTTCCAATTGACAGACACCTCATTTGGGGGTTCAAATTCCTCTGGAAAACCCAATGGCTTAGGATTGATGGAGAACCTTTGTTCGGCGCGCTCTACTGCTTCTATGATACGGGCAGATGCTTGGCTATTCTGCCCACCACCATTGCCACTTTTTCGGGAAGATGAGCGGCCTTTTTTGCTACCTTGATTGGTGCGGCCGCCCTGGTTCCCATTGGGGTTGTTTTTACTTGGTCGGTGGTTGTTGTCTTCTCTGTTGCTTCTGTTCACTTGTAGCAGGCGAGAAGCCCCTCCCTTTTCAACCTCCGGCATAGGAATCGTAAATTCAAGCAGGTTAACTTGCTGATTGTTTATAAAATCAAAGATAAGCAATACCTGGCTCTGAAGGATAAGCAAATTTTGCTTTACCACCAACATCTTCACCTTCTCCAGCAAGGCAAATGTTCACTTCTGCTACGCCGAGTTCTGCGCTGAGGAATGACTTTGCATCAGTTAGAATTTTTACTTCATCAAGATTTGATTTTAACACACTTCTTTCAGTTGGAGACCATTTGTACAATTGTTTCATAATTCGTTTCCAAGCTCCAGGCACTTGTCCTCTAACTTCTCCATCTTGGGTAAATGGCCTGGACATTATCTCACCCATTGCACCTTTCATTGGGAAGTCATTCTCAAGTAATTCAATACCAGTGCGTACCAATTCACCCTTCCACCCTTCGGCGATTTGAATCGTTACAGATGTTGGTTCATTCTCAAGGTGTCGTTGTGCCAAACCTTTCATCTGTCTAGCCTGGTCAAGAACCGATTGTAGGATAATCTCTTGTGCCAAGACGGGATTCATGGCTTCAGGCTCATCATTATCCACTTCACCAAATCCAAGAGGTTGGATGGCAATCAAGCCTTCACCACCCGCTTCTGCCCAAATTTCTTCAGCAATATGAGGTGTTGCGGGATGCATCATCTTAGCCCAATCAAGCAGGAGCACGCGAGCCAATTCTCCATTGCATCCTCCACGACGCTGGTACCAAAGAAGGTCAGCGTAGACTTCGTAATGGCTGAGCATCACACCGGCTCGCAAATCAACCGATTCCATCGCCGAAAACCATTCGGTTTTTCGAATCTGAAATTGGGTGCTTAACCATTCATCTATTGCCGCATTATCATTGTCCCATGACAACATTTCGCGGCATAAATTCCAAACTGATTTCATTTGTTTGTAACATGATTCTACCCCAGTATCAGACCAATCCATCCCAGCAGTAGGTTGGGCAGCAAACAGAATGAATAGCCGGACGGTGTCAGCGCCATATTGTTCAATCATTGAAACAGGGCCAACAGTATTGCCTAGAGATTTACTCATTTTGGCGCTCCGCTCTGTTAATTCACCTGCACAATATGGGCAAGCATTACCCCTCTCGCTTACTGGATGAGTGATATTACAAGGTGCACAAAACGGTGCTTGTGCGTTGACCATTCCTTGGCATAATAATTCTTCAAAAGGCTCGTCACTATTATGCAAACCCATGTCTCGAAGGGCTTTAGTCCAGAACCGTGCATAGATTAAGTGCATTTGTGCATGCTCAATTCCACCACAATAAAAGTCAACATTCATCCAATAATTCGCTGCTTGCTTACTGAAGCATAAGTCAGGATTATTTGCATCAATGTAGCGCATGAAATACCACGATGAATCAACAAAAGTATCCATCGTGTCGGTTTCCCTCCTCGCCGGATTACCACAACTAGGGCAGTCAACATTGAGGAAGGTAGGTGAGGTTTGTATCGGATTGCCCTCGCCACTAAAGACCACATCATCAGGTAGCATCACTGGCAACTCATTCTCAGGAACCGGAACCGCGCCACATTCTTTACAGTGGATAATAGGAATTGGTGTCCCCCAATATCTTTGTCGTGAGATTAACCAGTCACGAATTTTCCATTGGATAGTTCCAGTACCAGAATTTTCAGATTCGAGAGCGCTGATCACCGCGCTCTTTGCGGCATCACCTTGTAATCCGTCAAAGCCTTCTCGGGCAGAGTTTGTCATCTCTCCATAGCCCTCAAAGGCTGCTGTTAACGGCTCAGCGTTGTCAGTTCCAGTTTCAAGCAAGACGCGATTAATTGGTAAATTGTGTTCTGTCGCGAAATCAAAGTCACGTGCATCGTGGCCCGGTACAGCCATTACTGAGCCGGTACCGTACGATGCAATCACGAAATTCCCAGCGTAAATTGGTATTTTCTCTCCACTTAGTGGATTTATTGCATGCCGGCCAAGGAATACACCTTTCTTTTCCTTCAGCATACCTCTATCCATGTCAGAAAGTTGCTTTGCTTCTTTTTCCATCTCCCGCCACGCTTGTTCATTTTCGTGACCCTTAACCAAATCCTCACAAAGAGGGTTTTCTGGGGCTAGAGTAACAAATGTGACGCCAAAAATTGTATCAGGCCTAGTCGTAAAGGCTTCAATCACAAGACCATCCATGCCTTCCACTTTGAACTTGATTTGCGCGCCTTCAGAGCGCCCCATCCAATCTTTTTGCAGGGCTTTAACATGGTTAGGAAATTGTATTTCCTCAAGTGAGTCAAGTAGTTCTTGCGCGTACTTTGTGATTTTCAAAAACCACTGGTCCATGTCTCTCTGTGTAACTTCACTTGAACATCTCCAGCATCTTCCATTGTGAACCTGTTCATTGGCTAATACTGTATTACACTGTTCACACCAATTGACATTTGCGAAAGTTCGGTACGCTAAACCGCTCTCAAAAAATTTTAGGAAAAACCACTGATTCCACTTGTAGTAGTCGGGGTCATGACTCATTAATTGTCGATTCCAATCGTGTGAAAACCCCATTTGTTTGAAATCTGATTTTATGCTAGCGATATTACGGTCAGTGATATCTCTTGGGTGCCCTCCTTCTTTGATGGCAGCGTTTTCAGCAGGCATGCCAAAAGAATCGAATCCCATTGGATAAATGACGTTGAATCCTCTTGCTCGCCGATAACGAGCGACAGCATCTCCAATTGAGTAGTTTCTAACGTGGCCAATATGCATCTTTCCAGAAGGATACGGATACATTTCGAGGCAGTAGAATTTAGGTTTATCACTATCTAATGGGGCGATGAAAATCTCGTCGTCCAACCATCTCTTTTGCCACTTATGTTCAAAGTTTGCAGGTGAGAAATCCTCCTCCATACAATCAACCCTTCAACGACATTTACATTCGTTATTGAATCGCCGAATCAACCGCTCGCTATCAAAGGAACGGAATTATCATACCTCATCAAGTAAAGATGGCAAGTCACTGGAGTTAAGCAGAATCAGTGCACGGTCAGTCAGTCTGTACCGGTAGCGCATTGCGACCCTCTCCTTCTCTACCAATCCCCAATCCTCTAGTGATTTGAGGTGGTATGACACCAATTGTTGACTGGTTTCCAACTTGACCGACAATTCTTTTTGAGATAGATTGAGGATTTCATTCTCGTGGATGTCAAGAATTTGTAGAATCTTACCCTGTAAACTGTTTGGGTCTGGTGTAAGTACTGGAACTGGCAAATCGTCATCGGCAGTTCTCGAGTCAATCGAAGCTGGATAGTATCTAACTTTACGACCATCCTTACGCCTCCATACTCGTTCATCAGATTCCAATACTGAAAGATGGTGGGTTAGTTGGCCGTTAGACATTTGTAAAGCCCCTAACAAGGCTCTGAAGTGAATACCTCTGTGTAATTCAATATAGGCAACAATTCTACCTCTTTGATACTCACCACCCGATTCCTTCTTCTTGCGAACCATACCGAGAAGAGCGAGACCGTATTTTGTTGCAGGTAGGCGGATCCATTCAACTTGGGTAACCGCTCCGGCAATCAGTGCAAGCAGGCTGGTCGAAGCGATGATGGCAACTATTGTTGGCGCTGCAGCAGGAATAGAAATTACTGGCGTTTCAGATGCTACTTCCGTATCGATATTAGAATCTGTTGAGGCTACTTGTGCTTCACCTAATACTTCAACCACAACAATGTGAGATGCCCAACTAGCACAAGCAGTTGAGGTGTCAGTACTCTCCTCAACCCAGTACGCACCGCGGTGATTTGGAAGCGGCTTCCAGTTTTCTATTAGCGAAGATGAGTAAGCGTGCTCAATAGCATCAACATCAATTAGAATCCAACATCCACCAACATCAGTGGTAACATAGTGCCAACTACCTTCAGCCATCCAACTCAAAGGCGTAGCATCCTCTTGCACTAATGTTTCACCAGTATCTCCACTTTCGGATTCGTCGTCTGAATTATGCTCATCTTCAAGTTGTGTTGGGGGGTTCCAGGTATGGGCTAATTGGGTAGTAAATCTAGGTGTTCCAGTAGTTTCAATGAAGAGCGACCAAGTACCTTGATTAAGTTGGCCAAACTCAATTGTAAATGGGTCAAATGGGATGCCATTGCCAGCAGCAATCGTCTCCAACATTCCTCCTGATTGCTCACACTGTTCATTCCATATTTGATGAGGTTGAGCCTCACCTATACGTTGTAGAGTGAAGGTTAAGCGGCATTCTTGAGGCCAGTGGATATCTAAGTCAATTTGGTTCTCCAGCCGAATTTGGAACGTGATAGATTCTTGATTAGTTCCAGGATTGTTGGTAAGCAATTCAATCACTCTGAACTCGGCTAGGCTTGTGTCTTGCATTGATGCTAAACAAGCCGGTCCACTATCTCCTCCATCGTAATTGATGAGGTACTCGGTGCTGAGTCCATACTCAGGAACTGTTAGCACCAACAGGTAAGAACCATCATTGAGCTCACAACTATTTTCAGCATTCATTGTCCACATTCTCTGGTCAAGTGTGTGTTGGCTATCCGGATCAATCTTCAATTCAGAAAATTCAGTATCACAGGTATCGCTCAATTTTGAATCTTTAATTATCATTCCATCTTCTGAAATTAATTGAATTGAAACTAGGCAACTGCTGTTGAATTGCAACTCAGCAGGCGTCGCTGCTGAATTAATTAACTCAGTTTTAACTTGAATATTATCCGCATCAGTAATGAATCCATCTGCACCACCGTCCCCAAGTAAACTAACTGCAATCTCGGCTAGAGCCTCAGGACGGGCTTCACCAATCGATAGTGTTGCATCAAATGTGCTAGCCAAACCACTCAAACCTGTTGTTGCAACTTCAATTGACCATTGGCCAGATAAAAGTTGTTCACCTTCTGAAGTGAAGTCCCAGACCAACCAGCCCAAAGGAAGTGATTCACCTACTCCAAGTGTTGAGCCAGAGCCACAACCCAAGTCAGTCATTGAAGGTGGATTTGAAGAATCAAATGTGTTAACTTGAATCGTAACCATGCACCCTTCATCAGTATCAATTGTTATTGAGTTGCTACCGCTATTGCTAAGAGAAATGTGAGAGTATACGCTTTCACCTGACAAATAATCTAGCCCACCACTAATCGGTGGAGCAGTATTGACTTGTAATACTAAGTTTTCAATTAACACAGGACTGCGCTGGAATTGTATAGATTCTGTGTAAGTTGCCATCCCTGATTCAAAGTTAAAATCTAAAGTTACATCACCACTACTGATAATTGCCCCTGTTGAGTTTTGCCAGTCCCAATCAAATGTGTCAAGATTTCTTGTTTGTCCAGCAGGTATGTCAATCGCTCGGCGTTGTTGAAGACAGACTCTGTGATCTCGTAGTGATGTGAATGGGTCATCCTCATTTTCAAAAATTTCTATCTCAACAGGACAGGATGGATTGTATTCAATTGATTGAGTAGTTGCACCAGAATTCTTCACAGAAATTGAGATTGAAAGCGATTCTCCCTCATCATACCAAGCCGCTCCGGTAGTCGTCTCATCAATAGAAATAACTAATTCAATATCGGTAGAATCTGCACTTGCAGAACTAATCGCAAGTGGAGCAAGTAGGATAAAAGATAGCCCAACAATGAGCAATCTACTGCTAGATTCACGTCCCCTCATAGCGCCGCCTCTTATAGAGGCGACAAACCCACTCACACTTAAGACCCGCCATGCATGGTAAAATCAGTAATTTCAATGCCATGCCCCCCTTCGCATGATTTTGATGTTAGCCAAAGGTGAGTTTGACCGCCGAGTGGGAGATGATGGAATTGAGGTGTGGGTAAGTCAGCAAGGTCCGTTTGGGAATGTCAATACAGCATTCATTAATAGGGCCACAAATACAGTAGTAATCATCGACCCATATTCTGCTAAAAAGTGGCTTTCAGCCCTTGAAAATGAAGGTTTGTCACCAACCCACTTAATTCTAACACACACCCATAGAGACCACACATCTGGGGTTAAGAAAATCATGAAATCCCACCCAGAAATTCAGTTGTGGGGGCACGTTGAATCAAACTATCCGAATTTACTTGGAAGAGTATTATTTCGTCATCTAGATTTCACTCATACTTGGAATCATCCAGTTCACTCTGGGGAACAATGGACTGAAGGTGGTATCACCCTTGAAGTCACTCACACACCAGGCCATGCACCAGGTCATCTTACCTTCCATGGACATGGAGTATTTCACGCAGGAGATCTTCTCTTCACCCAACGTTCTGGTAGGGTTGACCTTCCCGGCGGAGATTCACAATCACAATGGAGAAGTGTTACTCATGCTAGGGAGATTCTCAAAGGACTACCTAGTGATTGGCGCTTGATTCCAGGCCACAATTACGAATGGATTGATGGGACTGAGCGAAATTGGGTTAGTTTATCTCAAGCATTGGAGCACAATTTAGCACTGAATTCAACGTCTTTGATTCAGTTTGAAGAACTTGATTTTCTACGGTTCAACGATGACCTAGCAAAATGAATTTTATTCCTCCAGTGATGTCGGAGAAATATTCATAGTGGGCGAATATCCGGGGGGATTTATGGGTGACGAAGAACAACTAAGGTATGCCAAGATAAGGTATCCTAATATTGCATTTAAACGCGGAGACAAACCTAAATCATTCTTTTTTAATATTGTTTATTCATTAATTTGGCTTGCCTCAGTTCTTGCTGTTTCAGGAGCAGGATATCTCTATGTGAACCCTTACTGTGGGCTAGGGATAATTCTAGTAATTCCAATGATGAAATCTCTATTGGATGTATTAATGGGGAATTCCGTTCTTGTTGCTGCTGGTGAATCTTTAGAATTCCGAACAACAAAGGCGAAAACCAAGAAAAATGCAGGTATGATGATGGGTATGATGTCAAAATTATCTGCCTTGGATAAGGACTTTATAGACGGGGATGGAAATATAGAGAGCATGATTTCTGAAGTTCTTGAAGACAATGAAGAAAATGAAGAAAAAGCATTTTCAATTGCTATGGCCCTCAATATGGATAAAGACAATGATGGCATGTTATCACCCCAAGAAATGCTGTCTCCAGATAATATGTTATCTAGTTATGATATGGAAGAAGGTCAAGGTGCAATGAAAGAAATTGAGGAATTCGCTGATGAAATCCTCATCTTCCTCAACTCAAACCCAAATACCATTAGCAAAGAAATCATTGAGAAGTTTTCTAACGGTTCATCAAAAGAAGACAAATACGACCCATTTGCTTAGCGTGATTGAAGGTCACGTGCAATTAGCATTAGACTGATTTCACGATAGTGTAGGAGTATAAATGAGTGGGAACTGCACTCTGAATGTTGTCCCTTGTGCAGATGTTGAGTAGTCAACTTTGCCGTGCATTAAATCACAAAGTGCTTTGACGAGTGTAAGACCTAGACCTACACCACGCCTAAGTTGGCCATCCTTGACAAGTGCTTTTGAGTATGGCTCGTATAACCTCATCTCTGCCTCATGGGAAATACCATGACCAGTATCTGAGATTTCAAATAGAACATTATCTGCAACAGTACTCACTTTGATGGTAATGTGTCCTTTTTCTGTAAATTTCACCGCGTTATCTAACAATTGTTCGAGGACCTCTTGCAATCTCATGTCATCAATACACATTTTTTCTGGGGCCTGACCTATCTCCATGTGGAACTCAAGTCCTCTACGTGTACACACTTTTCTAGCTGCCTCACTTGACTTTTCAACTAAGGTGTCAATGTCGTGCCATGCTGAGGTAATACGAACAGTTCCAGAGATGATGTTAGAGTAGGTGATAACGGAATCAATCATCATTCGTAGAGAATCTCCAGCATCTAAAATTTCTGTTAAGAATTCTTTTTCTTCAATGTCAAGATTAGGAGAAATGTCAAGCAAATCCGCAAATCCAAGGACACCAGAAAGAGGGGTTCGTAAATCGTGGCTGAAATTAGCAATGAACCCTGCTTGAAGATTGTGCGCCCTTGACAATTCACCATGGGTTAGTCGCAATTCCTGGGCAGCACTCTTTGTTTCAGTTAATTGTTCTTCAAGTGCATGTTGCAATCCAATCAATTCGGTAATGTCCTGATAAGAACAGACAACACCAGTTAGCCGCCCATCAATACCGAATAATGGCTCAGCAGCACCGATCAAATAGAGAATTCTACCATTATGGAATTCAATACTGAATTGCCAATCCCGTTGAGATTCCCCTGTTCTTAATGCCTCCAATAGAGGACCTTCATTGGAACTCATAGGAGCGCCGTGCCCATCTCGGAAGGTGTGTTCTTCTTCAAACTCATTAATCCATTCCGGAGATGCAGGTGTGGCTGGCAAATCCGGCAACATTATTTGAGCTGCTCTATTGACATGTACAAGACCACCTTGAGCATCAATTTCTAAGATTGCACTGTGCATTGAAGAAAGAAGAGCGCGCAGCCTTACTTCCATAGTTGCTGGAGCAGGGCGGGTGTCAAATGGGTCCATCTATCCGGCCTCCTAAGCCGTTGGGCACGGATAATAGGCATAGCAATTGTGCTTGAAGGGTTGTCTCAGAGCAAGTCATCAAGGTCTAAGGCATCAGGCAATGCTTCAACCGCTTCTTCTACGCCCCTTTCCTCTTCCTCTTGATGAAGTTGCCAATCAGCCTTCTCCACCCAGCCGAGTTCCTTGGCTTTTTCCAAGTCTCCTTGACCTAGATAATATTCAATCCATTCATCACGTCGAGTATCTTCTTCGTCAAATATTTGTTCTTGTAAGGCAACATTTTGCCGTATCAACTGACCACTACGCTTGGCTGCTTGACGAGCAACCATAGCAACTAGGATGGCTAAGAGGAGAAGAACACCCAAACCACCGAGTAAATATGACCCCAGTTCTTTCAGAGACATTCTGTCTGAACCGCTTGCACCGGTTCCTTCTGCCTCTGTTATTTCACAAACACCGGGAACTTCCCACACATCAGGGTCGTAGATACAAATGTCAGCGATGTCAGACCAGCCATCCCCATCAGTATCTTCACAGCCAAATCGGTCTTCCCACGAAGTACCATATTTTGATCTGCAGTCATCTGGTTGGAATGCATCACGAGTTGTATTATCCCCATACCCGTCATTGTCACTGTCTTTATGCTGTGAATGAATGAGTGGGAAATCATCAGGATCGGTACCATTTGGATTGTCACCCCATCCATCACCATCAGTGTCATTCCATTGAGTTAAATCATTAGGGAACGCATCTGCTAGTTCAGCATCAATGATGAAATCCCCGGGCCAATTTGATTCGCGGCTGTCATTCCAACTAGAATTGCCCCAATTATCTCCGTATCCGTCATCATCAGTGTCCTTCCATTGGCTAACTGTGTCTGGGAAATCATCACGGGTATCCGCCCATCCATCGTTGTCAGAGTCAATACAACCGTAGGTATTTCCTTTGTAACTAGTACCAAAAGTGTCTGGGCAATCATCTCTTTGTGCTGCTAGAGCGTCATCTGCATAGCCATCACCGTCACGGTCTGATGATCGCATTGGGTCTTCAGGATAAGCATCCTCATTATCGGCAACACCATCTTGGTCGGTGTCGGGACAGCCACGAGTTGTTTCCCCTTCCATTTTCCCCCACAATGTTGGGCATAAATCTGGTTCATTCGCATTTTCTATATATATGCCAGGCCATGATTGATTTCGGTCTAATACCCATGAAGCATTGTCAAAATTATCACCAAAGTCATCCAAATCAAAGTCATACCATTGGGTAATCTCATCAGGAAACCAATCGCCATTGACCCCCACAGGGTTATCACCATAACCATCTCCATCACGGTCTCCACATTGGGTGTCGTCATCTTTGAAGAGATCTGGATTATTGCCATTGTCGTTATCACCACAGCCATCGCCATCTCGGTCTAACCATTGAGTAGCATCACCAGGGAATGGGTCACCAGCATCCGAATATCCATCCCCATCCGTGTCTTTACAACCGGTGCGGTCAATAGATGAATTTCCATTAAATCCAGGGCAAGCATCGCCGTTAGTTCCGCTTGCATTATCTCCAAATCCATCTCCATCAGCATCACACCACTGGGTTGGATCGTCAATGAAAGCATCACCTGTGCCAGTACCTTCTCTACAAGCAGGCCAACTAGCATCAGGGTCTGACCATCCGTCTCCATCAGTGTCGTAACATGCGAGCCTGTCCCAAATTGAGTCACCAAACACATGGATACAACCATCTGAGCGGCTGGTAAATTGCTCGTCACCATACCAGTCACCGTCGCTGTCATTCCACTGTTCAGCATCAGTAGGGAATACATCAATGTCATTCAATTGATTCGGTGTCATGGTGGTGATTAGAATGCCGGGCCACCCTTCGTCAACTTCTGTTGTTGAAGGGTCATCTACAGGGCGAACACTTGTCCACGATGAGTTTGCATAATTATCTCCGTATCCATCCCCATCTGAATCAGCCCATTGAGTTGGATTGTTTGGAAGTCTGTCAACACTACCGTACGGATTGGGGTCTCGGGTATCCTCAGCGTTGTCAGGATAACCATCACCATCAGCGTCAGCCCATTGATATTCATCGTTTGGATAGGCATCATTCAGATCAGACCACCCGTCTCCATCAGTATCTGGACAGCCAAATCGATCTTCAGTAGAAGTTCCCGTTACATTCGGGCACTCATCAGGCTCATTTGCTGGTGCAGGATTATCCCCATATCCATCGTTATCAGTATCATTCCATTGTGTAGGGTCTTCAGGGAACGCATCATCGGCGTTTAGTACCCCATCATTGTCAATATCGGGGTCAACTATCCAGTGGTAAATCCCCTCGTCATTTCGTCCATGTGCGGATAGAATGTAGTCACCATCAGGATGCCAACTAACTCCGTAAATGCTACCACAGTTGTTTCCACCACCGCTAGAAGTACAACCACCAGGTCGAGGTGCTGACATAGTGTCAACAATAGTAGCGGAATTTGCATCTACTTTGAATATCCTCAGACTAGCTCCGTCTGATTGATAATAAGTATGTGCTGCAACAACTTGAGTACCATCAGGTGAATATTCAACATCATTGCACGAGGTAGAAGTATCATATTTCCAATTTTCTAATCCACTTGCCACATCGTAAAGTCTTACTCTTGCTCCTGAACTCTCATACGCTTCACAAGTAGCAATTGTAATTCCATCAGGTGACCAAGCCACTGCATTGTTTGTACCTCTATTGGTATTGATTGTCCTGTTGACATTCCAACTTCCTGTATTGTAAATATAGACATCTTCATTTCCACCAATAAGGATTCTACTCCCATCAGGACTCCAGTCAACAGAATTGAACCGACTATCAGAACCTGGATCAAATGCGGTAATTTCTGAGCCGTTCATAGCATTGTAAATTTGTACTTCACCAGAAGTGCCCCCACTACCTGACCTACCGACTACTACAGCAATCATTGTACCATCGGGGCTGAAAGCAACTTCGTTAGGTTGGTCGCCACCTCCTACATCAGTGCTAACTGAAAATAGAGGTGTTACATTACTAGAGTAGTAAACAAGTAACTCATCGTTGTCAGTCACAGCAGCAACAAACATCCCATCGGCGGACCAATCGGCATCATGTACGAAATATCCACTAAATTCAACAGATTTCAAATTCGTCTTACTTGTTGTATCCCAAATTCGTAGCCATCCGTTTGAACTTCCCCACCCACCAGTATCTTCTGTAGTCAAGTATTTACTACCATCGTGGTTGAATAATGAAACATATTGATCATCACTCATTGATTGCCGGTTATCTTCTAGAAATCCACCTGCTTGAATGACCCACGGGTCGGCGAAATCACTTGTCCCATCACCGTCTCTATCAGGACATCCATCTCTGTCAACAGTGCTATTGCCAAATGCTACTGGGCAATCATCAACGCTGTCATCAAATCCATCTCCATCAGTGTCAAATGCCGAAGCCATCGGTGCAAATAGTACTAGAGTCATGGCTAATGAAATCATGATTGCTCGAACCCTAAAATTCTCTAGAGTCCACTTTGCCATGTTTCGCGGAATAGTATACCTAAAAAGGGTTTATGGCGCCCACGCATCAAAAAAAAACCGCTATGAAAGGTAGTATTCAATAACAAAGTAGACGATAATTCAACAACAGAGAGGCGAATGCTTCAATGGGGACAATAGGCACAGCGGGTTCAGATGTCAGAGACTCCACTGCGTGTTTCGCTCTCGGTTAATGACCGCGTGTTGCTCCACTTGTTTGAGAATGACCATCAGGCAGACCACTTCATCGTAACCGCTCCAGTCACTCGTCCGGGCATTGCAGAATTTTGTGGTCTCCATCCACCAAATGTTAGTCGCGCTATGCGCCCGTTATTGAAGCAAGGTTTAGTGAGTGAGCATACTCGCCAGATTCGTGGTGAGGCCCGACGACATAAGACGTGGCAACTAACAGAAAATGGTAGAGAGGAAATCAATAATCGGCTGCCTAAAATCAAGAAGACCAGCGTTCTCATCAGGGGGAGAGATGGGGAAATGCTTGAAGTGGAAGCGGGTGAAGCCGCTGATAGACTTGACAGTAATCTCACTCTGCTACAAGTGTTAATGATGGTAATCGCAGAAGGAATGCTACAGTATGGGGATATCCGTCTTGGCCGTATTGAAAAAGGCGATGATAAACCTCCACCAGGGCGCTTGCAAATCCTAGCTGGTGCCCATTCAACATATCATGTCAGGGCACCAAAGACTCGAACAGTACATGGTAGGAGTAATGAGAGAGCCTTACTTGATGCATGGTATGAGGGCCGAGAGCCAACTCTTGTTGTTAGTGGGATTGCCGGATGTGGAAAGACAACCCTTGTTTCTCATTGGTTGAATCTGCGTTTGGACGACGAACCAAACCTCAGAGTCATGTATTACCCATGTCAGCCGTGGGATACTGCTATTGGAATTGCAACAAGTATTCTCCATCGGCTGGGGATTGAATCCAAAGGAAGTTTGAGTTGGGACCCCTATAGTATCCTTGAATCATTGCCGATGTCTCCAAGCGGCAAATTCGACATTGATATGTATCGCCGTCGCCTAACAGCCTATCTCACAGACCCAGAAAAACTAAGGGAGAAAGTGTTTGAAAAATTGGAAGAAAAGAGTGAAACACCACCCTATATATTGTTAGTATTAGATGATGTACATAATGTTGAAGCTGACTCAGCACACCTATTGGGTTCACTATTACAAGTAGCTGACCAAACTCCACTGCGCATGTTACTCATTTCTAGAACAGCACTCTCTTTCTACGACCGACGTGACGTCCACACTCGTGGATTAGTGACGGAATTACCCTTGAGAGGCCTGACTTTGGAAGAGGTGGGAGAGTGGATTGCCGAGTTCGATGCGCCTTCACCACCCAAACCAAAAGAAGTTCACGAAATGACTGGCGGACACCCTTTGGCTGTCGAGTTACTTGAGATGTATGGCGAGGTTGTTCATGGGGATTGGTTGCGCTTTTTGGATGAAGAGATTTTGCAGGTGCTTCCCGAAAAGCACCGTGATTTATTGGCATTTTTGGCGGTCGCTGAAAGGCCGATCCCTTGGTCAACATTGGCTTTGGCGGCGGGAGTAGATGGAACCCCGCCATCTGAATTATTGAGTCGTGGAATCATTGTTGAGTTAGCTGATGGGCTGTGGCTACACGAGGCAATCCGCGAGAGATTATTGCGGGAAGTTGGCGAGTCAATGGATGAGCGCCGTAAAGCGATCTCAACAGCGATGAAAAATGCCTAAGGATGAATTAATTAGTTCATGTGCCGGTTTAACCAATCGTCAAATCCACCTTTTTGCATTGCTCCGGAATGTTGGTCTACTGGTTCACCATTGTGGAATAGCACTAGGGTTGGAATGCCGCGCACTCCGAAGCGGCCAGGAGAGTTCTGGTTGTTGTCAACATTGACCTTTGCGATGGTCAGATTCTCCCGCTCGTCTGCAATTTGTTCTAGCACAGGTGCAATCATTTTGCATGGACCGCACCACGGCGCCCAAAAATCAACCAAAACCCATTCATTTTCTGTTGTTACTGTATCAAAAGTCTCGTCTGATGTTTCTACAATTGCCCCTGCCATATCACTATCTCCTGTGCAACCTTTCCCCTCAGACGAGGGTCTTTGAACCTGCCGTTATCAATGTGAAGGATTGAGAACCCCTTGCCTCTCGGGTGGTTTGAGGGGAACGTCATGATTGTATGTCCAAGTATTTTGACTGCTGACTATTGTAATTTAGGAAATGTGGTTGATGACGCGGTTGCCGCAGGAATTGAATGGATACATCTAGATGTAATGGATGGAAATTGGGTAATCAACAAAACCATTACTTTTGGTCCAGCATTAATTTCATCAATTCGTAAGCGGGCTGGCCCTGATATTTTCTTGGATTGCCACCTAATGGTAACTAATGCGGCTGATACTTGGAATCAATATGTTGATGCTGGAGTTGACTTAGTGATAGCCCATGTTGAAGCTGTAGATGATTTTCCAGAACTCATCGCAAATTTGCATGATGCTGGTTGTCAGGCAGGCTTAGTATTGAACCCAGCAACCACTCTTGATGAAGTTCTCCCCCTTCTCCCAGACCTTGACTTGGTACTATTCATGTCAGTAGTTCCTGGAAAGGGCGGCCAATCTTTCATGCCAGAAATAGAAAGTAAGGTGCGCGCTCTTAGGGCAGCGGTCGATTCACAAATTTCCGAAGGTGGTAGAGCAACGAAATTAATGATAGATGGCGGTATCAAAGCCCACAATATTGCAGAAGTTGCGGACTGGGGAATTGAGGCTGCAGTAGTTGGTTCTGGTCTCATAAATGATAATGGAACCATCGCTGAAAACCTTGCAGAAATTAATTCTGCACTCTAGGTTAGTGCAAGAGTCCTCAACACGAGGGTTGAAAATGGTCTAGCGTGGCCAATGACACAATGCCTACCGCCGAGTGGATGGTTGAACAAGTCAAAGAGGTCTATCCAAACGCAGAAGTTGAAGCCACTGATACTACAGGAGGCGGTGACCACTGGTTCGTTAGAATTGTTGACATTGGCTTTGATGGGATGCGATTATTCAAGCGGCAGAAGTCGGTTATCCAGCACTTTAAACCACATATACAAACCAATTATGTACACGCTCTTGACCTCAAATGTCAAACCCCAGAAGAAGCGGAACAGAGTAGTGGTGATGAACCATTTTCCCCCCATGAGGCAAAGAGAACTAATTTCGTGGGTTTACAGGTTAGGCGAACAAACAAGGATGAATAAAAATGACAGAATTTAATTGGACAGCAGAAGAATTACAGGAAGTAGTTGATGGGAACAGGTTAGTTCTCTTCATGAAAGGAACTCCAGAGCAGCCACAATGTGGTTTTTCCGCACGTGCTGCTATGGTGTATCAACAGTTGGAGATACCATTTGTTTCAGTCAATATATTGGCTGACCCACGTGCAATCCCCGCAGTGTGTGAATGGTCAGATTGGCCAACGATGCCACAATGTTTCATTGATGGTGAACTCGTCGGTGGTTCGGATATCGCTTTTGAGATGTTTGAATCTGGCGAATTACAAGAGATGCTTGCTGAAAACGCCGATGAATGAGTGATTTTTCTCAAACAACATCGGCTGCGGATCTACTACAATTAGGTGTGGGCTTCGCCGAGATTTTCAATTCCTGATTGAGTAGTCAACCATGATTTTGCTCCAGTGAAGGCAAATGCAAATACGAATAGCGAGCCGAGTATTGCTGCTACAACTGCGCCATCGACTGCGCTTGGCTGGGTTGGAATCAGATACAGGCTAGCAATTGTGCTAACGATAATTCCAAGCCAAAGTATTCGGCTGTAATTCCAAGGCTTTTCACTCACTTGAATCAATGCTAAAGATGGACTAGCCATGGTGTGGAAAAGCCAGGCGAGTAACAGTCCATAAAACGGTCTTTCAACTAATTCAGTATATTCAGGGAATAAATTACCAAAGGCAAAAGGGGCAACTAAAAGCCCGATTCCCATACCAATAAGGGCAAGAATACCTGTTGCAAACAATGCCCGATTATAGCGATGTAGCAACTTGTTGTAGTCATCTCTGACTTCCCCGAACCACGACAGTAGCACTGCGCGTAGAGAAAGGATAGGCCCATAACCGGCTATAAAACCAAGCCATGCGATTTGGAAAACCGCGACATCTTGTGGTGTTGCTAACACGCCGAGAAGTAATTTCTCAATTCTTATGTTGATGATTAGTGCTGCTCCTGCCACTAAGAAAGGCAAACCAGTTCTGACCAAATCACGGCGTCCCATCTTGGCTGTTTCTGGGGCGTTCTCGTTAGGCTCATTCAACCCAGGCTCAATACGCCATTTCCAAACACTCATTGAAATTGCAAGGGCAAATGCAGGGCCGAGTGCAGTTGCGCCTGCTAGTGTTGGCAAATCGGTTGCCCATGTTGCCATCAAAAGAGCAACAATGGCGCGGTCACTAACTCTGACTAATGCTTCTAAACGGGCTTCTCCAAGAGCCCGGAAAGCCGATCGGAACGAGTATGCAAGTACCTGTAGTCCAGCCCCAATAGCGAGTAAGAAGGCAGGGTTTTTCCACACTGAATTAAATGAACCAACGACAAACATTGCCGCTATTGCAATAACCCACATCAACACAATTTGTAGGCTTGAAATTTTGGTTAGAAGCTCGGAAAGGTGATTGCCTAGTCGGCCACCATCACGAGCAATGAGAGTTGGTAGCCCGAGGTCAACAAGAATCACACAAACATGGAAAAAGTCGAGCAGTAGCACGAATGTTCCATACTCATCACTGAGTAATGCGCGGGTCAATACCACATGAATTATGATGCCGAAAACTAGGTTTATCGCATCAGCCCCAGAGAGCCAAAGTGTATCTCTTTGTGGCACAACTTTACGCCCAACCACTCCCACTTTTGGGGTGACACCCTCGCTCTCTTGCACGGTCATTTTAACCACCAAAGCCCAGTCATTTTGCTCCCCCAAGTTCGGTAATTCTTAGGACGAGTTCTCTAGTTGTTATTTCCCAATCAAACTCGGTTTCAGCATCTGTTCTTGCCTGCGCGCCCAACTCGTGAAGGTCCGAGTCTAGCAACTCAATAACCGCGTCAGCCCACTCATCAATCGTTGCGTCAGGGCGAATTAATTTCGCCCAATTTCTTTCACCAATTGAGCGGTGTGGTGTGATGTCTGACAGAATCATCGGCAAGCCTGTGGCGGCCCATTCGCGCACTTTTAACGGGCTAGCAAGTCCCCAAATTTCCGTATCCGGTAATGGAAACAAAGCGATGTGGCACCTCTCAATAAATGCAGGAATTTCCTCTGATTTGAGTGCCTCAAATACCCATAACCAATCATGTAATTCACTTTGTTCTTGTAGTTCAGTCAAGCGATTACCAGCCCCAGCAATTAGCATGTCAAACTCAATTCCTCTTGTATGGAGGACTTTACCAATTTCAACTAATTTTTCTATATCTCTTTCAGCATCAAGTTGGCCATGATGTAGTATTGAAGGTGTTCCTAAAAATTCGGTCGGCTTGAACCTTGAGACTTCCACGCCCGCTTCCAATATGGTGACTGGCTCAATGGCTCGACCATTTATTTGATGCCATTCTGCCAATGCTTTGGATTTTAATACCGAGCCAGAAGCACCTTTTTTTGCAGCAATCTTGTATGCTCGTCGATACTCAAACCACTGTAATCTACCGGTAAGTGAGCGAAATACTGGTGGACTTCTATCAACAATCAACCAAGGTATTCCGGCTTTATTCAAAGCTCGATATGAGCCTGCGACCGCTTGCCATTCGACCAATGCAACCTCAATATCATTATCTCGAAGAACTAAAGGTAAAGTTGATTTCAGTGATTTACCAAATGTAATCCAACCCAATCCAGGCCTTTTTGACCGTTTCACATCTACTAAAAATGGTCCGTCTTCTGTGAGAAATTTATCGGCATCACCTATCGCCCCCGCTAGGTCTGGAGCCACAAATATGACCCCCCATCCTTGTTTGGCGAACGAGTTTGAAACTGCCAATTGGGTAGTCTTCGCAAGGTCGGCACCGAACCGCTTTGCCGTCACCCAGAGTATTTCCACGACTGACCGATGTGCCGACTTCTATATTGTTGCTACATCTCCCCCGCACCAAAGGTGGCCCAGTTGAAGCGAGTTTTGCATGTCGGTCCGGTTCAAAGCCGCGGTGGAATGCAAGCAACAATTCGTCACCACCTGCAACACCCACCTCCCGGTTGGCAAACCGATTCAATCAACACTCATGTTGATGGTTCAATCTTTGCAAAACTCAATGTTTGGCGACTTGCAAAAAAGGCTCTCAAACATCATCTGAGCGAGAAGCCACCTGACATAGTTCACATTCACACAGCAAGCAGTTATTCTTGGTGGAGAAAGTCACGAGCAGTTGAGTTATGCATCGCCGCTGGAATCCCAACGGTTCTACAAATTCACGCTGGAAATTTCCATAATTTTCTTCTCAACAAGCCTTCAGCGAAAAATGAATTCACCCGACTTTGCAGCCATGACCTTGTCACTCCAGTTGCCCTAACCCCACGCCACAAAAAGGAGATAGGTTTGCCGGAAATGGCGATAATTGGCTCTCCGGCACCACCCATCCAAGAGATTAATCCCGATTCAAGAGACCGCCAAACAATGCTACTTCTCGCCCGTCCTTCACCCATCAAAGGACACCGTTTGGCGATTGAAGCCACCCAACAATTGAGAGACCGCGGCTTGAAAGTTGATCTGCATCTTTCTGGCGTTTCACCTGCACATAAATGGGTTAACTCACTTGGGCCCGACCAAGGTATCCACGCTCGTGGTTGGCTGTCTGGCGAAGACAAAGATGAACTATTGAAAACCGCCGGACTGCTGTTGATTCCATCCGATTATGAGGGCATGCCAGTTGCGGCTATGGAAGCGCTTTCTTGCGGGTTACCAGTGCTTGCATCTCCTGCTTGTCAAGGCATATTAGGAGATGGTGGAATCATCGTTGAAAACTTAGATTCCACCGCGTGGGCAGATGCTATTGAAGAAATTCTCAAAGATACGGCTGGCTGGGAAAAAATGGCTGTCGCCGGCCCCGCGTCTGTTGCGCGACAGACGCCAGAAATGTTAGGCAAACAGTGGGCAGAACTTTACCAAAATTCACTTCAGGAGCCCATAGAATGACACCAACAGAATGGATGATTATTGGTGAAATAGGACTTGGTTCAGTTGCTATTTTGCCTCTGTTATTACAGGATTGGTTTTCTCGTAAATGGCTTTCTAAACACCCATTACCTGACTTCCCAGAAGGAACGACAGGCGCTCTCCCTAGGATGACGGTGATAATCTGTGTGCGCGATGAAGAGTTAGTAATTGAGGGGAAATTGACCGACCTGGCCCGCAAACCCTACCCAAGAGAATTACTTGAGGTACTAGTAATTGACACCGGTTCTTCCGACCGAACCATGCAAGTTGTTGAAGATTGGATTTCTAACGCACCTGAGTTAGGACCCCTCGTCCGCCTACTATCAACAACCAGTGTTGCTGGAAAATCTGCGGCGGTAAATTTAGGCTTGGCAGAATCTCATTCTGATAGTGAAATTATTGTTTTGACTGATGCTGATTCTCGCTTGGCGGCGAATGCTTTGGAGAGAATTGGCCGCTGGTTTTTGAACCCAGAAATTGGTGCAGTTTGTGGCCAACAACAGCCAATAGGTGAAAATGGCAAACCTATGCTGGGCTCCAGTGTTTACCGCTCGTATTACAATCGGGCACGAGAGGCTGAAAGCCGTCTTGATTCAACACCAATTTTTGAGGGCTCTCTAGCCGCTTACAGTCGTAATGCCATCAATGCTGGTGTTGTAGCCGATTCCAATGCAGATGATTCACAATTAGCGGTTGAAGCCCGCCGCCAAGGATTGCGAGCAATCCATGATCCAGATTTGCATTTTTTTGAAGCGGTTCCAATCTCGCTTTCAGCAATTCACAGCCAAAGGATGCGGCGAGCCCAAGGACTCGTGCGCCATCTTTGGAGAAATTCAGACTTGATGTTCTCGAAGACGGTGGGAGCACCAATGCGAATGACAATGCGAACTCTGTTTTACGTACATATCAAAATGCCAGTCTTAGTACTCGGTTCCTTAGCATGCGGCCTTGGTGTACTCTTGTCAGTGGTTCTAAATCCCCTGGAGTGGAGTCTTATTCCCGTGAGCTTTGCAGCCCTTAACCTGATTTTATTCCTCGCAATTCTATTCCCACCCTTTGCCGTTCGTGTGTTGGGTTCGGATTCAATACGCCCGATGAACGGATTAACTTCTTTTACTCATTCAATGGCTGTTCTAGTCTGGGTACATTTGAGAATCATACTACGTTTGAAGTCACATATCTGGAGACCGATTCAAGAGATTCGAGAATCAATTAATCGCTTTGACCAATTACAATAATTCATTGAATCAATGCAAATCCATTGGTATAAACATTGTAGTATCTAACTATAGTTTCCCAGTGTGATGGTAAAATTTTACAAAAAAAAAATGGCCCCCGTTGAGCCGCCCGAAGGCGACCCAACGAAGACCGTGTTTGCATTACTTGTGTTGCGTACTGTTCAACTTTTCAGCGCTCAGTTTACAGTCTGGCTTGTTGAGCCAGCTACTGTGTGGCCACCGTTTGTTACGGATATACCAACTTCACAGCCTTGTGCACTGCAGATTTCTTCGCCGTCTTCACTTAGGAAGATGTACTCCCCAGGTTCCCACGCGTTGTCGTTGCTACCAGCCGATTGGGTGATAACACAATCATCGCCTGCTGTTACACTACATGTGTAGATGTTGTCACCAACACTTAGAGTAACCTTAACGAACGACCATGCTAGGTCATCCTTTCCAGTCATCTGCATGCGGATCAGTGTATCATCTGCACCGGTTGCATCGTTTGCTGCGTCATCTGCGTCTGTTGATGTGTAGGTGTTCAGTGTGCTAGCAGTGGTATCTGTTCCTTCACTTGCTAGGCTGTTTGCCCATACATACAATACTCCGGCCAACACGACGGTGATTGCTACCATTAGGATGGTTGCGATAACCGGGCTGACTGCCTGTTCATTCTTTTCTTCATTATTCATCATTTTTAGTCCTCATTCCCCCGCAGGGGTACTTCCGCTCATGCTGCCTATTGATATTAAGGTAACTGCCGAATTGAATCGCGAAACGACCATTACTAAACGCAACACTGGTCTAATATTACTTGGCTTATTAGAGTATCCGGTCAGAAAATATAACATCATCGCATTAGAACAGTTATTTTGTAGGCTCGCACTCAATTGGAGTCTCAATAATTCTAATAATTGAATTCAGTTTCACTAATGATGGTAAAGGAATTTTGTAATTTTTGATGGCACAGCCTAGTTGCCAAAATGAAAGGTGAACAGGGAGAGAGGTATACGTAGAGGGGATGGGATGCACACTCGACGAAGAACACTCAACGGCCCTGTTCGCTACAGCCCTTGCGGTGATGGCATAAAATTGTTTTCAATTCCGGATAGCACGTTCTCACCTTTACGCGTCCGTTTTTTATTAACCTGGTTAAAGGATAGTGAGGATTTCAGCGCCTCCCGGCGCAATCCATACTGTGTGTTCATATTGGCTGATTAGACCGCCGTCTGCACACCTGAGCATGTGGTATGTTTCAAGGAATCGAATGTTGATTAATTTCTTCGTCAAAGCGTCCCATTTATTTTGTAGGCTCTCATCTGTATCATTTGGAAACGGCTTTTTTAGTAAGGGAAATGCCCATCTTTCAGCAAATGGAAGTTGGTGATATCGTTCTTCTAGGTATCTTGCCATTGTAGCGCCCAATGGTTTTAATTTATTTTTTGCTAAAGCCTTCTTTACTGATATATCCCCAGTTATTCTCCAAATATTACTTGAGTTCCTAGGTGCTACATTTTCTATTAATCCTTGTTCACCTGTTGTGTTGAATGGTTCTACTGCAAAAATCCCACCAAGTGGGACTTCCCCCTTGAACGATGGATTATCAGCTCCGCAAGCGAATGAAGGAACCGAAGTACCCGCATGTAGATTGAAAGTTTCAAGTTGATGACCACAGAGATTACTGATGGGTGCGAACCCGGCATCAATTTGTGCTTGTTCGGCTGCAGCCCCGACTTCATGCCAAGGAGTTCCAGGATGCATCTTCTCAATTGATGCATCTCTTGCTTCTAATGATGCCTTGATTTGATCTGTGTGTTTGTTACTATTACCTACCTCAAGAGTAAGGGCATTATCACCAATGGCGCCCTTGACATGGACTCCAATATCCAGTTTAACTAAATCCCCCTTTTTGAACACCATTTCTTCTTCCCAACCTGGTGGGTTGTTTTCATTGTGGTCGGTCGTGTAATGGGCTGCAATCTCATTCACCCCAATTGTTACCGGAAATGCAGCTTTGCCACCGTGGCGATGAATGTAACGCTCAGCAGATTCAATGACATTGTTCCAACTAGCACCGGGTATGATTTCATCTTTGATGGCTTCTAATGCTCTGCGAGCAACATGACCGGCATCGCGCCATATTTTCAAATCATCTTCATTGACCATGAGTTCACCTCCTTTTGACTTATCATACCCTCTCTGAGAACCTGTAATTGCTCACCCGATGTGAGGGTGGCGTAGTCATCACACCGTATCAACGTAGTGGGTGGTTCATTCGAACAAGTTCCAGCAATGAATGATTCAATTCCTAATGCCTCAGCGGCTTCTTGACAGTCTGCAACTGGATTCACGCCGCTAATATTTGCACTAGTTGCTGTAAGCGGCCCCACTTCAGTGAGAAGTTTTCTACTGGTTTTTGTTGTGATGATACGAATTGCGATAGAATCACCGCCAACTCTGCTGTCAAGAGTTTTGAGTGCTGGGAGGATTAGAGTCAATGATGATGGCGGGAAATCCTCAAACAATTGTCTTGCTTGTTTTGGTACGGCAACAATTTCACTTGCTTGTTCTAAATCTGCTACAGCTAGGGAGACAACCATATCATGTCCCCGCTGCTTCAATGCAAACAATAAATTTAGAGCATCAGAAGTGGGTATGCAACCAAGTGCAGGTAAATTCGATGTGGGATAAACAACTGGTAACCCAATATTAACCCTGTCAACCAAGGCTTGCCAATCTGAGACATCGCCACTCATAACGGGAGACCGTCGTGGCCCCCCCTCTTCAAGCAAACCGTCAAACTAAAGAATTCAATTGAGCCAAGTTTCAATATGTTTCTTAGCAATGTCATCGGCAATTTGTTGATCAGGTGTCTTAATCAGCAATTTCCCGCTTGGGAAAAGCGTCAAATCAACTGGTCCAGAAAAAGTGTAACATAAACGATTTTTCAATGTGCATTCCCATCCAGAAGAAATGATTTTTTCGGATACCTCACTCATTTTAATTTGGTTAAGGGATGAGGGTTGAACTTGCCACGCAGCCCGCCCGCTACAAACTTCCAAGACATATTCACCCATCTCAAATATTACCCCCCATTTTCTCTTGCAAAAGGGCTAGGTCACGAGCTGCGATAACTGCTTTTCTCTTAGCAATTAACACCCAAACTACAAACAGTACGAATAGAAAACACGAGACGATGTTCACATGGTGGTAAAATGCAAGAAATTCTTCTTCATCAATATACTTCGATATACCCAAAACATCTAGGAAAATAAATTTACTCAAATCTTCCATTGTTAGGATTGAGGGCAAGCCTTGATTCAATAACCACGGTTGAATGTAATCATCAATCAAGATTGCAGCCGGTCCAGCAAGAAGGGTTACCCACCGCATGAAAGCAACAATTCGCAATACCTTAAATCGCCCTTGTAATTCTTCATCAATTGGCGTGATAGAACTATAATTTTCCAATTCTTGGTTCACTCGGCATTCACTCCATCGTTTGTCGGCACTTCACCTGGACCTGGAGGGCCTTGTGGTGGACCTTGTGGTGGACCTTGTGGTGGACCTTGTGGTGGACCTTGTGGTGGACCTTGTGGCGGACCTTGCGGCGGACCTTGTGGTGGACCTTGTGGTGGACCTTGTGGTGGACCTTGTGGTGGACCTTGTGGTGGGCTTGGTGGAGTCGGTCCTACTGCTGGGTTATCTGGTGAAGGTGGCATTCCCCCTTGCGCGTTCATTTCTGGAGGCATTGGGCCGGGCGGCATCATTCCTTGCGGCATTGCTCCCGGCGGCATCATTCCTTGCGGCATTGCTC
>Ga0209089_10000683_pt1 | contig 30994 bp, 31 predicted proteins | sample ArcticOcean_MG_C_FD_187431 | JGI IMG/M metagenome (GOLD analysis project Ga0209089, IMG submission 187431) | Marine microbial communities from western Arctic Ocean - ArcticOcean_MG_CB2_150 (SPAdes) (version 2) | ecosystem: Environmental > Aquatic > Marine > Oceanic | place: Arctic Ocean: Canada...
TATTCTCGTTTTTCCTTAATTCTTGCAGATTTACCAGACCGTTTTCTAAGATAGTAAAGTTTTGCTCGTCGGACATCTCCACGTCGCAATACTTTTAATGCTTCAAGTTTAGGAGAATGGACTGGAAAGGTAAGTTCTACACCAAACCCTCGTGTAGTCCTTCTCAGAGTAAAAGTTCGTTGTATACCAGATCCCTTTTCACCAATAATAACACCTTCTAAAGATTGTATACGTTCACGGCTGCCTTCAACAATTCTGACATCTAATTTTACAGTATCGCCAGGTGAAAAATTATCTATATTTTGTTTATCTGGGGACTGAACCAATTGATTAGGTTCCATTTAATTACCTCTTAACATATTTCATAAATCTCTAACACTAACTTAGTTTAATTCCGAAACAAGAAGTTGTCAAAAGTTACGAACTAAAAATTAAATAGCTTAAGAACAATTCCCTGTGCAATAAAAAATAAAATTATCGACCCTGAAAGGGAACAATATCCTGTTATTTTTGCAATATATCTAAACGGGACTGCATATTGAAAAAATTTCATCGTTGAAATAATTCCTAAAATCAAACCCATAATACTCATAAACACAGCTGCACCATTAGCAATTTGCTGTTCAGGATATGTCCAAGGAATACCAAAGATTATTAATGAATGGAAAGCAATGAAAAGGCATAAAAATCCGAGAAGCCTTGAATTATAGGACCAAATAAATGTTAAAGATGATGTTATGAAATATAATACCCACAGTGAAAAATAAATCACTAATACTAACATTATCGCTGTACCGGAGGGTATACCTAATATAGAATATCCAAACATTTCTAATTTTAATATTTCCCAGAAAAATATTCCTAAGACCAATGGTATTGTTCCAATTAAAGTTATAAAGCCCAGTAACTTTGATTCAATATAAAAACCCAAAGTATGCCATGATTCAATAAATAACAGCAGAGCAATAAATGTTAAAAAATAAGTCTCCATAAAAGTTCTCCATAATATTTACTGATAATTTTGTTCTAGTAACTTATTTTCTTCTGTAGATAATTCAGAAATATTGATCATTTCAGGTCGTTTTTTAATAGTTCTCAATATGGACTGTTTTTTTCTCCAATCGTTAATCTCTTTATGATTTCCTGATAAAAGTATTGGAGGAACATCCCACTCTCGGAAACTTGCTGGCCGAGTATATTGGGGATATTGTAACAAATCAGTATAAAAAGAATCGAGTCGAAAAGAATCTTCATTCCCCAATACTCCTGGCAACAAACGTGAAACAGCGTCAATAACAATCATCGCACCTAATTCCCCCCCGCTAATAACATAATCTCCAATGCTTAATTCTTCAGTTGACAGATGTTCTCGTATTCTTTCATCAAAACCTCCATACCGCCCACAAATTAAAGCAATTTGCGAATAGTTTGAAAGTTGTATAGCTTTCTTTTGGTCAAACTTTTTACCTTGGGGAGATAATAATATTATTGGAACATTTTTATTAGTAATTATTGATTCAACACTTTTAAATAAAGGTTCTGGTTTTAATATCATTCCTGGACCGCCTCCATACTGATAATCATCAACAGTTTTATAGTTGTCAGTGGAATATCTTCGCCAGTTATGAAGATTAATACTTATTATCTCATCTTGTACCGCTCGTGAAATAACACCATCTTTGAAGCTTGCTTCAAACATATCAGGAAAAAGTGTAAAAACCTCAAACTTAACCATTTAAAAGCCCTCTTCGTTAATTACTCTAAATGTTCTAAATCTTGACTGTTGATTAATTTTATTGCGTGGTCTAAAACTGGGGAAATAATATTCAAACATTCAGTAACTGCTTTAAGACTACCTGGCAAATTTACAATCAATGTATTTTTTCGGTAACCTACAATTGCTCTACTTAACACAGAAAAAGGGGTGTGGTCAAAAGCTTTTATCCTCATTACTTCTGAAATACCTGGGATTTCTTTATCAATTACTAACCGAGTAGCATCTGGGGTTACATCCCTCTTGGTAATTCCTGTTCCGCCAGTAGTAATAATCAAATCGTATTGTTCTCTATCAGATAGTTCTATTAGTCGAGATTTAATAGTATCTAATTCATCGGGCAATATATCATGTGTACATAGAGTATAGCCCTTAGCCTCAAGGTTCTCTTTAATAAATTTACCGCTTTCATCAACTCTTATTCCCTTAAAACCTTTATCACTACAAGTAATTATACCTAATTTATACATTTTCATTCTCTAAAAGTTGATTTATTCAGTAATTCTAACATAGAAAAATACATTCGTATAAAACTAAAACACCACAGAAATCATACCTGTGGTGTTTTATTATTAAAATAACTTTGTGGATTAATATATTGGATTAATACACAATACAATTAAAGGCCTAAGATTCCTCTTTTATTGAAAGTTTTGTTTCTTCTAATGAATGGAGGAATATCTAATTGATCTTCAGAATCTAAAACTTCTATATCTAATTGAGATAATAAGTCATCACTATTCGGAATCACATTATCTGCAGACTGAAAGCCTGTAGCAATAATTGTTATTGAAACCTCATCTTCTAACCTAGGATCATTAGACATTCCAAAAATGATATTTGCATCGGGATCAACTATGCTTTCTATAAGGTCTGCTGCCTTTTGTACTTCATTAAGAGTTAAATCATTACCACCTGAAACATTAAGCAATACACCTTTAGCTCCATCAATTGAAACATCTAATAGAGGGCTATTTATTGCAGCTTTTGCAGCTTCAACTGCTCTATTTTCACCTCTAGCATTACCTATTGCCATCCAAGCAGGACCCGCACCACTCATAATAGTTTTAACATCAGCAAAATCCAGGTTGATTGTGCCAGATCTTGTAACCAATTCAGCAATTGACTGAATACCTTGCCTCAGCACATCATCGGCCATTTTAAAAGCATCGTCAGTAGTTAATTCTTGATCATTTATTTGTAAAAGTCGATCGTTTGGAATAATTATTAAAGAATCTACCCTGTCTCGTAATTGAGCTATACCATCATCAGCTGCTTTTTTTCGCTTATGACCTTCAAAACCAAAAGGTTTAGTGACCACAGCTATAGTTAGAGCTCCTGTTTCTTTAGCTATTTCTGCGACTATTGGACAAGCGCCAGTTCCTGTTCCACCACCCATACCAGCAGCCACAAAAACCATATCAGCACCACGTAAACATTCATATAATTGATCACGACTTTCCTCAGCAGAATCCTTACCTAAGTCAGAACTTCCACCAACACCAAGGCCACGTGTGAGTTTCTCTCCGATTGAGATTCTATTAGGTACATCCAAACCCATAAGATGTTGAGCATCGGTATTAACGCAAATGTATTCTATTCCATCAAGTTCTTCCCTATACATTCGATTAACAGCATTTGAGCCCCCTCCACCAACACCAATCACTTTAACTGTAGCACGTCCAACACGTTTATTATTTGTATTTGTATCCATTTCATTTTCTAACATATGTACCTCCTAAAATTTTGGTGAAATAAATTGAGTTAACCAGTTCAACCATTTCCTACCTTTTGTCAAAGTTTTTTTCTTCTGAGGTTGGTGGCCTCCATAATTTACTTGTTCAATAGGATGATTAATTCCCCATAGAAGAATACCAACACTTGTTGAATAAGTGGGACTTTTCAAAGTTTCAGGCAATCCCAAAATGTCTCTTGGAGCGGCGATTCGAACACTGCCAGGAATATATTCATGTGTTAACTCCTCCCAACCAATGAGATTAGAACCACCACCTGTAAAGACTATGCCTCCAGCAGGCATAGTATCCAAACCTGCATCATTTATTTTTAATAATACAAACCTTAATAGCTCAGATGCCCTGTCATTTAGAATTCGGCAAATATCACCTTTGGTAAATATTCTTTTATCTTCCTGTCCAGTTATTAAAACTTCAACTTGCTCGTTAAAATCAGATTTAATATCTTCAGGAATTGCCAATGTTCGGCCATATTTTATTTTAAGTTCTTCTGCTGTTTCATAAGGAATACCTAATGTGACTGCTATATCATTAGTGAAATTAAAACCCCCAACCGGAATAACAGCTGTATATACCATTTTGCCATTCTTAAAAATAGCAAGATCACTAGTTCCTCCACCAATATCAACTAATATTGTTCCTATCTCTCTTTCTTCAGCGCTTAAAACCGATTCAGCACTTGCTAATGGTTCTAATACCATTCCACCCATTTTTAACCCAGTATTTTCTACTGATTGAACAATATTATCCAGCGAAGATATCTCACCAATAACTGAATGAGTATTGACAGAAAGGGTTGTACCTTTTAATCCATTTGGGTTTCGTATTCCAGAGGTGTTATCGAGAGTGTAACTTATTGGGATTACGTGTAGTAATTCTTGGCCATTTTCAACACTAGGTCTTGAATTTTCTACGGCAGCATCCATATCTTTCATAGTTACTACTTTTTCTGATTTACCATCCATAGTAGGTGCATTCCCTGTTGTGATAGTGCTAATAATATGACTTCCAGTAACGCCTATACATACATATGGGATATCAATATCTAAATTTAATGTTGCTTCAGCTATAGATTCTCGGACTGCATTTGTCATTTCATCTATATCGACTACAAGTCCTTTTTTCATACCTTTCGATTTGGACTTCCCTGCGCCAATGATTTCGACTTCACCATTGGCAAGGATTTGTGCTATAAGAGTACAAACCTTTGTTGTTCCGACATCGATTGATACATACGCATTACCTACCGATGAAATGTTACGCAAATCTAGTTCTTTTGATAAACGACTTACAATATCTTGATCAGTTCTTTCATCCAGCATACTCATATTTCAATCCTATATCAGTTTTTTGATTCAAGTTGGAACCCTGTTAATTATTTAGATTGAGGAGAACCATCAACATGAGGGTTATTGACCAACTTTTTCTTATTAAATTTAGCTCCAAAATATTCGATTATTAAAAACTTTGCGCCGGAGGCGCTGATATTTATCAACAGCCCCCCTCAACCTCATTAGTAAACCTAATCTTAATTTAGGTAATCATAAAACTTCACATGCACGTAACCGTGCACTTCTCACGCGAGGGTTATTAAAGAGTTCCTCTTGTTGTGGCTTAATAACTCTCTTATTAATTAATTCAATTTTTTTCTTGTGGCCGCACTGGCATATCAAGATAGTTGTGGGACATAAACAATCTTTTGCTTCTTTTCGCATAAAGTTTTTTACTATGCGGTCTTCAAGCGAATGATAAGCAATAATAACAATTCTAGTTCCTTTATTAAGAAACTGGAGTAATGAAGAAAGTACAAGTTCCAAATTATCCATTTCATTGTTCACAGCAATTCGTAAACTTTGGAAAGTCCTTGTTGCTGGGTTGGTTTTTTTGCCTCGGCGTGGTACTGCTAATTGAATAATTTCTGTTAAATGTTTTGCACTGATTATTGGTCGATATTTCAATATGGCTCTTGCAATTTTATTAGCATTGGGGTCTTCACCATAATTATATATAATTGAAGATAATTCTTTTTGGCCAAGGTTGTTTATTAAATCTAAAGCATTCGTAGTTTGTGAGGAATTAAATCTCATATCGAGGTTATTATCAGTAAAACTAAATCCTTTGTCTGCGGAATCTAATTGCCAGGACGAAACTCCTAAATCAAAAAGTATACCAGATATTGGTGATATCTTACTTTCTGAAACAGCTTGTTCTAATTTACTAAAATTATAATTTTTCAAGCAAAGTCTTCCTTCATACTTTTTCAGTCTTTCAAATGCTCTTAATACTCCTTGATCATCAGCATCTAACCCAAGAAGGCGCCCGTTCGGTAATGTAGAATCTAATATTGCTAGAGCGTGGCCTCCGTCACCTAAAGTAGCGTCAACAAAGTTGTTATTCGATCTTGGGTTCAAGATCTGTAGCACTTCTTTAAGAAGTGCTGGTTTGTGATAGGAGAGACTGTCGATTGATGCAACCATTTTCCAATGTAGCCTTAGACGAACGAGCGACCCTTGGTATAAGCCACAGCTCCTTTTATTTATTTACCAACGATTGAAAATTACCACTTAAAATAAACATTGTCAAGAATATTTAGTAAAATATAGATTATTCAATAGGAAAAGGATTATTTATACCTAGAAATAACAATTATTTTACTATTTCTTACTGTTTAAAAGTTATTTACGCTACAATATACACCTTTAATTTAAATAATAAAATATTACTTTGGGTATGGAAATCTAATTTCTATTTACCCAAATAGCGAACAAATCATAGTCCTCTCGATAAAGAGAATAATTACCGATTATTACTTAGGTGGCAAAAACCGCAATATATAGTGTTTCTTACAAAAATAATGCGGTATTTTGTATTTATCTATTGACACAAGAATTAAATAATGTGAAAATAAAAAACCCGATTCATACAGAATATATCAGTAAAGTTTCTGTTTATATTAAATACGGGATTTAGAAATTAATAAATATTTAATCAAATAGGAGGTATTATTTAATGCTTTGTCCTCACTGCGGACATGGAGAATCTAAAGTAATTGACTCAAGAGACTCAAAATCAGGCACCCGACGTAGAAGAGAGTGTTCTATGTGTTCTCTTAGGTACACAACTTATGAACAAGTCCAATCCAGTGTGATAGCAATAGTAAAAAGAGATGGCAGAAGAGAAGATTTCAATAAAGAGAAACTTATGTATAGCTTAAAATTAGCTTGTACTAAAAGACCTCTTCCCACTGGAACTTTAGATAAAATAGTATCCGACGTAGAGTCAACTATTTTTAAGCGAGGTAGGAGTGAAATAAACACCAAAATACTCGGCGAGATGATTATTCATAAATTAAAAGAGGTAGATAGAGTAGCTTATATAAGATACGCAAGTGTTTATAAAGACTTTCCAGATCTCGAAACATTTAAAATAGAACTTGAATCAGCGATTATTGACGACAATCAAGAAAATACACGAAACAACTTGCAACCAACACTCTTTGAGTTTAAAAATAAAGATAATAAGTAATCAATAAATCAATTTATTCAGCAAAAGGTAAAAACTTTTATGAAAAAAAGGCTAACAAAATTTTTACAATTCAGATATATTTTCTTAAAAATAAAATCAAAAAAACAATTGAATCAATCGACAAATTAACAAGGAGAAATGTTTATAATGACGACATCTAAAATTGACCCTCAACTTTCAGATAATGCCAACACTATATTAAAAGTTCGTTACCTAATCGGAGATGAAACTCCAAAGGGAATGTTCGAACGTGTGGCAAATGCAGTTGCTTCAGCAGAAGAAACTGGTGATGAGAAACAATTTTGGGAAAATGAATTTTATAATTTAATGGCTAAAACTATATTTATTCCCAATTCCCCTACTCTATTTAATGCAGGTACGGGCCAAGGCACATTATCTGCCTGTTTTGTACTTCCAGTGGAAGATACAATGCAAAGTATTATGGAAGCAGCCACCTCTTCTGCGATGATCCAAAAATATGGAGGAGGACTTGGATATTCTTTTAGCAAATTGCGTCCAAGAGGAAATCCAATTAAAACAACACAAGGAAAAGCTTGTGGGTCAATAGCAGTACTAAAAATGCTAAGTTCATTGTCAGATATGATCACACAGGGTGGTAAGCGACATGGTGCGAATATGGGCATTTTGGGAATTTCACATCCGGAAATAAAAGATTTCATACATATGAAAGATGATGATGAAACTGCACAAAATTTTAATATATCTATAGCAATTACTGACAATTTCATGAAAGCAGTTGAAAATAACGAAGAGTGGGATCTAGTTGTTCCACCAAATAGTGAGGCTAAAGATGCAGGAACAGTGATTGAAACAGTTATGGCCAGAGAATTATGGCAAGATATCATTTCTTCTGCATGGAAAACTGGTGATCCAGGTTTGTATTTTATTGATGAAGCAAATCGAACTAACCCTACTCCACATATTGGAAACCTAGATAGTACCAATCCATGTGGAGAAGTTCCTCTTCTTGCCAATGAAGCATGTAACCTTGGGTCAATTGATTTAGGTAAATTTATAAAAACTGATAAAGATAGAAACTCAGTGTTTGATTTTGAAGAACTTGGATCTGTCTCACGAATCGCAGCCAGATTCTTAGATGATGTTGTTACAATCAACTCGTTCCCTACAGCTAAAGTTCAGGAAGCAGTTGACCTTACAAGAAAAACTGGCCTCGGAGTGATGGGCTGGCACGACTGCCTCATTAGATTAGGTATCGATTACGATTCAGAAGAAGCTCTATCCCTAGGTTCAGATGTAATGAAATGTATTAATGACGCTGCTCGTGAAATTTCCCTTAAACTAGCTATAGAACGAGGACCATACCCTGGTTGGCAAATAACTGACACCGACCCTGACCCAATAAGAAATGCAACAAGAACTTGTATAGCACCTACTGGCACAATTAGTGCCATAGCTGGAGCTAGTAGTGGAATCGAACCCATTTTCGCTTTGGCATATGTTAAAAATGTCTTAGATGGTAGGAAATTAACTGAAGTCAATGTAGACTTTGAACGAGTAGCTAAAGAACGAGGATTTTATTCTGAAGAACTCATGTCTGAAGTTGCTAAAACTGGATCTTGCCAATCTATTGAAGGTATTCCTGAAGATGTTAAAAATGTTTTTAAAGTAGCAAATGAAATCCCTGTAGATACACATGTTAGAATGCAAGCAGCATTCCAAAAACACACTGATCTAGCTGTAAGTAAAACCATTAATATGGCAAATTCTGCAACTGAAGAAGATGTTGAAAGAGCATATTGGTTAGCCTACTGGAATAAATGTAAAGGAATAACCATTTATAGAGATGGTTCTAAATCAATGCAAGTATTAGAAGTACAAAAAGATAAACCTGCTGCTGTAGAAATAACAAGCCAAACATCTTCTGGAGGATTAACCCCAAAACAACGCCCTCAAACTATGCGAGGAATTACCGAAAGAATCCATACTGGAAGTGGAAATACTTACATTACTCTCAATTTTGATGAAGAAGGACTTCCATTCGAAGTATTTGCAACGCTCGGTAAAGCAGGAAGTATTGATTCTGCTAACTTAGAAGCAGTTAGTAGATTAGCATCATTAGCATTGAGATCAGGTATTACTATGGAATCAGTAATAGATGAATTACAGGGTATAACTTGCAACCCAGTGTGGGACCAAGGGGTGCTAGTCCGATCTGTGCCAGACGCTCTAGCACATGTTTTGAGGAAATATACAACTAATGATATGACAGAACAGTTAAAACCTGATGCAACAGTTGAACAATTAGGACTACCCTTAAAATCAATAGTAAATTCAGAAACTCCAGTAATTCCAACATCTATACCAGTTGAAGCTGTTGGCTTTTCTTGCCCTGAATGTAGCTCACCTGTTACTTTTCAAGAAGGATGCGTGATGTGTCACTACTGTGCTTGGACACAGTGTGGAGGCTAACAATAAATACATGTAATCAGTGAAAGGGGTAAGGAAATGAATGAACAAAGTATGCGATGGATAATTGATATAAATCTCCCGCAAGTTCGAATTAACAACCCAAACGTGTTACCTCTAGAAAATCTTACTGGAGATATATTTCTTCAAGCCCACATCACTAATAGATATATAGTTTCTTCCGATATGAAGAAAATTGTAGACAATATACCTAACGCAAACACAAATACTATAGCTGTTTTGTTTCAGGACCAAAATATAACAATTGAAGGTCTTATTCGCAACTTAGTTCATTTTGAATTTTGTATGAAAAATAATACTAGTTATAAAAAGCCAGGAAGTATTTATCTAATAGATACCGATCGCAATATATTTTTACGAGAAAGAAATGGATCCTTAGTTGAAATGGAAAGATGGAAAGAACCTCAACGACTTTCAAATGCATTTCAGCCAGACTGGGAAAACTCAACTTTATTCACGAATTAAAATTTACAGGTGAGTTGTGAAAACTAATACTCTTGTTGGAATCACAATGGGTGATCCATGTGGAATTGGCCCTGAAATAATACTTAAAGCATTACAATTGGCATATAAAAAATCCCTGCATGAATTTGTGGTAATTGGAAGCTTTTACGCAATATCTACTGTAAAATCTAAGCTCTCTATTGATATACCTTTGAAAAAAATTACGTCTTTTAAAGAATTTGACACAAATGAAATGCAAAAAATCCAGGTCCTTGATCCCGAGAATATTGACGAGGGATTTATAAAACCAGGGAGTCTTTCTAAAGAAGCAGGAAAAGCGTGTATGGAGTGGGTGGAAATTGCCGCTCATTTATGTCTTGAAAATAAAATCCAAGGAATTGCAACCGCACCAGTAAATAAAGAAGCCGCCTCATTAGCAGGATATGTACAAATAGGTCATATGGAATTGCTACAATCTATAACAAATAGTCCCGAAGTAGCTACAATGTTAATTAGCAAAAACTTAAGAGTAGTACATTTAACAACTCATAAATCTGTGAAGATTGCTTGTGATTATGTTACCAAAGAAAATATTTATAATATGATTAAACTTACCAACAGTAATTTTATTAATTGGGGCTTTAAGGAGCCAAGGATTGGAGTTGCTGCTTTAAATCCTCATGGATCAGATGGTGGATTATTGGGCAAAGAAGAAAGTGAACAAATTAAGCCTGCTATAACCCAAGCCAAAGAGGATAATATTAATGTAGAAGGCCCCATTCCTGCAGATATTATATTTAATCAAGCCATAGATAATAAATACGATGCAGTTATTTGCATGTATCATGATCAAGGACATATTCCAGTAAAAGTATATGGATTTGAAGAAAGCATTACTGTAAATTTAGGACTTCCATTTATTCGAACTTCAGTAGATCATGGAACAGCATTTGATATTGCATGGAAGGGAACTGCTGATAGCACAAGTATGGTAGAAGCTATAAAATTAGCGCGTAACCTGATCACATCATCAAGCTTAGGAAATTAATGTATGGAAAAATTGAAACTATATAGTTGGAATGTTAACGGTATAAGAGCAAGTATCAAAAAAGGAATTATTGAATGGGTTAACCAAGAAGAACCCGATATATTTTGCACACAAGAAACCAAAGCACAATTTCATCAACTACCTGAATCTATCATAAATATACCCAGTTATAAATCCTATTGGGATAGTGCTGAAAAAGCTGGTTATAGTGGTGTGAGTATTCATACAAAAAAAGATCCTTTAAAGTATGCTAATGGAATGGGGAGTGAAGACTTCGATCATGAAGGAAGAACTCTTATGATGAAGTTTGAAAACTTTACACTTTACAACGTCTACTTCCCTAACGGCCAATCGAAAGAAGATCGTCTAAAATATAAATTAGATTTTTATGATCAATTTCTAAAAACCATTCTTGAAAAGAAGAGCCAAGGTGAAAAAATTGTAATTTGTGGAGATTTCAACACAGCACATAATGAAATTGATCTTGCTCGACCAAAAGAGAATATGACCAATTCCGGGTTCCTACCTATTGAAAGAGAATGGTTGGACCAGCTCGTTGGGTCAGGATTCATAGATTGCTTCAGAGAATTTAATCAAGAAACAGGTAATTATACCTTTTGGGATACAAAAACTAGAGCTAGGGACAGAAATGTTGGTTGGCGTATAGATTACTTTTTCATAGATGAGAATTTAAAATCCAACTTAGTTAATGCAACTATCCTTAACGATGTATTAGGTTCAGATCATTGTCCGATTGCTATTGAATTAAATTTTGATTAACATTAATCCATTCAAATAATAAGAAAAAAGTTTAATTAATTGTACTCTATAAAAAATATCAAGGAATTAATAAAAACAATTTTATACGCTCTAATTCTACTAAGTATTCTTCAGATATTTATACAGAACTATCAAGTAGAAGGTCCAAGCATGGAACCTAATTTAACTGAGACAGAGCGTATATTTGTGAATCGTTTGATTTATCATAGAGTAGATTTAGATAACCTTTCAAAGTACCTACCTTTTTTTGAATCATCAGGATATAAAAAAATAATAAAAAAACCTAACCATGGCGATATTATCGTATTTAAATACCCTAACAATCCCAAAAAAATGTTTGTAAAACGAGTTATTGGAATATCTGGCGATGAAATAAAAATAGTTGATGGATATGTTTATTTGAACGGAGAAAAATTACCAGAACTATATTTATCAAATTCCTATTCAGGAGCAAATATCGCTCCTAAAGTTATTGGTAAAGATTTATTTTTCGTGCTTGGCGATAATAGAGCAGAAAGTAACGACTCTAGAAATGGGTGGTTAGTTCCATATGAAAATATCCAAGGGAAAGCATGGATACTTTACTGGCCTCTAAATAAATTAAGTATAATTTAAATGTAATTGACAAGAAAATAGTACTCACATATAGTTTATTACCATTAAATATATTTAATTTGATATGAACATTATAAGAAATATTTTCAGTTTTCCACATCCAGTAAATGAATTTGCTGCCCGTTTAGTGGCAGGAATGGTTGTATTACTTATTTTAACAATTTTACTTACCGGATACACACCTCTTTTGTGGATATTATTTTACGGATTTAGTGCTAGGGTCTTAACTGGACCTACACTAAGCCCTATGGGGTTATTAGCCACAAAGGTAATTATCCCGATATTGGGAAACCCAAACAAACCTGTACCAGGTCCACCAAAAAGGTTTGCTCAGTTTATAGGTTTTATATTAAGTTCACTATCTTTACTGGCAGAATTTGTATTATTATCTAGTAATTTGGCGTATATATTAATTATAATTATTGCAGTTTTTGCAATACTTGAATCTGTGGTAGGCTTTTGCGCAGGATGTTTTGTGTTTTCACAATTAATGAAAATTGGAGTAATACCTGAATCTACGTGTGAGAAATGTAATAATATTAATCTTTAGAATTGGGAAAATGCTAATACTAAATGGAAATGTAAGCTCAAATATTGTAGTATAGTAACTTGTTGTTCAATTTTAGGGCCGTTAGCTCAGTTGGTAGAGCAGTGGACTTTTAATCCATGTGTCGAGGGTTCGAGCCCCTCACGGCCCACCAATCCTTTATATTAGTTCAAATATCACAAAAGAATCTCCTCTAATTTATTTAGAAAAAGGGTTTCTCCGTCATTTACAGAAGTATTCCAATCTTCTGACGCAGTTGAGTCGGCTCTATCAGATATGTATTTATAACTCTGAAATGAAATATTCATATATTTACATACTTTTGCTAAAGCATAACCTTCCATGTCTACTAAATCGCAGCTGATCTTGGGTGGAGAAGTTACAAAAGAATCTCCAGTTCCACAAACAATTCCTTCTTCTCCAATAAGTATATCTTCTTCAAAAGGAGTCTGCCCTAAACGAAGACCTTGTCCTGTTGCATCCATATCTCGCTCGATAAATCCTGTAACAGTTACTAATCCTTTTAAGTTAGGTGTAATAGCTCCTGCTGTACCAAAATTAATAACCCTAGTAGGTTTTATTTCTGTTATTGCATAAGTTAATGTAAAAGCTGCATTAATTTTACCTACACCGGTGTATACGATCTCTAATTGATCTGGTTTATTGGGATGTTGAAACTCATTTTTTAAAGCTACTACTAATAGATCCAAAACTTTCTCCTTTAGGATATCTTTAGATGTTCAATTATATTATTATACATGTCTATCTAGTGTACTAAATATGAATCAATTACAAAAATTTCAACTAAAATTAGCTGAATCTTTGCCATTTTATTATGGATGGGTAATTCTTTTTTCAGCAGGTACTGCAGTTGTTGTTCGTAATACAGCTTCAGCATTAATCTTATCAGTATTTATGATTCCCATGTCTGAAGAATTAGGATGGAGTCGTACATTTTTATCTGGAGCAGCAACTTTTGGCGGTGTCCTCGCAATGAGTTCAGCTCCATTTGCTGGTAGATTAATAGATCGATATGGTTCTCAAATCATACTTAGTATTTCTGTTGCTATACTAGGGGCAACCACTCTTTTAATAGGATGGTGGGCAACCCCTATGGGGTTCTACCTTCTCTTTGGAATAGGAAGAATGCTGTTCTCTTCACCTATACAAATTGGTACAGGGACAGTTGTTTCACAATGGTTTATAAGAAGACGTGGAAGAGCAAATGGTTTTCTGGTTACATTACATTCTATAGGTATGGGTTCTTTCCCCTTAATAGCTCAATTTCTTATATCAAATATAGGATGGAGGGAAGCTTGGTTTTGGATGGGTATAATGGTTTGGATAATAGCACTTGTACCAATTATTGTTCTAATGGTTTCAAAACCAGAAGACATTGGCCTTGAATCTGATATAGAAATCATGTCTAAAGATTCTTCCACTAAAGTAAATTCAGGAATTCAAGAAACAGAAGAAATGTGGACAGTTAAAGAAGCTATCCACACACGAACGCTTTGGATTCTTGTATTTGTGAGCTCTTTTATGTTTTTTATACACTCGGCAATTAATATTCACCAAGCAGCGTTTTTAATAGACAAAGGTATCGATCCAATGATCGCAGCCTCAGCGCTTACTATGGTTGCCTTAGGGACTGGTATTGGAGGAGCAGCCTGGGGTTTTATAGTCGAAAAAATAAATATTAGTTACTGCTACGCTATGGTTGTATCTGTTTTAGGAATTGTTTCATTATTATATCTTTTAGTTAATGGACCAATATCTGCTGGTATTGTTGCTTTATGTTTCGGATTAGGCTTAGGTGGTTTAACAACAGTTCCTTCAGTTGCAATTGCGAATTTCTATGGAAGAAATTCGCTAGGATCTATACGTGGAATTAATGAAATATCAATTGGAGGAGGTCAAGCAGCGGGGGCTATATTTTCAGGAATAATCTATGACATGACTAATAGTTACAATTTAGTTTTTCCAACTTTATCAATCATGGCACTTATTAGTGCTTTAGCTTTTTTATTTGTAAAACCACCTCAAAAGTAATGATTTCATATTGACAGCTTAATTAATTCACACGACAATTGGAAAAAATCACAGCTTCATTTCTACAATAATAGGAGATTAGTATGGATTTTGGATATATGAACCAAAACGTTGAATTACGAAATAAAGTGAGAACATTTATAAAACAAAATCTTACTGAAGAAGTTAAAGATGAGTTGGAAGCCTCTGAACGTACAGAAAATATTTCCCATGTTGAAATCGAAGGATCTGAAGGAAAATCATTAAAAGATTTTTTAGGGAAAATTAGAGATAACGGATGGCAAGGTATTAGTTGGCCTAAAAAGTACGGTGGTCAAGAAGGATCCAGACTAGATCAATATATTGTTGAAGAAGAATTTGGAAGAATCGGAATTTCCGCAGGCGGTGCCGGGGGAACAGCAGCAGCAATTATGGCAGCTGGAACAGAAGAACAAAAAAATTACTTTATACCTGGAATTATCAATGGAGATATAAATTTTTGCCAAGGATTCACAGAGCCAAGTGGAGGAGCTGATCTTGCATCTCTACAATGTAGAGCTATAGAAGATGGTGACGAGTTTATTGTCAATGGACAAAAAATCTATACTTCAGGAGCTCATGCGGCAACTCATGTATATCTTATGGTACGGACAGATCCTGAAGCTCCAAAACATAGAGGAATATCTATATTCCTGGTACCTATGGACACACCAGGTATTACTATCCGTCCACTGTATTCAATTCAAAATAATCCATCTGCTCCCATGGGAACAACATATGGCCATAAAAAAACAAATGAAACATTTTATGAAAATGTAAGGGTGTCAAAATCTGCTCTTTTAGGTGAAAAAAATATGGGATGGTATGTGGGAGCAATGGGGCTAAACTTAGATAGAGTTGGCGCTTCTAGATATTTGTTATCAGTACGTCGAGATGAAGATATTATTAATTGGATGAAAAACAATCAATTAGGTGAATTTAGTGTCAAAGATGATGCCACTATACGCGATAAAACTGCTGAAATGTGGGTAGAGGCGCAAGTATGTCGTTTAATGACTATGAGAAGTATGTCCATAGTAGAGCATGGTGGAAATTTTACCTATGAAGGTGCTGCAGAAAAAGTTTGGGCACCTGAACATGGTGTACGTGCCACCGAAGCTTATGTACAAATGTTAGGTCCGTACGGACAATTATTAAATACCTCTCCTAACAATATAAATAATGGTATATTTGCTCACAATCTACTCGGTGCTTTTCAATCAGGAATTAATCATGGAAGTGTTCAAATAATGAGAGACCAAGTAGGCAGAAGAGGTTTAGGATTACCTAGAGGATAATAATTAGGAGGCACAATATGCTTTATAATGCACAAAAAAAAGATATCTCAATAGCTGTGGGTGGAGACGCTATGATTACAAGAAAGATGAGCCCACATAATGAGAATAACTTTTTAAAACTAATCAATATACTAAGAGAAGCTGACTGTTCAATTGTAAATTTAGAAATGCTATTCCATGATTATGAACATAGCTGGGAATATAGTGGAGGAACTCCTACCAGATCAGATCCTCGAAATATAACCGAGTTACAATGGATGGGCATAGACGCAGTTACTACTGCTAATAACCATGCTTACGACTTTTCTGAAGGTGGGTTTTTAACAACACTTGAACATTGTCGAGAATTTGATATGCCTCAAGCTGGTGGGGGTAATAACCTTGATGCTGCCAGAGCTCCAGCATATGTTGACTCTCCAAGGGGAAGAGTCGCAATTTTATCTTCATCAACAACTTTTAGTGAACAATCTCGTGCTGGTTTAGGACGACCAGATTTTCCTGGTAAACCTGGAATAAATGTTGTAAGACATAATACATCACATAGCGTAGACCGCCCCATATTTGATGCGCTAAATAAAGCAAATCTAGAACTTGGCTATAGCGATATACAGGAACGCGGAAACAACTTTGGATTTAGCGGAGTTAGTGAAAAATCTGATCAAAATATTGAGATTAACTTTATGGGCGGAAAGTTTACATTAGGTGAAGATTTTAATCGATCAACAAATGTAAATAAAGAAGACTTGGAAGGTGCAAAAAAATGGATAAATGGAGCCAAACAGCAAGCTGACTGGGTAGTTTATGGAACTCATTGTCATGAAAGTGGTAATGATGGAGAAGCTCATGGGCCATCTTTAACGAGCCCACCTCAATTTCTTGAAGAACTCGCCCATTGGGTGATAGATCAAGGTGCTGATGTATTTGCTGGCCATGGCCCTCATTTTCTCCGAGGTATTGAAATCTATAAAGGTAAACCTATTTTTTATAGTTTAGGTAATTTTATTTTTCAAAATGAAACTGTACTTTGGGCTCCAGATGAAGGGTATCGAAGGTTTAATTTGAGCCACGAGGATACACCTGGAGACTACTTGTCAAAAAGATCTAATTTTGATCAAATTGGATTTCCCTCCGACCCCGTTTTCTGGAGAAGTGTTGTAGCAGTAAACAATTTTAGTAATGGTGAGTTAAGTACTATTTCTTTATATCCTATAGATATGGGGTATGGGTTACCAATACCACAAAGAGGTCGACCTACTCTTATGGAAAAGTCGCTTTCAAATGAAGTACTGGGATGGCTTCAAAAGCTTTCAGAACCTTATGGAACAAAAATTGATATTAAAGACGGGATTGGAACAATATCGATATAACTTTTGAATTGTAGAACTCATATGAAAACACCATCACAAGACACAATTGTTGCATTTCATAATTGGAATAATGCGTTCAATAATAGAGATGCCGAAGAACAAATCAAGTATATGCATTTTCCTCATTTGAGACTTGCGAATGATAAATATCAACTTTGGGACACACCAGATGATTTTAGAAAATTACAAGAATCAATGACCGAAAATTTGATGAAAGAAAATTGGAACCATATATCCATATACTCTATCTATTGAAGCTATACAATCAGGAGAAGACAAAGTTCATCTAGCAATTTTACAATCTCGTCGAGATATTAATGATATCGAATATAACCAATTTCAAACATTATGGATTTTTACTAAAGAACAGAAAAATTGGAAAGCAAGATTTAGATCTTCTTTTTTAACGAATACAAATGCCAGTGGAACAGGGTCCAAAAATCCTTTTTAACCCCTACCAATGAATGGCATTTTTGTAGCCATAATGGTCATAAATTGTATATTTGTTTCTAGTGGAAGATTTGCAATATAGAGTACTGTCTCACCAACATGATTAACATCAAATGTAGGCTCTGGTACCATATCACCATTGGGTTGAGGTACTCCATCTTTCATTCGGACAGTCATAGGTGTACCTGCATTGCCTATATCTATTTGGCTAGATGCGATATTGTACTTTCTACCGTCTAGCGATATTTGTTTTGTTAAACCTGATATAGCATGCTTTGTAGACGTATAAGCTACACCATCAGGTCTTGGGGCATATGCAGCAATAGAACCATTATTAATTATTCTTCCTCCCATAGGAGTCTGATTTTTCATAATTCGAATTGCTTGTTGAGAACACAGAAAACTTCCTGTTAAATTTGTATCCACAACTTTTTGCCAGTCCTCTAATAAAAGATCTTCAAAAGGTACACGAGGTGCACTAATTCCAGCATTATTGAATAACACATCTAATCTTCCATAGGTAGAGTTAGTTAGATTGAAAAGCTTTTCAACATCTTTCGGGTTACCAATATCAGTAGGTAAAATAATTGCTTTAGATCCAGATACACCAGACTCAGAAACAACTTCTTGCAAAGGTTCAAGTCTTCTTCCTGCTAAAATTACAAAATATCCGTCAGACAACAAATGAAGTGTTGCACTTTTACCAACACCAGTACCTGCTCCAGTAACAACTGCTACTTTTCCATTTGATGGCATTTTGGAACTCCTTTTTATACTTATTATCACTATATAAGAAAGCTTGGTTACTTTATCACAAAATACACCTTAATAAAATGGTAATTTTGGTATTATACTAAGGCTTAATTGATCTTATTTTAACTAAGGAGTTGTAGATGTCAGAGGTTATGACAGGGAAAAAAGCTTTACTAGAGATGTTAAAAGCTGAAGGTGTTGAATATATTTTTGGTAATCCTGGAACAAGTGAAGGTCCTATTATAGATATGCTTGGAGACTATCCTGAATTCAAATATATACTTGCTCTTCAAGAAAGTGTTGCCGTAGGTATGGGAGAATCATATGCAAGAGCAACAGAAAAAGCTTCATTTGTTAGTCTTCATGTAGATAGTGGTTTAGCAAATGGTATTGCTCTAATGCTAGATGCATATAATACTGGTACTCCAATGGTGGTAACATCTGCTAACTATGATGTGCGAAAAATTACCGAAAATAAAACAGACTTAGCAGAACTTGTCAGACCCGTAACAAAATGGGCTGTAGAATTAACACACCCAGATCAAATACCTAGTGCAATGAGACGCGCATTTAATGAAGCAAATAGCCATCCTAAAGGGCCAGTTTATGTTGGATTTACTGCTAATGCTCTAGAAGATAGCGCTGAGATGAATATTATTCCTTCGACTAAAGTTTTTGATGAAACAAGACCTAGTATCGAAGGAATAAAAGAGAGTGCATCCTTATTAGTTGAATCTGAAAAACCTATTATGATTGTTGGGGATAGATCTTCTGACGATCATGCAGTAAATGAAGCCATCGAACTTGCTGAGCTATTAGGGTTACCTGTATATCAATCGAGAGGAGCAGAAGTTGCATTTCCTACTACCCATCCACAATTTCTTGGGAATTTGTCGTTAAGGGTTTCAGATCATAGAGAAATATTAAAACGAGTCGACCTTGTATTAGCTGTGGGGATGGATACATTTGAAGAATTATTTTATTGGGGAGATCCAATATTAAATCAAAATGTAAAATTGATTCATATCGACCCAGTTCCTGGTAAAGTAGGGAAATCTGAACCAGTTTCTGTTGGAATAATTTCACACTGTAAACTTGCTCTTAATGAGCTTATTAAAGCTGTAAAGCCTTTACTAAATAATGATCATAAATCCCTGATTACAAAAAGAAAAAATGCTATTTCAAAAGAACTTGAGGACAGTCAAAAAACTTATGAAGAGTCTATGTCCGCTAAATGGAACCAAAGTCCAATGATTCCAGCGAGAATGATGTATGAAATTGCAAATGCTGTCCCTGAAAATGCTGTTATTTTAGATGACTCAATTAGTAATCGAGCTGCATTGCGATACTACTTCAAGCCTGAAAATCGTGGTGATTTAAGAGGTGTTAGAGGTCAATCTATAGGAGGAGGTATTGGCGCTACTATTGGTAATCAATGCGCAAATCCTGACAGAACTGTTTTTGGAATTATTGGTGATGGTAGTGCAATGATGACCATTCAAGGGTTATGGACTGCGGCTAACGACAACATTCCCTGTGTGTTTATTATCTGCAATAATGGTATGTATCGTGTTTTAAAAGTAAATTTCAATGTCTATCAAAAAGAAATTTTGGAATTACCTGAGACTGCAGGTGCTAATTTATTATATTCAGACTTTAATACTCCATTTGATATGGCTGCTATTGCAAATAGTATGGGTGTAACAGGAACAAGAATCACTAAACCAGAAGAAATAAAACCAGCCATCGACAAAGCTGTCGCATCCGGCAAACCTGCATTATTAGATATTGTTATTGATGGATCTTTATAATATTAACACCAAGTACATCCCTATCGATAGTATTGATAAACCATAGTACTTAAATAGAAAAGATCTTTTGCGATTTTTATGTTTTATCGTATATATTGTCAAAACTCCTAATAACCAGCCTCCTGATAAGGCAAGAAGATAAAAATACTTTTCAGGAATTCTACGTTGGTTATAGATCGCAAATCGTTTATCCAATGATAGTGAAATCAACGAAATGAAATTAAGAAAAATAACTATTGATAGAAGCATCTAATTTATAAAATAATTGTACGATTCACATGATAAACGGGCTACCAGATCACATGCTACTCCATGGCCTGCTCTACCATCAGCCAAGCTAGTTGGTACATTTTCAGTAAAAACAGTCATTATAAATAATGGTGTATCATCTGAAAAGATAATTCCAGCATCATTATAATTTCGAGCTCCCGTACCTGTTTTATGCGCAACTTTTGTACCTTTTGGGAGTAACGCAGGTAGTTTATTATTTAGTTTTTGATTTAGTAAGATATCTAAAGCAATCTGGCATAATTCTTTGGAAGAACCAAGTTTATTTGCGACTTTTTCTTCATTTGTACCCAGTAAAATTAGTTCTAATATTAATCCAACATCATTTGGTGTAGTACTATTCGTGTAATCTAAAGAATGGTCTATTGGTAAATCTAATGGAGGTAATTTGTGACGATGAGTTGTACCTATCATTCCAATGGATTGGGAAAATTCATTAATACTATCCAAACCTAACAAATTAGCGACAATACCTGTCGATGTATTATCGCTTACAATAATCATCATAGTTAATACATCATAAAGTTGTACAGTAAAACCAGGACGAAGGTATTGAAAACAACCAGATGAATTACCAACATATTGATTCGTTTCATCGATACATATAGGTTGGTCTAATGAAAGTTTCCCTTCATGTATCCATTTCATTGCATTCATTAATATAGCGATTTTCCTTGTACTTGCAGAAGGAACCACAACATCACCATAATAATTAGCACTTTCTTTAGTTTGTAAGTTTTTTAGGTACCATCCACTTTGAAATGGAGCTTCCGAGCACATAGTATTCAAACGATTTATTAATTCTTCCATATCCTCACCTCTTTGCATCGTGTTTTAATTTGAAACATAATCCATGACATATATTTGAGAGTTTCCATCTCTAGTTGAATCAAATGCTATTTTAGTACCATCAGGAGACCACGAAGGGGATTCATCCCATGCATCGCTATTTGTAAGTCGAGTTATAGGTGCTTCATCAGCAGAACCACCACAGGCAACTAATGTCATTAATACCATTGCTAATATAATTAACTTTTTCATACTTAAACTACCCTTCATAACTTGGTCTCATTAATTCAAAAACATCATATGTATGGGTATACATATTTCCTGCCAGCCTGCCAACTGGTTTTAGTTTCTCATGATTTATTCTATGACCAGAAATAATTTCATCATCAATATGCAATTGAATAATTTCTCCAATAACCAATCCTTGTGGATGAGTCTCTGTTCCAAGAGTTATAATTCTCTCTAATTTACATTCCATATTCACAGGGCTCTCACTTAATCTAGGTGGTTTAACTAAATCAGAATCAATTTGTGTAAGGTTAGCTATATCAAATTCATTAACATCTTCAGGATACTCTGCAGCAGTTGTATTCATTGCTTCTACTATATTTTCATTAACTATATTCACGACAAATTCACCATTTTGCTCAATATTAGATAAGCTATCTTTCAATTTTCCATCTGATGTAAATTTTGAGGAAGAGAAAATAATTAATGGTGGATCATAAGATACTGCATTGAAAAAAGAATACGGGGATAGATTTACATTTCCTAAATCTGAAATAGTTGAAACAAAGGCAATCGGACGAGGTACAACAACTCCAGTTAATACTTGATTAAAGCTTTCAAACGTTTTTGGATTTATTTTCAATTTCCTACTCTCCTGTCAAAATTATTTAATATGAGGCATAACTTTTGGGCTTTTTTAGCATAAGTAACAATATTTTTAAAATCTTGAACCATATCTGTGCCTACAGGTTGTTGGCACAAACCACTTAAAAAAACTCCTAATTTCATATCACCCTCATAATCATTATTCAATATTATATGTATTATATTAATTAATACTGTAAATGCTAATACACATTAGGTTATTATATTAAGTATAATATAATAATTTATTGTAACTAAAATATAACTTGATTTAATAATTGGAGGACTTGATGAACCTTGCAAAAAGAATGGAACGGCTAGGTACTGAAACGGCTTTTGAAGTTTTAGCAAAGGCAAGGAAATTAGAGCAAGAAGGAAAACACATTGTTCATTTGGAAATAGGTGAGCCTGATTTTGAAACTGCTAGCCATATAAAAAATGCTGCTATTGAAGCTTTAAATGGAGGGTTTACTCATTATGTTCCATCTGCAGGAATATTAGAGGTACGAGAAAGTATTTCAAAAAATATTTATAATACAAGGCAAGTTGATTTTAACCCAGATCAAATTATTATTACTCCCGGCGCAAAGCCCATAATGTTTTTTACAATTCTTGCATTAGCAGAACCTGAGTTTGAAGTGGTATTTCCAGATCCTGGGTTCCCTATTTATGAATCAATGATAAATTTCTGTGGCGGGAAAGCAATTCCTATGCCTTTACGTGGAAATCTCAACTATCATCCTGATATAGAAGAACTTAAGACTTTGATTAATGACCGAACAAGATTACTCATTCTTAACTCTCCTAATAACCCATGTGGTTCAGTCTTAAATAAAGAAGAAACAGAAACTATAGTAGATTTAGTAGAAAAGTTTCCAAATCTATATGTATTATCTGATGAAGTTTATAAAGATATTATTTATTCAGGACAACATATAAGTGTTTCACAGTATGAAAGCATTAAAGATAGAGTGATTATTCTTGATGGTCTGTCAAAAAGCTATGCTATGACAGGTTGGAGATTAGGATATGGAGCATTCCCTGAAGAACTAGTACCTCATATTACTAAATTGGCAGTAAATAGTGTTTCTTGCACAAGTGCCTTTTCTCAAATGGCACTTATTGCAGCATTAGAAGGAGATCAATCAGGAGTAGTCAGTATGGTTGAAGAATTTTCTCGCAGACGTGAAGTAATAGTATCGGGCCTTCAGAATATCAATGGCATTAAATGTCCAAATCCTGAGGGCGCTTTTTATGTTTTTGCAGATATAACTAATACAGGGATTACAAGCAGTGAATTTGAAACCAAATCTTTACAAGAAGCTGGAGTTGCTGTTCTGTCAGGCACAGCATTTGGCAGTTATGGGGAAGGATTTATACGACTTTCATACGCAAATTCTATAGAGAATATAAATATTGCTATAGATCGATTGAACAACATGGTAAGTTCTCTTTAAGAATTAACTGTTGCTGTGAAATCAAGTTCAATTCTTAATTCATCATCTAATATTAAAATAAATTTAAGGTCTGGTTTATTAATATCAAAATATGAAAAATCAAATTTTGTACTTGCTTTACCTTTAACTTCTTGATTAACAACATTTGCTTCTACTATCCATTCAACAGGTTTTGTTACCCCATGAACTGTCATATCACCTAACATTGTAAAAGTATGATCTCCCTCATTGGGGAAAGGCCATTCTAACCCTTGTATGGTTTCAGGAATAAAAATTCCTTCAGGGTATTTATTGGATTCAAGTGCACTTTTCCTAATATAATCATCCCTTTTATTTGAATCACTTTTTAAATTTTTGAGATCAACTATAATTACTGATTCATCAGGTATAACATTCCCATCTTTATCAAAAACTAATTTACCTTCTGTAACTTTTGTTTCACCAACAACATCTTTTGGAGAAGCCCAACGGACCAATTGTTCATAAACGATATAACGAGCTATAGAGTTGGGATCTATATCAACTGACAATTTGCCATCAACATTCGCTTTGATAGGGTCTTCTTTGGTTTGAGAGTCATTAGATATTTTTTTTGGCGACGGCGTAGATATCGATTCAGGGGTAATAAGTGATTCTGTAGGCTCAACTGGAATTGAAGTAGCTGTTGGTGTTGAAACGTCAACAAAGTTTGTTTTTTCTACCATCTGATCTACTTCATTAGTCTCATTATTGGAGCATGAAAGAAGTATTAGAAATAATAGAAGGAGAGGGGTGGATTTTATTTTCATATTTTTTTCTCTTCGTTTATTTGATCTAATATAATTATATACCATACTTCTCAACAGAAAAAGAAAGAGCCCAAATTTTGGGCTCTTTCAAAATACTTTTCTCCTATTAATTAAGCTATAGAAGCATTAATCTTTTCTTGTAATCTATCTCTCTTGGACTGAGCTTGTTCCTCACTAATAACTCCTGATTCTATAGCAGATGCCATTTTTGATTCTAACTCTTCAGGAGTTATTAATCGTGGATTACCAGGAATCGTAAATGGTTTGAAGTGATGTACATGATGTTTTGGCTTAAAATGTTCTAAACCTAAACGGTCGCCTTTACGGTCTAACTTCTGATCAAATCTTTCACGCTTAACCTGTGCCTCTTCCTCAGTTATATTACCATTAGCAATATTTTCAGTTAACTTTTCTTCTAATTTTTCACTTTTCATTTCACTAATTGCTGTAGTAAATGCTCCAACTAATTCTGTTTCACTAATTCCTAATATAGAAGCTACCCTAGCAATTAGTGGATTATTCGCAATTCTTTCAGAAGTATTATCAGCTAATACGGCTGTGGAAGTCATGCCTATAACTAAAACGCTAAGAACTATTGAACCTGTAATCCATTTTTTCATTTTTCTCATTTTATACCTCACTAGAATTTATTTATAACATTCTTATTTACAAACTGTTTGTATAGATATAAACGAGTGATCTACTAAAATGTCAGGTTATGGCAAAAGATCTTCATGTGGAATTGCCCATGGAGCTTTGCCAACAAATGGTCTTGGGAGCTTAGCTGTATCAATCATATCTACATCTATAAGTACAGGTCGTTCAGCTGCTATTGCTTCTGAGATAGCATCTCCTACTTTATTTGGATCAGTAACTTTAATACCTAGAGCTCCAAATGATTCAGCCATCTTAACAAAATTGGGATTAACAAATTCAGTCCCATAATCTCCAGTCCAATCTTCTTCTAAGTCTCTTCTTACATTTCCATAATGATTATCATTAAACACAACGGCAACTGTATTTATTCCATACTTTACAGCTGTTGATAATTCTTGGACGTTATACATAAAACCTCCATCACCAGAAATAGATACCACTGGAACATCGGGCTTTGCGACTTTTGCTCCCAATGCAGTAGGATAAGCATATCCCAAATTTCCAGAATACCCTGAATCAATATATGTAGAGGTATAGTAAGTTTTCCAAAACGCTCTGGAATAATATCCCATTTGAGTCATATCCCAAACCGTAATCGTTTCTTTTGGCATTCCATCACGCAAAGATTGCAAAATTGTATTTTGAGGTTCTGTAATCTGATCCCCTGATGATATTTGCTGTCGTATTTTTGCAACCATTTCGCTAGGTGGATTTATAGATGTACCACCCAAACTTTTTATTTTATCGGTCAACTTTTGTATGGATAACTTCGCATCGCCATGAACTGGGGTAACAGATTTTTGTATTCGACCCTCCAATATTGTTGTTTCATCGGGGTCTATATCGAGATGTATTATTTTACAACCATCTCCAGCTGGATTTCTTAGAGCAAACCTTGAGCCAAGAACTAATATCAAATCAGAGTTTTCTACTAATTCTTTAATGGGGCCAATGCCACTCAATGAAGAACCTAAACTGTGTTTATGTTCATCTGAAATAACTCCTTTAGATCCAGCACTATTAATCACAGGGATGTTAGTTGTTTCAGTAAGGTGAATCAATTCTTCTTCTGCTTGTGATCTCACCACTCCTGTCCCAGCATAGATTATAGGATTTTTAGCATCAATAATTAATTTTGCAGCCGTTTCAATTGCTTCATCAGAAGCAGCCACACGAATTTGTGGTGCAGGTTCATATAATTCGACTTCATCTTTCTCTACCATTGTTTCTGGTGGCATTTCTACTTCAACTGGTCTAGGGTGACCATTTCTTAATTCAGAAAAAACTTCAGCCATTGAATCTGGAATATCTTTTATATTCATTACCCTTTTTTGAAATTTTGTGACAGGTTTTATCGTTTCTAATTGATCATTAACTTCATGAAGTCCACCTAAGTTTTTTCCTATAGTAGCGCGCGGTATTTGACCTGCAATCATTAACACTTGTGAGGATACTGAATAAGCAGTCGATAAGCCAGCAGCAGCATTATACAAACCTGGTCCCGGAACAACCATTGCTACCCCAATACCTCTACTTGCTCTAGCATAACCATCTGCCATATAAGTAGTTGCTTGTTCATGTCGAGGAACTATCATTTTTATAGCTGGATTTTCTTTTATAGCTGATACTACACCATACATTTGAACACCAGGTAAACCAAAAATAACGTCTACCCCTTCTCGAACTAAAGAATTTACAAGAGCTTCACCACCGGACATTTTTGACATAATATAATCTCCAATAATTATTATTGATACTTAGATAATAAACATACTATAAACTAAACACATGGCTAATGCACAGTTAGTTTATCGACTTGGGGATTATAATACTACGATTATCAGTAGGATTTTGTATTATATTTAGTCTATCCCCGAATACATTTTGTATGAAATCTTGTTCTATAATTTCTTTAGGTGCGCCATTTTTCACTATAGTCCCCTTATTAATAACTATTACATTATTACAATATAGAGAGGCTAAATTTATGTCATGTAATGCAGCAATTATTGTAATTTTTTGATCTTTAATCAAAGAATATAAAATATCCATTATTTGTATTTGATAAGAAAGATCTAAATTGGCAATAGGTTCATCTAAAAGTAAGATCTTTGTTCTCTGAGCTAACCCCTTAGCTATAAACACTCTCTGCATTTCACCGCCAGATAATGATTCTAATGTTCGTTTTGCAAACTGCTCAACTCCTGTCGATTTCATTGATTCAAAGGCAATCTCTATATCAGCTTTACTAGGCCATTCCCCTGTTGATAGATATGGATTTCGTCCCATCAAAACCACATCAAGGCATGAAAACCCAAGCATTTTTGTAGGATTTTGAGGAACAGTTGCAATTAACTTAGCTAGTTCTTTGTCTGAATGATTATTCAATCTAAGATTATCTATTTCTAAAGAACCAAATTTAGGTTTAATCAATCCATTAATAGTATTGATTAAACTTGTTTTGCCAGAACCATTTACACCAATCAGACCGTTTAAAGTACCTAGTTTAATATCTAATGAAATATTATCTAATACCTTTGTATCACTTAGATAACAAGTTATATCTTTAATTTTTAAAATATTTATTTCACCCATCAAATGTACGCCGTCCTCTAACAATTAAAAATATGAAAAATGGGACACCTATAAAGGCAGTAATTACTCCAACTGGTAATTCTTGGGGGTACAAGATAGTTCTTCCTATACTATCTGCAAGAATTAATAATATTGATCCTAGTAATGCACTAAAAGGTATAAGGTATCGATAATCATATCCCCATAATAATCTCACAGTATGAGGGGCTACTAACCCTACAAAACCAATAATACCACTAACCGATACAGCGACAGAGGTTAGTAATGTACTTAAAATAATTAATATATATCTAGTTTTTTTTATATCAACTCCTACAAGCTTAGCCTCAGAATCACTCGATTGTATGATATTCATTATCCTTCTAAAATTAAATAAAAGAATAGTTGAAATTATAAGGTACGGAATAACTACTACAACTTTATCCCAATTAGCTGTATTGAAACTACCTAGAAGCCATCCTAGTAGTGGCCTTACATCTGGATCAGTACTTATGATAATAAAACTTGTTAACGCATTGGCAAGAGCACCAACTGCGATACCAGATAAAATGAGGGTGTTTGAATTTAATGAATGTGACGAAAATGCAATTATTACTGTTATGCCAACTGCAGATACACCTCCAATAAAAGATGCAAGAGGTAAAATGGAAATATGTAGTAACACAATTGGACCTATTATCATCAAAACAACTGTAGCACCTAAGGCAGAACCTGAAGCAGCACCAATTAAATAAGGATCAGCAAGAGGATTTTTAAAAATCGCCTGAAATGTGGCACCAGATAGTGCTATAGCAAATCCCACAAGTCCAGCCAAAAGAATTCTCGGTAATCTTATTTGATTTATTATTATAATTACACTGTCAGGGACATCAGCTTGATAATTTAATATTGGAATAGAAGTTAACAAAGAGTAAATGATATCTTTTGGATATATAATAACAGAACCAATACCTAGTGACGTAATTATAGATATCAATAGAATTGCTATTAATAAACTATAAACTTTATATGTATTGAATTCTCTCATAACTCTACTTATAAATTATGTTTGTTAACTCCTCAATGGCTAACACTATATTATGACTTGCTACACTTAAAGAGCCATTTTTTAGTATATAAACTTGATTGTTTTTTATAGCATTAACTGATTGCAACGCATTTTCTGAAGTTATCTGATCATAACCCCATTCATCTGTAAAAATAAATTCAGGATTTTGAGAAACTAATTCTTCAAAACTAATTTGTGAATAACCTGATAAATTACGAGACACCATATTGGTATCAACTAATTCAAAAATACTTCCAATCAGTGTATTTCCACCTGGAGTCCAATAATCAAATGTATGATAATATACTACGGGTTTTGTTGATGAGTCTGGAACTTGATTGATAATGCTATTAAGGTTAATATCAAAACTATCTACTAAATTTTCGGCTTCTTTTTTATTTCCAGTTACTACACCCCAGATTTTTATATGTGCTCGGATATCTTCCAAATGACTGTCTAAAGAATTTAGATATAAAACCTTTATCCCCAAATCTTCTAACTCTGTGGAAAAAGTATCATAAAATACAAAAAATAGATCTGGGTTAAGTTCGACTATCTTTTCATAATTAACATTAAAGGCATCTCCAACTCTTGTAATAGATGGAGAATTAGCAGGTAATTGTACGAATTGATGGGTCCCGATTATCCTATCTCCCTCACCCATGGCCAGCAAGATTTCAATGGCAGCTGCATCATAAACAATCATTTTGTTCGGATGGTTGTCGAAAACAATTGCTCCTCCATCACTATCTTGAATGTTGAAGTTAGAAATATTTGAAGTAGATGATTCTTCCAATAATGAACATGAAATAAGTAAAAGTGATATAACTAATACCGTCTTAATTCTAGTAGCAATAAAAAACATTTCTCCTCCCAGGTATTATAAATAAAAATAGGTCTCACGATTTCTTCGTGAGACCTAATAGTGATTTATATCAAATCAGCCGTCTCTTTAATGCGAAGAGATTCGCTAAATTGATATAGGCAGGTCTTCTGACTTACTGAAATTTAACAAATGACTTCTCAGTTCGAATTAACTAATTTCATTGTTTTCAGTTTACAGCGGCGCTACCGTCCTGGATTTACACCAGGTTCCCTATTCTCTGTGAATAAAACAGCACCTATATCTTTAAATTATTTTCAAAAAATTCATTATATTGATTTGCTATGATGAATACAACACCAATAATGTTACTTGTAACCAGTGAGTTCCATATATCCTTCTCCAATGCGTTGATTTGAATTATTAAGAATATTAACGGCCCCTTCCCAATAAATAATTGTATTATTAAATTCCTGATTATTTATCTTTGGTTTAATTCTAATATTTATATTTAAGTCAGATATTTTAATTTCCCATTGAAGTGGATAACTTATATCTGTCAAATCACTGTTCCAATTTCCAACAGGGTTTAATTCAAACTGTTCTGAATTCAATTTAATTACTTGGGTATTTTTTTCTATGAAGGTACCTGCGCTGAATTTTGTAGGCAAACCTGCGTTATCTCTAAGTTGATAAATCATTAACTGTGAGCCTTCATCAAATCTTAAAGAAAACCAATCCCAACCAACCACATCGTTGGGTAAAACTCCAGAACTCCACTCATGATCAAACCAAGATTTACCACTAACCTCATGTATCTTATTATTAATAGTGATTTTACCATTAGTCTCGTAATCTGTTATTGAATAATAATATGAAGCATTAGTGTTTTCTGAACCTTTTTCACTATACCCATTATCTCCATGATAAACAGGTGGGCTTTTAGATTCCAAAATTAAATCTACTATTAA
>Ga0209089_10000685_pt1 | contig 30972 bp, 21 predicted proteins | sample ArcticOcean_MG_C_FD_187431 | JGI IMG/M metagenome (GOLD analysis project Ga0209089, IMG submission 187431) | Marine microbial communities from western Arctic Ocean - ArcticOcean_MG_CB2_150 (SPAdes) (version 2) | ecosystem: Environmental > Aquatic > Marine > Oceanic | place: Arctic Ocean: Canada...
CATCAATATCATCATCTAATTCTAAAACTAGCAATTCTGTAGAATCGCCTTCAATTGAAAGTAATCCACTTGATGGTTCACTAATTGATATCGATTCACTATCAACAGTTGCTTGTAATTCAAGAGTCGTATTTCCCGCATTATTAACTGCAACAACAGCCCTATCGCCTACTCCTTGATGACGCCATTCACAAGAGACTTCACCGGGTAACCAAAATGGCTCATCTTGGGCTGAAAGGTTTTCTGGCCAAGACCACGCGTCATCCTTGGGCTCACATGTATCAAACAGCAACATCGCCTCCCAAGCCCAACGACCGTCTTCTTGTAGAGATGATTCGTCGACCGTAACAAAAGCCCCATCCATTTGTCCAAGGAAAGTGTAGGCACCCCAACCAACCCAAATCATTGATATCAAGAGCATGCCAATTGTCCCTAACGAGGCTAAAATTGCCGCGCGTGGAATTGTCATCTCATTGAGCCCTAAGGGAACCGGCGGGTCCTCGCGCTCATCACTAATCCACGGTCCGGACACAACACACCCTGTAAGTCACCTCAAATCAAGATATGGACGGATTGACTAGTTCAATCAATGGCCATTTGACCCTCGTGTTTCTGTCCAAGCCAAGCGATTATGCCTAATTCAAGCCCTAATGCAATTCCCATCAATAATAGTGAATTTGTGTTGATAACACCTTGGGAGGCTAATGCCGCCGCTACTAATGCAAACACCAAATCTGCGGCCCCCCATACTCGGAGAGAGCGGCGTAATTGAAGAATGCCAGTTACCCAAATGCTTAGAGAAAGTGTGAGTAAAGAAATAACCAATAATGCACTTACTCCAGTGAGTAATAAAACCCCCAATGGTAGAAGAATATGGGCATCCCAAGACCATGTGGCGCTCCAACCGGGCTTTCGCATTGGTACGCTTAACACCAAACAAACAAGACTAATCAACCCTAGGACAATCATCAGATGTGGGATGAATTCAACCAATTCGTCAAAGCTACTTGCTAGTGACCTAGCCGCAATAACCGTACTAAGAACAATGATTCCAACTGCGGCTGGCTGTTCCCACTGAATTGATCGGCGCAAGCCGAGTACAATCGCTATCATCGCTACTGGGCCAATAGATAGCATGGATACTGAAACTACCCAGCCACCTCTTCCGGCCGCACCGTGGAAATCAGGAAGTTCGTGACGCCGCCTAACTGCCTCTATCCAATCCCACGCAACAACACATACTAGCAACACTGCTTCAACTAACAACCACGGTACTGTGTAGGAAAGCATGGTCCCTCCTTCCAAAGGAGTGAATGGATCTGTCAAAACGGGCATTGGCATGGTTCCAGCCATCATAGCCCCAGCAATACGAGAAACAAGTAGGGTTGCCACATACCACTCAATCGCTGCAGGGATGCGGTGTACCAAGTCCTTACGACCAGTGAGAGATATGCCGATGATGAGCAATACAATGATTGCAAATACGCCAAAATCCAATTGATTGCCAAGAGTTGCACCTGGTGCTAATCTACCAGTAATTTGCATTAGAGTCAAACCGGCTATTGTGGCAGCAAATGGTGTCTCAATACCGAGCACATCTGGCAAACTCAAATCATTACTGCTGGCTCGCCATCGCGAAATGCCAATGAGTACGAGAGAAATTGCACCGCTCATCACTAATATTCCGGCAGATGCTGAACCAAAACTCCACACAGTATACACACCAAATAGGATGATACAGGCAATGAATGCAAGTACAATCACTGGCTTGTGGTGAATATCACCATACAATATCTCTTCACGAGACAATTTGCCTCTCCTCTTGGAGCGCTTACGCATTCTTTCAGCCTGCATATACAATTCAGGAGCAACTGTTTTGATTGGCCCTACAGACTTGGCTTGCGACATATGTTCAATGGAGACATCGCTACCTGCTGCTGCAGCAGCAGCCTCTTCGGAATCAAAATGATAGGTCTTTGAGGCTTCGTTAAGAATTAATGATGATTTACTAGAAAGGGCGGTTTGCTGCTCGCCACTAACCGCTAATGCAGCGGAGGTTGATGGCTCCCCTGATGCAAGCATAAGTTGCTCATCGTGAAGGAGGGGGGGTATTGGCTCCCTTGCCTCCAAAGAGCGTTGCACTTCATCAATTCGTTCCATTTTCTCTCGCCTCTGGTCTCGAGCGCCGACCGCTCTCAATTCAGCACGTAACTCACCTTGAGCGGCTAACCAAATAGCCGAAGCAACAAACATTATCGTTGAAAGTGAAAGATGAGCAAATGTCATTCCATCTGCCATCATTGCCCAAATTGTGGCCATCAACATCATTGCGGAAGAAGCGGCGGGTTTGAGCAACTTCTCCATTTTACCCGCCCTAGGCAAATACAGAGCAAGAGTCAGTAATACAGATAGAAGAATTACCCAACCAGTAAGTTGGCTTGACATCAATAATTCTCCATCCAACAAGGAAGTAGAACGCTGGTCAAGGGAAAATATCACAGTTTGTGCCGTCAGGAATCCCATCAACAAACTGAGAATGTCCTCGGTTTCGATATTCTTGCTAAATAGCACTAGAGAACCTAGTCCGCCTACCATCATCAGCATCCATGCCGCATCAAGCCCGTTTCGCCACTGTAACAACAAAGCAGTAATTCCAAACAGTACCATCAAAGTGCGTGGGTTATCCTGATGCTCACCACGGCATTCTGCAAATATATTGATTGCTAACACGACTGCTAAGCCTGCAATCAAACCGTAACCTGAAACTTCGGTTCCCCGAGTTACTACTATCCAAATTATAAGAGATAGAATGAAACCAATATTCCACAACTTCAACAAACCACTATCACGTAATCTTGCACCAACTTCTGAAAGACCTACTAGACGGGCAGCGAGGTTAGCCCCGGACTCTCCAAGTGCTTTGTTCACTGGGTACTGTAAAATCGTCACCCCTACGAGGTAAACAACCAAAAATTTACCATCCCAACCCACTACACCGGCTGCTAATTCCCATGATTGGTTTGCGGCATTGAAAGTTTGGGCTCCCATTGCCCAAAAAGAAATGAACAGAACCCATAGCCATGGCGAAAGAATTGTTACACCAGCAAGTGAAGGTGACTTTCTCAATAATGCTAGAACTGCTGTACCAAGGTGAATTCCTCCTAGAGCGATGAACAATATCTGCCCGCCGTCACCGCCTTGAGAGGAGGGTTGGGCAGGAATTAGAATAGTCATCAAGAGAATCAATACGAGGCTGCCACCCCACAGAACATGGTCACTCACCAGTGATTGATTCGAGAGCAGTATGAATGCTGTTAAGATGGCCGCTCCTACAGCGAATACATCGTATGCGCCGATTCCAAACGGTATAGTGAAAGATGCTGATAACTGAACAATGAGAATTAAAATTAAGGCTGGTAATGCAGCAGCAAGTGGGATGATTACTCGGCTCTTTGGGACTTTTCTGACAACTAAGTATGAGCCGCCAAAACAAGCGAGAAGCATCATGATCAATGCAAGCGCGTACGATGTTTCTGCTCGGTTAGCAGAAATTGCCAGTAACGCGCCAATCATTCCTAATCCAATTGAAACCGACCATAATCCAGGTCGGCCAAGCCCAACTAATCGTAATCCATCAGAAAACCAATTTTTCTCTGCTGAAAACCTAGCCGCCATCGCCGCATTTAGAGCGTTGATTCCGCCAAGCAGCAGGAATAACAACAGCAAGTCATCAAAGGGTACAATCTCTAATGCTCCAACAGACCAATTATTGCTGAATGCGTGCATACCAATCCATAAATTGGAAGCTGCTATTCCAAGTGACGCAAGATTGCCACTTTTCCGATGCCATGCTAAACCATGTAACAATAGAGTAGCAACAATGATTCCTGCAGCAACGCCAATTTGCCCATACACCGCTCCAGCGCTAGAACCTATTGCCAACAAAACCAATGTTGCTTGAGCGGCAATTGCATCTTCATCATGGTGATAAGATACCCAGACATTGAGGGCCACGAGGGTGAGTAATACTCCACCTAGCATGGTAGGCTCAAGTGGGAAAACCCCCCACAACTCCCAGTGACCTAAGTCAATGGCCAAGCCGTACAACAATTTCATGGTGATAATTACCCATGTGATACCCAGCATTCTCATCGCAGGGTCAGGAACCCACCTCTCGCCTAATACAAATCCAATAATCGCTAAACCAAGCAAGCCAAGCAAACCAACGATTGGATCAAGAGTTGTTCCTACTAACCAACCTACTAGAGAATAAACGACAATCATGCCGACCATGATGCCCCAATGCAGGCGTTTTTCCCCCGTCGTTGCCAACTCAGTAATGCTGTCCAACTCAGGAGGTAAATGAACGGTGCCATCTCGTTGAACATCCCCTGGCTGAGGACCATCTGCAAATGGGTCAAACATATCGCCCATCGCTTCGTCCACAACTTCCTTTGCAGGTTGCTCTGGCTCGGAAAGAGCAAGTTGTTTCGTTTCCTCTACGGCTTTGTCACTAAGGAAGTTGGACAGATCAATTCCTCCACCCATTTCAAAGGCTCGTTTTCGGATGACTGAGTCATCCTCCTCAGCCGGTTCGTCCTCCATCTAAATGTCTCAGAACCGACCTTATCCATCAAGGTCGCCCTTGCTGGGAAGACTGAAATTACGATTAAATGAAAAGATATTCGTTCCGTAGCATTCTAAGAGGTCCCGCGACCCGCCAACAACATGACAATCTCCGTCCGTGAGGATGGCACCCCCCTGGGACCTATTGGTTTGGATGCTCATGGCCTTGCACCAGAAGGAAAAATTCACTGGAACAATCTAGGCACCGACCTGATTGAACAAGCGGTGAAAAGAGAAGAGGGTGTTCTCAGTAAACACGGTGTATTAATCACAGAAACCGGGGACCGAACTGGTCGTTCACCAAATGACAAATTTATCGTTCATGAGAAATTAGTGGAAGAGGATATTTGGTGGGGGGATGTGAATGTCTCCACTACACGAGAGGTCTTTGATAATCTACGCGATAAAGTTCGCAATTATCTCAACTCAAAGCCAGAACTATTTGTCCAAGACCTATATGCAGGAGCAGATGAAAACCAGCGACTACCAATTCGTATTGTCACTGAAAATGCTTGGCACGCAGCCTTTGCCCGTAACATGTTTCTAAGGCCTAGCCAAGAACTGGTTGAGTCGCATGTGCCTGAATTCACAATTTTACATGCACCTAACTTTCTAGCAGATGCTGAAATCGATGGTGTTAACTCAGGCGTTTTCGTTATTGTTTGTTTTTCTGAAAAGCAAGTTATCATTGGTGGGACTAAATATGCTGGGGAAATCAAAAAATCAATTTTCTCAGTGATGAATTATATCCTTCCAACCCAAGGCCAATTGCCGATGCATTGCTCTGCAAATGTCGGGAAAGAAGGTGACTGCGCAGTATTCTTCGGACTTTCTGGCACAGGTAAAACCACACTATCTGCCGACCCGAACAGGCCACTAATTGGTGATGATGAGCACGGCTGGAATCATGATGGTGTGTTCAACTTTGAAGGTGGCTGCTATGCCAAAATGATCGACTTGTCTGAACAAGACGAACCGGAAATCTTTGCTACTACTCGAATGGCTGGCACAATTCTAGAGAATGTCATATTGGACGAAAATGGTGTGCCTGATTTTCATGATACCTCTTTGACACAAAATACTCGCGGCTCCTACCCTCTAGAGGCGATTGAGAATAGGGTGATTGAAAGCCGTGGAGGCCAACCAAAAAATGTGGTCTTCCTCACTTGTGATGCCTTCGGAGTTCTGCCACCCATTTCACGCCTAACTCCTGACCAAGCCGCCTACCATTTCATATCAGGTTATACAGCAAAAGTTGCTGGAACTGAAATTGGTGTTGTTGAGCCTCAAGCTACCTTTTCGGCTTGTTTTGGCGCGCCTTTTATGCCAATGCATCCTAGTGTTTATGCAAATCTATTATCCCAGAAAGTTGCTGAAAACAATGCTTCATGCTGGTTACTCAACACAGGTTGGGTTGCTGGAGGATATGGAAAAAGCGAACGCATCAAGATTCGTTGGACACGAGCCCTTCTCAATGCTGCATTAGATGGCACACTCAATAATGTTGAATTTGTTGTTGACCAACGTTTTGGATTTGAACTACCATCTACTTGTGAAGGTGTGCCAAGTGAAATCCTCAATCCGAAAGTAACTTGGCAAGATGGTGTCCAATTTGATGCAGTAGCGAATAAATTGGCTTTGATGTTTCAAGAGAACTTCAAACAGTTCGCTTCGGGGTGCAGTGATGCGGTTTTAGATTCCGCACCTAGAGTATTGAGTGAGTGAAAGCATCAAGCCTATTGAGGTACTCGGCCTAGTATGGCAGTACCTCTAGCCAGCCTCACTACGCCAAATCTATGGCCTAGTATGGTAAAACGAAATGAATATTCGGGTTATATTCCAAAACTACCTGAACAGGATGAACCAGTATGGTTAATCTTAGACCCATCTCACGAGGATTCACTGACCAGTCAACTGGAATCTTTACTTGAACAATATGGCCATGTTATCCCTGATTTACCCACTTCAGTTTCTATTGATGATTCAAAGGGCCCCATTTGCATTGACGATAGAGCGAGCATTGGAGAATGTGTGAGAATTGAAGGACCATGTTATATTGGACCAAACGCAGAGGTTAGGCATGGTGCCTATATTCGTCCGAATACTTGGTTATGCTGTGATTCAGTTGTGGGTCATTCATCAGAAGTAAAACATTGCCTCCTACTTCCAGGTGCAAAGGCGCCTCACTTCAATTATGTCGGAGATTCAATCTTAGGTAAAGATGTGAATCTTGGGGCTGGTTGTAAATTGTCTAACTTACGGAATGATGGACGTTCAGTTCTCGTGCGCGGGCTTGACGAGGGAGTCGTCGATAGTGGACTAAGAAAATTTGGTGCTATTATCGGAGATGGAGTCGCAATTGGTTGTAATGTGGTAACAAATCCTGGGGTAATTATTGGTCCGAATACGAATATTTGGCCAAATCTCAATGTTAGCGGAGTATTTGGTGCAAATTCAACTATTAAGGAGTGAGCCTGAATGGTCGGCCAAAGATTGCACGGAACTGACGGCATTCGCGGTTTAATTACCGAGGATAGTGATTCTAAAAATCCAATTGAAAAGTTGATTTTGCAACGGGAAATTTCTCCTTCCTTAATGCATATAATTGGCTTTGCCACTGGCTCAGTCATCATAGAACAGAGGACCGGGGGAAATCCACCAATTGTGGTGATTGGTTGGGATCGAAGAAGTGGTAATGACAAATTGGTGGCGTCATTACAGGCTGGGCTCCAAGAAGCTGGATGTGTAATTCAATTGGTTGGTGAATTACCTACGCCGGGATTACACCATTGCCTACTGCTGCTAGAAGCTGATGCCGGAATGATGGTTACGGCAAGTCATAATCCTGCTACAGATTCTGGGGTGAAATTGTTTGATAAAAATGGTTACAAATCAATGCCACATTTAGAAGATTTGATTTCAAACCGTGCTTGGAATTACCTTACACCGGCCCCAACAGAGGAATCATTTCAAGCAAAGGCTTCTCAAGAATTACCACTATTTAATGGGCTGAAAGCCTACCGCCGTCATTTGAAAGGTTGGTTGAGTCTCCTCTGCACCACGCTTGATATTGACATGGATTCAATGGGTGACTCTATTTCTCCTCAAGGATTAATTCTTGATTGTTCGGGAGGAGCGAGTGTTGATTGGTTTAGTTTTGGGCTTGCTAGACGTGGTCTAGAATGCGATGAGATTTCAAATAGAGAGCAGCCAATTAACCATAATTGTGGAGCGGGAGCGTTTAGTTCTACAGATTGTTGGAGCATTGCTGAGATTTTGGAAACCGAACATGAACATATGCTCTTAATTGAAATCGCTCAACGACTCAAAGAGAATGATGGAATGACACCATGGTCTGAAGGCCAATTAATTGGCGCTGCATTAGATGGTGATGGCGACCGTTGCCTACTCATAGAAGCGACAAAAACAGGAATTAAAATTGTTGATGGGGACCAGATGGCTTTTGACTGGCTTCACGCCATGAAAAAATCTGGACATTCACAATTGAAACTAGCCCACAGTATTGAATCTGACCTTTGTCTTCCTGCGACTTGCAGCAGCCTCGGCATTGAGACAATACAAACTGCTATTGGTGACCGCTGGCTGTCTGATTCACTTCGTCCGAAAAAGGGCTCAAATAGTCAAATAATCTGTTCAGACAATATGCCAGCAATCTGTGGCTGTGAAGATTCTGGCCACCTCGTTATGCCAACACCATACGCCGGAAAACCATCCCACTGGGCTCTTGCTGGAGATGGGGCTGCTACTCTTCTTGCTCAACTTTTTGCTCGTGCAAAACTTGGCAATGACCGAGTAAATGTAGCGCGTGGTTGGAAGGCGAGAGTTGGCGTTAAGGATACAGACCGCACTCTATGGGATGGGTGCAACGAATTATCGAAAGAGGTTGAACAATTAGTTTCACAAGAGTTGGGTGTGGGGTTATTACTCCGAGAGGACATTGTTGGTGAATCGAGCCTCTTGTTATTGAGTGGGCGAGTTGGCGAAGTAAACGTCAGTATTGGTATCAGGAATTCAGGAACAGAAGCCAAAACTTCTGTTACCACACGTACATCTGATTCAAAGTTTGAACTATCCCAATTAACCAACAAAATTGCTGATTTATTAAGGTTAAATCTTATCGACTAATCAGAGGATGAATTTGGGTAAATGCCGCGCAACAATTGCATGACTTATCACACCAATAAGAGCGCCTTCATGGTCAACGACTGCCATCTGATTGATATCGTGAGTAATCATCAATGCAGCTGCTTTGAGAAGTGGAGTCCGACTTGAAACCTGCATGGGTGGTTGAGAAATTAGTTGACTTGCTTCAACTGCTTGCATCCAAGCCAAATCACGATTTACCCGCTTTCTTTGAATCAATTTTAACATATCTACAGCGTGAATTCGTCCTACTGGAACACCATAGTCATCTACCAAGAAAAGATGGTCCCAATCTCGCGATGTCATGGTAGTAAGGACTCTATCCATCGTGACTGCTGAAGAGAGGACTCTTGGTTTTTGCATAACCTGCCCACAAGTTACCCTGCGTGCAGCATTTTGCTTAGACGCAGTTGGTTTGTTTGGCGACGCGGCTCGTCCGAAAATACCTGACATCTTACACACTCCTGAGGCGGGCCGGACAACCCGACCTATTTCAAGCAAATGTATTGATGTAATTGGGTTGACTTGAAATTAACAGGGTTGCATAACCTTGATGATAGGCGGCAGACCGCCAACAAAATGATGTCACAGTTGAGTAACAGTGTTCTGAGCGAGTTAGCGAACATGGACGAATACGACAGAATGCTTGCTCTTGACCGCATTGCTCGCCAACATAACTTGACAGTAGCCCAAGTTGAAGAACAAGTGAAAGCGTTTCAACAAGGTGGTAGTATTCAGCCGGAAATGGGTGCTGTGGAGGATCATTCAACCCCTGACCAATCCGATGAACAAACGCCAGTAGGGCAACAACCGAATTATCTCCAAGATGCGCATCGCTACCGGGTTCGCTATGACCCAAGCCATGACGGTCAATCTCGCCAGTCAAGCGTAGAACAGGCAATTCTTTGCCCACACTGCGGGGCGCCACTTGGAATTCCGGCAGTTAGGCCAATCAAAGTGACTTGTCCGAATTGCATGACTGAAGCGATGTTTGAAAATTGAGGGCACTGATACTCAACAACTAATCTAGCCAAAGCCTCAAAAGCCACCGCATTGAATGAAGGTTCATGCACATCATGACGAAGGTTACGCTCGGACTTGGGGTTGCATTACTCATCGGTAGTGTCCTTCTAGCAGTTGTAGGAGGTGGCCCAACCGTAACCGAACAAATGGAGAACCCAAATGGGGTTGAAGTGTGGAGCGGGACGGCACCAGATACTTACCAAGGTAGTTTTGAGGTCATGAGCACCTACCCCGTTTTTGTTGAAGAGGGTGTGTCTGTTGATGTCACTCTTGTAGGAGCTGATGCAGATAACCGCTTCATCCCTTGTGAAGAAGAGCCTAATGACTGTGATTACTATGATTGGCCTGGCCACACATATGTTGGTCAGGTTTCTGTGTACACACCAGGCACTTGGGAAGTTCAATTCGACGGCACTGGATCAGTTGTTGTGACGGAAATAGTTGTGGATTTCGGTGGTGCAATGAGTATATTGGGTGGAATGGCTGGCTTTTGTTGTTCATTCTGTTTAATCGGATTAGGTATAGTTTTCATCTTTACACTCAAGGATAACAAAGCACAGCAAGGAGTGATAATGGTTCAGCAAGCAGATGGCACCATCCAACCAGTTGGAGGCATGCCTATGCAACAACCAGGTGCAGGGGCACCGATGGTTGGTGGGGCCGTTCACCCTGCCTTCGCTACCGAGCAACCAGCAACTCATCAAAGCCAAATTCTCCCACCAATCGGCGGCCAACAACCACCTAACCAAGGATTCTGATTAGATTCCCCAGTAACTACCAGAAGTTTCCTGGCGACTAATTGAATTGACTACGCCCTTAACCGCCCAGAAGAATATCATAGCATAAATTGCTTGATGCCAATCCCCCCATAGTGTTGTCACATTGAGGGAATAGGTGTGGTTAAGAACCTCTAATGCCATCTCTAAGCCGGCACTGCATAGAGTCCAAATTACGATACCAAAAGCCATAATTTGAACTGTTCTTCCACTGAATGTCCCTTTTTTCATTTTCAAAACTAGAAGCGAGAGGGCTAATGTAAGAAATGCTAAGACAATCCAAGTTATTGCGCCCTGAAATACAAGAAGAATAATTTCAAGCCCACCAGGTGGTTTGGGTAATGCCATATTTGTTGAATAAACACGTAACCCTTCGGCAATTGCAAAGATAAAGAAGAACACCATTGAGAACCATAATATCGACGAAATAAAGGCGGCATCAGCATTTTCTCTCATATCCCTCATAATCCGATTGAGATGTTGTTCTGCACCTAATCCTTTAGCCATCAAGTAGATTCCAATGAATAATGGCATCATGCCGATAATGACGCCACCGTTTGGAAGAATTAACCCAAGGCCAATCATTATGAGAAAAATTGAGAGAGGAACAAGTAATTTCATCCTCCATTTTTCATCTTCAATCGCTTTTACGAGGTAATAGTAAGTACCCTCAATCCCTTTTGATTGGCGGACAATAATTTTCTGAACATGGTCAATGTTTAGACGTGATTGAATAATTGGAAGGATGCTCTCGTCTTCTGCGCCATCGGTAACCATAACTCCACGGTCGGGTTGAAACTTCTCAATCACCTCTTCAAGCTGTTTTGCGACGGCTCGGTCGGAACGAATACCAACACGCTCGTCGCCTGTAAGAACTGCAATTTCAACAGCATCATTTGATTCACCACTTTCTTTCAACTGGTCGTGAAGGTGAAGAGCGCCAAGAATCGCATTGGTATCACTCTCTTCTGGATCTGCGATTCCAAGCCGCAGTGCAGCGGTTAATACCTCTTTACGGCCGACTATTGGCCCACGTATACCAGCCTTTTTGCCGAGATCATCATCGCGGTCAACAGATAACACCAAAGTTCTCGTCATCCTTACTCACCTGACCTTTCCTGAAACGGCTGGGGTGTTACTCCGCTATGAATCATTATCCTCGCCGCCCCCTTTAGCACCATTGCTTTGGTTGTTTTCATTTGATTGGGGGTCTACTACAAGTGGTTCGGGGGGCGCATCGCGTGCTCTTCGTCGTTGTTGGGCACGTACATATTTTAGCGGATGAGTCATCCACTCTAAGTTACAAAGAGTATCGCTGATTATACCTTGTGAGACTGGGCATCGAGCGTGTAATTTCAGAGTGTTGCACTTCTCAGGTGTGTATTCACCATCGTAAAGATGGCCTAACTGGTATTTGGTGGTACCCTCATTATAATCTGGTGCATTGACAAAAAATGAGGCTGCTTCATCAATTGAGAGACCCAAGGCGCGGCTCATATTTGCTAGGAATCTACGACCGGCATGGTTGACATTTTCACCTCTAGCGAGGTCAGCAATTGCTGAAGTCATGCAAGGTGGCCAATCTCCTTCATGAGCCGCGGTAACCTTGATTTCTTGCCCTTTGCTATGTTGTAATTCCGCTACCATTTTACCAACTGGGTCAGCAAACTTTGATGCAAATTCATCGTCCATTTTCTCCATGTTAATTTGACACCTTTCAACAAGGACTTGCCTGATTCGCTCTTTTAGAAGACGGGCTAAACGCTGCCGTGATGATTCACCGCTACCAGCGCACATTGTTACCCAACCATCTGAAATGGGACGGTTGACCATACGCCAATAACTACCAGTTATTCGAGGTGAGAGTTCAATAAAATCGGTCATTGGAATCTCATATGTTAGAGTTGAAGATTTCGCTGCGTGTATTGATACACCTGCTACAGATTGTATATTTGAGCGTACATCGGAAAGATATGTGTGTGTAATCACCTCAAAAGTTTGTTCATCTATACTTTCACCAAGTAACTTGTCTGCCCTACTCGCTTCACCTTCCACCCAACGCTTCACCAGTCTTTCATCAAAAGATGCGCAAACCACTAACATAGCATAGTAAAATCCCAAGCCTTCTACCATTTGGCCATATGGTTCATGGATGTCATGCCTAGTAGTTGATGAAACCCCTTCTGTGAGATTAATAGATTCCAACATGCGGTGAATCCCACGAATTCGAATCGGTTCAACCCATTCACCATCAATCAATGTATCAAGGTCAATATTATTGTCTGTTAAGAGAGATTTCAACCACTCCTCTCCTTGAGGAAGAAAAGGGAACCGCGCCAGTAAACTGGGTGATTCGATAGTCGGGAAGCGGCGCGGGAGTGGCATGAGCGCACTGTGATGCTTCGCTCGGGTTCTTGAACTCTCAGTTTGACGGAGGGCTGGAGGGGGGGCGATGCCAGCACAGCAAGAGACTGACTTAGATGCCGTTAATGTAGCCCTACTTAGCATCCAAGATAAGATACGAATTGACTTCGGATGGGACTTGAAAAATGATTTGCAGTCAGCAACTGCTCTACAGCAATCTTGCCTTGGTGTTAATGCTGTTAAATGTGCTACTGAGCGGCTAATTACGATTCTTAAAAAGGCTGAAGAAATTGTTATTCTTGGTGCGGCTGTAGAACCTGAAGACCTACTTTTATTGAATGGAAATTGTCAATTTGTGGCCGCAGATGGAAGTGTTGGGGTTTTTGATGAATTACCACCCCAAATTGCACAATCAGCTTGGGCAAGGCTCGCATTGGTGGTATCAGATGGTGATGGGGGAGAAGCAATGCTTCGAGCGAGTCAACAAAAGATTCCGTTTGCACTTCATGCACATGGGGATAACCAAGACGAATGGCGGGAACTTCTACCAATTCTAAAACAAAATTGCCCAACTCTAATTCTGACTCATCAGTGCCCTGAACCAATTGAAGGCATGCATAATCCTGGTGGTTTCACTGATGGTGATAGAGCCGCTTGTATCGTGGCGGCGTGTGGAATCCCTGCTAACAAAGTAAGACTAATCGGCTTTAGAAGTGATGAGATAGGTCGGTGGACTGGTATTACTGACCCGGTACGCAAACTGCGGAAACTGAAATGGATGGAAGCGGTTCTCGACATTCTGAGGGGGACTTCTTTTTGATGCAAAAAAGAAAGAAAAAGGTTGACCAAAATGCGCCTATTAAGCCCTGGGCAGCAATTATTACTTGGTTGATGTTAAACCTAATTTGGATGGGTTTGTCACCCATGGCAACTCCTCACCCGGTACTCTCTGAAGAAGGAGGGCACAGAGAATATTACGAAATGACAGTACCCAATGTTCTTGGCTCCGAACTGCCTTTTGAGATTGATTGCGAATTTCGAACCACCTATTCTGAGCACTCTAACATTACAGCAATATGGGAATTGTGGGAAGTAGGCGCATTAAAAAGAGCAGATTCAGGTGATTTTGGTGATCCTTTTCCTGAGCCAACTAGAGCATGGTCTGGTGGGTTGAATGAAAATTGTGGTGATTATAATGGCATAATTTACCCTGGAGAATATGTATTAGAACTTCGTTTCTATTCTGAAAACGGCACTAGAATTGGCTGGGAAGAGGCCGCGCGAATTGTTGATGGTGAATTCACCATGCAATATTGGATTTATTCACCTCATCAAATTACTGGCTACATTATTGCTAATGTTCTTGGAATCTTGATTTTAGTTACTGACCAAGCAGTTAGACGAATGAGAAGGCGTAAGCAATTAGCGAACAAACTTCCACTACACAAACAACGTCACAAAGAAGAATGGGAATCTCTCCACGAAAAAATGGATGGTGATGGTGGGGCAGCCGTTGAATCATTCCAAATTGAGTTGGGTGCTACCTCAGAATCTGAAAGAGAAGAAATGCGAAGACGATTTGAAGAATCAGACGAAGATGAATCGGATGAAAGTGGAATTCCTGAATCTGAAGTAATACAAACAGATGACAAGTTAGGAGAAGGAACTGTTGTCGGACTTGAAGGAAAGGCGAAGGTTGACAAGGATATCCAAACTGTTGGAGATTTGTGGAAACGAATGCAAGATGATGACGAAGAATACTGATTCCGAACCGCTCCTGTTCCAACCCGCCCCCGCGTGAGTGCGCTCGGGCCAGCGTGCGCGGGCCAGCGTGCGCGAGCGCGGGAAAAAAAATCTGGTTTGTGGAAATATAGTGGCTTTCGTGCCACTGTGAAGTGATTGATTGACAATCATGATGAAACATTGTGACACAAGGTATATAGTAAACTTGCGACACAAGGGTTGCTAACGGAGAACGACAAGATGTCAGTAAACCAGAACAATTATGGAAAAACGAATGGACGAATCAACACACCTTTCACCTTTAGGTCGAGTGTGTTGGTGATGCTTATGCTTGTATCAACTTTGATGGCTCCAGCCATCTCTTTTGAAACAGGGAATGAAGATATGAACGATTTGCTAGAATCCCTACTCGGGCCTATCGCGTCAGTACAAGCAGCAGATTTGGAATCTGATTCAAGCATGGACCCACTGGATCATGTTGAATTGATAACCAGTGAAGACGTTGGAGAAAATATCCGTCTCCAAGATGGCTTTGAAGACAATGATGACGAAGAGGATGATTGGTGCATGGGTGACTATGTAATGCTAAATGTAACTCGGCGTCTCTCTTACTTCGCTATTTGCTGGGGTTCAGAAGAAAATCCTGGGCCTGTCAGCATAGCTGCTCTTGAAGTTCAATACCTCGGTGGTGTCAACTTAGAAGACTTCCCTGTTGAGGGCATGTCAGTACCGGGCGTACCGCTCCCTATTGCCACAGTATTCGCGACCAGTCTAGTTCACATGATTGAGTTCGAAGATACGGGCGTTCCTGGTGATGAAGAAAATACCAGTGGAAATGGTGTCTTTGACTATACTAGAAGTGGAACTGGTCTCACAGATTTTGATATCACAAGTGCTGAAGACGTTCACGCAGCAGTGTCTCTTGAACGAGATTGGGATATGTCTTCAGATGGTATTGAAGAATGGAGTGACGGTAGTTCAATGGGTTGGAACTTCACTCTCTTGGCTGAGGATGTCGAATACGACAATAGCGATGGATGGTGGATGACTGAGAATAATGATGTTGTAGAGTTGATTGCTCTTACTTTCCATCTCGGGGTTGAAATTATACCAGTTACTAACGAAGTAATCCCATGGTGGACTGTTACTTTAGATGCAAATCCTAATCATGATGAAAACTCAGATGTTCTTGCAGATCAAATCCCATTTGTGGTTGAAAACATTGGAGAACGGCAGGACCTGACCTGGAGCGGCGTAAGAGTTGGTACCGACTTCAAGTATGACCAAACCATTGATGGTTGGGATTTCCATGATGCAAATTCACTATTGATGGTGGAATCTGTAATTGTTAGAGGTTCATTCACATTCGGACTCATCTCAGATTTCATGGATGATGTCAATAACGAAACTGAAGGCAGTTTTGATGAACAGATGGCATACGACCGAGAAGATGAAGATGGAAATCTCCTCTCTTCTGGTGATAATCGTGCCGTCAACAAAGTAAGTGGAACTTCAGTCACATGGAGTCATGATTACACAAAGGTTCCCGACAAATACCATTGGGTTGACACTGCAGAGGTTGGTAGTGATAGCCTCACCACCCAAACTGCAAACGTAACCTTCCAACTACACGAATCTGAGGCTTTCCAAGAGAGCAACGATGAAGTTAGTGTTTCGTTGTATATCGCTATTGGTGGAGCAATCTATCCTCCTGCTGATTACATCTTCCATGACCCAGGATACTCAGCAAGCGTAAGTATCATTCAATTAGGTGGAATGCTATTATCTGGTGAAATTGTTGGACTACAATTTATTGTTGTTGGCTTACTCGGTGTGCTTGGATTGATCGGTATCACAATTCGCAAGCATAAGCACAAGAAAGTGCTTCGAATGATGGACCAACTGAATGCACCTGCAACACAAGTTGGCTATGATACAGCCTCACAAGGGGCTCAGATGCAAGCAAATATATCAGAAGAAATACTTGACACAACACCATTTCCTCATCAACCTCCCAATATAAAGTGAGATGAGGCGAGGCAAGGCTATGACAGAAGACCGAAGTAGCAAGATTCGGAGATGGGTTCATGGCTCGCAAAACAGATGCTGTTACCGAACTACGAAGAGGGGCATTTGAGTTGGCCCTTCTTGCTTATCTCAATAAAGAAGCGGACTTCGGTGGAGCAATCATTGATGGCCTTGAGGAAGCTACCGCTGGTGGGTTCACCATCACCGAAGGCGCACTCTATCCTGCGCTTGGTAGACTTGAGAAAAAGGGCTACCTTCAACCAGATATGCGCAAAGAGGTTGAAGGAAGGAAAGCGCGCAAATATTACTCTCTAACCATTGAGGGAAAAGAAAGATTGAAAGAATTGAAAAATGCTTGGCTCCCACTTGTTGAAGGAATGAATACATTATTTGGAGATGATAATAATGAGTGAAATAGACAATTATTTGAAACGAGTTCGAAAGGGAATGAGATTTGTTTCTGGTTCAAATAAAACCTCATTCTGCAATGAATTAGGTGCCCAATTTGAGTATCGCGGATCCTTGCCTCAAGAACACCCTGTTGCATTAGGAAAAGCAATGCGTCAAGTGTATGGAATAGGGATGTTTTATCGATTTATCTTGATTGTTACCGCGTTTCCTCTAGGAGTGCTCTCAACACCAATGATTAGTTCTTGGTTCCCCAGTGTTCCTGTCAATCTCTTCCTTCTACTTTCACTCATTTGGGTTTTCCTTGCAGCGTATTACGGTGGACGCTGGTCCGGTTTATTCACTGGGCTTTCAGTTGCAGTGCCACGTGTTATCGCCTTGATGCTATTCACTATTGGACTCGATTTTATCAACCAATTCTTTGACTCTTTTGAGGTTTCGGAAGGCGACATTGGTTTGGTCTTAATCACTTCACTCTTACTACCAATTGTTGGCTTCTTTGCAGGTGGGCGCATCCGCCGCCCAGACTGAAGAAGAGACGAATATCAGTACAAGGCGGCAGAGTCCCGGTTTGAATGAGGACTGTGATGACCAACACAATCCAGGCCAAAACAAAGTTGAACACGGTGGACAGTAAATGTACCACCTTGAGTCTTGGCCATATCAACTAACAACCTATTCGGCAAATAAACATAATCCCGGATTGATTCGCAATTAATGATATATTCACCGCATTAGGGATGTCTCGTCATAAGAAGTCGTCTAATGTGTACACTTTTACTCGGTCGTTCTTGAATAAACTATCGAGTGAGTCTGCTAATACAGCGTATTTTTGTTGAGTGTAGTTAGATGTTCCAAAAGTTTCCATTACATGATTTGCCACTTTGACATATTTCCTTATAGCCCCTTCTGAAACCGTCATAATGAGGTTGCCACCACACTGCATTGGGCCTTCTTGAGTAATTCGTGCCGTACCTGTATTCGCTTTTACCGGCTTTATGCATTTTCCGGATAATGGGGCTCGGCGGAATTTTTCTCCACAGCGCCCACACCTGAATTTTTGGCGAGTGAACGCCAATAAATTACCCCTCAAATCAGGGAAAAAGTGAGATTCAACAACCGATGATGCCACCTTCTCAACATTAACGGCGCGTAACCTTTGGGCCAGCGAAATTTGGGCGTTCAATTTATCGACCATAGTCTCAAGAATCTTGTATGCAGAGTTAGATGGGCCGGCGTCTAACGATGTTAGGTCATGAGTATACCCATATCCTCTCAATGCGCCAACGGTTCCTAGTCTCTTTTCTACAAAATCCATGATTTCACTAACCTCTTTTGGGTCGGGCATCTTAGTAGTTGCTTCATAGAACTCGCGAGGATAGAACCACGCTGAATCAACATTCAAGGCTTCTTTGTCCAACTCAGCTGGATTCAACCGCGTCGTAAGAACAAGAGGAGCATCCATTCTCCCTCCTCTATTAGCAGGTAATATTTCCTTAGAGAAATTTAGTAATCCATCTAGTAACAACATGATGCAATCCTCGTCACCGTCGCAGTTCCTACGCTTTGCAGCATGGAAAAGTGTGTGCGCATATCCACCCGAGGCATCAGTAAATCCAATGATTCTACATAGCACACCACCTGATGTATGCGGTGCTAAAGCAATACCCAACTGACCTACAAGTCCTTCAGCATCTTCAATATTATAATGCGGCTCCATTTTGTAAAATCTGATTAATAATTCATCAATGAAATTACAGGTATTCAATAAATGATCGATTCCTTTTGTGCTAGGAATGAAATCTTGAGGGAACAACTCAACAACCTGAGTGTCTGATTCTAATGGCTTACCATCCACATCTGAACCATAGCCTAGTTGCACCAAACGTTGCCATGAGGTTCCTATTTCACAGGGCCGGAAATGAGTAACTGGAATGTCAGACATGTCGAAACGCACGGTGCCATCACGAAACACCGGTAAATTGTGGCGGGCTCGTAAAATACCCTTCTCAAGAGGTTCTGGGGTTTGAGTTTTAGAAATTAAAACCTTCACACATTTCATCTTGGGAATTTTGTCAATACCTAGTTCTTCAATCTTGGATTCAAGAATCTTTGTAAGCGGAATGGTTTGAAATTCTCCTTGACGTCGGCTATTTGAATTTGATGATTTTATTGTCAAGGTTCTACCGTTACAAGATGATGTTGGATCATCTTCAACAAGGCGGTGGTGACATCTGGTAAATGGTGAGGCACGGCCACATTTGGTACATTCACGCGGCCCCATTGAGATACGTAGGTTCCCTCTGCTTGAGGCTACTGTGAGTAGACGCTGAGGGCCACCTTGTACACCGACTGGAAATAATGAATGGACTAAGGTTTTCATTCTGCAAGCAGCCTTTTCGGGTCGAGCCATTCTAGCCCCAATGCGAACTGGTGCATTGTGCTCCCACCTAGCTTCACCACATTCTCTAATGATGTTTAGTATCCCATCAACTGCATGGTCATCGAGCAACTTTTGAGCAGCAATGAGCCTATCTGGATTAGCAGTTCCTTCGTCAAGGACCTTCGCTGCCGCTTCATCTCCTGCTTTATCGGTGGCGGCGATTCCTTCTCCTCTTTGGCGAGCAGCAGTTTCAGCTTGGACTCTTACTTTTCCTCTTTTTGCTTCAAGAATTTTGCAGCGCTCAGATTCTGTTTTAAGAATATTTAAGGCACCTTCAATCCGCTGGAAACGGTCCTCAAAATGAGGCAACATTTCCACTCTCTTCGTGATGTTAGCATTTTTTATTTCCAAGCCCAGACCATCTAACAATCCTTCCCAACTAGAAGTGACAATAATATCATCACCATCATGATGATGAGGTAATCCTAGTAACATGAGGGAGGTCTTGAGCATACCGTGTTGAAGATGTAAATCACCGCATCGATAAGATGCTTTGAGAGGAGAGGGGAGGTCTATCCTATTGCCTGGGGGGCCATTAGGAGTTGAGCTATCTTCAGTTTCTTGTTGCCAGTTTTTTGCACCGCCTTTCAACCTCATCCAATTAATTGATGTTGAATCATTGGTCCATGAATCCTGAGGTGATTCTTCAGCAGGAAATATCTCACCTTCCTGAATAATTGAATGTAATACTTTAAGCCACTCTATTGGCAAATCCAACCAATTAAGATTCCATGGTGGTGGGATAGCGCAGTTGAATTGATGGCTAATCCTGAGTGCTGAATCCCAATCAAGTGGCATAATTTGCAAATGCTTAACCCAGGATTTCTTCAAATGAAAATTTTCAATATCATCATTAGAAATCATTCCGGGAATACCATCTGGAAGTTGTGATCTGTCAATGTCAAGAGCCTTGACAAAATTTGACAACGACTTCTCATCATCCAATGCCTCAATAAGTTCAGCAGCCCACCAATCACGATTATATGCAGATGGAATGAGATTCTTGTTATTCTCAAGGAACTCGCCGAATCCTAGCATAATTTCGCCATTATCCCAGATTGAACTGACGTCGTCATCAATTTCATCCCACTTTGATAATATATCCACTCTGCCAAAGCGGCCATCATTGAGAATAACAGTTGGACCTTGTAAAGAATCTGAGGGGGTTACTGCACACGCTTTCCCTGGTCTTTCTATCTTCAATTGAGTACCAACTGCAATGAATTCACCCATCGCATGCATAGTAACTGGTGACAAAGCACCGGCCGCCAATCCTGTCGCTCTAGTTCTTCCATATCTTAGGCGGAAACCTCCTGCTGCGAGAGGTTCCCCAAATACTGGTCGGCCAGCAATGATATCCTCCATGAATCGAGTGATGGGGGTGATTGAGCGTTTCTGAAATCCATCACTTTGCCCTTCTTCATCTGACTTACCCTTATTGACAAAATGGCTGATGAATTCCCACCCTTCAACCTCTAAGTTTTTGATGTGTTTCTGTATTTTTGGTGCTTTGAGGCACAACCCTTCCCCTATCACAAGCAGAACTCCTCCACGAACTCGTGAACCATCCACATTCTCGATATTTCCATACCCTGCACACTCTTGTGCTTCGGTAGATTCACCATTCACCATTACTGGACAAGCTTTGACAATTGTTTCAATCTCTTCTGGCGGGGGTCGGTACTGTAAGTTTCCACGGTATAGTCCAAATTCTTCTTTTACCCTTTCAATCTCTTCATGACGAGCAATGTATGGGCCAACACCTAACTCCCTTCTCACTACATCTGTGATGAGGACTGCAAGGGCTTGCGCTGTACCACCAGCGGCCCGAATCGGGCCGCAAAAATCAACTGAAACAAATTGTGAACCATCTGCATTGTTGAGTAATCTCACATTGCTAATACCTTCAAGTGGTGCTACCAATACTGATTCTGTTAAGATTGCGAGGCCAACTCGCAATCCAACCTCAATTGCTTTTTCTAAATCCCCAGTGCGTGCATGCATCCTCTTAGCAACTGATTTACTCATTTCGATGGCTGTGGATTCTCTATCTAATTCAAGCAACAATTTTCTTAACTCGTCTACTATCTTTAGTCCATCAAGATATTCATCAAGTAATTTTTCAGTTCTATCTGCTAGGTCTGAAGCCCTGGGAATTTCAACAACCTCAGTGAAATCTTTGCCAAGACTTCTGGCCTTTGCTGCGATTTGGTATTCCAACTCACAGGCCTCATCAAGCCATTCTTGATAATCATCCATCTCCTTGGATAAGTGCTCTTCATTCCACGGATGTAGCATTGCCCAATCGCCTTCCCGCTTCCCAACAAAGCAGTTTAGAAAGCGGGCGCTAAAAGTCATTCGCACTGTACAATATTAGAGAAATAGTACAAACAAGGAACTCGTAACGTTGATGGCCCTACCATGATGACAACGTTTTGGCGACGAGCATGGTGGAATCAACGAGCACAACTAACGCGAAGGAATCACTAATAGAAAAAATAAGAGAACTTGCGTGGCTCCATTCAGACCACGAGGAATTTACTCTAGCGAGTGGGCGGACCAGTCGCCACTTTTTTGATATGAAACCTGTCATGATGGATCCACAATGCGCACACTATCTTGGAGTATTAATCCATGCTAAACTGGATGAACTTGGTGACATTGACACCGTTGGCGGGCTAGAACTTGGAGCTGTGCCACTAGCAGGCATAGCCATCGCCAAGGCTGGTGTTGGAAGTAATCTCAGAGGATTTTTAATGCGAAAAGAGCCAAAAGGAAGAGGCGGGCGAAAGACTGGTAATCCCCCTGGTATTGAGGGTTCTACACTTTTAGCAGGTGACCGATGTGTCATTTTAGAAGACGTAACCACAACTGGTGGGTCTGCATTAAAAGCAGTTAATCGACTTATTGAAATGGGATGTGACGTTGTCGCTTGTATCACAATCCTTGACCGTCAAGAAGGTGGGATGGAAGCGTTTGAGGCGGCAGGGGTGCCTCTGTATCCACTGACAACACTCGCAGACATAGAAGCCTAAATTATATCCTAAATTGCCACTAAATTACATATTACAATAATTTCAATTTAGTATTTGCTAATTAACCTACAGTCCATTTTATGGAGAAAGTGAATAATACTCAGAACCTTTTCCGAAGGTGGGGGGTCATTGATGGCGGAGTCAGAGAGTGTAACAATTGTCCGGCGCTGGTTTGAGGAAGGATGGAACAAAAATAATCCAAATCTTATTGATGAGTTATTTTCTCCTTCCTTCCGTGCAGAAGGTGGCCTGCACGGGATTATTGACAGACTCGGATACAAACAATACTTTGAGGCCGTTCACATCGCTTCTCCTGATATAAACTGTAAAATTATTGAATTACTTGATGCCGGAGAATATGTTGTTTCCAGAATTATTTCGGAAGGCACCCACACTGGTCATGTTTCTGGTGTTGAGGCATCCGGAGAATTTATTTCTACTGAAGTAATTGATGTGTGGTATATTGTTGATGGTAAAATTATTGAACGGAGAAACGCTGAATTTGACCGACTGGGACTAAAAGACCAAATAAATCAAAGTGTGAAATTTGAAACTGAATGAGTTTTTCCTCTACCCCCCAACCATTAGCCTCAAAATCTCTAGGCCCCCGGCCTAGTCCATGACCAACGTATTGATGACGACCAGTGAAGGAAATGTGACACTTGAGGTGTTCTCAGAAAAGATGCCGATTACAGCAGCAAACTTCCTGAAATTAGTAGATGATGGCTACTACAATGGATTGCACTTTCATCGAGTTATCAAAGGCTTCATGATACAAGGTGGATGTTCAATCTCCAAAGACCCCAATTCCCCAAGATGTGGCACTGGCGGACCAGGATATACTATCCAAGATGAGCACCCGGATAACGCCCAATTCACTAACGATGTTGGTACGCTTTCGATGGCAAACACTGGCAGTCCAAACTCTGGTGGAGCACAGTTTTTCATAAACACAAACCACAATTCATTCCTTGACTGGTGGGATGGAAGCACGCCTTCGGCCCACCCAGTTTTTGCTAAAGTGATTGAAGGCATGGATATAATTCGACAGATTGAGGGCTCTCCTACAGGAATGCAAGATAAACCAAAAACCCCTATCCAAATAATCTCAGTTACTCGTGTCTGATTTTAACGGTTTTTGGTTAAATCCGCACTATATGGGATAAATTTTATTGACGGGCCCTTAGCGAAGTATCCCCTCGTTAATTTATTAAGTAACCATAGACGTCGCTTGTTTATGGCGAAGCATCGAGCGGGTGACCGGCGAATAATTAGCATCAGTATTCCAGAAGATTTAGCCAAGCGACTTGATAGAAAAACTGGACGCGGACGAAAGGGTGGGCGCTCGGCAACAATCACTCAACTGATTACAGCAGGTTTGGAAGATGATTCCACATTGCAATCTTCAAATGACACGAAGGTAACTTCCCGTAGTGCTGAATCAACACCAGGAGAAGTCCGAGTTGAAACAGATACAATGGGTGCATTACAAGTCCCAGCAGACAAATATTACGGGGCTCAAACCGCTCGCTCCCTAATCAATTTCGACATTGGGGGCGACACCATGCCAAGGGCATTAATCAGAGCATTTGGCATATTGAAACAGTCTGCTGCTGAGACTAATCTAGAACTGGGTGAATTAGATAGTACTACTGCTGAACTAATTAGTAAAGCATGTGATGAAGTTATTTCTGGAGAATTAGACGACCATTTTCCTCTACGGATTTGGCAAACTGGCTCAGGTACTCAAACTAATATGAATTCAAACGAGGTTATTGCCAACCGCGCAATTGAGATCGCTGGGGGTGAGTTGGGTAGTAAAACACCTGTTCATCCAAATGATCACGTCAACAGAGCCCAATCAAGTAACGACACATTTCCTACGGCAATGCACATCTCGGCGTCCGAAGAAATACATCACCAACTAATACCTGCTGTCAAACATTTGAGGACTGCTTTGGCCTCGAAAGTTGAAGAATTTTCAGGTATTGTAAAAATTGGTAGAACCCACTTAATGGATGCTGTACCACTCACATTGGGTCAAGAATTCTCTGCCTATGTGGCTATGCTTGATGCTGATATATCTAGAATTGAGCACTCTCTTGATGATTTACTAGAACTAGCATTGGGCGGCACTGCTGTGGGAACCGGTCTAAACACCCACCCTAAATTTGCCAACAAAGTGGCTCAAAAGATTGCCAACAAAACTGGTCTTGGATTTATCTCTGCTGAAAACAAATTTGCTCAACTAGCGGCACACGACGCTATCGTCGCCGCATCTGGCGCGCTAAATGTGTTAGCGGTTTCATTGATGAAAATCGCAAACGACATCCGCTGGCTTGGCTCAGGCCCCCGCTGTGGATTTGGAGAATTGGCCCTTCCAGCAAATGAGCCAGGATCAAGTATAATGCCTGGAAAAGTTAACCCAACTCAGGCAGAAGCTTTGACTATGGTTTGCTGCCAAGTATTTGGAAATCACACGGCCATCACGGTTGGTGGAAGTCAAGGAAATTTTGAATTGAATGTGTTCAAACCGATGATGATTCACAACCTATTGCATAGCATTAGACTACTTTCTGACTCTTGCCGCGCTTTCAGTGACAAATGTGTAAGTGGATTGCAAGCAAATGAGGACGCGATTGGGGCTCACCTTGAAAATTCATTGATGCTGGTGACCGCTCTTAACCGCCACATTGGTTATGATTCTGCTGCTAAAATCGCCAAAAACGCCCATACAAAGGGGATTACACTACGTGAATCAGCACTTGAGTTGCAAATGTTGACCAATGAAGAGTTTGATCAATGGGTCCGCCCAGAAGAAATGGTCGGCCCGAAAGAATAGGTCAACAAACCGCCTCGTGTAGGGCTTCGCCTTGCGTAACAGTTAGAATAGGAAAGACAACGACAGCGAATTATCTCGTTGAAGAAAACGGGGATTGGGAGAACTGGTGAGTGGGTATCGTTCCGGAGGAGGACTTCCTCCCACTCACCAGCCTCCGCTGGTTGCAGCTTCCGGTTGACACGAGGTCTTCCTTCCACCACTACGACTCGACTTCCTCTTTCGATTCTGTCTCACCGCTTCCAAGTTTCACAGCAGATCCGGAGGTGTCCAAACCACACTGATTCCCTAGGCACAGGTGATTTCATCTTCTTCTTTCAAAGTCGATTCCATCTTCACCCTGTGCAGTTCTTCAAGATACGGACTGACTTCCTTCAACTTCAGTAGTCAACAGAAGTCATCTTTCAACATCTTCCACCAGCCATAGTTAATTTTGGTTGTCTTTCGACTTCCTCCATCTCCCACAGTTGATCTCAGTTGTTTTCCAACAGCTTCCATCTTCCACTTCCGAATCCGGTCATCGTGTGTCCACTCGATTCCCTGTCCAGAGCGAATGACCGATTCCACATCTCAAGCAAGCTTGAAACGCTTCCCCAATCATCAGACCAAATTTATTGGGATTGACTTCCCGAAGGTTGCCTCCCCCCTGTCTATTTGGTGGATTTGCACCGAGGTGCTCCTCACTTCCTGCAAGACCTTCTTTTCCATCAACCGAAGTCAATTTCTGTTCCAGTCATCGCCGCAACGATTGCTCGTTTTGGCGGCCGACTTCTACCCCCGAGGGGCCCACGCCGGCAGACGGGCACGGGGTCTGGACGAGCCAGCCCCACCACTCCTCAGGAGTAGCGACTTTGTGGTGTGGTGCACTAGTCAATAAATCTTTCGGTTGATTCACCCTGTTTCAACCGGAAAAATGGCTCAGTGACCCTTTTTTCCACTAGAACTAATTCAGATATTTGTTAACAAAACTGTCACATCAATAAAAATTAACATTGGGTGGAAAAGGGGGGGGTTTGCTGAAATCATTTTCGAAGTGAGCGTAATTTTTCCTGCAATGAAAGTCGGCTTTGGCCTTCTTTGGAACCTGTATCATCAGTCGGTTCATCTGAATCATTATCTTCACGACTAATCCTGCGGGAAAATAATTCTTGATTAAACAACATCACCCTACCATCGTCCACCCCAATAGCAACCCTATCACTCCTACTCGCTATGGTGTGAATACGCGGGAGATCCGCGAACTTAGCGTGTACTTTACCACTTTCAGAACCAAGAATCCAGAGGCTAGCTTGTATTCCATCCCATGTAGCGACCCAACAACTTTTCTCACCCGCTATTTCGAAAGCAATTGTACATTCATCCAATGGTTGACCAAGATCCATAGTCCACAACTCCCCTCCCTTACAAGAAAGTGCTCGAGCCATTCCATCGTCACCACCGGCAATCACCATCTTACCATCTGATTGGAGTGTTAGGACACTATCTTCAGACCCATTAAAGAGTGATTTCAACTTTTTCCCATTCTTACTAAGAAGGGAAATATTTCCTGAAGCATGACCAAAAACTGTTTTTCCTGATGCTGTTGCACCACATAAAATCGGATCATCTTCTGCTAAGTTTAGATGGGTGATTTCATCATCAGTCTGCATAATTAATCCACAACGTGGACGTCCAAGACCCATTCTAGCAGCCCCCGCTTTGTCCAAAATAAGATGCCAAGGACGCTCTTCAAAGGTATCCTGGCGTACAATCTCTCCATTCCCATCAAAGCGCCAGCATGTTGTCTCAATGAAATCATTAAGTTCAATTTCGTATACTGAGGATGTTGCCAACACCCGATTACCATCATCAGAGCAAGCGACTAAATCTGACGACCCAATGAGTTGGTGATTCCATCGCTCCTCGCCACTTGCAGCATCAATACAATTCACTTTACTGCCAGCAGTAGCACAGATAAACGGTGGTTTAGCATCACTAGCCCCGCACATTCGTTCAACTCTATCTTCTGCTTTCCCAGTCCACAAGAGGTCACCTTGGTCACTCCAACAACAAAGATTGCCATCCCAATCCCCCGCATAAAGACGGGATTTACCTAGTAACACAGAGGATGCTGCCGCAGGTAGGTCACGCACAAACCAAGCGTAGTCACTAATGTCTGCCACGACTCGTGGTAGATACCGTGGCCTTTGTCACTTCGCATCATTTGCACTGGTCTGGGCTATAATCTCACTTGAGTATACTTTAACACCGCGTCTCCATGGGTTCATTTCATGAACAAGACTGTGTATTCGAAGACCCTCGCTTTACTAATGGCAGTAGGAATGCTCCTCTCTGGCTGTATTTTGGATGGAAATACACTTGATATCGACGATGGAGGGCTGGAACCTGATGTCGAAATTGAAACTGGACCTGTAGAGGTTGTAACCACACTTGGTTGTGAAAACCTAAATCCACTACACTGTATGCTACCATTTCCCTCTAACGCATTTCTCATCTCCGACAATTCAACTACTACTGGTTACAAAGTAAACTACGCTAGCAACACCCTTCCATCTTCTGGAACTACCTCAAACGTAGAGATAGTAGCCTTGAACCGATTTGACGGATTTAGTCCTTCAACACAAATCATGACTGCTTTTACCACAGTACCGGATTTGACTGGAGTTGCAAACCAACACAGCATCGCCACTTCGCTCTCGGACGACCATGCAACTATCTTGCTTAATCTCAAGACTGGAGAAAGAGTTGCTCATTGGGTTGAATTGGATGACCGGGCTACTAATCCGTCAGCAACAATAGTATTCATGCGCACATTGGGCGCACTTGATTACAATACCACATATGGTGTCGCATTCATCGGGCTAACTGACCTGTTAGGAAATCCAATCACGCCATCTCCGGCAATGCAGGCCATCATTGATGGAAATACCACGACCTCGCAGGATATTGAGTCACGCCGTGGAGAAATTGACTCACTGTTGGATACTCTCGCGGATGATGGTGATTCTGGGCGCACTCTAGGATACTCACGAGCCGACGTAAAAACAGCATGGGTTTTCCACACCGCTTCATCTCAATCAATTCTCAGTGACATCTCAACAATGCGCTCTGATGCCCTCACTAGACTTGGAGAAGATGGAATCGGTTGCACTGTAACCTCAAGCGAGGATAATTATGGAGATGATGATAAACTATATCGCCGAATCCGTGGTACTTTTACAACTCCCCAATACCTTGAATCTCAAAATCCACCAGCCCTGATTGTAAGGGACGCAGATGGCTTACCCCAATATGTTGAAGATGCTGAAATCCCCTTCACAATGGTCATTCCACAGATTCTTGCTGACCTCAATGAAAGTGGTCCACTGGTCGTTTTCGGTCACGGATTCTTAGGCACTGGTGAGGGTGCCAGCGATTACTTGGGTGGTTGGGCTGAGGAATACAAAGTCTCGTTCGTTGCTACCGACCTCTATGGGTGGAGTACATCCGACTTTGACACTCTTGGTTTGGGAATGATTGACCCATCTTATTTCCAGCATCAAGCGGAAAGAATAGAACAGGCTTTAATCAACAAGATGACGATGATTCGAACCTTCAAAGGAATCTGCTCAGATATTGATGAGATGTATTCGGATGGAACGAACTTAGTCAACTCATCTGATGTCCACTACATGGGTTACTCGCTTGGAGGTATTTACGGTGCTAGCGTGGTCGCCGTATCCCCTGATATTGATAGAGCTGCACTATGGGTTGGTGGCTCTGGATTTTCAACATTCGTTGAGCGCTCAACCAACTTTGCCACCTTCGCTGAACTATTCTCTCATTCAGCAGCATATCCCGAGCGTAATGACCGAGCCTTGTTGATAGGTGTGATGCAACAAATGTGGGATTGCTCTGACCCTGAGACTTTCCTGCCCTTCGCAAATGATGGGTACGAATCAGTTATTGAGCCGTTCTCTTTCCTCTCTATTATTTCTGTAAATGATGCACAAGTACCTGGCATCTCATCAGACCGAGCGGCTAGGACAGCTGGCATTCCCGTGCTAGATAGTTCTGCAAGATTACCTTACGGGATTACACAACAGTCTGGACCAATTTCAGGTTCTGCAATTGTTTACTGGGATGGTGGCTATGATACCATGCCAGAGAGTAACTCACCACCACCTGTAGGTGATGCGGGAAAAGCACACAATGAGATTGGAGTGATTGAAAATGTCAATGAAATGGTGAAAGAATTCCTTCACACAGGTGTAATTATCGATACCTGTGACGAAACATGTACCTTTGACTACAGTGCAGAAACTTCCGAAGATTAAACGCCGTAGAGGCGGCCAATTTTGTCTGCTAAGTAGGCAACGAATGCATCCGGCTTAGGTTGCTCACCAGTTGCCTCCTCAATGTGATCTGATGGCTCGAGAATACTTCCTCTCGCGTGCACGTGCGTGCGCATCCAATCCAAAAGAGGGGTGAATTCGCCTTTTCGCACCTGTTCATCAATACTACCAATATCCTTCTCAGCAGCTTGCAGTAATTGTGCAGAGTATAAGTTACCAAGAGTGTAGGTAGGGAAGTAACCAAATGCCCCAAACGACCAGTGAATATCCTGCAATACTCCTTCTGTATGTGTTGGGGAGCGAATACCAAGGAATTCCTCGTACATGTCATCCCACGCGTCTGGAAGGTCATCAACTTCCAACTCACCATTGATTAGTTTCTTCTCAATCTCGTAGCGTATCATGACGTGAAGATTGTAGGTTGCCTCATCCGCCTCAACTCGGATTAAACTAGCCTCAACCTGGTTGGCTGCCTGCCACAACATCTCTGGTGTAATTCCTTCAAAATTAGCAGGGAAGTGCTCCTGCCACATTGGAAATGACCATTCGCAAAATGCAAGAGAGCGCCCAACTTGGTTTTCCCACAATCTGCTTTGGCTCTCGTGGACCCCTAGTCCATTTGCCTCACCTACTGGCTGGAAATCAAGGTCTCTGGGCCTACCCTGTTCATACAGAGCGTGTCCAGTCTCATGCATTGTTCCATAGATTGCACCAAAGGGTTCTTTCTCATCATAACGAGTTGTCCAACGAACGTCATCAGGGTTTGAGCCACCACAGAACGGATGAGTTGATTCGTCTCTACGACCCGCTTGGAAGTCAAATCCGATTGCTTCTGAAATCGCTTGACTGAAAGCCTCTTGAGAGGCCTTGGGCCATGGATGCTTGTGAACCCATGAACAATCTGGTTTGTTCTCTAGTTCTGAAACTGCCTTGATAAGTGGGACTGAGGAATCTCGCAATCCTTGGAACAAAGGATCTAATTTTGCAACACAAAGTCCCGATTCATAAAGGTCTAGAAGAGCGTCATATGGATTATCCTCATAACCAAGGTAACCGGCTAACTGACGTGACATGTCAATCATCTTTGCCAAATCATCACGGAAGATTGAGAAATCGTTTTTCTCTCTCGCTTCAGTCCATGAGACAATACTCTTTGAGGTGTGGCGAGCCTTCTCTTCAACGAACTCTG
>Ga0209089_10000687_pt1 | contig 30936 bp, 22 predicted proteins | sample ArcticOcean_MG_C_FD_187431 | JGI IMG/M metagenome (GOLD analysis project Ga0209089, IMG submission 187431) | Marine microbial communities from western Arctic Ocean - ArcticOcean_MG_CB2_150 (SPAdes) (version 2) | ecosystem: Environmental > Aquatic > Marine > Oceanic | place: Arctic Ocean: Canada...
CCGGCTGCACGATCCCCGGCTGCACGATCCCCGGCTGCACGATCCCCGGCTGCACTACCCCCGGCTGCACAAGCTGAGGTTCGGCGACCGGAGGCGAGAGCGGTGCCGGAGCAGGGGGAGCGAGTGGTGGTGCCAGAGCAGGGGGAGCCGGTGCTATGGGTTCAGCAGCTGCCGGAGTGGGGGGAGCGGCTGGCGCAGCCAGCGACGCCAGGTCCAGAACCGGTGCCGGGGGTTCCACCGCAGGTTCCGCAGCTGCCGAAGTGGCTGGCGCAGCCAGCGACTCCAGGTCCAGAACCACCGCCGGGGGTTCCACAGCAGGTTCAGCAGCTGCCGGAGTGGGGGGAGCGGGTGCTGATTCAACAGCCGGTTCAGCAGCTTCAGCGGGTTCCGTTGGCGCTGCTGCTGGTGGGTCCGGCTGGATCGTCACAACCTTCTTGCAACCGGGGCAGGCGCCCTCACGACCGGCGAGGGCCGCTCGCAACTGTAGCTGATGACCACATTCAGGGCAGGTAAATTGAAAGGTCTCTGGCATTGTCAACTGCTGCCTTCAAGGCTGGTGCTTCAAGCGGGATTAAGTGAACCGATGCAAAGTCACTCAGGTCAAGGGACCACCACCGCCACTGGGTCGCCAGATCTTGATCAATTCGGACAGCTTGTCGGGCACGACAAGAACAGCCTGTGTCATGAACACGCTCAAGAGCCCAAAAATACCGGTGATATATCCCATGAGTGGCAAGATCAAAGCAAGATGGAAGGTCGCCAGTCCGCCCGCATGAACGGCCGACACCCAGATTGCTCTGCCTTCCATTGCAATCTGCAGCATGCCGATAAACAGGCCAGCACAACCGAGCACGACGAAGATACCGTAGAGAAATGGCAGTGCGGCGATAAAAACCTTTACCCCAAAGGCGTAAACTGCCAGGGCATCGTCCGCAGCGGTGGCATTCTTATTCGGATGGATATTCAAAAACTCGGGGTTCATCGAAACCAGTGTCAGGTAGCCAAAAACCACCATACAGGCGATTCCGACGAAGATGAAATAGTAGGCCTTGTATGCGAACGCCATGTAAAACGATGTGATCGGCAAGGCTATTGATAGCAACAGGAAGAGAATTCCCAGGGCATCAAACACGGCAGTAGTTGATACCCGTGTTTCGGCCGAGTTGATCTGGCCTTCGATAGCTGTCAGTAAGCGTTGATTAATGAACTGCACGGCCGTCAGGGCAGCACCACCACCCAGGCCGGTGAATACCCACGTCCACTGGATCGGGTCCATTTTGAAGCCAGCAACGATCCAATAGAGCGTGAACAGCACGATCCCGCCGATCATGCCATAGGTTCCCACATTGGCCATCGCGCGGCCCATATTTTTCAGCTGTTGCGCATCGACAGCACTGCGAATCTGTTCGATCACCAATTTCCACATCACGCCAGGTGGTGTCGCTTGATCTCCCCGCGAGGCCCCTGGAACGCCTCCAAGCGGGCCTCCGAGCGGGCCTCCGACCGGGCCTCCGAGCGGGCCTCCGACCGGGCCTCCGACCGGGCCTCCAAGCGGGCCTCCGACCGGGCCCCGCCAAGTACCGCCACCCCCAAGTGGATCTGGTATTGCTGGCGGGTCCGGCGATCCGGCAGCCGGAATCTGCACAGTAAATGTCTCGCTGCAGGCTGGACAACGGGCGAGCTTGCCATCGGCGGCCACGGGGTCAGCGATCCGCATTGTCTGAGCACAATGGGGGCAATTGATATCAACAGGCATGTCGCTGTTCCTTTCCAGGAACTCGTGATGTGTAGTAAGGGGTGCAGATGTTTCGACCGCAGGTACTCGCAGCTGGCACGAGCCAGATTATATCGGTCTTTGCTGTTGTCATGCTAGCGACAGCAGAAGAGCTGGAAATACTGGCTGCCGTCAGGCAAGGATATCGGTCACGACCTCACCGGCTACATCGGTCAAGCGGAAGTCGCGACCCTGGAAGCGGTAGGTCAGTCGCTCGTGGTCCAAACCCAGCAGGTGCAGGATAGTCGCCTGCAGATCATGCACCGTGACGGGCTTATCGACCGCATGGTAGCCAAGCTCATCGGTTGCCCCATGGACATAACCCGGTTTCACCCCGCCACCCGCCATCAGCATGGTAAAGCCAAAGGGATGATGGTCCCGTCCCTCGCTGCCTGGTGACGACCCCCGTCGCACCTCGTACATCGGTGTACGGCCAAACTCACCGCCCCAGACGACCAGTGTTTCATCGAGCAAGCCCCGCCGATCAAGATCCTTAACCAGCGCCGCAACTCCTCGCTCTGTCATCTCGCAATTGCTCTTAAGTCGCTTGTTGAGGTTGGAGTGATCGTCCCAGGTATAGTGATAGAGCTGAACAAATCGCACTCCTCGCTCCACCATTCGGCGGGCCAGCAGGCAGTTGGTACCAAACCACTTCGACTTTTCATCCTCGATTCCATACTCCTCAAGCGTGGCGCTGGATTCATCAGCAAAGTCCAGCAGTTGCGGGGCAGACGCCTGCATCCGGAAAGCCATCTCGTAAGCAGCGATGCGCGAGAGAATCTCAGGATCCTGATTCTGCTGGAACCGTAACTGGTTCATTCGACTGATCGCGGCAAGCCGCTCGGTCTGCTGCGAGCGACTGACACCAGCTGGATTCCCAAGGTGCAGGATCGGATCACCGCTACTGCGAAACGTCACACCACGATGGGCTGCCGGCAGAAAGGCGTTATTCCAGAGCGCCGTACCACCCAGGTCCCCCGATCCGTTACGGGAAAGCAATACGACGAAACCGGGAAGATCCCTCGACTCACTCCCCAGCCCATAGGTCGCCCAGGAACCCATGCTCGGTAGCCCGAAGCGGGGTACACCGGTATTCATCATCTGCTGAGCAGGATGATGATTGCTGACCTCGGCCACCATCGACCGAACCATGCACCAATGGTCGGCACAGGATGCCATGTTCGGTACGTAATCGGAAAAGTACATACCCGCTTGACCATATTGTCGGAAGGTACGGGGGGAGGCCCAGGCTCGGGCACTTCCTTTGATCAGGGCATCATCCAGTCCCGACAGGAAGGACTTGGGAACTGGCTTGTTATGAAGTTCGACCAGCTTGGGCTTGACGTCAAACAGGTCGAGCTGGCTGGGAGCTCCTGCCATGAAGAGGAAAATGACATTCTTCGCACGCGGTGCAAAGTGGGGTGCTCGGGGAGCGAGTTGATCCGGCGGCCGGCTTGTGCCGGCAGCTCCGGCCTCGCTGGCCAGCAGCTGGGCAAGCGCCATGCCACCAATCCCATAACCCGATCGCTCAAGGAAACAGCGGCGGTGCATCTGAGCTTGTTGGTGCTGGTCCACGACCTAGTCTCTCGTAATAAACTCGTGAAGGTTCAAGAGGATGCTGCAGGTGCTACCCCAGGCAGCCAGCTCCAACCGCGTCCGACGCGGATCCCCCTGCAACGCCTCCACAGGCTGTTCTGGATCAGCCTGCAGGAGCCGTCGCTGGGCCTGCAGGTATGCCTCCAGCTGGTCAACTTCCTCAACCAGCGGTTGCCGTCCCAGGCAAAGACGAAACGCCCGGACCAAGCGGTCGCGGTCAGAATCAGCAGCGGCAGATTCAGCCAGCACACGCAGTGCGAGTGCCTGGGCCATTTCATAGAAAGCAGGATCATTCAGCAGTGTCAGTGCCTGCAGCGGCGTGTTGGAGCGATCGCGCCTGGCACATGGCTCCTGGGGACTGGGAGCATCAAAGGTGGCTGTCAGCGAGTAGGGTGTGGTTCGCAGGATGAAGGTATAGACGGCCCGCCGGTAGCGATCGCCCCCGCTGCTGACTTCCCAGGGATGACTGCCAAACGCCTCCTCGATCACACTCTGCGGCTGGGGCGGCCTGACACTCGGGCCTCCCATCCGCCTGGAAAGCAATCCACTGGCAGCCAGGGCGACATCCCGCACCGCCTCGCCCGAAATCCGCAGACTCCGCTGGCGATAGAGCAGGCGGTTGTAGGGATCCCGCTCGAGCAGCTCCGGCCTTGGCCGCGACGATTGCTGGTAGGTTGCCGAGCTGACGATCCGCCGCTGCAGCTGTTTGACATCCCAGCCGCTCTCGATGAACTGAGCGGCCAGCCAGTCCAGCAGCAGGGGATGGCTGGGAAGGCTCCCGCGAACTCCGAAATCCTCCGGAGTATCGACCAGCCCGGTGCCGAAAAACTCTTGCCAGACGCGATTGACCACGACCCGTGCTGTGAGTGGATTGTTGCCCGAGACCAGCCAGCGGGCAAAGCCCAGGCGGGGATCCCCGTCGCCAGCCGGTATTGTCGGCAGACAGGCCAGGCCGGCCGGGTCGACATCGTCGCCACGATCCCGAAACTCTCCTCGCTCATGAATATAGGTCTGGCGATGATTGACTGCCCCCTGCATCGCGGGTGCCCGGCTGACCACCGGGAACTGGCTCTTGAGCTGATCCAGCTTCGACGTTAGCGAGCCAAGTTTCAGCTGCTTGTATTTTTCTGGATCAACAATGGAAGATCGCGGCAGAAAGTAGTCCATCAGGTCGTCTATCTGCCGCTCGCTCCGCCGCTCCCAGGGCAGCTTGCAGATCTCCGTCCCTTCCAGCTGGCCCTCTCCCAGGCCACCACCCCAGACGAGTCCCAGCAGCTCCCACTGGCGATCCCAGACATGGTCCTGACTGGGATGCTTCCAGGCATACAGCATTTTCGCTTCCCAGCGCCGCTGAAACTGCTCGACCGCTTCACGCTGCGGTGCCAGCAGTTGGCGCCGCTGCTGTTCGTACTCCGCCCGGTTGACCCTGTAGTCGGCCGCAGCGGGCGGGAACGGCGCATCAAAGTTCGCCTCGTCGGCGTTATTGAAATAGGCGTAGAGCTGGTAGAACTCCTGCTGGCTGACAGCATCGTACTTGTGGTCATGGCAGCGGGCGCAGCCGACGGTCAGTCCCAGCCAGGTGGTACCGACGATCGAGACTCTGTCGAGCACCTGGAAGACGCGGAATTCCTCAATATCCGCGCCCCCCTCCCGGTTACTGAGCGTCTGCCGCAAGAACCCGGTGGCGATCCGCTGGTCCTGCGTAGCTCCCGGCAGCAGGTCGCCGGCAAGCTGTTCTATGCTGAATTGGTCAAACGGCATGTTGGCGTTCAATGCCCTGATTAGCCAGTGACGGTAACGCCAGGCGACCGGACGAAGCTGGTCGGTCAGATAGCCGTCGGTGTCTGCATAATGGCACAAGTCCAGCCAGGGCCGCGCCCAGCGTTCCCCGTAATGCGGGGAGGCCAGCAAGCGATCGACCAGTTGTTGACAGGCATCCGGACGCTGATCGGCCAGGAAGACGTCGACCTCCTCGGGTGTCGGGGGCAGGCCCAGCAGGTCGAGCGTGAGGCGACGTATAAGCGTGGCCCGGTCCGCTTGTGGCGAGGGGACGATCTTCTCGCGAATCAGCCGTTGCTGGACAAAGGCATCGATCGCGTTCCCGACATTATTAACTGTTGGTGGAACAGGCCGCTCGATAGGACGATAGGACCAGTGCCTGTCCTGTTCCGTGCCAGCCAGCGCCGCGCGGCTCTGCGGGCCATCAGCCGCTGCGGACGTGCGGCCCGGCAGCATGCTGGCAGCCAGGCAGCTGAGCAGGACTCCTGTGAACAGTTGTCGGTACATCGGTGCGGGCCTGCCAGGGGCGAATTATCGACACCGGCATTCTATCACAACCTGCGCGGCTGGCAGCATAACGTGCCAGCAGACACAACTCGCTGATCGACTCCCCGTCGCCGCACGCTAGTGAGTACCAGTGACTTCGTCAGAACCGGTTGGAATGCGAATGCTCTCAACCATGTCCTGAACGTGCTGGGGCGGAGGCGGGCTGAACAGGTTGACCACAAAGGCCACGGTAAAGTTAACGAGCATGCCGATCGTACCAATGCCCGCCGGTGAGATTCCCAGGAGATAGTCGTCTGGTTTTCCACCGAGGAACTGGAAGTAGATGATGTAACCCAATGTGAATCCGATCCCACAGGCCATGCCGGCAATTGCGCCTTCCCGGCTCAACTTCTTCCAGAAGATGCCCATCAGCAGAGTTGGGAAGAAGGATGAGGCAGCCAGTCCGAATGCGAAGGCTACCGTTTCGGCGATAAAGGTTGACGGCGGATTGATGCCAAAATAGGTGGCGATCAGCAGCGACACGAAAGCGGCGATCCTCGCATATCTCATTTCTTCCTTGTCGGTCAGGTTCGGGTTGACGATGTTCTTCATCAAGTCGTGCGAAATCGATGTCGAGAGCACCAGCAGCAATCCAGCAGCTGTTGACAATGCCGCAGCAATGCAGCCGGCCATTAACAGGGCAATCATCCATTTGGGCGCCTCACCCATATGGGGATTGGCCATGATCATGATGTCCCCGCCGAACCAGAGTTCATTTGGGTTACTCATGTCGATGTCGTTTGTCAGAAGTCTCTCGCCGTATTTACCGCGTTTATCTTCGTTTGGATACTGCGGTTTCTTCGCCGCAGCCGTCGTCACAAATACATTGGCCGTTCCTTTTTCAGATTCCCCCTTACCGAAATACTGAATTTTTCCGTCGTCGTTCTTGTCGAACCAGGCCATCTGGCCGGTTTCCTCAAAGTCCTTGAACCACTGCGGAGCGGTTGTATATTCCTGATCATGCAGCTTTTTGATGAGGTTCACCCGGGAAAAGGCGCCGATCGCCGGAGCGGTGAGATAGATGACTGCGATAAAAGCAAGTGTCCAGCATGCTGAAATTCGTACAGCCTTGACGTTCTTGACGGTGAAGAACCGCACGATCACGTGAGGCAGGCCGGCGGTCCCGCACATCAGTGCCGCGGTAATGCAGAACATGTTGATAGTTGACAGGCTGCCGTCGGTGTAATTCGAGAAACCGAGTTTGACATTGAGGCTGTTCACCTTTTCCAGGAACGGCGTCGCGTTGCCATCTTGAGTGAAGTCGCCGATGAAGCCCAGCTGTGGAATAAAGTTGTTGGTCATCGCAATGGCGATGAAGATGGCCGGGATCGTGTAAGCAAATGCCATCACGCAATACTGGGCAACCTGCGTGTAGGTGATCCCCTTCATGCCCCCCAGACCCGCGTAGAGGAAGACGATTCCTGCACCGATCAGGACTCCCGGAGTCATGGGGATTCCGAACAGCTGGGAAAAGACAACTCCAACTCCATTCATCTGTCCCATGATGTAGGTCATACAGATGAAGATCGCGCAGACGACGGCGACACCGCGCGCAACCTTTGAATAAAACCGATCTCCGATGAAATCAGGAACCGTTGCTTTGCCGAATTTCCTCAGGTAGGGGACCATCAGGATGGTGAGCAGTACAAAGCCGCCGGTCCAGCCCATCAGGAATCGCGATCCATCATATCCGCCGATCGCCAGTGTTCCGGCCATCGATATAAAGGTAGCGGCCGACATCCAGTCAGCTGCCGTGGCCATGCCGTTTGCAATCGGTGAGACTTCGCCGCCGGCTACATAGTATTCCTTCGTTGACGTCGCTCGAGAACGAAAAGCGATCCCGATGTAGAGGGCAAAAGAGATGCCGATGAAGATGAAATTGAGTGTGTTTTGGTCCATGTTCGCTGTGCGCAATACCTATTCGCTGTATCCGTGCTTTTCGTCCAAACGGCGCATCAGCACGGCATACGTGATCAGGATCAGCACAAAGCAGATGATCGATCCCTGCTGTGCCATCCAGAAGCCAAAGGGGGCATTACCGATCTGCGGAAAACTTGCATCCAGCCAGTCACGGCAGAGAATTGCAGCGACAAAACTCACCATGAACCAGACGACCAGCAGGCCGATTGTAATTCGCAAGCAGGCCCGTCGATGTTCCCGCGGCGTGCTGTCGTTCATATTCACTTCCTCGCGCAATTCACGATTCTCCGAAAACTGCATGTCATACTGAAGCAGGCAGTCCACGTTATCAGCATTCAGCTACGATGACGAGACGTCGAACTGCGGCTCTGACTAGATCAACTCCCTGATCGGTTCTCGGTGGTCCACCAGGAATTGCGGACGCCCATTGTGATCGGGAACGGTGGCCGTCATGGTATCGATTCCGAGCCGATTGTAGAGCGTGGCAAAGACCTCCTGATAGTGCACCGGGCGTTCTTTGGGAACCTCGGCATACTTGTTCGTGGATCCGATCACCTGCCCAACCTGCATACCTCCGCCAGCCAGCAATGCGCAGGACGCCTGTGACCAGTGGTCACGACCGCCACCCTTGTTGATACGTGGCGTGCGACCAAATTCACCCCAGGCGATGACAGTCACGTCATCTTCAAGCCCACGGTCATGGATATCCTGCACCAGCGCGGTCACAGCCTGGTCAAGCTTGGGCAGCTGAATCGGCAGCCGCTCGAAATTCCCGCCATGCCGATCCCAGCTACCGAAGCTGAGCGTGACGCAGCGAGCTCCTGCTTCCACCAGTCGCCTGGCCATCAGGAACTGGTCCATCCAGTGCGGCCCGGCATCTTCACCAAAGGCCGGAGCCGAGCTGCCGCGACCATACCGATCCCGCAGGGCAGGATCTTCTTTTTCCAGGTCCATCGCTTCGAGCATCTTGCTCGAAGTCAGCACATCGAAAGCCTGTTGCGTGTAAGCATCGACACCCTCGTAAACCCGCTGGGTATCCACAGTCCGGCGGAACCTGTCAAAGCTGGCGAGCAGTGACTTGCGATCACCCAGTCGCTCGAGGTCGATCCCCTGGAGCTTCATGTCCGCCAGTCCCTCTCCTTGTGGCTGGAAAGGTGCATAGGCCGGACCCAGGAATCCCGGCAAGCCAGGATTTGAATACGGCGTATGGCGTGTCTTCGTCGTCAGGCCAACAAACGGTGAGACGGAGGGCACAACATTGCCATGAAGTCGGGCCACCGCAGAACCGAGTGACGGTCGCCCCGATTGACGCTGGCCAGCGGAAATCGGGTGGCCACTCATGCAGGTGTCCGATGCATGTTGGTCGGGGGAGCCGTAAAGCGATCGAATGATTGTGAATTTATCCATCATGCTGGCAAGCCGCGGCATGTGCTCGCAGATCTGGATGCCCGGGACCGCCGTCGAGATTGGCTTGAACGAACCCCGGATCTCCAGCGGGGCCTGCATCTTCAAGTCATACATGTCCTGGTGGGATGGCCCACCGGACAGGTAGATCATGATGACCGCCTTGTGCGACAGCTTTTTGCCTTTCGGACCAGCCACCGAGGCTTCTGCCGCCAGTAGCTGTGGCAGCGACAGACCACCGAGGGCCAGCCCGCCAATATTGAGGAACTGTCGACGGGAGAGCCCGTCACATTGTCGTTGCTTGCGGCCCAGAATACGAAGCATGTTGTCTCACAATACCTGTTCGACATTCACAGTTGACGATCACAATTGGCAAGCCACAATCTTAATGGACTGGCCGATGGAATCACAAGCTGGATGTACCTGTCTGGCGCACCCGCCCTATCATCGTTTATCGGCTGACCGTCAAACAGACTTCTGGTGAGCCGGCGGCCGGGGCAGTAAAATTATCCTGTCTGGCCTCTCGCAGAGGCAGAACGAATGAATCAGGATTACCCACGATGAACGAACCAACACTTTATGAGCGGCTCGGCGGCTACGACGCCATCTGTGCTGTTGCCGACGAACTATTACCGAGACTGATCAACGATGGGCAACTGGGACGTTTCTGGTCGCACCGTGGTGAGGATGGTCTGGAGCGAGAGAAGCAGCTGCTGATCAACTTTCTGGCAGATGCCAGTGGTGGACCGATGTATTACACCGGACGCGACATGGCGACAACACATCGTGGCATGGGGATCGACCAGGCAGACTGGCAGATCTTCATCGAACATCTTCAAGCGACACTCTCCGCCATGCAAGTTCCCGAACCGGAAGCTGCTGCGGTGGTTGGTTTTATCCAGAGCACACGTGATGAAATTGTTGAGTAACATCGACTGGCGGTGGTGCCTGTGCGGCATCCTGGCTGTCTTCGTCTGCACTCCGACCGCCCCAGCGCAATCAACTTTCGGGGACAGTTCTGGGTTTTCAGCCGGAAGTGGCATGGGACGGCTGCTTCGTCCTCGCTTCCTCAGGCGCGAACGGCGCCAGGAGCAGAAAAGGCAACGGAACGCTGCAAGAAATCCGGCGGAGTTGCTTGAACAGCTTTTCAACGACGACAGCTGGCTGGATGTCGTACGCAGTTTTGACAGGCTGGAATTCTACATCCTGCCCAAGCCTGATAAATCGTCGAATGACTACAACGCACCCAAGCGCCTGCTGGCCACGTCCTCGGCCGGCGAGATCCCGAGTCCCGATCAGGCTCGCCGGGTCGCTGAGATCCTTTCCTCGGCCGGCACGTACAGTTGGGGAGTTCAATACATGTGCGGGACGCTCTACGGCGTCCGCTTTGATTTTCACAAGGGAGACAAGTCCGTTTCCATTCTGCTCTGCCTGACCTGTGCCGAAGCTGGCGTTGTCACCAATCCTGGCGATCTGACGCAGATGCGAAGCGAGCACATCGAGTTGAAAAAGGTGTTTCCAGAGCTGCTGTCGATCATCAAGGAGCTGGCACCCAACAATGCCGTGATCCAAGGACTTAAGCCTCCCAGCAGTGGCTGAATGCTGCAGGCGATCCAACTCTGCGACTCCGTGATACAAGGGCCTGATTCATATCAATCCACGATCTGACTGGCCCAATAGGGACTGATGATTTATCCTTGTGTTAGTCGATGCCTGTTATAGAGGACATCTTTGATTATGCAGCGTAGGCAACTACTCTCGTTTGGCTTAAGCGGATTCGCCAGCCTCGGCTTGTCGAATCTGATCAAACTTCGCGCGGCCACTCCGATTGCCGAGCGAAAACGGACCGCCATCATCCTGGTCTGGCTGCGGGGTGGCTGCAGCCATCTCGACACCTGGGATCCCAAGCCTGATGCCAGCGATGATTTTCGCGGCCCCTACAATCCCATCCAGACCACGGTGCCTGGCACGATTGTGACGGAGTTGATTCCCCGCATCGCCGCCAACACCGATCGATTCAATTTACTGCGCTCGGTCGCCCACACCGGCGGTGGCCACCCGGCCGGTTCGCTACAGGTGCTGGCTGGTGACCCAGCAGCGCAGGACAAGACCAAACCCCTGATGCCCGACTGGATGTCGATCGCACACTACCTGCGTTACGATACCCGCCGTGCGCTGCCCAACTATGTGACCGTCAATCCTGTCGATCGTTATGACAGTTTCACGATTGCCGGGGCAACTTACCTGGGCCCATCCTACGAACCATTCCGCGTCACAGGTGACCCCAGCCAACCGAACTTTGAGGTCCCCAACGTGGGACTCAGCGATCGCTCGCTGGCCGAACGGTTTGCTACCCGCGTCTCCTTGCGTGAAAAACTCGATGGACTGCGTCGCGACATCGACGCCAGCGGGGAAATCGCAGCCCTCGATGACTTTGACCAGGCAGCCGTCAACCTGCTGACAAGTCCCAAGGCGCGCGACGCTTTCGACTTGTCGAAGGAACCGGACCAGGTGCGGGACCGTTATGGTCGGCATCAGTGGGGACAGCAGTGCCTGATGGCCCGCCGGTTGGTGGAGGCGGGCGTGGAGATCATCACGACGGAATTCGATGGGCCGTTGTGCGGTCGTGTTGCCAACTGGGATGACCATGCAGTCAATCATCATGTCTTCCAGGCAATCAAACACCGCGCACCTTACTTTGATCAATCTGTCTCAGCATTGATCGAGGATGTCTACCAGCGCGGCCTCGACAAGCGAGTGATGGTGGTCGTGACTGGCGAATTCGGTCGCACACCTCGCATCTCACACGTTGCCAGCAGCGGGGGTGGTGTCGCCAGCGGTGCCAAGGGGACCGTGCAGCCGGGCCGTGACCATTGGCCGCGTGCCAACACCATGCTGTTTGCTGGTGGCAACATGGAGACCGGCCAGGTGATCGGAAAAACCGACCCGCACGGCGAGGACCCGGTGGAGAGACGGGTCGGACCAGGGGACTTCCTGGCAACAATCTACCGTCACCTCGGTATCGATTCGGATCATGTCGCGATCCCCAACCTCTCGGGACGCCCGGTCCCGATCCTGACCCGCGGCAGGCCTATTCCCGAGCTGACCGGCTAACATCTCGAGCGGCAACAGATCATGCTTTCCATCTCCTCAGGCAGCGACGCTCAATGCAATCGGCGAGAAGTGCTCTCGATCGGTAGCCTGGGATTTGGCGGCTTTACCCTTGCCAACATGTTGGCGAGTGAGCAGGCCGGCGCTGCTCTAGAGAAACAGCTCAGCAGTGGAAAATCGGTGATCTTCCTGCTTCAGCACGGTGGCCCAACTCAATTCGAGACTTTCGATCCCAAGCTGGATGCTGGCGATGGCATCAACACGGTGGGAGGTGTGACCCGCACATCGATTCCCGGGGTGACATTTGGTTCGACAATGAGTGACGTGGCTAAGCACGCCCATCGGCTGGCGATTGTTCGGTCGTACGCAACCGGAAGCAATGGCCACAGTATTCGCCCGCTGATCAGCGAAGCGACGCTGGGTGCCAATATAGGTTCGATCTATTCTCGCATCGCTGGTGCCAACAACCCCCAGACCGGCATCCCGACCAACGTCACTCTGTTCCCCAACTCGATCGAGCCCGATGCACTGGGTCCCGATGTCCGCTTTGGTCCCTTCAGTGCCACCGGGCCGCTTGGCAAGTCGTGCGAACCATTTGCACCAGGCGGTGAGTCCACGCTGCAGGACAACCTGCAGCTCAAGCTGCCACGCGGGCGCTTTGATGATCGGCGTGGCCTGCTTTCCTCGCTCGATAAACTCCGTACCGAGCTGGACAGCAGCGGCGCGTTTACGGGAGCCGATCGCTTCCGCGAGCAGGCACTGGAGATGGTCTTAAAGGGAGTAGCCAAGGCGTTTGACCTTTCCAGGGAAGATCCCCGCACAGTGGCTCGCTACGACACGACAGGATTTCTTAACGAGCAGTCTTTCGCAGACAAGAAAAACGGTGGCAAGGAACGTCGCTGGTATCAAAACAATGCCCAGACCCTGGGACGACTGCTGTTGCTGGCCCGACGCTTATGTGAATCGGGCTGCCGCTTCGTCACCGTCGCCACCCGCTTTGTCTGGGACATGCATGGCGACCAGAACAACCTGGGAGTGGCACGCGGGATGGATGCAGTCGGCCAGCCATTCAACAAGGCTGTCTCGGCTTTTATTGAGGATTGCGAAGAGCGTGGCCTCAGCGATGACATCCTGCTGGTAGCGACAGGTGAGATGGGACGGACACCACGGATCAACAAGAACGGTGGCCGCGACCACTGGGGCCGGCTGACACCGCTGATGTTATACGGCGGTGATATCACCTCAGGACAGGTGATTGGCCAGTCGGAGCGGGACGGGAGTCAACCTGCGGTCGGCAGGGTCAACTCCGATAACCTCGTCTCCAGTATCCTGCATACGCTTTTCGACGTCGGCGAATTGCGGGTTCAGGCTGGGCTGCCGGCAGAGTTGACGAAACTGGTCAACAACAGCGATCCCATCCCGGGCCTGCACTAGGGCTGCGGCGGAGCGGCCGGTGGTTCAACCGCAGGCTGCAATTCTGCTGGTGAGATTGTGCCGTCCTTGTCCCGATCCAGCTTTTCCAGCATGGCAGGCGCAGCAGCCATTTCCTCGGCAGACAATTCCCCATCCTGGTCCTGGTCCAGGGCTGTTAGCAACTGCCTCATCACGGCCTGGCGACGTTGCATTTGTGACAACCGAGTGAGACCCTGCCGGGCCGATGCATCGAGAGGATTGACCGCCAGCACGTTATTGAAGACCTGGGCCGCCTGGTCCAGTTGACGAAGTTGCAGGTAGCACCAGCCCAGGTTGGTCACCATTGCCAGGTCATTGGGATTCAAGGTCGCCAGTTGCAAGTAGTAACGCGAGGCTGCGCCGTAATTGGCCTGGCCGTAATATGCGTCGCCCAGTGTCTTGTTTGCCTGGTAGTCTGCCGGATCGAGCAGGAGGATGCCCTGACATGTCGTGATCACCTGGGCGGTGTCACCTAACGCCTGGTAACAGGCCAGCAGTCCCTGCCGTGGTGGAAGGGCACGGGGCAGGGCGATCGCCGCCGTGGCATAGTGCTGGACTGCCAGCTGGTAACTTCCCTTCAAATAATGCAGCCAGGCAAGCCGCAGGTTGGTGTAACCGTCATCGCTGGACCCGCTCGACTCAACGATCTGCTGCAATGCCTCGATGCCCTTGTCGTATTCACCGGATTGCTCAGCAGCAGCCACCGTGGCCCACATCTTCTGCAGTGGCGACATCTCCACAGGCACAACTACCGGCGCGGGTCGACGAAATGACTGGAACACGATCCCCTCCGTTTCGCCGGACAGCTGCGCGTTGATCGAGTTAACCCGCTGGACAATAAATGGCCTGAGGGCACCCACAGATGTCCGACGACCTGGCTGTGGCGCAGCTCCTTCCACTGCTGCATCGTGTGCCGTTGCTCCAGCATCACCATACAGTTCCGCTAACTGGGGGCGGACAACAGCACTCAGTATCTTTATCCGGCCACTCAGTGCGTCCTCTGTAAAGGCGGACGCGGCCAGTTGTTTGACTGCGGCGTTGTATTTTTTTCGAAAACTGTCCAGCTGGAACAAACGCTGAAGAATCCGGTGCTCGATTACGTAAGGAGTGTCGAGATCCCATGCTGCCAGGTCCGCAGCACTCCGGCCTATCGAAAACACGCCAAAACACTCGTTCAAATCCCATGGCAGGATCTTCAACTTGCCGTCAGCTTCATCGACCAAGAGATAATAGTTGTGCGGCATTCCCACAAAGCTGTCGAGATTGACCAGCACTGCGTTAGCCGCCAGGTAGGAGGCAAAGTTGTCGAAGTCGACGAGCTCGGTTACGCCAGCGGCGAAATCTGCCTCACTGGCCTCATTCAGGAGCCGCAACAGGCTGGCAAATCGGCCAATCAGCTCGTCCTGCTTGCCTCCCTCTTTGATTTCATACGCCTCGTAGGCCTGGGGATCGTCACCAAGGTACTGCCAGCTGAACATCTCCGGCTTCATCAGCAGGCTGTCCCTCGATGCCTCACCCAACCGTCGTTCCAGGAAATCGTCATTCAACTGTTCAACCAAAACGTAAAGACCCAGCGACTCATTGTCATAGAGTCCTTCGACCGAGAGACTGAGCCGCGCCCAGCCGACGCCAGGAGTCGGCAGTCCAGCCGCCTGGAATATCTCGTAACCCAGTTTCTCCCGCAGGTAAGTGGGATCCTTGAAGACGTTGGAGAGATTCAACTTGGTGCAGCCAGCCACCTTCTGACCTTTGACAAAGCGATTTGTATCAACCTTGAATGGCTTGCGAGGGCTATTGCCGGCAGAACGCAGCGACGAGTTCCCTTTGAATCGAAGCCCAACGTCTTCAAGCTTCTGGCCATCAATGACCATCGTGGCCGGCAGGTATTGAGTTGTCTGGCCCTGTCGCAGGCTGCGACTTGCCGCGGAGAGCTTATCCCAGTTCTCCCGGGTCACGGTGAACTGGATTTCCAGTACATGATTATCCTGGTAGACCCGATCCCAGTACTGCTGATAGGTCGGCTCTTCGGACTGGGCACACAACTGGCGTGATACCGCTGGCACCAGGAGCAGGGCCGTGACTGCAGACAAGCGAACCAGTTGTAATATTCGGGGGTTCCAGGTCATCAAGTTAAATCTCCAGCAAGCATGTTTATCGCTGCGGACCGGGTGGCGGGTCGAGTTCCCTGAGTGAAATTGTGCCATCCTTGTTTGTATCAAGTTGTTCCAGTCTGGCTGCGGCAGCTGTCAATTCCTCGGCCGACAGTTCTCCGTCTTGATCACTATCGAGAACCGCCATCAATCGCTGCATCACCGCCTGCTCTCGTGCCTGCACACGCCGCAACGCCGAGAGGCGATCCAGGGCCTGTCGCGTGGACGCGTCCTGGGGACTTACCGTGATCACGTTGTTCAAGACCTGTGCGGCCAGCTCCAGCCTTCCCGATTGCAGGTAACACCAGCCAAGATTGGTGACCATCGCCAGGTCGTTCGGATTCGCCGTTGCCAGTTGCAGGTAGTAACTCGCTGCCGAGTCATAGTCCCTGCCGGCATAGAACGTGTCAGCAAGTGTCTTGTTGGCAGCGTAGTTCGTCGGATTCAAGGCCACGATGCCCTGTGCCGCCTCGACCAACCGGTCGCTATCGCCAACCGCCTGGTAACAGGCCATCAATCCCTGCCGCGGTGGCAGGGCCCCAGGCAAGGCAGCTGCCGAGGCCGAGTAGTATTGAATAGAGGCGGGATAATCCTGCTTCAAGTAATGCAACCAGCCCAGTCGTAAATTGATGTAACCATCACTCTTCGCACCGGCTGCCTGCATGATCTTGTTGAGTGACTCGATCCCCTTGTCGTATTCGCCGGCTTGCTCAGCTGCCGTCACGGCGGCCCACATTTGTTGTTGAGGAGTCAGCTGAATCGGCGCTTGTTGTGCCCGCTCGGCACGTTGAAGCACGAGGCCATCTTCCTGGCCTGCCAGTTGTGCAGTAATCGATGTAATGCGATCGACAATAAAGGGCTTCAGTGCTGGAGCACGCGGTCCACGGACCTGCAAGGCGGCGCCCGGCGTTCCACCCTCGAGCCCTGCCTGTTGAGCCAACGGGCCTGCTTCACCGTGAAGCTGCTCGAGTTCTGGTTGTAGCACCTTGTTCAGTTCATCTATGCGGGCAAACAAACTCTGCTCTGTGAAAACGGTCTCCCTCAGTTCGTTGACGGCGGCAAAGTACTTTTCACGGAACGCCTCCAGTTCAAACAACCTGACAATCACCTTGCGATCCATCACCCAGGGTTGTTTGACAGTCCAGGTTGCCAGGTCGTCACCCGTGCGGAAAAGCGAAAAAATGCCGAAACACATGTTCAAATCCCAGGGCAGGATTTTCAGCTTGCCATCCGCCTCATCCATCAGCAGATAATAGTTGTGTGGCGCAGCAACGAAGCTATCAAGATTCACGATCAGGCAATTGGCAGCCAGGTACGACGCGAAGTTATCGAGGTCAAGCAACTCGCCGGCGCGGGCCGCAAACTCCTCATCATCCGCTTCCTGAATAAGTCGCAGCACATTCGCAAACCGGACAATCAACTCCTCCTTCTTGCGACCTTCCTTGATATCGTAAATCTCGTAGGAGGCGGGATCGTCACCGAGGTACTGCCAATCGGCAAACCGCTCGGGCTTCATCAGCAGGCTGTTCTTCGAGTCAGCACCTAGCTGGCGTTCCAGCAAATCATCGTTGACTTGTTCAATCACCACGTACAGGCCCAGCGACTCCTTGTCATACAAGCCGTCGATACTGAGCGTCAGCCGTGCCCATCCGACGCCTGGCGTGGGCAGGCCGGCAGCCTGAAATATCTCGTAACCGATCTTCTCTCGCAGGTAAGTTGGGTCCGCGAAAACGTTTGAGAGGTTCAACTTGGAGCAGCCGCCCACCTGCTGCCCTTCAACAAAACGATTGGTGTCAATCTTGAATGGCTTGCGAGGACTGAGGCCCGATGAACGCAGTGATGAGTTGCCTTTAAAGCGAAAACCGACCTGCTCGAGCTTCTCGCCATCGATCACCATTGTCGCCGGACGATATTGGCTGTCCTGGCCCGGCCGTAAACGCTGGACCGAGTTATTGAGGGTGTCCCAATCCGCTCGGGTTAAGGTGAGGTCGATCTGGAGAACATGATTCTCCTTGTAGACCCTGTCCCAGTACTGCTGATACTCCGACGGCTCAGCTTGCCCTGGCAATTCGGCCGGCAGGAAAAGAGTGCAGATCAGCGCGGCCAGCAGGAAGGATTGTGCCAGCCGCGGAAATAGGCAGACCCTGTTCATACTCGACAACTCCTGGCTCAAGAAACACATGTGGCAAACACCGCTGATCCGTTCAACCCCGGCACAGATCAGTTGTTTCGATCATAGCCAGCCGATGGGGACGGCGTCAGACAGTCTGGTGTAGAATCTGGAGTCGTAAGGAGAATCAGGACATGACGAGCAGAGAACCTCAATCCCCGGTCAAGGTCGGCGTGGTCGGCATGGGCCGCTTTGGTCGACTCCATTCACTCACTCTCCAGGGCCTGGCGGAAGCCGAGCTGGTCGGCATTGTGGCACGACGTCAGGAGAGCCTGGACGACGTTGCCGCCGATCTGGCCGGCATCCCCGGCTGGCTCAATCTACAACAGGCTATTGAGGAGTCCGGAGCCGATGCCTGGGTTGTTGCCTGTACAACGGCAGACCACGTCGTCGTGACCAGGGCGTTGCTTGAGGCGGGCAAAACCGTATTACTGGAAAAGCCGGTGGCCAACAGCTTGCCCGATGCACTCAGCCTCGAGCCGCTGGTTCGAGACGATTCCAGCAACCTCATGATCGGGCACATCGTACTTTTCAATAGCGAGTTCCTGCAGCTGATGGAAGAAGCCGAGCGCCGTGGCCCACTCACGTACATCAATTGCGTGCGACATCGCCCCGCCTCAATCCTGAAAGATTTCCCCGACGAAAATCCACTGCATGCTGCCATGGTCCATGACCTCTACGCCACCCAGGCACTGGTTAAGAGCGCTGAGCCCAGCCACTTCAGCGCCCAGTACCATCGCACACCGGATGGAGCCATTGATATCGCACTGGCGCAGCTTGCCTGGGATAACGGTCCGCTGGCCTCATTCGCCGCGTCTTACGCGACTCCTGGCGGCATGCCACCACGGGGATTTGATCGTACGGAGGTTTTTGGTGAAGGTTGGTCGGCACGCATACACCCCAATCCTCGTCCCATCGAAGCCTGGGGCGACCAGGCGGAATGGCCGATGGCCCTGGAGATCCGGGCAGGTGAGGGAGCAGCCACAGGCATGATGGCCGAGGAACTGCGCTGCTTCTGTCGAGTTGCCCAGGGCCAGGTGGCGGTGCCGGCCGGTGCGACTTACCAGGATGCGATCCAGGTCCAGCGCTGGATGGACAAACTGGACGAGGTGGCGGATTAGCTACTTTTGTCTGCCGACTCACGACAAAGATAAGATTGCCCAAGATCGGCAAACCGATTAACTTGATAGATGACAACAGCTTTCCATCCTGGGAGTATCCGCGATGTTGACGATCCGAGGAAATCGCAATCGACTGTGTGACGGCGTCTCGCGCCGCGACTTTCTGTCTATCGGATCGCTCGGACTTGGCACGCTCGCTCTTCCCCAGCTGTTGCGTGCCGAGGCAGCCCAGGGAGTCTCCAGGTCAGAGAAGTCGGTGATCATGATCTACCTGACCGGTGGGCCACCTCACCAGGACATGGTCGACCTGAAACCGGACGCTCCGGCGGAGATTCGGGGCGAGTTTTCCCCGATCGCGACCAATGTCGGCGGCATCCAGCTATGCGAGCACCTACCACGGCTGGCCGGCATGATGGACAAGTTGATCAGCATCCGCACGCTGGTCGGCTCCGACGGCCGACATTCCTCATTCCAGTGCGTCACGGGTCACACTTTCGGCAGTCAGCCGCAGGGTGGTTGGCCCGAAGTAGGCTCCGTCCTGTCGCGACTTCGTGGGCCCGCCACGGCGGGTATTCCCGCCTCGCTCGATCTGTCGATGCATATGGAACACTTACCCTACAACTTGCCCGGCCCCGGTTTCCTCGGCCAGGGCCATGCGCCGTTCAAGCCGACCGGTCCTAGCAAGAATGACATGCTGTTGCCTGAATTGCTGGTCAACCGATTCGATGATCGACGGCAGTTACTCAACGGCCTGGATGCCGTGAAACGCAATCTGGAGCGAAGCGGATTTCCGCCTGGAGCTGACGCGTTTACCCAGCAAGCACTCGACGTGCTGACCTCCAACAAGCTGGCCGACGCGCTGGACCTGGAAAAAGAAGATCCTCGCATCCGCGAGCGATACGGGGAGGATGATCCCAAGATCCTGCCCTACTCGAATAAGGGTTACCAGGCGATCAACTCCAAGTTCCTGTTGGCTCGCCGACTGGTAGAAGCTGGCGCGAGATGTGTGACCGTCTCCTGGGCGGATTTTGATTGGCATGGAGCCAATTTCCAACACGGCAAAAAGGTCCTGCCCAAGCTCGACGAGGGCCTCTCGGCACTGGTTATGGACCTGCATGAGCGCGGCCTGCAGGACGATGTTACCGTGGTGGTCTGGGGTGAGTTCGGTCGCACACCAAAAATCAACGAGAACGCCGGTCGCGATCACTGGTCACGTAATTCCTGTGCCATCCTGGCTGGTGGCGGAATGCAGACCGGCCAGCAACTGGGAACATCCAATCGCCATGCTGAAGAACCGATCGATCGGCCGGTTCACTTTGACGAAGTCTTCTCGACGATCTATCGGAACCTGGGCATCGCGCCAGACCAGGTGACAATCGATGACCTGGGCGGCCGACCTCGCTATCTGCAGGACAAGTTCCAGCCGATCGACGAACTCATTTAACGTCGTCGTCAGGACCAATCGCTGGCTGCTCGACAAGCAACAGCTGGTTGACCGGCAGATCGTTCACTTCCTGCATTGTCCCATCGGGCCAGCGAATGGTCAGCTTGATCGGCTGACGTTCTTTTCCCAGCCCAAATGTGACGGGCAATTCCACCTGGGAAAGGTAGCTGCGAGTTGGCATCACCCAGCGACGCTGACTCCCCTCGTCCATTTCCAGCAGCACGTCGGCACCGATCGCATCCCGGTTGACCCCCTTGGCCTGTAACTGAACACGCAGCCAGTTGTGACCCAGCTGGTTTTCATTGCGGAACAAGCGGATACGGTCGTGATTGGCAGTCACCAGCACGTCCAGGTCGCCGTCGGCGTCGATATCTGCATAGGCGGCGGCTCGACCAAGGATCGGCTCGTAGATTTCGGTCCCGCATTTTTCGGTCGGCACGGGCTGATAGAGCGTGCCCGATCCGCCGTAATACCAGAACAACTGGGTCGGCTGGAGATAATCAATTCCCTCCACCGTGGAGCCTGCCTCGCTATTGATATGGCCGTTCGCCTGCACGATATCGAGGTGACCATCGAGGTCATAGTCAAGGAAGACCAGACCGAAAGTCGTGACCCGCGCCGAGCCAGGGACAATTCCAGAACGCAACGCATTGTCGACGAAACTGAAACGGTCATTCTGAGTGAAGTACATCACGGTCTGGAATTTGGCCAGGTTGGCAATCGCGACCAGCATCCCTGTTTGTCCCTCGACCTGGCAAAAATCGATTCCCATACCAGCCACAATCTGCCCCAGGGCGTCGTAGCCAAAGGCGGTCTTCACACCGACATCCTCAAAAGTCTGGTCCCCATTGTTTCGCAACAGGAAACTTCGTGTCTGGTCATTGGCGACCACGATATCGAGCCAGCCATCCCGATCCAGGTCGACGAAAATGACGCCAAATGCCTTGGCAATCAGCTCGGCGGATTCCTCATCGCGAATCATCATGCCCGACGACTCGGAGATATCGCTGAAAGTGCCGTCGCCGTTGTTCTCATAGAAGAGACAGTGGTCGCCGGGGAAAAAACGGGGAGCCATGTACGATTCTGGCTGCTTCACTTCCTGCTGAACTGCCAGCTCTTTTTCCGCTGTCCAATGAACGTAGTTACAGACAAACAGGTCCAGGTCGCCGTCGTTGTCGCTATCAAAGAAACCAGCACTGCTGGACCACTGGTCCGCCCGCCCGCCGACGCCAGCCGATTCAGTGACCTCCTCGAACTTCCCCCTGCCGATGCCGCGGAACAGCCGATTCCGTCCCACAGCTGTCACAAAGATGTCCCGCCAGCCGTCATTGTCATAGTCCGCGATTGCCAGCCCCATGGCATAGCAGGATATTTCCAGGCCGGAACCCTTGCTGACATTGGTAAAGTTCCCCTGGCCGTCGTTTTCGTAAAGGACGATAGATTGACCCTCAGCTGGTGGATCGCGATGGTCCACGATCTTGCAGCAGGAGAGCAACAGCATGTCCTGGTCGCCATCATTGTCGTAATCAAAAAAGCCCCCGCCGCTGCCGGCAGGTTCAGGCATCATCAATTTCCCGCTGGCTCCGTTATCGTGCACAAAATCAATGCCCAGCTCTGCGGAGACTTCCTTGAAAGTGACAGCAGGAAACTCAGCGGCACTGATGACCGGCGTTGCCGGCTTCATGAAGTCCGCCGGCGGCGGCTCGGCCGGTTTGTCTTCAGTCGATGACGGTCGAAACAGAAAGAAGGCAACCAGGGCCAGCAGGATCACGCCAAGCAGCGACAGCAGGCGGACAGGGCCGCGAGTCGGTGCAGAGTGATTTGACGGACTGTTCATTTCGACTCTCACCCTGGCCGGTGGTTGCCCCGGGCCGGACTATCCCGAAATAATACGAGTGACACGACGCACAGGTGTTGAAACGCTGCTGCTCTTATCGGCCAGAATTGATCTTCAAGGTGAACGTCACCGATGTCAAACCCACTCCATCAACCGGTAATTCAAACGCAACGACTGATCTTTCGCTGCTGGCATCAGCTGGACCTTGACGCGCTGCTCGCCTTTTCCCGTGATCCAGCGGTTATGCAGTATGTCGGCGACGGCACGCCCTGGGATAACTCGGAAGCCGAGAGCTTCCTGGTTCAGGAGCAGGCACACTGGCAGCAGCATGGTTACTGTCGCTGGGCGCTGACCGCCCGCTCTCTCGAAGCTCCTGTCCCGATTGGTTTCTGTGGTTTTGTGCCGGCTGCTGAGGGACTGGAAATTGGTTGGCGACTGGCCGCTGACCAGTGGGGCCAGGGCCTGGCAACCGAAGCGGCAGTGGCGGCGATTGGACACGCGCGAGATCATCTCGCCGCCAGCGAGGTGGTAGCTACAATTCAGCCGGGAAATATCGGCTCACAGCGAGTTGCCACAAAAGCGGGACTGGAATTCGACAAGACTGTTGACCGCCAGGGTCAGCAGCTCGAGTTATGGCGGATACGATTGAGTGCAGGCCTCGTGGCCGTTAACATCAACAACAGGAAACAACGGTACTCGGAGGATCTGGGATGATGACGACAAATCGCAGGCAATTCCTGAAGACCTCGGCAGTCTTCTCAGCTCCACTTTTTGTCCCGGATCATGTCTGGGGAGCTAATGAACGTTTGCACGTCGGCGTCGTCGGCGTGGCCGGCCGCGGAGGCAGCAACCTGGCCGCCATGGCGGGTGAACAGGTCGTGGCGCTGTGTGATGTCGATCGCCAGCGGCTTGGCACGGCGCACGAGCGATTTCCCGGCGCGGAGACCTACGAGGACTATCGCCAGCTGATCGAGCGAAAGGACCTCGACGCAGTCGTTGTTTCAACTCCAGACCACAATCACGCTCCAGCAACCATGCGGGCGCTCAAGCGTGGCTTGCACGTCTATTGCGAAAAACCACTCACGCACACCGTCGAGGAAGCTCGCCTGATTGCCCAGGAAGCTGCCAAGCAGAACGTCGCGACCCAGATGGGAACACAGAATCACCAGCATCCGGGATACCTGCGGCTGGTTGAGTTGCTCGAAAAGAAGGCGATTGGCGACGTTAAACAGGCACACATTGTCACCGATCGCCCGGGACGCTGGTGGCCACAGGGACTCGATCAACCCGCCGAAAAGCCCTCCGTTCCAGGCAACTTGAACTGGGACCTCTGGCTGGGGCCAGCAGATGAGCGGGCTTATCATCCAGCCTATGTCCCTTTTAAGTGGCGCGGCTGGTGGGATTTTGGCTGTGGCGCGATCGGCGATATGGCGATCCACCTGATGGACCCGACAGTCTGGGCCCTCCAGCTGGGAGGACCGGTCAAGGTCACATCGGATGGACCGGCGGCCAACAGCCATACTGGCCCGACCTGGATGATCACGCGATTCGAATTTGGACAGCGAGGTGACTTGCCACCCGTCGAGGTCTTTTGGTACGAGGGGACCGCCAAGCCGGCAGCGGAGATTGCTGCGGAAATGCCTATGAATGGCTCGCTCTTTATCGGCAGTGAGGGACGAATTGCCATCCAACACGGGGGCCAGCCAATACTGCTGCCGGAAGACAAGTTCGAAGGCTTTGTACCGCCCAAGCCCTACCTGGAAGATTCTCCAGGCCATCATCAGCAGTGGATCCAGGCCTGCAAAACCGGCAGCCCAACTGGCAGCAACTTTGCTTATGCCGGGCCCTTCACCGAGACCGTGCTGCTAGGCAACATCGCTCATCGGGTCGGCGCGACGATTCACTACGATCCGGCCAAGATGAAGATCACCAACAACCGTGAGGCCAACGCGCTGCTTCGAAAGCCGTATCGGAAAGGCTGGGAGCTGTGAGCCTCCAACAACGGAGCAGTGGCTTTTAACTGCCAGCCTTGACCTTGTCGTAGTCCGGCTGGGGCGTGGCGCCGTTGGCAACGTCCACTTTCCACGCTTCCAGTTGCCGCAGCATCCGGTTCAGACGCTGAGGATACTTGTCAGCCAGGTTGTTCTTTTCGGCGATGTCATCTTCCAGGTTATAAAGGCCAGGTCCGTCCGTGAGTCCCTGGGCCTTTGTCACCAGTTTCCAGGTCCCGTCCCGCATGGCGCTACCGTTCCAGTAGAGTTGCCGTCTGCCGAGTGATTGACCCTTCAGCAAGAGTGGCAGCAGGCTGATGCCATCGAGTGGGCGAGGTTGATCGGTCGAGATGCCCGCCAACTCGAGCATGGTGGGCATCAAGTCGAGGCTGATTGCCAGTTGATCACTTCGTGTTGCCGGTTTGATCTTGCCGGGCCAGCAGGCGATCGCTGGAACACGGTGTCCCCCTTCCCAGACCTGTCCTTTACGACCGCGGAGGGGATCACAACGCATGTGACTGGCGCCGCCGTTATCAGAGAAGAAGATGACCAGTGTTCGTTCAGCCAGTCCGTGTTGGTGGACGGCGTCCAGGATGGCACCAACGTTGTCGTCCAGCGCCTTCATCATCAGTCGCGTGGTGTCATCACGCGGCCGCTGGGGCTGTTGCCCAGCCTTGACCTTGTCCGGACCGCGGCCAGGCAGATTATCGGGGCCCTGGATCGGCGTGTGTACGGCACCATGTGGAACATAAAGGCAAAATGGCTTGTCTCGATTTCGGGCAATAAATTCAACGGAGTGACGGGTCAACAAGTGCGTCAGGTATCCTTCTTCGGTGATCTGCTTGTCGCCTAGCCACCAGTCGGCAACTTCCATCCGGTCAAAGTGTGATATGTAATCGATATTGCCACTGACAAAACCGCGAAACTCGCTGAAGCCATGGTGGATGGGGTTGAACTTGGGGTCATAGCCGAGGTGCCACTTGCCAAACATCCCAACCTGGTACCCGGCCCCTGCCAGTAACTCGGCAAACGTCACTTCCTCTCGCTGCAAGCCGCGGTGATGATCGGCATTCGCGGGGTCAGCATTCACGACACCCGGCAGACCGGCACGCTGCTGGTAACGACCGGTTACAAGTCCGGCCCGAGTGGGGCTGCAGACGACACCACTGGAATGAAAGTCTGTCAGCACGAGCCCAGCGCGGGCCATCCGTTCCATCTGCGGCGTCTTGATCCAGCCGTCATAGACACTTGAATCTCCATAGCCCATGTCATCGGCCATGATGATGATAATGTTGGGGGGCTGCTCGGCCGCAGCTCGGCCGCTTGAAATACCCACGACAAGCAGCAATACAAGGAACCAGCGTTGCTCGAAACTCTTCACCATCACCGCTGCACCCCTTTTTAGCGTTGGTCTGCCATTCCCGATCGAAATGGTAACAGGAACCGGAATGCTGATCATGCCTGGGACCGATTACTCCTCTGGGGTCGACTCCGGCAGCTGTGCTGCCAGTAATCGTCGCAAGTGCTCCCGGGTGGGATCCAGCGCCAGGGCCTTGCGCAGGGCCTTGATCGTGCCCTCCTTGTTGCCAGCCAACAACTCATACTGGGCAAGGTTCTCCCAGTCATTGGCGACATAGCGCAGCTGGGTCACCTCACGCATCAAGCTAGCTGCCTCGGCGAACTTCTGCTGCTGCAATTCGAGCGTGACGGCAATCAACAGGGCACTCACCCGGTACTTGCCATTCAAATCGTCCTGAGCCAGCAAGTACTCAAGGTACTGTGGCAGGTCCTGCAGTTCTCGGTTCATCAAGGCAACTTCGGCCAGATTCTTGGCCATCTCGGGATCTCGTAAGCCGGCTTCCCAGGCCTTCTTGAGCAGTTCAACTCCCTGCTCAACATAATGTCGACCATGTGTTCGACCCACTTCTCGCTGGGACAGTGCGATATAGGCAATGCCGAGGCTGCGTTGCAGTTCGAGGTCCGTGTGAGGTGCTGCGGCGAACATTGCTACAAGCCGCCCTGGCTCCGACAACTCGTTGGGACGATCCTGCAGATCGTCGTGCAGGCCGACCCGATGATGATGAAAGTTCATATGCGGCAGGTCGGTTGACGACTTCGGCATATGACAGGCGACGCAGTCATTATCCGGCTGTTTCTGCTGCAACACCTCTGCCGCCACGCTGCAGCCCTGCTGCTGATGGCAGCTTGCGCAGACTGCCTGGTAGTACTCAAGTCGATTCTCCGCGGTCGGCATGTTATGCGGATCGTGGCAGGTGACACAGGACATCTCGGAGGCCTGGTAGCACGTGCTCAACCGCAACTGGTCGACGTGTCCAACCACCGTCATCTCACCACTGGGGGCATCCAGGCGGTAGGCATTGCGGAAGGCATCGAGTGGTAGTCCGGGGCGAAAGTCCGATAGCGCACGCCCGCGTTCCTGGACGATGGCCAGCGCCCCCAGATGGCACTGGGCACAGATCGAATCCGAGAGTTCTCGGTCCAGGTCGGCAGGATTGACGATCGTGTAATCAATACCGCTGTTGGCATTGCTAGACCTGCCGATCTCGGCGTTGCGTTTATCGACATGGCGCGAACCTGGCCCGTGGCAGCGTTCACAGCTGATCGTCATCTCGCTGACTTCCATCCGGTGCACCGATCCATCCAGACTGCGAGATTGGCCCGCATGGCAGACCAGGCAGCCCTGATCGACCGGTCGCGTGAAACCCTCCTGGCGAGGATCATCATATCCCGGAGACATATCCCAGCCATCGATTCTGCGATACCAGGTGATCGGTGATTCGAACATAAAGCCATCGATCTCGACAACATAGGTCTTGGCATGTCGTCCCGAGCCAACCACATAGGGTACGGGGTATTCTGCCAGCAGTCGTTCCGGTTCACCCTCGGCGGTGATCGCCAGTTCACGATGAATCAGCTTGCCATCCTTGCGACGCACCTGGTAGCGGCGGCCAGAAGGGTAATGATCGAATTCTGCATCGGCAGGTTCGGTGGCTGGATCAACCACCGCCATCGAACGGGCCATGCCGGTGTGCAGGTAACCAGCATGTTCATCCTGGTGACAAGTGATGCAGGCCTGGTCGCCAACGTAAGTCGTCTGGCGCGTGTTCAAGTAAGGACTGTCGGGCAACTCAGGCAGTCGGTTGATGGCGGCCAGCTGGACCTGCGGATCTTCCCCCTCGTCGTCGCTGCTGCAGCCAGGCAGAGAAAACAGCAGCAGGCAGACCGCCAGCAGCAGGCAGGCGGGGCGAGACGAATACCCGCAATAGAATTGACTGCCACTCATCTGCAGTTCTCAAACATTCAGTTGGCACATTATGGACTGGCCTGCTGAATTTGTTATCGGGAACATCTGTAAACCGTCACCACTCATTCTAGGTCGCGATACCGGTCGATCAAACTGACTCGCCTCCAGCAGCAGTACTCTTGCTGAATCGGTCGAGCACATTCGCCGTGATTTTACTGACCGCATCGTCAACCAGGATTGAGGCAGGCCATGTTATCGACCCGACTGAAAATACCTCGCCCCCGCTGGGGGTGTCGAAGTAGACAATCTCTGCGCCACCGTCGTCATCATTTGTCCCCCGCGCTATTCGTTCAACGTTGGCCGGGGACTGGGCAGACACCTTGTCAGTCTCGTGACCGGAGGCACCTCCCGGCACACGCATGTGAAGACTCTTGTGACCAAACAGGTCACCCTCGGATAAGCCTGTGCCGGACAGGCTCCAGTGATCGGCATCGACTACTCGATAGGGAGCTGAGGTCATGATGCCAGGAGTGGAAAAAACGACTCCCAGTAAGTTGGCTTCGGATTCCTGCCGCTTGTCAAAACGACTCTCCAACTCACGACCGGCATCATCCTGTTGCGGCTCGGAATGACTCCAGTTGGTGTTCTGGTAAACGATCCGGTGGTCGTCAAGAAACTCGACCTCGCAATTCAAGCCGTTGCCACCGAGGTAGATCAGCCGTCCACCCTGTTCGAAGACCCACTTCTTGACACGGTAATACATCTCGGCCGACCAGTACTCCGGATGGGTGCTGATCACCAGCACCTCGTATTCGGAGAGCGGGACGCTGTCAAAATGCAGTTGCGTTTCGCCGTAGAAATCGTACTCATAGCCCTGCTGTTCCATCCAGCCGAGCAGTCGCCATTCGGCAGCTGCCAGGTGACATCCCTGTCGACCGGTAATCGGACCGGTCAATTGTTCGTCGAGGTCTATGTGGTTGAAGGGGTTGGGGCGATCGAGCGAGAGTGGCGCGTAGTCGTCGCTGTCATAGGTGCGATGTTCTATTTCGGTATATCGCTTGAGCTCCAGCCGGGAATTGATCGTCGGCGTCTCTGGAAATCGGGAGGCGTGAATATAGTTGCTCCGGCCGCCGAAACTGTTATAGGAATTCCAGGTAATGTCGGAAGCCAGCACGGCGATCGCTGCGCTCGGCTGGGCAGGCGAGACGACCCAAGGGAAGTTGAATGAGCGGCCCTGCTTGTCGCGGGCATGCAAGTAGTAGAGCCCTGAGCGGTCCGGAGCGGTCAACTGCTGGCCCAGGATTTTGCTGTGATAGCCATGCTTGTTCCACTCGACTCCCGTCTGCGTGTAGTCGCCGTCGGGTGTGATCTGCATATTGGCCCGCGGACCGTGCTCGTCAAAAGTACCAAGACGGCGAATGAACTCCTTCTCGGCACCGTAACGCCACAGTTCCAACTCGTACTCCAGCACAGCATGCACTCGGAATTCCGCCGGGTCACCCGCCGTAACGCAGCCTGGTGACATGTATCCAAACAGGTCGTCCGAGAGCAAGCGGAACTGGTAGGGCTGATCCGCAGAGACTGTGATGCTGACTAGCTTGGAGCCAAAGCCTTGCTTGCCAATCACAACTTGATAATCACCCGCTTCAATCTCAGCATAAACTGCACCCGAGATGGTTGAGCGAGCGGTGACAGGTTCCCCCTCGCTGCGGAATTCCAGCAAGGCATCTGCCAGGGCCACATAGCGTTCATTACTCACGTATCCCACTAACATCCTGAATCTCTCCCTCTTTCAGACTCTCAGTTTCTCCGACGGATCCACTCTCACTGTCTGGCGTTCTCCGAGTCATCCGGCGACCGAGGCAACCAGACCCATGCCAGGGCCATGCCCAGCAGGATTGTAACGGCACAGACAGCAAAGCTGATCTGGAAGCCATAGGCACGGCTGGTTTGGCCGAAGGCCGTGATCCCATTCTCATCGATATGGTCAGCAATCTGGCCGAACACGGGTCCCAGCTGACCCACCGGGGCCATCAAGACATTCATCATCACCATGCTGCGCCGCATCTGCGACTTTTTCGATGCCGAGAGGACATAATTCGGAGCATAAACGCCAATCAACTCGCCAGCACCAAATATGCCAAAGGCGAACAGGTAAAGATTGCTGCTGGCACAGATCGCCCAGCCAAGTGCGGCCACGTACAGGCCAGACGTCACCAGGATGCCGGCGCGGGCGTGATATCGAGTCAGGATCCAGCCCAGTGCCAGGCCGGCAATCGCCTTGAATCCAAACCGCATGGCATTCTGGTAACCTGCGGTGGCCTCTGGATCGACCCCCATGACTTCTTCGGAATAGAGTGCCATGTTGGAGGGAATCACATTACCGATGTAGACGATCATGGTCACGATCGTTGCCATCCGGATCAAGCGGAAGGAGAGCAGGTCGCGAAAGTGACTGGCAAAGAACACCACGGAACCGCCCATCAACAGATAGGCAACGGCGAACCACTCGGTTAGCACACAGATCAGCGCAGCGACACTGCAGACCACGCCGAATACCAGGTCCTGGACCTCGGCGAACCGTTTCCGCCCAGGTTCTTCCAGTTCGGGAACCTCGATCTTAAAACGACTGGAGAGGATCGCGGCCGCCGCCATCACAGGTGCTTCCAGCAAAAAGAGCAGCGCAAAGTTGCCCGGAAAGTCGTACTTGGCAGTCTCCAGTGCGACGGCGAAAATCCTGAACTCTCCGGCCAGGATCAACTGGGAACCCATCGAACCGAGCGCTGCCAGCAGCGGGCCAACACCATAGGCCAATCCCAGCGCCAATCCACGATCGGACTTGAGCGTCGCCCGGCCGAGGACTTCCCAGATGAAGGCGATCGCTGTCGGAATGGTCGCTCCGGTGATGGCACTCTGGAGGATCACGGCGCCGATCTTGGCATCGTTTGAAATCGGAGAGATGAGTGCCACGCCGACCAGTGCTGAGGCCAGCGCAGCCAGGCTATAGCACCAGACCAGCACGGGCTTGAGGTCAGAAACCCGTGGCTTGAGCCAGGCAATCAGCGCGGCGACAGTGGCCATCACAAAGAATGACGCCGCCGGCAGGTTGGCGAGTGTTGCATTGGCACCCAGTTGTTTGAGCAGTGCTGCCTGGGTGATACCGACGTAGATGACCGGTGCCGCGAGGTATTGGAGTGCCACGCAGCTGGCGAAAATCAGCAGATTCCGCCGCTGATCGCCCGGATTCGAATCGTTGCTGGAATGGTAACCATCTGGCATTGAATGGCTATCCTTCCTGGCTGCCAGTCAGCGGCAGCTCGATCGCCTGGCCAGATTCTGCCGAGCGCAGGCAGGCCTCACAAATCTCCACGGCGGC